>Ga0315280_10006105_pt1 | contig 16790 bp, 14 predicted proteins | sample YL17G06_40_MG_FD_203697 | JGI IMG/M metagenome (GOLD analysis project Ga0315280, IMG submission 203697) | Sediment microbial communities from Yellowstone Lake, YNP, Wyoming, USA - YL17G06_40 | ecosystem: Environmental > Aquatic > Freshwater > Lake > Sediment | place: USA: Wyoming | collected...
ACCCAGGGGCACGACGCCCACGCCGCCCATCATCACCATGGCCACGCCGGCCACAAAGACCGCCGGCAACATGCCGGGCATCAGGCGCACGGCCAACACATGGGCCATGCCGGCCACGATCACCACGCGCATCATGCCCACATGGTGGCTGACTTCCGCCGCAGGTTCTGGGTCTCGCTGGTGTTGACGGTCCCGGTGGTGATCCTGGCGCCGATGATCCAGGAACCGCTGGGCCTGCGAGAAGCGATGCGGTTTCCTGGTGACGGATACGTCCAGTGGGCGCTGGCGTCGATCATCTTCGTTTACGGCGGCTGGCCGTTCCTCAAGGGCCTGTTCGACGAGCTCGGCGAGAAGCAGCCCGGCATGATGACTCTGATCGGCCTGGCTATCACGGTGGCGTACGTGTATAGCTCTGCGGTCGTCTTCGGTTTGACCGGTAAGGTCTTCTTCTGGGAGCTGGCGACGCTGATCGACGTGATGCTGCTTGGCCACTGGATCGAGATGAAGTCGGTCATGGGTGCATCAAAGGCCCTGGAGTCGCTCGTCCAGCTCATGCCCTCTGAGGCCCACTGCATGACCGAAGGCGGCGGGACGCAGGACGTGCCCGTTGCGGAACTAAAGCCAGGCGACCGCGTGGTCGTCAAGCCGGGCGAGAAGGTGCCCATCGACGGGGTGATCGTCGAGGGGCGGACCTCGGTCAATGAGGCGATGCTCACCGGCGAGAGCCGCCCCGTCGAGAAGGCCGAGGGCGACCAGGTCATCGGCGGGGCGGTCAACGGTGAGGCGGCCGTCACCGTCGAGGTACAGAAGACCGGCGAGCAGACCTACCTCGCCCAGGTTGTCGAGATGGTCCGCAAGGCGCAGGAATCCCGATCCCGCACGCAAGATATCGCCAGTCGCGCGGCCTTGTGGCTGACGGTCATCGCCCTGACGGTCGGCGGCGGGACACTGGTGGTGTGGCTTGCGCTGGGAGCGCCCTTTGACTTCTCACTGGAGCGGATGGTCACGGTCATGGTTATCACCTGCCCGCACGCGCTGGGTCTGGCGGTGCCGCTGGTGGTGGCCGTCTCCACGGCGATCTCGGCCAGCAGCGGCCTGCTCATCCGCGACCGTTCCGCCTTCGAGCGGGCCCGCGACGTCAACGCGATCCTCTTCGACAAAACCGGCACCCTCACCGAAGGCCGCTTCGGTGTCACCGATGTCATTCCCCTGGCTGACCGCGATGAGAAGGAACTGCTGAGACTGGCCGCCTCGCTGGAGAGCCAGTCGGAGCACCCCGTCGCCCAGGGCATCGTGGACGCCGCCAAGGAGCGGGAGATCGAGTTTGGACCGCCCAAGGACTTCAAGGCCATCCCCGGCAAGGGCGCCCAGGCCGTGGTGGACGGCCGCAGCGTCAAGGTCGTCAGTCCCGGCTACCTCAGGGAGAACAACCTGCCCGTCCGCGACGAGAAGGTCCGCCAGGCAGCCGAGCAGGGCAAGACGGTCGTTTACGTGCTGGTTGACGAGCAGGTAGTCGGCACGATCGCCCTGGCCGACATCATCCGCCCCGAATCTCGCGACGCCCTGCGGCGGCTGAAGGAGATGGGCATCCAGACGATGATGATCACGGGCGACGCCGAGGCCGTCGCCAAGTGGGCGGCCAAGGAGCTGGAGCTGGACGATTACTTCGCCGAGGTCCTGCCCGACCAGAAGGCCGAGAAGGTAAAGGAAGTCCAGCGGCGAGGGCTGGTGGTGGCGATGACGGGCGACGGGGTGAACGACGCCCCGGCGTTGGCGGCGGCCGACGTGGGCATCGCCATCGGGGCCGGTACCGACGTGGCCATCGAGTCGGCCGACATCGTGCTGGTCCGGTCCGACCCCCGCGACGCGACCGCTATCATGAAACTTGCCCGGGCAACCTACCGCAAGATGGTCCAGAACCTGCTGTGGGCGACCGGCTACAACGTCATCGCCATCCCGCTGGCCGCGGGCGTGCTGTCGGGGGCGGGCATCGTGCTCTCACCGGCAGCCGGCGCGGCGCTGATGGCCCTGTCAACCGTGATAGTCGCCATCAACGCCCGCTTCCTCCACGTCGAGCGCGAAGCCGCCGCGCAGGGCGCCGGGCCGACGCCCGCCCGGCCGTGAGTACCAGCCTTGTCCCAGGCCCCAACCGAAAGCCGACGACGCTACAGACGCCACCGGCGCTGGCGGTGGTTTGCCGATCTGCCAGCGGGGCGGGGCGACTGGGACCTGTACACTGAGGGCGACGAGCTCTATGACGCAATGGTGGAGGCGATCGGGTCGGCCAGGCGGTCGGTGTGTCTGGAGAGCTACATCTTCGCCAGCGACGAGGTCGGTTGGCGCGTGGCGGAGGCCCTTGCCGAGGCGGCCAGGCGGGGGTGCCGGGTCCGTTTGCTCATCGACGCGGTCGGGTCGTTCGCGCGCGTCTCGCGGCACCTCCTACGGCACCTGCGCTCTACCGGCGTGCAGACGCGCCGGTTCCACCGCTGGTCCTGGCGGCGCCCGTTTAGGTACAACCGGCGGAACCACAGGAAGCTGCTGGTGGTCGATGACCGCCTTGCGTTCCTGGGGGGGTTCAACATCCACCGCGAGAACTCTCGCGCCATCTTCGGCGAGGCACGCTGGCGCGATACGCACCTGGGCGCCAGCGGCGAACTTGCCGCAGAGCTGGCCAGGCAGTTCGACGCCGTCTGGACCGGCCGACTCCAACTGGCCTACACCCGCCAGGTCGCGAGGTGCGCGGTGGTCGTCTCCAACATCTTCCGCAACTTCCGCCGGAGGTTCGGCCACCTGCATGCCGACATGCTCCGCGCCGCCCGGCGGTGCGCGTGCCTGACGACTCCCTACTTCGTGCCAGACTACCGCACCCAGAAGGCCATGCTGGACGCGGCCGGGCGGGGAGTGACGGTGAACCTGCTGGTGCCGTACAAGAGCGACGTGCCCATCGTCCGCTGGGCGGCGCGGGCGCTGTACGCCAGGCTGCTGGGGGCCGGCGTGCGCATCTTCGAGTACCAGCCGCGCGTGCTGCACGCTAAGACGGCTGTGTTCGACGACGAATGGTGCGTCATCGGCTCGGCGAACATCGACTATCGCAGCTTCTTCCTGAACTACGAGCTGAACCTGGTGGCGCACGATGTGGAGCTGGCTCGGCGCCTGGCCGACCAGTTCCGCCTGGACCTGCGCGAGGCCAAGGAGGTGCATCCGGCGCAATGGCGGCGACGCCCGTGGGCCGAGCGGCTGGAGGAACTCATCGGGCGACTGGTACGAAAGTGGCTGTGACCGCGACGCGGCGGCGGGGGGCATGTCGTGGCAGTGTGCCAGTGCCGCGACCGGAGGGTACCCCCCAGACGGCCCCTTGAATACAATACGCCCTACGGGCGGGCAGTGCCTGCCCGGTGAGGATCGCGTCTCAGTGAGAAGCATCATCGCAGCCCTGGCTGCCCGACGCAGCCTTCGTGTGGCGGGGCTGATGTCGGGCACGTCGGCCGACGGCGTGGACGTGGCCATCGCCGACATCGGCCCGTCCGGCGCGGACATGCTGGCGTTCGAGACCTTTCCGTATCGGCCGCGCCTGCGAAGGACGGTGCTGGCCCTGTGCGAGCCGGCGACCTGCCGCGTGGACGACATCTGCCACATAAACTTCGTGCTGGGTGAGGTCTTCGCCGAGGCGGTTATTGCCCTGGCCCGGCGAAGCCGCATCGGCCTGACCGCGATCGACCTGATCGGCTCGCACGGGCAAACGATCTACCACATTCCCGGCGGGCGAGTGGGCGGCGGCCGGCGGCGGGTGCGGTCCACGCTCCAGATCGCCGAGCCAAGCGTCATCGCGGAGCGGACTGGCATCACGACGGTGGCTGACTTCCGCCCGCGCGACGTTGCCGCCGGAGGACAAGGCGCGCCACTCGTGCCGTTCGCCGACTACTTCTTGTTTCGACACCCCCGCCGCAGCCGGGCCGTCCAGAACATCGGTGGCATCGCCAACGTGACCTACCTGCCGGCAGGCGGGGAGCTGGAGGACGTGCTCGCCTTCGACACCGGGCCGGGCAACATGATCATCGACCGCGTGGCCCACTGCGTCAGCGGAGGCCGCCTACATTACGATGCCTGCGGGCGGCTGGCCAAACGTGGGAAGATCAACGCGGCGCTGCTGCGTCAGCTCATGCGGCATCGCTTCCTCGCCCGCCGCCCGCCCAAGACCACCGGCAGGGAGACGTTCGGCGCGCCGATGGCTGACAAGCTCTACGCCGCCGCGCGGGCCAAGGGCGTCGCGCCGCTGGACATCCTGGCCACTGTGACGGCCTTTACCGCTGAGAGCATCGCCCTGGCCTACCGCCGCCACCTGCCTGGAAGCGTCGATGAGGTTATCCTCTGCGGCGGGGGCGCGTGGAACCGGACACTGGTAGGCACGCTTGGCCGGCTGCTTGCCCCGGCGGCTGTGGCGCCGATGAGCCATTGGGGTATAGACGGCGACGCCAAGGAGGCGCTGTCGTTCGCCATCCTGGCGGCGGCTGCCATTCGCGGCCAGGCCAACAACGTCCCCTCGGCCACCGGGGCGGGGCGGGCGGTCGTCTGCGGCAAGATCGTGCCGGGGAGGCTGCGATGATCCGCGACCGCTCGAAGCTGACCACCGAGCGCCGCAACGCCGCCAGCAGGGACATCGACCGGCGGTCGGTGCTGGGGATCGTGGACATAATCAACGCCGAGGACGGCCGCGTGGCGGCGGCCGTCGGCAGGCAGCGGCGGCGGATCGCAGCGGCCGCGGAGATGATAGCCGGGGCCCTGGCGGGCGGGGGCAGGCTCATTTACGTCGGTGCGGGCACGAGCGGCCGGCTTGGCGTGCTGGACGCGGCCGAGTGCCCGCCCACGTTCGGCGTCAGACCGTCGCTGGTGCAGGGGGTCATCGCGGGCGGGCGGCGGGCGCTGGTGCGCTCCGTGGAGGGGGCTGAGGACCGCGCCGCCGCCGGTGTGGCAGCCATCGACCGCAAAAAAGTCTCCAGCCGCGACGTCGTGGTCGGCGTGGCCGCCTGTGGGCTGACGCCGTTCGTCCGCGCAGCCGTCCGGCGGGCGGCACAGCGGGGCGCGGCTACTGTCTTCCTGACCTGCGCTCCGCAGGCGGTGGGCGAGATCAAGGCGGACGTGGTCATCAACCCCGTCGTCGGGCCGGAAGTCGTGACCGGCTCGACGCGCATGAAGGCCGGCACAGCCACCAAGCTGGTCCTGAACACGCTGACCACCGCGGCCATGATCCGCCTGGGTAAGGTGTACGGCAACCTCATGGTTGACCTCCGCGCGACCAATCGCAAGCTCCGCGACCGCTCGCTGCGGATCGTCCGCGAGCTGACCGGCCTGGACCGCCGCGCCGCCGGCAGGCTGCTGGCCCGGGCCGGCGGGCGGGTCAAGGTTGCAATCGTCATGCACTTCCGCAGAATGGGCCCCCAGGCCGCCCAGCGGCTGCTGAAGCGGCACGGCGGCTTCCTGCGTGCGGCCATCGGGCGCTGAGGGAGCAGCCCGCAGCAGACAAGGACAGGCGGCTCATGGATGAGTTGCTCTCAGGGCGACCGATCGTCGGATCGCTGACCTGGCTGGACGCGGCGGTGTTCCTGGCCGCGCTGGGCGCGATGTTCGCGATCGCCTTCCTGAAGGGCAGGAAGGAGGCCGACACCACCGACTTCTTTCTCGGCGGCAGGGGAGTGCCCGTGATCGTCGCGGCGCTGTCGTTCGTGGCCACCGAGGTCAGCGCGGTCACGATCACCAACGTGCCCGGCACGGGTTTCACCGAGAACCTCCAGTATCTCCAGTTCTACATCGGCTCGGCCGCGTCGAAGATATTCGTGGCCTTCCTGTTCCTGCCGGTCTTCTACAAGCAGGGCTGCACGAGCATCTACGAGTTCCTGCGGCACCGCTTCGGGCCGCCCAGCCAGTATTCCGGCTCGATCTTCTTTTTCGTCACGCGTCTGCTGGCGTCGGGCGCGCGCCTGTACGCGGCCTGCTATGCCATCGCCTGGATCCTGGGATGGGTGGACGCCGCCCATCCGGTGAGGGGGCTGGTGGCGGCCCTGGCGCTGTTCACGGTGGCCAGCATCGCGTTCATCGCATTCGGCGGCATCAAGGCCGTGGTCTGGACGGGGGCGTATCAGGCGAGCATCTTCTACCTGGCCGGGGCGGCGGTGATCGTCTTCCTGCTGACGCGTCTTGTCGGCGGGGGGGCGCAGATCTGGTCGGTGGCCAGGGACGCCGGCCGGCTGAGCGTGTTCGATTTCTCGCCGGACTTCAACCGCCCCACGAGCTTCTGGGCCGGGACGGCCAACGCCTTCTTCATCGGCCTGGCCGTCTTCGGCACCGACCAGGAACTGGTCCAGCGCCTGCTGACCGTCCGCACTCGCCGCGCCAGCCAGCGGGCGATACTCACCACGATCATCGCGGCCCTGCCGATCACCGTCATCTACCTGGCCATCGGCACGCTGATGTTCGTGTTCTTCGCCCAGAACGCCGACCCGCACCTGCCGGCCAAGGCCAAAGAGGTCTTCCCGTACTACATCGCCCATTACCTTCCCGGTGGACTGCGCGGGCTGGTGCTGGCGGCCATAGTCTTGGCCAGCATCGACTCGCCGCTCGTGTCGCTGTCGTCGTCGTTCGTGACGGACATCTACAGGCCGCTGGTGCGGCGCGGCGGCAGCGAGAAGCACTACCTGTGGGTGTCGCGAATCGGCGTGGCGGGCTTCGGGATCGTCCTGGCGGGGATCGCCGTCGCCTGCACGAAGGCGGACAACATCCTGTGGCTGGCGTTCCAGGTCATCTCCATCACCGGCGGCAGCTTGTTGGGGGTGTTCCTGTTGGGCATCCTGACGCGGCGGGGCAGCAACCGGGGCAACGTCATCGCCATGGTCGCCAACGGCGTGCTCATGGCCGTGCTGACGCTGCTGAGCAGCTTCGGGCCGGTGGGCATGAAGAGATTCCTGGGGCTGACGGGTCAGCTTGTGCCGGCCGGCGAGACGCCGATATTCCCGCTGGCCTGGAGCTGGATCATCGTGTTGGGCACGGGCGTCACTTTTCTGCTGGGCCTGCTGCTGGGCGGGTCGGTTCGAAGACCTGTTGAGAGCCCGCCTGCGGGGCGACAGGAGGGCAGCGAATGAAGGGCGCGCCGCTGCTGATCCCCGTCCACGACTGGCTGCCGCTGACCGGGGTGTTCCATTGGCCGGTGAGGTGCGTGCTGCGAGGCGCGGCTGAGGCCGACCGGCTGCCGCTGGCTCAGCTCGACGCCGACCTGCGCCGGCTGGGGCGGTCGCCATCCGTGCGGATCGGCGGCCGCGGGCCGGCTGCGGTGCAAGTCGTCCGCAACCCGGTCATCAAGGGCGACGAACACTACCAGCTCTGGATCAAGCCTGACGGCATCAGCCTGATCGCCCCCGCCGACGGCGGTGCCTACTATGCCGCGGCGACACTGCGGGAACTGCTGGCCGCCTGCGGGCGGACCATACCGGCCTGCGTTATCGACGATTGGCCCGAGTTCCCGCGCCGCGGCGTCTGTCTGGACTGCTCCCGCGGCAAGGTGCCGACCGTCGCGACACTGAAGGCGCTGGTCGAGCGGCTGGCGGGGTGGAAGGTCAACGAACTTCAGCTCTACGTGGAGAATGTCTTCACCTTCCGCCGCCACCCAGCCATCGGCAAGGGTTACAGCCCCTTCGCGCCGGCGGATATCCGCTCGCTCCAGGACCACTGCAAGCTCCACCACATCCGCCTAGTTGGGGCGCTCGCCAGCTTCGGCCACATGGAGAGAATCCTGGAGCTGCCGAAGTACCGCGGCCTGTCGGAGATGCCCGAGGGGGGCACCGAAATGGACCTGGGCACGCTGTGCCCGACCGATCCGCGGTCGATCCGCTTTCTCGCCGAGCTGTACAAGGAGTTCATGCTGCTGTTCAGTGCGCCCGACTTTAACGCTTGCTGCGATGAGACCAGCGATTTTGCCGCCGGGCGAAGCAGCCGCCGCGCCAAACGCATCGGACCGGGCGGCGTGTACCTGGAGTTTGTCAAGAAGATACACCGCCTCTGCCGCCGGGGAGGCAAGAGGATGAACATCTGGGCCGACATCGCCATCAAGCACCCGGGGCTGCTGGGCGAGCTTCCTCGCGGCGTGGTGCTGCTGAACTGGGAGTACAACGTCGGCGGGCCTGGGATCGCCGCGACCGAGGCAATCGCCCGCGCCGGCCTGCCGTTTGTGGTCTGCCCCGGCACCAGCAGTTGGCAGACGCACGGCACGCGCCTGGCCAATGCCGTCGCCAACGTCGCCCAGTTTGCCTCGGCGGGCAGGCGATGGGGGGCTGAAGGGCTGCTGAACACCGACTGGGGCGACTTCGGCCATCGCAACTTCCTGGGAGTGAGTCTGCACGGCTTGGCCCACGGTGCGGCCCACGCCTGGAACGGCCAGGCCGTGGACAACGCCCGCTTCACCGAGACCTTCTGCTTCCGCGTGTTCAACCAGAAGGATGACCGGCTGGCCAGCGCCATCCGCGCGCTGGGCGATTCCTACCGCACGTGTGGCGGCGACCACTACAACTCCTGCCCGCTCTACCACGCCCTAGTCGAGCCGCTGGTGCCGCAGGAGGGCTACAGGTTTGCCAGGATCGACCAGACGCACCGCGCGGGCCTGATGGGGATCATAGAGAGGCTGTCGGCCAGGCGGATGTGGCCGGCGGGGGGCAAGGAGATGCAGCGGTTTGAGGCCCTGGCCCTGGATGAGTTGTCCGCCGCAGCGGCAATGGACGTGCTGGCCTGTCGGCGGGCGCTGGTGGCCAAGGAAATCCGCGCGGGTGGGGCGGTGCCAAGGCGGCAGCTCCTCGCCCTGGCCGACGGGATGGCAGAGTTGGCCAAGCGGTTCGCCGCCTTGTGGCGGGCGAGGAACAGGCCCTCGCGCCTGGCTGATAATCTCGCCCTCATGCGCCGGGCCGAGGCGGAAAGCCGCCTGCTGGCCCGGCATGCCTGACAAGGCTGACGTGCCCCCCGCGGCTTCCGGTGACGGACCGACCCGGGCCGGGCTGGATCGTCGGGCTGCCCACGCCGGGCTCCGTTGGCAACTCCGGGCCCAATCTAGGCAGAAGTATCGCAATGCCAAGGCCGTAGCTTCTCTCCGGCCGCTTGGGGACCTGCGGCCGCCTGGCTGGCGGCTGCCATAGGGTATGGCGGGGCAAGGCGGCAAAAAAAAACGCCTGCCCAACTTAAGTACTCCCCTGAAAGGACCGAAACGCACCCTGTACAGGGGCGTCGCGGGGATGCCCCGCAAAGGGATGGACAACAGAAGGAGAACGTCATGCGCAACTCTCGTGGCTTTACCCTGGTCGAGCTGGCGGTGGTCGTGGTGATCATCGGCGTGCTCGCGGCCTTCGCAGTGCCGAGGTTCCTGGCTTCGGTTGAACGGTCCAAGGCGGCTGAGGCGTTCAACTATCTCTCCTCAATCCAGGCGGCCCAGGAACGCTACCATGCTCGGCAAGGTACCTATGCCGATGACGTGACCAACCTGGATATCAAGATGACCAACCTGAAGTACTTCACCGTGGGCACTGTTGCCGCCGGGTCCACAGGCAGTCTCCAGGACTCCTGGACGCTGACGCTGACCAGGACGGGTGCATCGGCGGGTTACGGGGAGTACACCGTTACCTTCACGGAGGAGGGGTACGACAGCGAGAACAGCACGATCAAGGACAGCCCGGACATCAACCCGATGCAGACGTAACGGGCGAGACAAAACGCCAGGCAGGCAATCCGATGCGGACCGGTGCCAGGGGCACATTCTGGATACGGGCCGTAGGTGTATACTTCGCGGAGGGTCGGCTGACGATCACAGCCCTTGGCCCAAAGCTTCTGGGCAAGCGAGCAACAACTTCCTCATCGGTGTCGGTTAGGGGGGGGCGGGCCCGGCAAGACCCTCGCGAAATGGCTCGAATCGCATCTGACGCCGCGGCAGCGGCGGCGGGTACCGGTCTGCATCGGCCTGGGCGCCGAGCAAACATTCTTCACTTCAAGAACGTTTGAGGCCACCTCGGAACAAATGCCCACGTCGGAGGCCCTGCTTTCGCTGACCGGGGCAGCCTGGGCCGATACCACCAGCGCCGTGGCAGACGGGGTGCGGCTGAAGCTGGGCAAGGCCACCGCCTACAGCATCGCCGCCTGCCACCGGCGGGTCGCCGAGGACTTCCTGGAGAACCTCAAGCAGGGGGGCGCGCAGAATATCCGATTGATGCCGGCGCCCTGGGTTGCCCTGGCTGCGGGTAGTTGCAAATGCGCTCCGCGGAGCTGGAAGGTTTTCGTTCAGGTAATCCTTGCCCAACCGAGCGGCCTGGCGGTCCTCATGGCCCAGGGTCGGCCCGTGCTGTGGCGACGTTTCGCTTGCAGCGGGGAGGACTCCGCCGACATCGTCTCGGCGATCCGCCATCTTCAGGTGTACGCCAAACTGCACCTGCCCGTTCCGGACGTCGCCGGCGTCGCCGTGCTGGGCCCGTCGGCCTCGGCGCGGGTCGACCAACTGAACCTGGAAACCGCGTTGACCATCGTTGCGCGAGATGACAAGCGGGCCGACGAGGCGGAGTACAGTCGCGCCATGGCCGTGTGGGCTCGAAGCGACGAGCAGGATTCCCTGGACCTGCTTCGCAGTCTTCGGCCTCCTCCCACGCTGAAGCAGATGTTCCCTCGCAAGCTAGTGGCCATCATGGCCGCGGCCACGGTGGGCATGGGGTTCTTTCTCTACAGCACGCTTTCGACTCTGAAGGGGGAGTGCCGCGCCCTGAAGCGTCAGAACGCCTCCTATTCCTGGGCCGCTCGGCTCCGGACCAATGAGATCGACGGCCAAAGGAAACAGCTCATGACCGAGGTGGCCTCGGTCCAGCAGTTCCTTTCTACCCGAGTCCTCTGGAGCAACTATTTCAGGGACCTGCCCACGCGCCTGCCGCAGAATGCCTGCCTGACTAACATCACCGGCTCTTATGAACTGGAGGACAGCGCCAAGAAGAACCAGCGCAAGGCGAGCCGCTCGTTGACGCTACGGGGCCAGGCCCGGTTCAGCGATCGCGGTTCCGCCCCCAAGGAGATCGACGCGTTCCTGGACTCCCTGCGGGAGATGTCCTTGCTTAAAGAGAACTTTCCGCTGGTCAACGTGGCGGAGGTCAAATGGCGTAAGGACGGCAATAACGACATAGCCATATTCACGGTCATTGCGATGCCCCCTGAGAAGAAGTCGGGCCCGTCGGGGAAGGGTTCCGGCCATTCTGAGAAGTAAGTAGCCGCGCGCGGCAGTAGTCGGCTGGGGTGTTCCTGACGGGTGGTCGGGCTGGTATTGGAGGCCGGACTTCTCGGGGAGGCTCACTGGCGTTGGTGCAAATGGACTTCGGAATCGACAAGGCGAAATTGCAGCAATACAAGGCCCAGGTGACGAAGCTGCTGGGCCATCCGGCCAAGATGCGCGTCGCGCTGTTGGTGGCTATGACGGCGCTAGCCGTCGGCGCGGTCTACATGCCGCTGTCCGACCGAATCGAAGAGCAGCGCCGGCTGATAAGCACGGAAAAGAAGCGCCTTGAGAGCATCCGGGAGGTGGAAACCCTCCTCAAGGAAGTCAAGCAGTACGCCCTGCGCATCGATGCCAAGAGCGACACCAACGAATGGGCGCAGTACTTGCTGGACGGCTCTCGGCAGGCCAAGGTCCGACTGCGCGACATGCAGTCCAAGGAGGCGCGGATGGTCGGACCTTACAGCGCCATCACCCTCGTCCTGGAGGTTCATGGCCAGTACCCCCAACTGAAGCAATTCCTGGAATGGCTGGAACAGTCCGACAGACTGTTGCGGGTTGACATGGTCCGAGTGGAGAAGCTGCCTGATACGCTGACGATGAAGGTTCAGATTCTGGGACTGGTACGGAAGAATGCTTGAGAAGATCAACAAGATCGCCCCCTACCTGGCCCTGGCGCTGCTGGGATATCTCTGTTATACCGTGATGTCGCCTGCGGCTGTGCCAGCAGGCAAGGAAAAGGAGCCTCCTGCCATCAGCCAGCAGATGCTGGAGCCGGCATTGCTGACCCCCGAGGCGCATGCCAGTCCCGTTAACCGAGACCCCTTCAACGTGCGATGGGCAAGTTACCTGGCCAATGCCGGCCAAGGGGCATTGACGGGTGAAGAGGGGGCGGGCGACCCTTCCTCCGGGTCGCTGTACAGCTTCGATCCCGATCAGGGTCCGCCCCCCTTGCCCAGCGGGCTGAAGGCGGTGCTGCTGGCGCAGGGGACCCAGTTGGTTGTAGTAGGCGACAAGCTGTGCAAGCCCGGCGAGCCGGTGTCGGGCAATGACCCGAATCGGTCGTGGGTCGTGGAACGCGTGGACGCCGACGGTGTCGTGCTGCGGTTCGGCGAGCTGCGCCGCAAGATCGGGTTAGCCAGCCCTTGCAAGACTGATGCAAAGGCGACCTCGGCCCCCTCTGGAGAAGACATGCGATGATGGGCAGCGAGACCCAAATCGCGGAATACCCCTTGCTGATCCGGCTGCTGCTGGAGAAGAACCTGCTGGAGCAGAAGAAGCTCGCCGAGGCCCAGAAGGCCCTCACGCAGCAGAACATGTCCATTGAAGAGGCACTGGTCGACGCCCAGCTGGTGACAGAGGCCGACATCGCCAAGACCTACGCCGAGCACCTGCGCCTGCCCCTGACAGACTTCGACAAGCCGCTGTCGGCTGACCCCAAGATGGTTGAGCTGATTGGCGAGAAGCTGTGCCGGCAGCACCTCATCGTTCCCCTCTCCTGCGACGGCGACGTCTTTGAAGTAGCCTTCGCCAACCCGACCGATCTGACGGTCTTCGAGCAGATTCAATTCCTGACGCGCAAGGTCATCCGCCCGGTGGTGGCCCCCCTGAACCTGGTCACCGACGCGATCAACGAGCTGTTCGGAACGCGGGACGTGGTGAAGGAAATCACCACAGAGGCAGGAGAAGATATCTCCTCTCCTGAGGAGCAGGATGCCGTGGAGGAGATTGTCGACCTCGACAGGCCCGTGCCCAAGGGGCGCGATAGCCACGTCATCCGCCTGGTGAACCACATCCTGTCCTGGTCCGTTCGCAACGAGGCCAGCGACATCCATCTGGAGCCTTTCGAGAACTCCGTGAAGGTCCGGGCGCGCATCGACGGCCAATTGCAGGAGATCTCCCCGCCGCCGCGCCCGATGTACATTCCCATGATCAGCCGTCTGAAGGTGCTGTCCAAGATGGACATCGCCGAGCGCCGCATCCCACAGGACGGCGCCATCTCGCTGACGGTGGACCAGAAGCGCGTGGATCTGCGAGTCAGCACCGTGCCGACCGTCTACGGCGAGAAGATGGTGATGCGAATCCTGGCCAAGGCGGCCATTCCACTGGACCTGACCAAACTGGGCTTCAGCCAGAAACAGGCTGACGACTTCCAGATTGCCGCCGCCAGCCCTCACGGGCTGCTGCTGGTCACTGGGCCGACCGGCAGCGGCAAGAGCACCACCCTCTACGCGACCCTGAACCTGCTGAACAAGCCGGACGTCAACGTGATGACGGTCGAGGACCCCGTGGAGTACAAGTTCGATGGCCTCAATCAGGTGCACGTCCGCGCGCAGGTTGGCCTGACATTCGCCGCGGCACTTCGTGCGTTCCTCCGGCAAGACCCGGACGTCATCATGGTCGGCGAGGTCCGAGACCAGGAAACCGCGCAGATCTGCCTCCGGGCGGCATTGACCGGACACATGGTGCTCTCCACGCTGCACACTAACGACGCGCTGGCGGCTGTGAACCGCTTGATGGACATGGGGATTGAAAGGTTCCTCCTGGCTTCAGCGCTGCGGCTGGTGGAGGCGCAGCGCCTCGTCCGCCGCCTGTGCGACAAGTGCAAGGAACCGTACACGCTGGACGCGGAGGCAGCCGACAAGTGGAAGCTGGACAGGCAGCAGCAATACTATCGCCCCAAGGGCTGCGAGCTGTGCCGCAACACCGGCTACAAGGGGCGCGTGGGCCTGTTCGAGGTCATACGGGTCACGCCCAAGCTCCGCGACATGATCGCCGAGGGCGCCAGCATGCCGCTGCTGCGAAAGGAATCCCAGAGCCAGGGCATGATGCTGCTGGCCGATGCGGGACTGGAGAAGGTCCGCGCGGGCGTGACCAGTCTTGAAGAGGCCCTCACCGTAAGCATGGCCGAGTCGGAGGAGGCGAAATGAGCAACGAGCCGACTCAGCAGACCATCCCCGGAGCCCAGGGCACGTGGTTCCAGCGGCATGTGCGCGTCTCCTCCAAGATGCATCCCCGCATCAAAGAGGAGGACAAGCTTCGCTTCTTTCAGCAACTGACAACGCTATTCTCGGCTGGGACGCCGCTGTTGGAGTCGCTATGGATTTCGGCCCAGCAGTCGCCGAGCATCAAGATGCAGGTGGTAATCCGCACCATTGCCGAGCGCGTGGCCGGCGGGCTTTCCCTGCACCAGGCGGCGGCGGACTTTCCAAAGGTGTTTGACCGTCAGTGGATCGAGGTCATCAGGACCGGCGAGACCAGCGGGCAACTTGGCGACGTCCTCGGCAGCCTTACCTCCCACATCGTCGCCGCCAGGGAAATGCGGGGAAAGCTGGTCTCGGCCATGATCTATCCCAGCATCCTGCTGTGCGTGGCGATACTGGCCATCGTGGTCATGCTCTGGAAGGTCGTCCCTGTCTTTGCCGATTTCTTCAAGGACTCCGGCTCAAAGCTTCCCTCCATCACTCAGACGGTCATAGACTTGTCCAACTTCCTCCAGCACGACGGCCATTATCTTGTGGGCGGCGTGGTAGCTGTCATTCTCTCGGTTAGATACTATCTGCGGAGACCGTCAGGCAGGCGGCTCTTCCAAAAGTGCATCCTGACGGCGCCGATGATTGGGGAGTGCGCCGTCCAGGCCTACATGGAACGGTTCGCGACGAACATGGTGCTGCTCCTGCACAGCGGCCTGCCATTGCTGGAGGCGATCAACTCCATGCAGGGAGTATTCCAGGGCAACGCGGTCTATTGTGAGTCATTGCAGCGGGTCAAGCAGCGGGTGGCCGGGGGAGGCCGACTGGCGGTAGCGCTGGAGGAGACCGGTCTGTTCACCTCCATGGTCGTCAGCATGGTGCGAGTCGGGGAGGAATCCGGCGAACTGGCTGCCGTGCTGGACCAGGTGGCGAGCTACTACCGCAAGCGAGTGGAGGCGCTGGTCGAACGACTGACCAGCATGGTCGAACCTGTGGTCATCCTGGGGATGGGAATCACCGTGGCCGTCATTTTGACCTCCATTTACCTCCCCATGTTCCAGATGGCCTCGGGACCCAAGTGATTCAAAAGGAGCCTTTAGCTTAGCCATGCAGGGATTCGAACGCAGAAGACACGAGCGCGTGCCGCTTATCGCGAATCTGACTGTCGAGGACCTGAGAACCGGTCAGTCCTACCCTGGCCGGAGCATCGACATCAGCCGGGGAGGCATGGGGTTCTTCTCGTCGAAGTTCCTGCCCGTGGGAATGGATATTCGCATCACAATGCAGCTTAGCCGCAACGGCCAGCCTTGCCAGGCACAGGTATATGCACGGGTTGTTCGAGGCTCGGTGGAGACTGGCGGTGCTGTTATGGGTGCCGTGTTTGACTCCGAATTGACGCCGGGGGCCCAGCCGATTCTGTGTGAATGCGTTGACCGGAAGTAGGAGGTGCTACTGGCGGCGCAGGGACCGTCCGCCCGAGCGGATGCTCCCTACCGAACCGCCGCAACAGGACTGGCAATGAGCAAGATTCGCAAACACGAACGCGTGAGGCTCAGGGCAGGCATGATCCTCCACCCCGATGGCGGCAGCGGGGGGCGGCTGGGAGGCCAGGTGCTGAACGTGTCAAGGGGAGGCTTGGCGGCCCTGTGTGCGCAGGCGCTGCCGGTAGGCACGCTGGTCAGCATGGAGCTGATCTTCGCCATGCCGGACGAGGGCATTCGCCGCGTCATTCTGTTCGGCGTGAGCCGATGGGTGCGCGTCCTGCCTGAGGGAAACATGCTGGGGATCGAGTTTCTCAAGGACGAACAGGCCGGCGACTACGGATGGTTCGCAGAGAATTGCACCTCCGGCATCTTCCCCTCCCGCCACCGGCGCTGCCGGGACTGGGACGACCGAGCCGGGTTCACCCTGGTCGAACTGTCCATCGCCATGGTGATCATCTGCCTGATGGCGACGCTGGCGGCCCCGATCTTCGCTCGAGCGATCGAGCAATCGAGAGTGGACGCCGCCGCCGCCAATCTGAAGGGCCTGTGGGCCGCCCAGCGGGTCTACTGGCTGGAGGAAGGTTGCTTCGCCTCGCTCCTGTCCAGTCTCCAGTCCATGGACCTTGTGGACTCAGCCATCGCCGATAGCTCCAGCAACCCCAACGCGGTTTACGTCTTCGACATCCTTAGCGCGGATGAGTCCCACTTTGTATGTCGGGCCATGCGGCACGGCAGCAGCGCGTGGACGGGGGAGATCCGCATCGACGAGGAAGGCGCGGTGAGCGGGACCGTCACGTCGAGGGACGGCCACGTCCTGACGCCGACCCAGTAGGAGAGCAAGCGTGGACCTTCCAGGCGGTTTCCTTCGACAGGCCCCCCCGGCGGGAGGGAAGACCCCCCGCGACGCCCACCTCACACGGTACCGCCGGTCGCGGCGGCCAGCCCGTGGGTTCACGCTGCTTGAGTTGCAGGTCTCGATGGCCGTGCTTGCCATCGGCGTTCTCGGCGTGGTGACGTTGACGGTCAGGCAGAGCAGGCAGATCGCCAGAATGGAGGCGTGGT
>Ga0315280_10006107_pt1 | contig 16787 bp, 12 predicted proteins | sample YL17G06_40_MG_FD_203697 | JGI IMG/M metagenome (GOLD analysis project Ga0315280, IMG submission 203697) | Sediment microbial communities from Yellowstone Lake, YNP, Wyoming, USA - YL17G06_40 | ecosystem: Environmental > Aquatic > Freshwater > Lake > Sediment | place: USA: Wyoming | collected...
CCTCTGGTTCAATACGCAGTGTCACCTTGGCATGATGCTCCCCTTCCGATCCCCGCTCAATGTAGCCAGCCTTTTCGAGGATCTTCAAGCACGAAGAGACGGCCATCTCATTCGATTTGGTATGGCCAAGGCGCTCGGCCAGGGCCTTCTGGGTCATCTCAATTTCATCCGTCCCAATACCGCATAAAACCTGGTACGTACGTTCTATCATGTCGCGGGGCGGATAACTTCCATCGATAAAAAATTCCTGTGTGAAAGTGTCGGCGTAGTTGAAGAGGAGGAGGCAGATCGCAGGCTTCTCGTCACGCCCGGCACGGCCGACTTCCTGATAATAAGCCTCAAGGGAACCGGGGATGTCATAATGGACGACAAAACGGAGGTCCGCCTTATCAATGCCCATGCCAAAGGCGTTTGTCGCCACCACCACCGGCAGGGTTCCCTCCATAAAACGGTCTTGAACAAACTTACGGGACTCCATCTCCATGCCGGCGTGATAACCTCCCACTTTGTAGCCCTGGGACTGTAATGTCAAGGCTACGGTTTCCACATTCTTACGGGTAGCGGCATAGATAATGCCATTTTGTGCCTTCTTTTTGAGCAGGCCCAAAATGGCATCGATTTTATCTGCCTCACCCTCCACCCTTTTGACCTGAAATCGGAGATTGGGCCGATCAAAACCGGCAACGAAAGTGATCGGCTGCCTGAGGCCCAACTGGGTGATGATATCACGGCGGACATCAGGAGTGGCCGTCGCTGTCAGGGCTGCAACAGGCGGATGGCTTAGTCTTTCAACAACCCCTTTGAGACGAAGGTAATCGGGACGGAAATCATGACCCCATTCGGAAACGCAGTGGGCCTCATCAACGGCAAAGAGTGAGACACGACAGGATTGAATCCCCTCCATAAATCCTGGATTCCTAAACCGTTCAGGAGCAATATAAACCAGCTTATATCTGCCCTGCTGAACCTCCTTCAATCTCTGCCCTTGCTCGGAAGGGGTCAATACGCTGTTGATGAAAGTGGCAGGGATTTGATTCTGCACCAGTCCATCCACCTGATCTTTCATCAGGGCAATCAGGGGCGAGATGACCAGTGTCACTCCATCGAGAAGCAACGCCGGCAACTGGTAACAGAGCGATTTGCCGCTTCCTGTGGGCATGACCACGACCACATCTCGGCTGGTCAGGAGGGTATCGATGATCTCCTCCTGCCACTTTCGAAAACCGGAGAAATGGAACTTCTCGCTCAGGACCCGGAACCGTTCATCTTTCATCGAAGCATTTAATGGGTGAGAGGACATTTAAAGACGACTTTAAGCCATTTCAGTCAATGACGGGATTCTACTAAATTACGATAGGCCGGTCAATCAAGAGATGTTCCAAGTTTGACTACTTGCCAAGAAACATCCACAAACCAATTGCGATGAAGGCCAGAGCAGCTACCTTCTTAAGAATATTCTGGGGTATGACGGCAATCAGACCCTCACCGAAGAGAACTCCAACCAGTGTAACAAGACACAAAGCCAGGGATGCCCCCGTGAATACAGACAAAGGGAGTTTAGTCTTGGAAGTCATCATGATGGCCGCCAACTGTGTCTTGTCACCCAACTCAGCTACGAAAATCGTTCCGAAGGTCGTAAGAAAAACCTTCCAATCCATTGTCTTTCCTCCTCAAATCATATTTTGCTTCATTGAAAACCTTTTCTTCTGACACCAGCGATAAACTGTAATCTATGCTGACGTATAACCTATCATCCTCCTATAAAACAAAAAAGCGAACAACCTTAGTACAGACTAACAAAGTCTACACTAAAGGTCTCGCTCATTGGCTTTAACCAATGGTAAGGCCAGGCGACATGCACCGGTATGTTGACTTTCTCTCGCTAGCTACTCCCCTTCAGAACTGAAATTCAATATAAGCCAGCAAAAGTGGAGGCATCTGGATCATTCAGAGATCAAATCTTTTTAAAAGCTGTATCACAGGCTTCGATGGTTTTATCCAGATCCTTTTGGGTGTGGGCCAGAGAAATGAACCAGGCTTCGAATTGGGAGGGAGGAAGATAGATTCCCTGGTCCATCATTTCGATAAAGAATTGAGCAAATCGCTTTGTATCACTCAACTTGGCAGTGCGGTAATCTCTGACCGGCCCCTCTGTAAAAAAGAGAGTGAACATCCCTGTGATGCGATTGATGGAAAGAGGGATTCCTATCTCCTCAGCACATTCGGAAATCTTCTCAGTCAAATAAAGTGTCTTTTTCTCCAGATCCTGATAAGTCTTTTTTGACTTCAAGAGCTCCAAGGTTGCAATCCCTGCAGTCATGGCAAGGGGATTTCCAGAGAGTGTCCCTGCCTGATAGACCCCTCCAAGAGGAGCGACCTCCTCCATGATCAGCCTTCTTCCACCATAGGCACCTACCGGAAGACCACCTCCGATGATCTTTCCCAGGCAAGTCATATCCGCTTTGATTCTGTATAGCTCCTGAACGCCTCCATAGGCTGCCCGGAATCCGGTAATGACTTCATCAAAAATGAGAAGGATTCCTTTCTCGTCGCAGAGCTTTCTCAATCCTTCTAAAAATCCCGTTTCAGGCAGGACCACTCCCATATTCCCGGCAATCGGTTCCACAATGATGCAGGCAATCTCACCTGGATATTGGTCTATCAAGGCCTTCACACTTTCTAAATCATTATAAGGGGCCGTTAAAGTATGTTTGGCCAAATCCCTTGGAACTCCGAGACTATCGGGGATGCCGAGGGTCGCAGCGCCTGAGCCTGCCTTCACGAGCAGGCTGTCCCCGTGGCCGTGGTAGCATCCTTCAAATTTAATAATTTTAGCCCTTCCCGTATAACCTCTTGCCACCCGAATCGCACCCATCACTGCTTCTGTCCCAGAACTGACCATCCTCACCAATTCCATCGAGGGAAAAGCCTTCTTCACCTTAATAGCGAGGTCGACCTCCAAAGGGGTGGACGCACCAAAACTCGTTCCTTTTGGGGCGGTTTTCTTTAGTGCCGCCACAATCTTTGGGTGCGCATGGCCCACAATCATCGGGCCCCAAGACCCGACGTAGTCAATGTATTCATTCCCATCCACATCCCAAATCTTCGATCCTTTCGCACGCTCGATAAAAGTAGGTGGAATGCCAATGGCCTTAAACGCCCTGACAGGGCTGTTCACTCCTCCGGGGATCATATCCAATGCTCTGCGGTATAGAGCCATCGATTTCTTTCTGTTCATCTATCATCCTCCGATCATTCCCGACGGACTAAAGTCTTTTCTATCATTTAATAGGATTCCCTTCCAAATTGCAATAGAAAACCTACTGTAATTCAGAAAGTAAGACTGTAGACCTCAGACATTAGACTAAAGAGGGAAAATGGCCAGAGATAACGTAAAAGATAATGGGTAAATTGAGAGAAAAGGAAGGCAGAAAGCAGCAGGCAGAAGGCAGTAGACAAAGAGTGGATACCAAACACGGGCACGATAAGAAGGGTTGAGAACACTTCAGGGATTAATTTCCTATATCGAGAAGTCTGATGTCTAAAGTCTGAAGTCCAGTGTCTGAATTGCTGAGAAAACCTATTCTGAATCAATCTAAATTTTTAAAAGGTGAACCTTGGGAAAGATTGCCTTTGTCCGTTAGATACTTTAAAATTAAAAGATATCCGTATAAGGAGGATTTATCATGGCATTGATCAACTTCGGCGGCAGGGATGAAAAGGTTGTTACTCGTGAGGAGTTCCCGCTTTCCAGGGCCCAGGCAGTTCTCCGAGAGGAGACCGTGGTTGTCTTGGGATATGGTGTTCAGGGTCCAGGACAGAGTCTCAATATGAGGGATAATGGAATCCGTGTCATTGTCGGTCAGCGGGAAAAGACATCCTCTTGGGATAAGGCATTAAAAGACGGCTGGGTCCCCGGAGTCACCCTGTTTTCATTAGAGGAAGCTTCTGCAAGAGGGACGGTGATCGAGTATCTCCTTTCTGATGCAGGTCAAAAAGAATTTTGGCCAAAATTAAAATTTCATCTGACCGAGGGTAAAACCCTCTTCTTTTCTCATGGCTTTTCGATTACTTACCAACATTTGACCGGAGTGGTCCCTCCAAAAAACATCGACGTCGTTATGGTGGCTCCAAAAGGCTCCGGTCTTTCTGTTCGTCGTAATTTCTTAGAGGGGAGCGGGATCAATAGCAGTTTTGCCATATTCCAGGACTATACAGGAAGAGCGGAAGAAAAGACTCTCGCCTTGGGTGTTGCGATGGGATCGGGCTATCTTTTCGAAACCACTTTTAAGAACGAAGTCCATAGCGATCTCGTGGGCGAACGAGGCGTATTGATGGGGGCCATTGCTGGTATCATGGAGGCCCAATACAACGAACTAAGAAAACATGGTCATAGTCCGAGTGAAGCATTTAATGAGACCGTTGAAGAGTTTACACAGAGTTTGATTAGACTTACTGCGGAAAAAGGTATGGATTGGTTGTATGCCAACTGCAGTACAACGGCCCAGCGAGGTGCCCTCGATTGGAAGGGGAGATTTCGTGATACCGTCGCTCCTCTTTTTGCCGAACTCTACAAAAAGGTTGCTGACGGGACGGAAGCCAAGATCGTCCTTGAAAAGAATAGCCAGCCTGACTACCGGGAAAAATTGAACGGCGAACTTGCCGAGATGGCAAATATGGAGATGTGGCGGGCAGGAGCTAAGGTTAGGGAACTCCGGCCTGAAAACTGGAAGCGAGAGGCGTGAGTTATCACGGACGATTCAATAAACGAGGAGGGGACGTTTACCCCATTAGAAAGCCCGGCCATTTGTGGCGGGGATGATATATAGATCCAGATGTTGCAATATCAAACCCGGGCAGGGATACTTCTAAACCCTTGCAATTGCGGATTTTTCGTAAATGAAGGGTTACAGAGGATCTCACTTTACGTGAAGTCCCGGTTTTGCCTGGAGGCGCATGCAGCTAACTCCCAAAGGGGCCGCTGCAAGGCTTTTTCAGTACCCCCGCGCGGTTTCGATATTGTTTTTTTGCAACTGGCGGGTAGATAGAATTTCAGTTCCTTATAGAAAGGGCGGGGTTAAAGCCCCATCTTTTCTAACGGGGCTTACTGATATGGTCAAATCTTTCATTACCCTTGATAATATCACGGTCCGTCTGCAGGACAGGATGATCCTGCAAAACAGTTTCTGGAAGATCGAATCGGATCAGCACTGGGCGATCCTTGGACCAAATGGATCAGGAAAATCAACGTTAGTCCGAGCCCTCTGGGGGGGAGTTCCCCTACGGAGCGGTCGCCTCCTTTTTAACTTTGGTGACTCGAAGACAACTTCCCACCTCATTCCCCATAGGGAAAGGATCGGTTATGTCTCTTTCGAAACCCATCAACGACTGATGGAACATGAGGAAATGATCGAGGAATTGAGGGATTTTGCAGGGAAAAAGGGCGAAGTCACAACGACAAAAGATGTCATTCTCTCCGGGATTTCGGCCAATCGAGAGGTAACATTGGAGGATGAAAAGAGACTCTATGAAGTAGCCGACCTCCTTGGCATTCCCCATCTTCTTCAGCGAGGCATCACCTTGCTCTCTACCGGAGAGATCCGAAAGAGCCTGATTGCTCGGGCGTTAATTAAATCTCCAAAGCTCTTGATCCTGGATGAACCTTTTGACGGACTGGATGAGGCCGCGCGGGCATTGCTGTCTGAGTCGATCAATCATCTCACGACAACTCCCATTAGGGTGATCCTTGTAACCCATAAGGTGGAGGAGATTGTTCCCAACATCACTCATGTTCTTTTTGTCAAGGATGGCCGCCTTTTTATGCAGGGTCCCAAAGAAGAGATGCTGACTTCTGAGAAGGTGAGTAAGCTCTTTGAATCTGATCTCAAGATTGAAAAGATGGATGAAGGATACCGGGTTTCCTACGGGATTGAAAAGGGCGAAAAGGTCGTTCTCCCCTCCTTTTACAGGGATATCACCGAGGAAGTCCCGGACCAATTGATCGAGATGAAAGACACCACGGTACGATACGGTGACTTCATCGCCCTCGATCAGCTAAACTGGACAATGAAGCAAGGGGAGAACTGGGCTATTCTTGGACCGAATGGTTCAGGAAAATCGACGATCCTGAGATTGATTCTGGGCGAAAATCTCCAGGGCTATTCCAATCAAGTCATGATCTTTGGGAGGCGAAAAGGGACGGGGGAGACCCTCTGGGAAATTAAAAAACGAATGGGTGTCGTTTCATCTGAGTTACAGATCCAATACCGTAAGAAGATGAGCGGTTATGATGTGATTGCCTCTGGATTTTATGATTCCATCGGACTCTACCAATACCCAACAAAGGAGGAAAAGATCGTCGTGGATGGATGGATTGATCTCCTGGGTATCGGCGATATTGCCAAGGAACCCTATCATCGCCTTTCTTACGGGCAGAAACGGATGATCCTTCTCGCCAGAGCCATGGTGAAGCCCCCTCTTCTCCTGATGATGGACGAACCCTGCCACGGTCTGGATCTTCTTAACCGAAGAAGGATCTTAAACATCGTCGAGATGATCGGGGAAACAAAAACTAATATTCTCTACGTAACAAACCATAAAGAGGAGATCCTGAATTGTATCACTCATGTCATGCGCCTTCAGAAGGGAAAAGTATTGAGCCAGGGAAGAAAAGAGGAGGTTTTATGTTAGGGAGGAAGAATAAGAGAATGGGAACCATCCCAATGCATTTCAAAGAGCTAAAGTGTTTCTTAGAAGTTTAACCAGAACAGATAAAGGAAGGAGAATGGTAATGGCAAAACGAAAAACACTCTATCTTCATGATATGGCCTACGTGGAGGTCGCTGACTATCTCAAGGCGTGTGACGTCGTCATGGTTCCCATGGGAAGTCTGGAGCGCCATGGAGCTCATATCCCCTTGGGCTGTGACGCCCTTACGACATGGGGGGTCATTGTGCGGGCTGCAGAGATGGCGAAGGTCATCTATACGCCCATCATCCCTTATGGATATTCCCCCCACCACATGCACCTCATCGGCGAAGGGACAGGAACCATCACCCTCTCCGGAGAAACTTACCGCCGCGTGGTCTATGATATAGCCAAATCGCTCATCTACCATGGGTTTAATAAAGTCGTCTTCGTCACCCACCATGGATCCAACTCCAAGGTTGTCGATGAGATCCTCCGCAAGATCCGTTATGAAAGCGGGGCCTTTACCTGTTGGTACAAGACGCCCACAGAACGGGAATATAACGCTTTAAAGGGGATCATCGAGGGACCCCCTGAAGAGACCCCTGGTTGGCATTCTGGAGAGATCGAAACCGCCACCTGTCTGGCTCATGATGAGACGCTGGTGGACATGAGCCTGGCAAAACAGGATCGTACCCATGCGCCTAAATGGATGGGTCCGGCCTTTTCAAAACGGGATGGCTCGGGGATGGTCGAATTCATGGATACGGAGCAGGCATGGGTCCCTATGGAACATCATGAGTACTCGGACACTTCCACTATTGGAAATCCCTTCCGTGGAACAAAGGAAAAAGGGATTAAATATTTTGACTTCAGCGCCAAACACCTCGCAGCCTTCCTGAAGGAAGTGAAAACGTTTCCCATCAAAGCGACAAACCGGGAATTTAACAATCGGTCCTGAAGGGAAATAAGGAGGAAAATTTTTGAATGTTCCGGAAAAGATGAAAGCAGCCGTGCTGGTGGCTCCAGACACCTTAGAAATTAAAGAGGTGATCACTCCACAGCCTGGTCCTGCAGATGTTTTGATTAAAGTCGACTCTTGTGCTATTTGCGGTAGTGACGTAAGTTTGATGGCCCATCCTTGGCCAGGTCAACCCCCCTATGGTGCATTTATCCCGGGTCATGAATATTCGGGAGTGGTGGCGGCTTTAGGTGAGACGGTGGATGAGTTTCAATTGGGAGATCGGGTAGCAGTGGAGGCCCATTATGGGTGTGGTCGTTGCCTCAACTGCCGCCGGGGGGACTATACCTCCTGTCTCAATTACGGGAACCAAGCCAAGGGCCATCGGGCGAATGGATTTACCACGAATGGAGGCTACGCTGAGTATGTGGTCAATCATATTAATACCGTCTACCTTGTACCTGACAAGATCTCTTTGGAAGAGGCTTCTCTGGTGACCAATGCCGGATGTGTGGTCTACGGCTTTGAGTCAATAGGAGGGCTGGTTGCAGGCGACGCTGTGGTAGTGATAGGGCCTGGTCCCTTAGGACTGATGTCGGTTCAGGTCGCAAAAGCCCTGGGTGTAGATCAGGTCGTCCTCTTAGGAACACGGCCAGACCGGTTGAGAGTAGGCTTAGAAGTCGGAGCAGATTATTTAGTGAATGTTCGAGAGACAGATCCCATTTCTTTTGTCAAGGATCACACCAAAGGGCGAGGAGCAGAGGTGGTAGTAGAGACTTCGGGCGCGAAGGAGGGGCCTGATCTGGCATTGCACTTATGTAGAAGAATGGGGAAGGTTTTGCTTATCGGATTCCCGCACGGTCCCACACCTGCCGATTTTAATTATATGGTGATCAATAACATTCATATCTACAGTGTCAGAGGAGAGGGCCGTGCCAATTGTGCACGGGCCATCTCCCTCATGCGTCAAGGGAAGATCAAGGCTCGTCCTTTGATCACACATCACTTTCCCCTTCACCAAATCAGGGAGGGATTCCGAGTCTTCAATGAACGAGAAGGTGGAGCCATCAAGGTGCTGATGAAGCCCTAAGGGGGTGTGAAATTATTTAAGAACAGGTTGGGCAGGGAGATATGATCCGCAATTGTAAAACTTTGAAGATATCCTTGCCCGACCTGAGGATAAAGGAGTCGGAATGGAGGTAATGAAAAAGAAGGTCCTTCTCATTGCAACTTTCGATACCAAGGAGGATGAAGCCCTTTTCCTTAAGAAAAGGATCGAGGCCCGAGGGGTTTCTGTCATGACGATGGATACAGGAATTCTTGCTCCTGCTCGTACTCCGGTCGATATCCATCAACAACAGGTCGCTTTGAGCGGCGGGGTCCGGCTTCAGGAAATCGTGGCCACTGGTGACAAGGGGAAATGCATCTTGAACATGGTCCGGGGGGCTGAGATCATTTGTAAAGCGCTTTATGATCAGGGACGTATTCATGGAGTCATCAGTATTGGGGGCGCTCAAGGAACAGAAATCGGTTGTTCGGCAATGCGTTCCCTGCCTGTAGGTGTCCCTCGACTCATGGTTTCTACTGTGGCTTCAGGCCAAGCAACCTTTGGTCCTTATGTGGGAACCAAGGACATCACGATGATGCATTCTGTGGCAGACATGCAGGGGTTAAACTTCTTAACCAAGCGCATTCTCGAAAATGCAGCGGGTGCCATTTGCGGAATGATTGAGGACTTCGAAGAAAATTCGATAAGACCCGAAGGAATTCCGGTAGCCTTATCCATGTTAGGGACTACAACGATAGGTGCTTTGCGCTGTAAAAAGATTCTGGAGGAACGGGGCTTTGAAGTGGTGACCTTCCACCAGAACGGTACAGGTGGAATCGCCATGGAGGAGATGATCCGCAGTAGAACCTTCCAAGGTGTCCTGGATCTAAATCTACATGAGATAGGAGATCGCTTTGTGGGTGGATTGCACGGAGCCATCAGGGAGGACCGCTTAGAGGCCGCTGGTGAGGTTGGCATTCCTCAGGTGGTGGCTCCAGGAAGCATCAATTATGCGGTATGGGGACCCTTGAATAGTCTTGCCCCTGAATGGAGTTCCCGTAAACTCATCGTTCATAACCCGAGCCTCACCTTGGTTCGACTGAACCCAGATGAGCTTTCAGAGGTAGGAAAGCTGGTCGCAGAAAAACTTAATCGAGCAAAAGGACCGACCCGGGTATTTATTCCACTGAGGGGATTTTCTTATCCAGATAGAGAAAACTTACCTCACTGGGAGCCGGAGGGAAACCAGGCATTTACCAATTCGTTAAGAACCCATCTCAATCCTTCGATACCCGTGATAGAATTGGACGCCCACATCAATGATCCCGAGTTTATCGATCCTGTGATAGAAGCCTTTCTTCTGATGATGGAGAGGCAGGAGTAATCATACCCATTGAGTAGGAGAGGAACATGTGTCAACGCCTTTACAATAAGAATGCAATCGTCACCGGTGCGGCTCGTGGCATGGGTTTTGCGATCGCTAAGGCCATCTATCAAGAAGGAGCACGGGTTGCTCTCATCGATATCGACGAAAAGGCTGTAATCGATGCAGCCCGGAAACTGGATAGAGACCCTGGCCGCACCATAGGCAGAAAGGTCGATGTGAAAAACAAGACCGAGGTGAATGCATTGATCCAAGAGGTAAAAACCATCTGGGGCACCATCGATCTATTGGTGAATAACGCCGGAGGTGCCCTGAATACACCTTATCTCCTTGAGGAAATTCAGGAAAAAGACTGGGACCTCGTCGTGGATGTCAATTTAAAGGGGACCTTCATATGTTGTCAGGCGAGCATTCCAGAAATGGTAAAACAGGGGGGTGGGGTGATCGTCAATATTTCGGCTTTGGCAGCCCACTGGCGGGCTTCCTTAGCGGGTGTCCAATATACGGCCGCAAAGGCCGGTGTGGAGGGGTTAACCCGTCAACTTGCCTATGATTGGGGAAAGGCGGGGATACGGATCAATGCCGTTGCCCCCACGGTGACCTTGACAGGGGATAGGATTCAATCGCTCTGGGATGCCAAAAGCGAAGAAGAAAAGAAAAAAGTACTTTCGAACATTCCTCTTGGCCGATTAGGCACTCCGGAAGAAGTGGCCTCTGTTGTGGTATTCCTTGCCTCGGAAGAATCGAGTTATATCACAGGAATAACGATTGATGTAAGTGGAGGAAGGTATCTCCGATAACTTTTTCTTTGGAATAGGATTAGAATCCGGATGGGGTAAATCTTGGTTTCCATTAAACGGATATTACTTCCGCAACCTATCGAAAAAGAGGCCCTCTCTCTCCTTGAGGCTGAAAATTTTGAAATTGTGCTTGCCCCAGACAAAAGGGCTGAGACCGTAGCTCCTTTATTGAAAGGGGTTCAGGCAGTAATCTTAAGAACAGGAATCCTATTCAGCAAAGAATTGATGAATCATGCAGACGATCTCTGGATCATCTCTCGAACAGGTGCGGGCGTAGATAATGTGGATGTGTCCGCCGCTACTGAAATGGGAATCCTCGTCACTTGTGTCCTTGGAACCAATACCCATTCAGTGGTTGAGCATGCCTTGGCCTTAATCTTCGCACTGGCGAAACATCTTCCGCTCATGGACAGAGAAGTGCGCCAGAATAATTTCGACATCCGTTTTAAAAACCTTCCCCGTGATCTAAAAGGAAAGACCTTAGGGGTCATAGGCCTTGGGAGAATCGGTTCTGAGCTCGCCCGAATCTGCCACCATGCAATTGGCATGAATATTCTCGGATATGATCCTTATTTAAAATCAGAGAGCATGGCTGTATTTCGAGGTTGGGTTGATTTTTGTGATATGGAAAGGCTATTTCGAAATTCGGATGTCATTTCCATACATATCCCACTTTTGCCCGGCACGAAAAAAATAATCGGCGCCCGGGAATTCGGATGGATGAAATCCGATGCTCTTCTAATCAATACGTCACGAGGAGGGGTGCTCGATGAGGAAGCACTGATTCAATGCCTCAGGGGAAAAAGAATCGCCGGAGCTGGTCTGGATGTATTTGCTCAAGAACCACTGGAGCAAGACAACCCTCTAAAGAAGCTGGATAATGTGATTCTCACGCCTCACACGGCTGCCCTGACCCGGGAATGTGTAATAACGCTAGCAATGGAGGCAGCCAAGGCTATCATCGAAGTCCTCCATGGGAAGAGGCCACAAGGAATAGTGAATCCTGAGGTCCTCGCCCACCCTCGCTGGCAAGGATTCCCTTTGAGTTAGATATTATTTTCGATCAGAAAATTGTATCTTTTATTTGGGACAGTCCAGAAAAACAATAAGAATTTTTGCGAGGGCCTATTCAGAACAGGAAGACACCTTGCGGGGTGTCCGGGATGAAATCTTTATTATTGACCAATGAGAGAATATCTTGAGAGAAAACATTTCCCGCTTAAAAATTCCGAACCGAGACAAAGTCAAAGGATAAAGATCAGACTCCAATGCCCAGGAGCTCTTTATGGTAATGGGATTGCTCAGACTTCTCAAGAACTACAGTTCGATCTTTCATATCTTTACGTTGCTAAAATTCTAGCAAACATGGCAGATAACGTTCGAGTAGCCACGCAGTTGCTTTTGCCGCTATCAACAGATCATTTTCCCGGCGGCAAAAGCAATTGAACGAGCACAATAATCCTCTATCAAAAGAGCGAGTGTCGTGGCTACGATTGTTAGGCGAAACGGCATTCGACACAAAAGAATCTGACGCAATCCTGATGTTTCCCTGACGCAAACAACCAAGGAACTCAAACTTCGGCTTCGGATCCGAAATAGGTTTTCAGAATCCGAGGATATGAGATTCTGACGCAAACCTGACATAAATCTGACGAAAACTATGTTTGCCAACTCAACGTATAGTAAGTTCCTCGACCTGAGCCCAGTCTCTTGATTAAGGCAAACTTCATCAGCACCTTGAAATCCTGATTGGCGGTTTCCCTTGTTATATCGAATTTTTTGGTACACTTATCACTTGTTATCTTACCCCGTTTCTTGAGGTATTCAAGGATTTCAAGTTGGCGAGAATTGAGTGCGGTTCGAACCTCATTGGGGAGAAGTAGGGATATTGACGAAAACGCACGGCCAAATAATGTAACCACAAAATAGCCACCCTCAAGTTCAAACGACGGAGGTACTAGTCCACGCTTCTCCAATAATCGTGGGATTGTTGGAATTCCTAATCCAGCCTCCTCCATCCGGTGTAAGTGGTGCATTGTGTCGACGATCCTACTATTTCGGTGGATAGATCCAACATTCCTAAATTGTCTGATTGATTCCAAAGTGATGGGTTTAACCAACAATCCCGGACTCTTCACTCGGATCCGATTCGGAAAGACCTCAATCAAGATATGCATTGTTGTCAGGCCGTAGTCTCTGTGAACAACGGCATTGACGATGACCTCTCTTAGAACTTCCTCTGGGTATTCTATTCCCTCTATGCGTTTGGTTCCTTCAATACGAGGTACTTTGTTGAGGTTCTCTTTGAGATAACTCACGGTCTCATCAACGACCCTTGAGAGAGGACCGCAGACATCTTTCGGCGGGAACCTTAAGTCATTAACTAGGTGGCCCTGAGTGGATTCACGAGCGTACCAGACAATTTTAATTTTGCAGTGAGGAAGAAAAAAATCGGGATTCTTGCCAAAAAGTAGCATACAACATATTGTTGGTTCAGGCGCACCACCATCTGTTGTATCAACCAGAAATCGCAGCTTCTTGAAAACAGACCAGAGATCTTCACTTCCGATCTTGAAATTCTGCCCTGTTCTGTCACGCAAATAGGGCAGGAATTCCTTAATCGCTTCCTCGGACAAATCCTCAACACTCGCATGATGAACGGGCTGATATTCAACATAAGAAGGTGCATCGGGTTTCTCCGGAGCGACCTGAGGTGCTTTTCTTGACTGCAGTTCAGCTTGAATTGGTAGGAGTTCTTGTGATACACGTTCATAGTGTTCGATGAAGTCTTTATTGGCGTCTACTATCTGCTCAACTAGATCCCCATCGAAAAACTCCACCTTGACCCCATTATCCAGTAGAAGTTGTATTCCCTGACCATGTATCTCGGGATTGGGATCTGATATGCCGATGATGACGCGTCCAATATGCTTGTCGACTATTCTTCTTGCACATGAAATCTTCGGTGGCTTTCTTGTTGTGCAAGGTTCAAGAGTGGTAAAGAGTGTGCATCCAGATGGATCTTTGTCTGGAATGAGTTTCTCCAGAATGGTGAATTCTGCGTGCTCTTCAGCAGAAAAGGTTCCGCGATGTGCACGGGCAAGTATCTTCCCATGTTTGTCGATCAAGACAGCACCGACCATTGGGTCGAATTTGTTCGTGTGTTCCGATCGAGATTGCAGCATCTCATCGATTGCAATTTGCATGAATCCGCGTTCGCTAGATAGCCTACTCATAATGTACTCATTTGTTCTGTCAGTGAAAGCGAAGACAGTATCGCTATCATGTTCATCATCATCATTACCATCACCATCATCGGTTCCATCATTATCACCGTCATCATCGTTAGAGGGACGGTAGTCTCTCCGTTGTGTGGGCTGCCGTTTCGCCTAACGTTTCCAGCACAAAAGAAGTTTTTGCGAAGCAAATATTTGGGTGAGTGCCGTAAGGCATGAACCTTTCATGCTGTGTTATATGAAGTGGCGGGTTCATTCTCTCCATTCCTTATCAAATGTTTCACTTGTCAACTGGAAATAATTAGCAAGTATCTTTTTGAGCGGAGATAGACTAAAATTTGATCCAATGCGTAGTTTCTTGTATAGGAGATAAAGTAATGAGTTTATCGGCAAATAGAAAATATCTTTCCTACTCTCTCCTTTGAAGCTTTTGGCAATAAAGGCGCATGATATGTTTTGCTCACTTCTTACTTTTTTCTCGTCGTCCAAATATTTCTTGATTGCTCGTTCATTTTCCGCATTAGGAGAAAAATTCTGTGTATTTTTACAATCATACACTATGGCATAATTCTCTTCAAGTGAAGCTATGCCATCTGGAAATTCCCCTACGATTGTATGCCCCTTTTGATCTACTCTGAATCCCAAAGCTTTTAATAGCGCAGCAACTCTATCCTCGAACTCGTCATCACTCAAAGTCCTATCCTCCATTTCTAAAAAATATTTCCCCACATAGTCTTTCCAGAAAGATTTTTCTTCCTTTATTTCTATTAACCTCTTCCATTCTTCAGGTGGGCTCTCGCCTACATTTCTTAAAATCTTCATAAGTTCTCCAGCATCTATTACAGAAAACAATTTTCTATTAATCGGAAGGAGTTTAGTTTCCAATATCGCACTCCTCGTGTTAGATTTTTTTAGAGTTCTAAAGTTGAAATAAGGCTGCTTTGTCGAATCATCGTATCTCATACCTGATATTTCCAAATAGACAAACGGATTTGAGGAGAAATCTTTTCCCTTTTGTTTTATATATCTCCCTATTCCTGCTAAAGGACAACTTTTAGACAAAGCATCCCACTCAGCAAGTTCTGTATATTTAGTACTAGGGTACGGTGCCTCCTTGCTTGATTCCCAATAGTCGGGTTGCCATGCCGTAGCCAAGAGTAAGACCTTTTTTGTCATTTCTCACCTCCGATTTGACCTTAATCCCGCAATTTCATATAACGTTCAAGGCCAAAAGAAGTGCGGAGCATTTGGATGAATTCTTTTGGCCGTTGTTATGCGACGTGCTGGGCGTTAAATCCATCTGATGGTAAATGGTTCATTAATTGATGTATCTGTTTTAAGTTTGACAAATGCGGCAAAATCATACCCCAAGTCTGTTTTATATGACTGTAGTTTAACGATATCGCATTCATCTGGTACGCTGCTCGAACTACATTTCATTTCAACAACTAACAAGTTATTTGTCGTTCGTCTTCGGTGAACTATTATATCAGGATAAACGGTTTTTCCTTTTGTGTCATCAACAGTAGTGATATTCTCTGCAAGATACTGACACCTTTCATAATGTGTGCGCTTAACTCGATCATTTAGCCTATTGTATTCACAGTCTACATTCCATCCCAAAAACAGACCTTCCAGATATACGGCAAGTCTATGAGAAAGAGTGCGTTCATTTACGTCTATTTCCAGCAGTTCACGATCTCGGTCAATTAACAAATAAAGCGCTGATTTAAGCAGTTGGTCAATCTCTTCCTGTGAATACATAATAATACTCCTTTCGTAAGAAAAAGTGCCCGCCCAGCATGTTCACATAACTCGTGCACACATGACAATGTCGTCTTTTCTTAAAAATTAGGTGGATAGACGATAGTGTCGGACATACCTTCCTATGGATTCAACCATATATCTTCATATTGATTCACCTCCCTTTTTCGCAAGAATTTGATCTAAAGGATTCTTGATCTTCATCAAATCTCTACTGCTCACATGGGCATAAATCTAAGACAGTCTCCTCCCGGGCATATTCACCCTCACTCCACCCCTCTCCCGTCCAGGGGGAAGGAGAGAGAACTGGTACGTTAGACAAAAAAACCCATTCCTTTTTGAGAAATGGGGTTTAAATTCATCTACAGACCATATGCCCACCCTATAAATGGTGAAAGGGTTGAAGGATGTTAATGCATGGCCTTTGTTGTGTTTTGTATATAGCAATCTGTAATGAAAAAGTCAATGGAAATGTTGTCGCTTCTGCAACCCCTGAGTTTCGGGTGTTTTTATCCCCCTTTGGCAAAGGGAAGGTGTGAAAAAATCAGGGGAAGTAGAGCGGCCAGAGGGATATCTCCCAAACTGTAGAATGCGGACTTTGAGAATGTCTAGGTCATGAGTCAGTTCAAACTATCAATCTTGCATGGTTTTCGGTCCTTATCATTACGCCTGAAAAAGGTAGCCGCGCTACAGTTTTTCCGACATCCCCCTGCCCGCTCTGTAAGTTTCGAGATCTTTTCACAACTTCCCTTTAGTAAAGGGAAGGTGTGGAAAAATTACGAATTGGATAAAAAAGCTTGACATAGCCATATAACTATGATAATCTTCTCTCGACATTCTTGAGAGGAGGTGCTTTCCATGGGATACCTAACGAAGGTGCAGGTAATTGAGCGGGCCAAGGGACAGC
>Ga0315280_10006108_pt1 | contig 16784 bp, 11 predicted proteins | sample YL17G06_40_MG_FD_203697 | JGI IMG/M metagenome (GOLD analysis project Ga0315280, IMG submission 203697) | Sediment microbial communities from Yellowstone Lake, YNP, Wyoming, USA - YL17G06_40 | ecosystem: Environmental > Aquatic > Freshwater > Lake > Sediment | place: USA: Wyoming | collected...
GATCACGATTCCCAAGCCCGAGCTGTTGAAGTACTACGAGGAGCACAAGAACGAGTTCGTGCGTGAGGAGCAGGTCCTGCTGCGGGAGATTTTCATCTCCACTGAGGGTAAAGATGCGGCCGGCATCGCGGCTGCCGAAAAGAAGGCCAAGGACCTCGTGGCCCGGGCACGCAAAGGCGAGAACTTCGGAAATTTGGCCCGCGACAACTCCGACGCCACCACCGCGCAGAGCTTCGGAGAGCTGGGAGCTTTCAAGCGGGGGGATCTCAAGAAGGAGATCGAGGAGATCGTCTTCAAGGAAAGCCCGCGTTACGTGACCGATCCCATCCGCCAGCCCAACGGCTTCATCATCCTGCGCATCGAGGAGCGCTACGCGCCGGGCTTGCAGCCCTTCGAGTTGGTCGAGAACGAGGTGATGGAAAAGCTATACACACCCCGCATGCAGCCCGCCGTACGCACCTATCTCACCAAGCTGCGCGAGACCGCCTTCCTGGAAATCCGCGGCGGCTTCGTGGATTCCGGCGCCGCCCCGGGCAAAGACACCAATTGGAAGGATCCCGCTCAGTTCAAGCCCCAGACGGTCACCAAAGAGGAAGTCGCCAGCCGCATCCGGCGCCGCCGGGCGCTCTGGCTGGTCCCCGTCCCGGGCACCCAGACCAGGGTCAGAGCCAGGAGTTCGGGAAGATGACGGGCCGATGAAATCCCCTTACGTCAGCGAACTCGAGCCCGGCAAGGTGGTGGTGACCACCTTCCTGGTCCACTCCAAGGAGGTCCGCCAGAAGAAGACCGGAGAGCCTTACCTGTCGCTGCATCTGGGCGATCGCACCGGCGAGGTCGACGCCAAAATGTGGGACAACGTGGCCGAGGTGGTGGACACCTTCGAACCCGACGATTTTGTCAAAGTGAAAGGCCTGCTCCACATCTACAACAACCGCCCCCAGCTCACCGTTCACAAGTTGCAGCGCCTCACCGACGCCGAGGTGGACCCGGCCGATTACTTCCCGGCTTCCCAGCGGGACCCGGACGAAATGCTGGCCGAATTGCGCCAGATCGTCGCGGGCATCCGGAACCCGCATTTGAAGGCGCTGGTCGAGCTGTTTCTCAACGACGAAGAGATCGCGCGGCGCTACAAGAAAGCGCCGGCCGCCAAGTTCATCCACCACGCCTACCTGGGGGGCCTGATCGAGCACGTGATTGCCCTCTGCCACCTGTGCCGGCTGGCGGCCCAATGCTACCCGACCGTAGACCTGGACCTGCTGCTGACCGGCGCCGTGCTGCACGACGTCGGAAAGATCTACGAGCTGAACTACGACCGCGCCTTCGGCTATTCCAGCGAAGGGCAACTGGTGGGCCACATCGCCATCGCCCTGCGCCTGTTGGAACGCAAGCTGAGCCTGCTGCCGGACTTCCCCGAGCGCCTCCGGACGCTGGTCGAACACCTGATCCTCAGCCACCACGGCCAACTCGAGTTCGGATCTCCCAAGGTGCCGCTGTTCTTGGAGGCTCTGATGCTGCACTACCTGGACGACCTGGATGCCAAGATGGATTGCATGCGCGCCATCCTCGAGCAGGACCGCCAGGTGGCGGGGTATTGGACCGGCTACAGCACTTCGCTCGAACGGGTGGTCCTCAAGAAGCTCAAGTACCTGGCGGGCGATCAGGAAGAACTGCTGGAGGCCGCTGGGCCCACGCCGCCGCGCAAAGACGAGCGCCCGCCCAGCTTGTTCGGGGAGAAGCTCGGCCAGGCCCTCGACAGCCTGCGCGAGGACAAATAGCCATGCGAAGGCCCGGCCCCGCACGCGAGATCCCGCCGCCCCTCGAGCTGGAATGCTTGAAAGCTCTCTGGCGCCTCGGGGAAGGAAACGTCAGCCTGGTGCGCCAGGCGCTCTCGGCCAGCCGTAACCTGGCTTACACCACGGTGATGACGGTCCTGGAGCGCCTGGTGCGCAAGGGGGCGCTGGCGCGCCGCAAGGTGGGACGCTCCTTCGTTTACACCCCCTTGCTCACCCGGGAAACCCTCCGCCGCCTGGCGGTCAAAGAACTGGTGGACTGCTACTTCAGCGGCTCGGAAGCCGAGCTGCTCGCCTATCTTACTCTGCGGGAGCCCCAGCCGGATGGCGCCCCGCGCGCACCCGCCGCGGAAGCCCTGGACACGGCACTGCTCTGAACCGCAGAGGCGCGGAATCTCTGCGCCTCTGCGATTCGGAGCGCCCGCGATCAGAAGTACAACTTCAGCGCAATCTGGATGTTGCGGTCTCCCTGCGCGCCAGTGATTTCACCGAACGTGGCGCTGGAAGCGTTGCGGTTCGGAGCGCTGAACTGCGGCGTGTTGGTCAGATTGAACGTCTCTGCGCGAAGCTCCAGCCGCTTGCGTTCCGTGATCCGGAAGAACTTCTGGAGCGTCAGGTCGGTCGATTTCCAGCCCGGTCCGCGGACTACACCGACGCCGGAGTTGCCCAAAGTCCCCGCCGCTGGCTCTTTGAACGCCGAGCGGTCCAGCCAGCTATTGTTCTGCCCCACCTGCTTGGGTCCCTCGCCGTTGCCGATGCGGTCGGCCCGTGCGCCTCTCGAGGTTGTCCCGGAGCGGTCGGTAGCCGTAATGGTGAGCGGGAATCCGGTGTGCAGTGTCAGAATCCCGCCGAGCTGCCAGCCGCCCAGCACCCCGTTTACCGCCGGGTGCCAGTTGGAGCCGAAGCGCTTGCCCTTACCGAACGGCAGTTCGTAGGTGTACACGCCCGTGAACATGTGCTTGGAGTCAAAGTAGGTCGGACCCCACTCCGCCTTCCGGTCGTAGAGGTATTGCCAGTAGGCCGACTGCGAGGCCGCCTGGCCACCTTCTCCGTAATAGCCGATGGCGTCGCTCATGCCTTTCGAGAAGGTGTAGTTGAGTTGAAACTCCAACCCCGTCGTCAGGCGCTTGCGAAGAGTGGCTTGCAGCGAATCGTACCGCTGGGTGCCGTTGCTTTCCGTACCCGAAATCTGGGTGATCCCAGCGAGCAACGGGTTCCCGGACAGGTACGGGCTGGGCACAACCTGGCCCGGTGCGACCAAGCGCTTCTGGAAGTAAGGCATGGGGACCACCAGGTGCGTACCGTGCTGGCCGATATATCCGAGTGTCGCCACCATCTGCGACGGGAACTGCCGCTCGATGATGAGGCTCCACTGCTGCACGTTGGCCGGGCGTACGTTCGGATCCCACAACCGGATGTTGCTGCCTTTGTACGGATCCGTGTTCGACACCAGAGTGAGGCCTTGCTCGGTGGTCTGGCCGGGGGTCGTCTTGTCGTGAATGATCTCAAACTCGACGTTGAACGGCGGGTTCATGGGCAGCCGCAGGTTGGTGCCCGTGCCTTCCATGAACGAGGAGATGGTGTACGCGCCGCGGAAGACGGTCTTGCCGCCCAGCGCCTTGGGCGTCCAGGCGAATCCCACCCGCGGCTGGAAGTCCTTCTTGAAAGGATTGTACAGGGCCCGGCTGTTGCCGTCTTTGCCGGCCAGCTCCAGCTTGCCGGTGAAGGGATCGAAGTTGGATTGGCGGTCCTTGACCTCGACCAGCGGGGTGTGCTCTTCCCAGCGCAGGCCCAGGTTCAGGGTCAGCTCGTTGGTGGCGTGCCAGTCATCCTGGAAGTAGAAGCCCAGGATGATCTTGCGCTGCCCCCAGGCCCCCGTGTTCAGCCCGCGTCCGGTGCGATTGGGATAGCCCAGGAAGAAGTCCGCCTCGGGAAGCCCCGTGGAGCGCGGGTTCGGATTGGAGGTGAAATGGCCGTCGAAGTTGATGAAGCCGGTCCGGCCGTTGTTGCCGGCATAGAAGGGGTTCATCTGCTGCCGCAACAAATTGCCGCCCAGCTTCATCATGTGCCGGCCATGGATAATGGTGAAGTTGTCCGCGTAGTGGAAGGTGTTGTTCGGGAATTTCTGCTGCGTGCCGATGTTGGCGCTGCCGACCGCGCTGGCATAGGTCCAACCCTGCAAGGACAGCAACCCTGGGCCGCGCTCATTGCCGTTCTGGATTCCCAACTTCTCGGCCACGTTGCCGATGCCCTTGTCCTGGCCTCCGTTCCAGAGCGTGACCCGGTTGACGCCGATTCGCAGCTCGTTCACCTTGGTCGGGCTGAGCGTGCGTGTCCAGTTGATCACGCCATTCTGGAACGGGGCGTGGTTGAAGCTGGGGAAGGTCAGCGGGAAGGAGGTGAAGCTCGGGCTCTCTTGCCGGCCCCAGGAATAGCGGACCGACAGGTCATCCTTGTCGGTCAGTTTGGTGTCTACCTTGCCGTCAAACTGGTCGGAGATGAGCTGGCTTCTGCTGGCCTGGTCGTAGTTGTTCCGGAGGTCCGGCCTCATCGGCAGCGGGTACAGGTCCTGCGAGTTGAACAGGTTGGTGGCCACAATGTCCCGGCGCGCAACCGGGATCTGGTTGTTGGCAAACGGCTGCCGATTCCCGCTGGCGTCCGTGGTGCCCGGATCGTAAAGCTGCGTGGCCGGAAGCAGATTCGAGAAGTCGCCGTTGCGCCAGGCCGCCGACATCTGCGTCCGGGTGCCGATTGAGGCAGGCGTGTAGCGCCGGATGCCTTGATAGTCGCCGAAGAAGAACAGCTTGTCCTTCTTGATGGGCCCGCCGATGGTGCCGCCGAACTCGTTCCAGCGGATGGGCGAGCGGGGGGCTTTGCCGGTCTTGGGATCCGGCTGCAACGACCAGTTGCGGCCCCAGTTGTTGGCGTTCAGCTTGTCGTTGCGGAAGAACTCGAACACGTTGCCGTGGAATTCGTTGGTCCCGGACTTGAGGTTCACGTTGATGACCCCGCCCTGGAAGTTGCCGAACTCGGCTGAGGCGTTGTTGGTGATCATCTTCACTTCCTGGATGGCGTCCAGGTTGGGTTGGTAAGACGTCAGGTTATCCGAGGTCAAGTTGTTGTCGATGCCGTCCAGCAGGAAGTTGTTAGCCTCCTTGCGGTTGCCGTTGACGTACGGTCGGCCGCCCCCGGCAGTCCGCTGCCCGTTCATAAAGGCGCTCGGGTCGGTGGTGGTCACGCCCGGCGTCAGCAGCGTCAGCATGATAAAGTTGCGGGTCATGAGCGGCGTGTTGATGATGGAGTTCGCGGTCAACAACGAGCCCACGATGGTGGTCTCGGTGCTCAACAGCGGGGCCTCCCCGGAGACCTGAACGGATTCCGTCAGCGTGCCCAACTCCAAGGTCAGGTCAATGCGCGCTCTTTGGTTCAGTTCCAGGGTGATGTCGGAGCGTACCGAGGTCTTGAAGCCGGTGGCCTCGACCTTCAGTTCATAGCTGCCCACCGGGATGCGCGGGAACGCGAAGATGCCTTCCTCGTTGGTCTTGGTGGGCCAAGTGGTTCCTCGATTGACGTCTCTTGCCGTGACTGTGGCCCCGACCACCGCGGCCCCGGTCGGGTCGACTACCCTCCCGGTGATGCCCGCGCTGATCTCCTGGGCCAAGACAGGTTGGCTAGCGAAAATCACAATCGCTGCCAGCAGCAGCAGCGACCACACAGCGGCCTGCGGCCTGAGCCGCGACCCCTGACGGATGCTTGGCATAGAAACCCTCCCGTTTCTGATTTCAGACTTACTAACCTTTAATTCTGTTTCCTTGAGCCATACGCCTAACTTCGGTCTATTGTACACCCATTGGACATTTCGGGGACAGGCTCGAAGGGACCGTCGGGCGCCTCATCCGCAGGCGCACCAGCGAGTCCTGCACCAGCAGCGACACCAGCAGGTCGCGGACGCGAAGAAAATCGCTCGTCAGCCCACCCCGGCCTGACCATCGGGGTCGGACCGCTCCCTGACGGTCGTGGCTCGGAAGCTGCTACTGAGCCACGCGCGTGAGCAAGTGGTAGCCGGCTCTCTTCACTCGTAGCGCAAGGCCACCAGGGGATCGACGCGTGCAGCCCGGCGGGCCGGCAGCAGGATGGCCACCAGGGCAACGGCCAGCAGCACCAGAGGCACACCGATGAAGGTGGCGCGATCCATGGCGCTGATGCCGTAAAGAAAACTGGCCGCAAACCGGCTGGCTGTCAGAGCCAGCGCCAGGCCGGCGGCGATCCCGGCGGCAGCCAGGACCAGACCCTGCCCGGCAACCATGCGCAGCACGCCACTGGCCGGCGCGCCCAGGGCCATGCGGATACCGATCTCGCGGGTGCGCCGGCGCACCGAGTAGCTCATCACGCCATACAGCCCTACCGTAGCCAGCGTCAGGCCGACCAAGCCGAAAACGCCGAACAGCCAGCCGCACAGCCTGGGAATGAGCAGCGCCTTGCCCACGTGCTCCTTCATGGTCTCGATGTTGAACACCGCCAGGTTGGGATCCAGTGCTTCCACCTGCTGGCGAACCGGACGGATCATAGCCGCGGGATTGCCGGAGGTCTTCACCACCACTGCCACGCCGAAGAAACTGGAGGTCGCGCTCGGGTCCTGATCCAGGAAATGGTAGAAGCAGGCTTTTGGATCCTCGCCCAGGGTTCTGGACTTCGAATTTCTGGCCACTCCGATGATCTCGTAGGTCTGGTTGTGGGACCGCACCTGGCGGCCGATCGGGTCCTCGTCCGGGAAGAGGCGTTTGGCCAGGATTTCATTGACGACCGCCACCCGGCGGGCCGGATTTCTCTCCGCTGGGAAGTCGCGGCCGCGCAGCAGCGGAATCCCCATGGTCTCGAAGTAGCGAGTGGAGACGCGGGAGACATCTGCGCCGGTCTTCCGGGAACCTTGGCTGCCGTCGGACTCAAATCTGTTCGAGCTCCCTCCGATGCTGAGCGGCACGATGTCCACCAGGCTCATGGAGAGCACGCCAGGCAGCGCCGACACCCGTTGCTGCAACTGGCCGAAAAACTGCTTGGTCTTCTCGGCCGAGTAGTTGTGCAGCTTGGGATCGACGGCCATCACCAGGACATTGTCCGGGCGCATACCGATGTCGATCGAGGAGGCGCTTTGAAGGCTCCTCAGAAACAGGCCGGCGCTGACCAGCAAGACCAGGGAAAGAGTCACCTGGACGACCACCAGGAGGTTGCGCAGCCCGAAACGCCGGAAACTCCCCAGGGCCGCGGCCTGTTCTTTGAGCGCCGCGACCAGATCCAGGCGGGTGGCGCGAACGGCCGGGGCCAGTCCGAACAGGATACCTGTCAGCACGGACAACGCGGCGGTGAAGGCGAAGACCCGCCGGTCCGGCGAAAAATCGAAACCGACTGGGAAGGGCAGGGGCAACTGAAATTGCGAGATGGCCCGCGTGGCGCCCAGAGACAGCAGGAATCCCACTCCTGCGCCGGCCATCGCCAGCAGGAGGCTCTCGGTCAGCAATTGGCGGATCAGACGCCCGCGGCCAGCCCCCAACGCTAGCCGGATGCCAATCTCTTTCTGGCGCGCTGTGGCCCTGGCCAGCAACAGGTTGGCGACATTGGCGCAGGCCACCAGCAACACCAGGCCCACTACCACCATCAGGACCGTCATCAGGCCCAGGACGTAGCCCCGGGCCGCAATGATACCGCCTGCCGTGGTCAGGCTGACGGTCGATTTCTTCTCCCCTTTGTGGTAGGTGTCCAGAATCCGGGAGTGCACTACGTTGACCGCCGCCAGCGCCTGCTCCCGCGTGACCCCCGGCTTGAGCCGCCCGGTCAGCGTGAGCCACTGGTTGTCACGGTTGGACTCCAAGTCCTTCCCCAGTTCGGGCATCATCTGGGTGTGCATCGACAAGGGCGCCCAGAACTCCGGGACAAAGCCGCGATCGACGCCATAGAAGCCGGCCGGGGCCACGCCCACTACCGTGTAGCTGCGGTTATTCATGACCACGCTTCGGCCCAGGATGCCCGGGTCAGCTCCGAATCTCCGGCGCCACAAACCGTGGCTCAGGACCGCCACCGGGTTGCCTCCCGGACGTTGATCCTCTTCCGGCAGGAAGCCTCTCCCCAGAGCCGGCTTGATGCCCAACAGGGAGAAGTAGTTGGCGGTCGCCAGTTGTCCCCAGATGCGTTCCGGAGTCCCGCCGGCGCTCAGGCTCACCGGCACCAGGGGGAAGTGGGCGATTACCCCTTCGAAGACGCCGCTCTGGTCTCGATAGTCTACATAGTCCGGGTAGCAGAACGAACTGCCTTCCGAGAAGGTCACCAGGCGGTCGGCTTCTTTGACTGGCAGGGCCCCCAGCAGGGTCCCGTTGACCAAGCTGAAAATGGTGGTGTTGGCAGCGATTCCCAGCGCGATCGAGACGATCACTACAGCGGTGAAGCCGGGGCTCTTCCGAAAGCTGCGGGCGGCGTAGGACAGGTCCTGAAGTATGGTTTCCAGCATCCTACCTGTGGATACGGAGATCCGGCGCGCGAAGTTCAGCGGAAAAGACGGGGCGGCCTCGAGCGCAGTCCGGACCACTCTTCGCAGATCACAATCGAGTTGGCGGGATTGCGCGGCAGATATTTCAAGGTGGCCGGGCCGATCAGCACGGAAGGGTCGGGGGGCAGCAGTTCCCGCAGGTTCGAGATATCCTGAGAAGCCGTATATTCTACGCCCGCGATCGAATAACGGTAGTAGAGGGCGTTGTCGCGGACATCGATGACACTGGCGTCGCACACCCGGCCTTTGCTGTGGACGGCCAGGCGGCGCTTTCGCTCCCGCTCGGCAGGCGTGCTCCGGGGACGGAACAACAGCCACAGCGACAGCGCCAACAGCAGGCCCCCCAGCGCCCCCAGCCCCGCCACCACCGGCGTAAGATTTGCGACCGGATACATTCGGTGATTACTTGGTGCCAGCGTACTTCTTGTACAGCCCGGCGATGTCGGCGCTCTGGCGATCACCCGGGTGAATGATGACGCGATAGCGGAACCGAAGGGCCTTGCCCGGCTCCAGCGTAAGGCTGCCGTTCCGCGATTTGTCGTTTTCGAAGTCGCGCTCTCCAAAAATGTTGGCGGCGAACAGGCCATAGCTGCGCGAATGCCAGTAGGTGGGGTGCCTGGGATTGGCGGGGTGATCCAGAATGGCGATGCCCAGCTTCTCGCCTCCGGTTTCGCCAAAGTAGTCCACCCAGGGCGAGCGCTTCCCCCAGACTTCCTTCTCTGTTTCCCGCCCTTCCGCATTGACCATCTTGCCGGTGCGTTTGGGCGATTCGGGAGCCCCTTTGGCGGGCTCTTCCAGCCAGGGCGCCACGCGGATCGCGAAGGTCCCTTCCTTGGTGTCGCCAAAGGTGACCTTGTCCACCGCGGTCAGGGTGATGTCGAAATCCATCATTCGCAGGCTGGGATGGGAGTAGAAAACTATCTTCCTGGTTTCGGTCAGCAGGGTGTTCCCCTTGGGATCCAGCCACTCGAATGCGGCTTCCAGGGATCCGGAATTCTTGCCGCCTTTCAGACCCAGCACTTTCTTCAGCCGGATACGGCCTTTCTTGGGCCCCTGCTGGCTGGGGTCATTGGCCCAGAAATCAAAGCCGTTGACATCCCCGTGAGAGAACCACAGACCGCGCTGGTGGATGTGGTCTTTCCTCTCGCCTTCCACCAGTTCCATGGGATAAAAGCGGCTCACGACTATGCCGGAAGCGGCCCGCAGCGGATGCAGGTAGGGCTTGGGGGTGTCGGCGCTGATGAAGAAGGCGGTGAAGGGCTTGCCGTCGATGTCGACCGAAATGCGGTCGCTGCCCTGAGAGATCTTGACCTGGGCGAGCGACGGCAGGGCGCACACGAAGAGAAGAAAGGAGATGCGGCTCATGTAACCCAGTTAATCACACTCCTGCGAGGTGACTCAAGGAGCCCGGGCAGCCGGCCCCACAATCGTTGTATAATAAATTCAGGTGTCGAGGCGCGAAAGTGGGCGAAAGCCCACTTTTTTGTTGGCTGTCGATTTCCAGAGAATAGAATGAGAGAAGCGATTGTCGCCCGCGTGACAGAAATCGCTGAACGTGTCGGCCGATCCGAAGGCATCGAGATCGTGGACGTAGAACTTCTCGGGGCCGGCAGCCAGCGGGTGCTGCGCATCTTCATCGAGCGGCCACAGGGTGTTTCCCATGGCGACTGCGAGCTGATCTCCCAGCAGGTGGGAACCATCCTGGACGTGGAAGACGTGATTCCGGGCGGCCGCTACACATTAGAGGTGAGTTCTCCGGGACTCGAACGGAAGCTCAAGAAGCCGCGCGATTTTGAGAGATTTCTGGGCAGGAAGGCGCGGGTTCTGTTGCGCCAGCCGGTCGAGAACCAGCGCCACTGGGAAGGCATCCTGGCGGGCTTTTCCGGGGGTGTGGTGACTCTGGAGGCGGCGCCAGGCAGGCAGATCTGTTTCGATCTCCAGCAGATCGAAAGAGCCCACCTGAAATTCGATTGGTAATCACCGGACAGTCCGGAAAAGAGGTAGCAATTTGGGAACGATCTATCAATCCATCGAGATTCTGAGCAAGGAAAAAGGAATCGACCCGCAAATCGTTGTGGAAGCGGTCAAGGATGCCATGCTGGTGGCCGCCCGCAAGCACTATCACACCGAAGAAAACCTGGTGGCCGAGTTCGACGCCGAGACCAGCGCGCTCCAGATCTTCGCGGTGAAGCAAGTGGTCGAGACGGTAGAGGATTCCCTCAACCAGTTGACCCTGGAAGAAGCCCGCAAGCTCGACCCGGCCGCCGAGGTGGGTTCAGAAATCAGAATTCCGAAGTCCACCGACCTGCTGGGCCGCATTTCGGCCCAGACCGCCAAGCAAGTCATTCTCCAGAAAGTGCGGGAGGCGGAGCGCGAGACCGTTTACCAGGAATACTCCGGGCGGGTTGGGGAGCTGATGAACTGTTCGGTGAAGCGGGCGGAAGGGCAGGACCTGGTGGTGGATATCGGCAAGACCGAGGCCCGGCTGCCCAAGAAAGAACAGTCCCGCCTGGAGAACTTCAGCGTAGGCGACCGGGTGCGCTGCGTCATCAAGAGCGTCGAGAAGACCGGCAAGAATCCAGGGGTGGTTGTTTCGCGGGCCGCGGCCGAACTGGTGGTGCGGCTGTTCGAGCAGGAGGTTCCGGAGATTTACGACAACACCGTGGCCATCAAAGGTTGCGCGCGGGAGGCCGGAGAGCGAACCAAGATCGCGGTACACAGCCGGGACCGGGACGTGGACAGCGTGGGCGCCTGCGTAGGCATGAAAGGCATGCGCGTGCAGTCCATCATCCGCGAGTTGCGGGGCGAGAAGATTGACATTATCGAGTACTCCGACGACCCGGTGGTTTTTGCCACGCACGCGCTGAGCCCGGCCAAGATCAGCCGGGTGGCCATCGTTGACCCGAACGAGAAGCACATGGAAGTCATCGTGGATGATTCGCAACTGTCGCTGGCCATCGGCAAGAAAGGCCAGAACGTGCGCCTGGCCGCCAAGCTGCTCAACTGGAGAGTGGATATCAAGAGCGAAGAGGAGAAGCGCCAGGAAGTCGAATCCCAGATGGCGGCGTTGGTGGTCTCCGGGGCTCCGGTCTCAGTGCTGGTCGACCAGGGCCTCAGCGAAAAGGTGGTCGAGAAGCTGATTGAAGCGGGGGTGGGCACAGTCGAGAAGCTGGGCGCCATGACGCCGGAACAGCTCGAGGAGATTCCGGACTTCGGACCGCAGACCGTCGAGGCCATCCAGATCGCGGTGAACAACTACTACGCGCAGTTCGAGGAGGCCGCCGGGCTGGCGCCCGAGGAAAGCGCGCCGGAGCCGGCCGCAGAGATGCCTCCAGCCGAGGAGGCCGCCGGGCTGGCGCCCGAGGAAAGCGCGCCGGAGCCGGCCGCAGAGATGCCTCCAGCCGAGGAGGCCGCCGGGCTGGCGCCCGGGGAAAGCGCGCCGGAGCCGGCCGCAGAGATGCCTCCAGCCGAGGAGGCCGCCGGGCTGGCCCCCGGGGAAAGCGCGCCGGAGCCGGCCGCAGAGATGCCTCCAGCCGAGGGTGCCGCTGAGGCCGAGGCGCCCGGCGAAGCTGCCAGCCAGGACGAGTTCGAGGCGGCCCCGACGCCGACGGAAGCGGCAGCCGGGCTGGAAGGGGGTCCCGGTCCCGAGAGCCAGGCGGCGGCTTCCGAGAGTGGGAACGCGGCCGGGAAAAACGGCGATTCCGAATCGGACTTGAGTGAATCTGATACCATAAAGGGCTCCGATTGAGAAATCCAGAGGTTAGTAAGGAGGACCCAGGCGCCACCGGTGGTGAGCCGGCCAGCGGGCTGCCGCCCAGGGGGTCGAGTGTGTCTTTGAAAGCAGCACCGATTTCAGTATGAAGAAAATCCGGATCAATGAGCTGGCGCGGGAATGCGAGCAGCCGAACAGTGCGATTCTGGCGGTGCTGCCGTTGTTCGGTGTTACAGAAAAGAAAACGCACTCCAGCTCGGTAGACGACGACGTCGCTGACAAAGTCCGTCTGCATTTCGGGATGGTCGTCAAAAAGCCGGAACCGGAAGCGCTGGCGGCGCCGGAAAGAGCCCCGGAGCCGGCCAAGGCGCCCGTGGAAGCACTGGCCCGGATGGAGGCCAGAGAGCGGGCCGAAGCGCTGGCCGCGCAGCAGGCCGCACAGGCCTTGGCGGAAGAGGCCGAGCGGCGGGCGGAGGCGGAGCAGGCGGGTCCCAGTTGGCTGACGCCGGAAGAGCGGCTGATCGCGCGTCCGGCAGCCCAGCCAGTGCGGCCGCCGTTGGCCGGCAGACCGGCCCGAGAAGCGCCTCCCCCGGAGCCACTCGCGGCCCTTCCAGGCCTGGCGGCGGTTCCGGCCCAGCCCGCGCCGGCGCGGCCCGCGGTCAGCATTCCGGCCAAGCCGTTACCAGCTCCCAGACCCGGGCAAATCATCTCAGGACCCCGTCAACCTTTACCCAGTGCAGGTGTTGAGGCGCCGCGCCCCCTTCGGCCAGTTGCCCCAGGCGCGCGTGCAACCTGGCCGGCACACGCGGCCGGGCCTGCTGCCGTCGGGGCAGCGCCTCCGGCCCCCACGGCGCCGCCGGTGGTGATGGTGACTGGAAAGGCCAACCTGGCCGGACAACCGGCGGCCCGGCCGGTGGTTCCGCCGCGGCCCGACCTGGTCGAGCGGTTGAGGCAAACCAAGGCCATGCCCGGCCAGCCCCAGCCCAGGCCGGGCATTCCGCTGCGCCCGCAGTCGGCGCCGGTACCCGGGCAGCCCATCTACAAGGGGCCCCTCCGGCCGGGCCAGCCGTTCGTGGCCAGAACCAGGGTGGTTGCGCCAGGCAGCGCAGCGGCGCGTGCCCGGGGCCTTCATCCGACTACGCCGCTCCGTCCCGAGCCGGCGCTGCAACCGCCCTTGGATCAGCAGCGGCGAGCCCAGAAAGAGCGCGCCGCCCGGGTGGCAGACCGTGAGCTCGAGAGGGAAGAAAAGCTCCTGCGCATGCCCAGGGCCCAGCGGGAGGAACTCAGCAAACTGGCCGAGGGCCGGCAGATCACTATTGCCGAGGGGATTACGGTCAAGGAGCTTTCTGAAAAGCTCGGTTTGAAGGCCAACCTGGTGATCAAGAAGCTGGTGGACCGCAAGATCTTCGCCACCATCAACCAGACTCTGGACGTGAAGCTGGCCCAGGAGCTGGCGCGGGACTTTGGCGCCCAGAGCTCGATGGTGAGCTACGAAGAAGAGGCCATCCAAGAGGTGGAACGCGCCGAGGGGCGGGCCGGTCCGGTGAAGCGCGCTCCGGTGGTGACCATCATGGGGCATGTGGACCACGGCAAAACCTCCCTGCTGGACGCCATTCGGCTGAGCAACGTGGCGGAAAGAGAGGCCGGGGGGATCACGCAGCATATTGGCGCGTACTCGGTGGACAAGAACGGCCGCAGGATCGTTTTCATCGATACTCCCGGTCATGAGGCTTTCACGCGCATGCGGGCGCGGGGGGCCAAGGTGACCGACATCGTGGTGCTGGTGGTGGCGGCCGACGATGGGGTCATGCCCCAGACCCTGGAGGCCATCGATCATGCCCGCGCCGCGGGCGTCCCCATCGTTGTGGCCATCAACAAGATCGACAGGCCGGACGCACAGCCCGAGCGGGTCAAACAGCAGCTTTCCGACCGCGGGCTGGTTCCCGAGGAATGGGGCGGCGAGACGGTCACGGTGTCGGTCTCGGCGCGCACCAAGCAGAACCTCGAACTGCTGCTGGAGATGATTCTGCTGGTCGCTGACCTGCAAGAGCTCAAGGCCAACCCGGAGCGGCCCGCGGTGGCCACCGTGCTGGAGGCGAAACTGGACCGGGGGCGGGGTCCGGTGGCCACCGTGCTGGTCCGCAACGGCACGCTGCACGTCGGGGACTACTTCATTTCCGGCTCGGTATTCGGGAAAGTCCGGGCCCTGTTCGACGACCGCGGGCAGGCTCTCCGGGATGCCGAGCCTTCGGTGCCGGTGGAGGTCATCGGACTGGAAGCTCTGCCCGAGGTGGGCGAAACCATGCAGGTGGTCACCGACACGGCCAAAGCCAAGCAGATCGTCATCTACCGGGAGTCCAAGGCCCGCGAGGTAGCCATGGCGCGCAGCACCCGGGTCACCCTGGACCAGTTGCACCAGCAGATCAAGGCCGGGGAAGTCAAAGAGCTGCCCGTCATTCTCAAGACCGACGTGGGCGGGAGCGCAGAAGTGCTGGCCGAGACGCTTCAAAAGCTGTCCACGGACAAGGTGAAGATTCAGGTAATCCACAGCGGAGTGGGGGCCATCACCGAGACGGATGTGCTGCTGGCCTCGGCCTCCAATGCCATCATCATCGGCTTCAACGTGCGGCCGGACCGCAACACCGCGCAACTGGCTGAGCAGGAGCGGGTGGATATCCGGCTGCACACCATCATCTATGAGCTCTCCGACGAGATCAAACGGGCCATGAGCGGGATGCTCGAGCCGGTGTTCAAAGAAGTCTACCGGGGGCGTGCCGAGGTTCGGGAGACCTTCCGGATCAGCAAGGTTGGTACGGTGGCCGGCTGCCTGGTGGTGGATGGCTACATGAAGCGGGACAGCGAGGTGCGGGTGCTGCGCGACAACGTGGTGGCCTACACCGGCAAGATCAGCTCGCTCAAACGCTTCAAGGACGATGCCAGCGAGGTGCGGAGCGGGTTGGAGTGCGGCCTGTCGATCGAGAACTTCAACGACATTAAGCCGGGCGACGTCATCGAGGGCTTCGTCATCGAACGTGTGGCGACGGAGGCCCTGGTTTAGGAGTCAGGAGTCAGGAGCCAGGAGTCAGAATTCCAAGCGTTCTGGCGTCCGGGTCCTGAGTTCCTTCTGGAACATGGCTACCGTGGGTGTGCTGACCTTGGAAATGCGGCTGGCCAACTCCCATTCGCTCAAGGAAAAGCGCCACGTGGTTCAGGGCCTGAAGGAACGGCTGCGGCACAAATTCAACGTGGCGGTGGCCGAAATCGACTACCAGGACCTCTGGCAAAGAGCCTTACTGGCGGCGGTGACCGTTTCGAGCGACCACGGGGTTGCCGCCCAGGTGCTCGAATCCGTCGAGCGGGAAGCGGCCGCGCTGCTGGGACCGGAACTGGTGAGCGCTACCCTCGAGTGGCTGGAGTGAATTATGGACCGGCGCCGCTCACAACGGGTTTCAGAGGCGTTGCGGGAAGAGCTGGCCGAGATTATCGAATACGAGTTGTCAGACCCCAGGGTCGGGGCGGTGACCGTCAACAGGGTGCAGGTTTCCCCGGATTTGCGCTCCGCCCAGGTGTGGGTTCTCTGCGGGGAGACGGACCGGCAGCCGCAAGCCCTGCGGGCGCTGGAGGGCGCCCGCTATTACCTGCGCCGGGAACTGGCCGGGCGCCTGAGGCTGTGGCGGGTTCCCGAACTGCATTTCGCTGTAGACTCGACGGCCGGGGCGGAGGACCGGGTCGAGGACCTGCTGGAACGGATCAGGAAAGACTCCCAAAAACTGGAAAAATCCACCGAAAACCAGCCCTAGGCATGTTACAGTTAGGTGTACTTTTGCTGTTAGTGGGGCAGGCTTCGAGCCTGCCGGCGCAGCCCGCCGAGTTGCTGCGTCTGGAAGCCAGCGTGGACGCCATGGGTTCCACCTACTCAGTGGTCCTGTACGGAGTCGAGCGCGCCCGCCTGGAGTCTGCTGTGGATGCGGCCTTTGACGAAGTGCGGCGCCTGGACCGGATGCTGTCCAACTATCGCAAGGACAGCGAGCTGAGCGAGGTGAATCGCTACGCCGCCGAGCGGCCCGTCAAGGTCACTCCCGAGCTGTTTGGCTTGCTTTCAGCCTGTGTGGAGTACAGCCGCCGAAGCGATGGCGCCTTCGACATCAGCGTGGGGCCGCTGATGAAGGTGTGGGGGTTCTACAAGGGCAGCGGGCGTCTCCCGGGAAAGGCCGAGGTCGCCCGGGTGCTGCAGCAAGTGGGTTACCGGAAGATCCTGCTGGATGCCGAGACCCGGACGGTGCGCTTCGCCCAGGCGGGTGTCGAACTGGATCCCGGTGGAATCGGAAAAGGCTACGCGGTTGACCGAATGGTGGAAGTCTTGAAGGAGAACGGCATCACCTCGGCGCTGATCTCGGCGGGCGGCAGCAGCATCTATGGCCTGGGCGCTCCGGGCAGCCAGCCGCAAGGCTGGGAGGTGAAGATTCGCCATCCCAGGGATGCCCGCAAGACCATCGAGCAGCTCTACTTGAAGGACCAGTCGCTTTCCACTTCGGGCAGTTATGAGAAGTTCTTTGTGGCCGAGGGGAAAACCTACAGTCACATCATGGACCCCCGGACCGGGTTTCCGGCCCCGGGAATGTTGTCGGTGTCAGTGCTTGCGCCGAAAACCCTGGACAGCGAGGCCTGGACCAAACCGTGTTTCATTCTGGGCCGGGCTTGGGCGGCCCAACAGACACCCGCCAACTGGCGGGTATTCCTGTGC
>Ga0315280_10006110_pt1 | contig 16783 bp, 18 predicted proteins | sample YL17G06_40_MG_FD_203697 | JGI IMG/M metagenome (GOLD analysis project Ga0315280, IMG submission 203697) | Sediment microbial communities from Yellowstone Lake, YNP, Wyoming, USA - YL17G06_40 | ecosystem: Environmental > Aquatic > Freshwater > Lake > Sediment | place: USA: Wyoming | collected...
AGGTTGAGAAACAGTCCGGGCACCTGAATGCGCAAGCGTTCGCAGGCGGCCACTAAATCCCGCGTTTCCTCCAAGGCCATATCCGTTGGAATGCTGACCGCATAGAGAGCGGCCCTGGCCGGATTCCTCAACAGTTCTCGCAATCTCTTGAGATTCTTGGACATCGTCACCAGTTCCTGAGAGAACTTGGTCAGTCGAAAGATCTGCCGGTATTTCAAGAAGAGGTCGAAGAAAACCTTGAGCCACTGGTCAATGATTTCGGGAAGCTCCAGCAGCCGAATCAGGTGACCCGTCGCCGCGCAGTCAAGAACCAAAACGTCGTGGCGGCCCGAGGCGAGCAGCGCCATGACACGGGTCAGGGCCATGACCTCGTCCAATCCGGGAGGAGAGAGATCCAGGATTCTCTCGAGGACTTCGCGATCGAAGGTCAAATCAAACTGGCTCGACACCGATTGCAGGAATTTCTCAATGTCGGCCGCGTATTGCTTTTTCAATGCCTCAAATTCCGCCTGCGAATCGATCTCCATGGCCGCGAGGCCGGACACCACGACCTTCGGCCGCGAATCGATCGGCACCTCGAGACACCCCGACAACGAGTGAGCGGGCCCCGTCGAGAACAAAAGGACATTCTTCCCTGGATTGTTCTGCGCCAGTTGCAGGGCCGTGGCGCAGGCCAGGGTTGTCTTTCCCACGCCGCCCTTACCCGCAAAAATCAGCAGGGTCGTCGCGAGCGGAGGCCATCGGACGGATCCCTCCACGCTGAGCGCCTGGACTGCCGGCGGTTCGCTCTCGGCGGGAGGGGCCTGGGTGATTGGCACCATCCCGTCCCAGAACGACTCGAGGGCTTGCCGCCCGCGGACCTCCTCGGCATAAAGCGGGACAGCCCAAAGTGCAAATCTGGACAAAGTGGTTTGGCGGAAGAGATTCCGCAGTTCCCGGAGCTGGCGCAGGCGTTCATCCCGGCATACCGCGCAGGGGTTGTCGGGATAGAGCCGGTTGACCACGATGTCGTTCATCGGCAGCTGGAGACGGTCCACTTCCTTCACGATCGCGACGGTCTCGCGGATACTCATCGCTTCGGCAAGCATCACCGGAATGAAGCAGCAACGAGCCGAGTCCCGGAGCAGCGCTTCCATCCGTTCCACCGATGCCGCCAGCTCCTCGAGGAAGGTATCGAGCTCGTCGCGATAACTGGAGCGGGTGAAGGCCCATTTCATGTAGCGGTGCTTGGCCAGCAACGTTTCCAGCATGGCGAGCCATTTGCGGAGGAATTCCGGCATGGCGAGCAAGCGGAGCGTGTGACCACTGGGGGCGGTGTCGAGGATGATGCAATCGTAGCTGCGATTTTCCACCCACGCGGAGATCTCCAGAAAGGCCATGAGTTCATCCAGGCCCGGCAAGGAGAGGTCCAGGAAGCGCCGGATCTCATCGTCATCGAGGAAGGTTCCGCGGGAGGCGATTTCCCGGAGTTTGTCGCTGTGGGTCTTCTTGAAGGTGGCGAGGTATTCCCGGGCATCCAGTTCTAACACCTTCAAATTGCCGGGCGGACGCAAGCCGGCGAAGCTATCCGCGAGGGAGTGGGCTGGGTCAGTGGACACCAGAAGAAACGATGATTGGGGTGAACGTTGCGCCAATTGCAGCGCCGCGGCCGTGGCGCAGGTCGTCTTTCCGACCCCGCCTTTGCCGCCGAAGATAAGCAGTTGGAGGCCTCGGTAATCCAAAAACGATGGGGTTGCTACGTTCATTGCGCATCCGATGCGCCCCTCAGGCGACCCTTTTCTTCACGCTTTGCTCCTGCAGTTCCTCTCCGCCCTCCTCCGCATCGAGGCCCCGGCCACGCTTTTGGGTTCTTTCCAGCCGTTCGAGCAAGGTCTTTTCCTCCGCGGCGAACTCCTCCTCCGAGATCTTGCCGGTGTCCAACCGCATGTAGAGATTACTCAGCTCCGCGGTGATGGACTCGGCCTCGGTGGCAAGCTCCTCCTGGGCGGCGTTGTGAATCTCACGGAAGATCCAGAGCACACTGCGGATCGGAAACATCAAAAGGTCGTCCACGACCACCATGACATACTCCCCTGTCGCCAGGCCTAGAGCTCGAGGTCGATCTCGACAAAGTTGTGGGGCGCCCACGGCCCGTTGTAGTCGAAGGCGAAGTTGTTATCAAACTCCTGCGCGGCCTCGAAAACGGCGCTCTCGAACTGCGGCAGCGCGGCACGCTCCGCCAAGCAGGCCAGATTCATTACCTCACGCTCGTTGCGACACTTGTTTCGCTCGATCTCAACGCAGTGAGGCGCCAGGATGCCTTCGACCTTGTCGGCGTAGGCCTCCCGATCCTCGTTGAGAAGGCGGTCGAACATCCTCCCGACTTCGATCCTCTGCTCTTGCGTCGCCTCGCGGTAGCCTCCCAGCAACCGGTCCCGGGCGAGCCTGAGCTCCGGCTGGGTGTTCACGAAATACTCGAAGATGTTGGGCACGTCCCAAGTGACTCGCAAACCCATTTCAACTTTGCCCGCGACGCGCCGGAGTTGCTGGAGCAGCGCCTGCTGGTTGCGCGAAAGCATCCTGCGAACGGCCTCCGGGCTGTCCGCGAGGATCCCGAAGGACATGGGCAGCGGAGTGGCCTCCGCCATGAGCTTTTTGAGGACTTCCTGATGGGCCGCAAGACGCGAGCGTTCCGGGCGGATCACTCCGCCCGGCAGGTCGCTGACGACGGCCGCCACTCGCCCCACGGGGATCGAATACACCTTCCGTCCGTCGATGCCGAAGTCACCGTACGTGCGCCCCGCGGCGTCGGTTGTGACCGCGTAAATGTACGTCCTACCCTTGGCCGCCGGTTGACTCGACAGTTGTTTCCCCGCCGCTTTCGGAGTCGATGTTTGGCCCACACTCACTGATTTTCCTCTTCCGGACAGCGGCGGGCGTAGTCAAGGATGATCTCCACCAGCATCGCAGCACGGAACATGGCGTTTTCGGGCTCGGTGGTAAGCACCTGCGTGGCGATTTCGTCCGCTGTGCGGCCCGAGGTATGGAGTTCCAAGATACGGGTGAGCAAGGTCTGGGAGGCTTGCGCGTGGTTGCGATCGATGAGCTTGGGTTCTTGTCGATCCCCGCGGGCAACTCTTTCTCCAGGGTTTTCTCCGCCCAAGGCCCCCTCGCTCCTTTCACAAAGTCGATCTCCCAGGATATCTATCGTCTGTTTCCTGGCTCTCCTTTACCCGGTGAGGCCAGGCCCCGAAGCCCACACCCCCTAGGCAGCCTCCTTCATCGGGTTGAGAACGCGCTCGAAGACCTCCTCGGCCGAAGGGTGCTGTACGATATTCACTTGCTTGACCGCTTTGATACCGCCCTGTTCCGTGCGGATCTCAAGGACCGCTCTGCACGCGAAGCACTTGACCGGACCCTCATAGTCGTCGTAGGCGTCGTCCAGATCGACCTTGTGCCCACAGGCCAGACAGTTGATTCTCATACCGTCTCCCCCCCGTCCTCACTCGACGATGTGCGGTGGAAACCCACGGGCCGACCCTGGCTGAGTGCCCCGGCCCGGCTACGAGACATGCACAGGCTCCTCGCTCAGCTTCCTCATCGCCAGTTTGACCGTCCTCTTGGCTCGCATTTCCAGGACGACACCCCCAAGATACGCGGCCATCCGATAGAACGGCTGCCAGGGCACAATCAGAAGAACCAGCAAGAGCGCGAGTACAGGAAAGCCCCAACAAGCCAGCGCCGTGGCGACGGCAACCTGAACGACCTGTCGGAGTTCCTTTTCGCTTTCAAGAAGAATCATCTCTTCTCGTCCCCGACGCGATCTCAGAGATTCCCGGTGGCGGATTTCCTCCGGGCTCGCACCGCGCTCCCTCGTTTCTAGTACCTGATCCGAAGCGCTCCCGCACTGCGCCGCCCGGTGAGCCTCACTCCGGCCGCGGGCAGCTCAACACGTTTCCCCTTGTCTCGGTCGGCCAGGCGCTGCAAGAGGGCTGCCTCTTCGGCCTCGATCGCGCGGAGACGGGCATCGATCTCTGCCATCCGCCGGCTCGCGCTGTTTCTCTCGGTGGTGCGCCTGGCCTTCTCGATCTCCAGGCAGGCGACTTGCAAGTGAGCCTGGTGCGGAACGAATAGCGGGTTCACCCTCCCCGCCATCGTTCGAATCGTCCTCAGACCCTTTATCGTCCTCAGACCCCTTGGCGGTATAGGCATACTTGCGCTCCTTTCACGCCGCAGCGCCCCGGTGGTGATTCTTCCCGCGCTTCGCATGGTTCCCGCAGACTTTCCCGATTGCCTCCTCCACCTTTCGCAGCATGAGCGACTGGCCGTCGTGAGTAACTTTCGCCGTGTCCGTCTTGAGAACGTCGCCGCAGACCCACCAAAAGGTAGGATCCTCGATCCGGGCGCGGCTGTGGCGGTGGGCGAGGATCTTCGCGATGGCGATACAGGCCCGGATCGTGGGGCGGTGGTTATTGACCCCCACACCGCGGAGTTCCCTGACAATATCCACGATCCTTTCCGCATCGGAGCGGGGAAGGCCCGACTTCGCCTGCGCAATCCGAATCTCCGTTTCGCGATCGAAATGTCCAAGGTTGATGGCGATCAGCCGGTCCATCAGCGCGTCCTGTGTCTTGTGAACGCCGGCGTATTCTTCAGGGTTTGACGTCAGGATGGCCCGGAACTGCTCGTGGACGGGCAGGTAGCCCTCGCCCGACCTGCGCAGGTGGGGCAGATTGAGAATCCTTCCCTCCAGGATGCTGAGCAGCACGTTGTTGGCCTCGGGCCTGGAACGGTTGAACTCATCGTAAATGAGCGTGTATCCGTTGAGGCAGGCGGTGGTAAGCCGGTGGTCCTCCCAAAGAGCTCTGAAGCTCTCTTCGGTCTTCAGCACGGAATGGATATAATTGTCGATGAGCTTGTACTTATGGTAGCCGGACTCCTTACCAATCAGGTCGGAGCTGCCAAGCTCGTCGTCGCCATGGATGAGGACGACCGGCCGACCGAGCTGCGCGGCAACGTGCAAGGCGAGGGTCGTCTTCCCCGTTCCAGCCGGGCCGGCGAAATGGACTGCGTATCCGACATCCAGATAACTCAGTGCCCGGTCCGTCAGAGCCTGGATTTGCGGGGTCAGGACGAATTCCTCGCTGGGCTCAGGGACAATGCTGGGTCCCTCGGGTTCGAGGATTTCGCTGGCTACTGATACCAACTTCGCATTGTCGCCATTCATTGGTGCCTTTTTCCTTTCCTTGAGCTTTTCGGTCCCACTGCAGCTTGGCGCGGACTAGGACGGTGAGCTTAGCGTTTGCGTTTCCTTCGCGCGGGCTTCTCTCCCCCGACGACTTCGGGCGCGCGCCTGGTGCCAGTTTCGCTCGGCCTTCCTTCCACACTTACTCCCGCTTCCCGTCTCGCCTGGTTTTCCAGTTCCTCCACTGCCCTGCGCGATGGCGTGCCCAGAGCAAGCCAGGTCTGTCGAATGCCGCTGAGGTCCGTACGAACCCCTGTCAGGAGGGCGTTGACCGTACGCTTGAGGTCCGAAATGGACCCCCGACAATCGGCTTTTGTCTTCCTGGCGACGGCGCCGAAGGTTTTGGAAAAGTTGGCAAGCATCTGCGAGACATCGGTCCGCCGATCCCCGGTCTCTTGCTCCAAATCATGGATCAGTCCCTGGCGCGCGCTTCGCAATGCCAGGATCTCATTTCGCAATCGAGCCAGGTCGTGGGTTAGCGCACCCATGGTGATTCTGCCTCCTTGTTTCGAATCCGGTTACTGTGGTCGCGTTGGCCTTCGCTTCGAGGCCGCTTCCGTTTGATGCAACAGGGGGACCGAGCCGGGTGGCGGCCCACCGCTGAGCACGAGGCGGGCTTCAACGGGCAACCGTTCAACCCCTCCGCCGAGACCTTGCTGACCGCCGGGCCACTATGCGCTCCTGCCGGCCCAGGCGCGGCGAGCCCCGGCAAGATCGGCCCTGATTGCCTGTTTCAGCTCGGCGACCGTTTGCTTCAGGTTGTCAAGATCAGCTCTGATTTGCCGTCTCAGCTCGGCGACGTTTTGCTTCAAGTTGTCCACGAAAGCCAGACGAACTTCGCGCGACCGTTCGGCCATGTGAACCTGTGTGGCCGCAAAATCCGCACACATTTCAAAAACATCCATCTCGAGTTCTTTTCGGAACGCTCGACGCCTTCCGCGCAGCGCCTGGATCTCCCCGACCAATCGAGTCATGTCCTCCAACAATCTGCCCATAGTGGCCCTCCTTCTTTATTTTTGCGGTCGTCCACCTCTCCACGCACTGCCAAGCGGAGGGCGATACGATAGCCCCCCACTTGGCGGTGGTTGGCCTCCAACCCAGCATCAGGCGGGAGCCGCAGCACTGGCTGTCAGACCGATAGCCTCGGCGTACTTCAGGTAGGTCTCGACCGAGGCGATCACGACGCGGGCCTCAACCGACAGCAGCTCGATCCCGACCAGCGACACCTTCACCCAGGCGTCGATCACGATCCCCTTGTCGAGAATCCGATCGACTACTTCTGCCAGGCTCGAGGAGTCGGTCGACTTCTGGACCTTTGCCATGGCCGTTCTCCTTCCGGGTAACAAACTACCCACGTTTCGGTTGGGGCATGCCTCACCTGTGCGCGACCTGCCCCGCGAGCCTTGCGAGCAGGACGACTGCCACGCCGCGTCTCCATCGGCGGAATTCCTGAAGACCTTGAATCGAAAGAGAAAGGCGCCTTCGCGCGATGAATTGTTTCACCTGCAACTAGCCACTGAGGAATTCACTCCATAGAACGCAGGCACTAGTTGCGCGGCATGTCATCCCTAACGGTGACGTCGAGAGGGCCAGGTCGTTTTCGGGTGGGTCGCGCGGGGCGGGACTCAGCGCCCGAGTCGGCGATTGCAGATCGAAGTCAGCAGCTTCCCATTTTGGTCCTCAGCCGATTTCGATAGTCCCAAATTGAATCTGGTTTTCCCTGAGAATGGTGAGAAATTCAATCTTGGTCATTGACAGCAGGTAGTTTCCCCATCGCGACTCTCTGGAACGGGACCCACTTGGGGCAGCATTCGCGGACCCTCGTCGCGCTAAGGCCTCAAGCTTCTGGGATCTCCGTCTCCGTTGCGAGGGAATCAACAAAGTTGTACGGTGGCCAGGGGCCGCTCAAGAGCAGCTTGACGGACTCCTTGGGGTGGAGGTGACGAGCGGCTCGGCGAAAGGCTTCAACGGCAGCGCGAGGCACGAGGAAATAGAGGGACAGGAGACGGCTCCTGTTCGGATCAGGGAATTCCACTTTGCGGCGGACGTAGAGGCCGGCCAAGGAACCCCAAAAGTCCTCCACCAACAAGCGCTCGTGCAGGGCTGCTTGGTCCAGGCCCAGATAACGTTGCCGCTTTGCTGCAAGGTAGGCAGCGCCGGAATTGCAGGGAAGCGGAAAGGATTGGGGAGCGACCGGCCACGCATCGTTCTCGGTTCCAGCTCCAGAACGCTCGAGGAGAACATGGATACCCATCTCCGCCAGGCCCTCGAGTTCGTCGAGAAGGGCGTCGTATTCATCGCGGTGTCTCTCCAGCAACCCGCGGGCCTCGGATGCGCCCTCAAGCTGACATCCATACCGCACGGGGATCACGGTGCGGTCGCGATACCAATGTTCGACAACCGCTTCGTAGGCTAGGACTTGTGTGAGATCGGGAGCCCTGTCCGATTCCGCAACCTCCGAAAGACCAGCGCTCAAACCATCGTGAGCCAGCACGAATACCGGCTCCCCCCCGACGCCCGGGGGTATTCCGGGTCCTAGTTGTGCCGGGGTGCGAAAGATGCAGTAAAGCAGGTAACTCATGGGGCCGTTTCCATGGACAGCGGAGGAACAAAGCGATAGGGCGGCCAGGGCCCTGACAGTTCCAAGACCAGCCCCCTGGCCGCATGCTTCTCGTTCACCTGATCGATTTGCAGACGAAATGCCGCGGTCGCGCCTCTCGGCAGCAGAAAGGCCCAATGCACCACAACCTCGGTTCCGCTTTCTGGGCGCTCGCGAGGCACGACCTGGCATTCGCGAAAATCCGAGGCCAGCTTCATCAGGTCGCTCGCGACTTGCCGGCAGGTGTCGTCTAGCCAGAGACTCAGTTCTTTCTCTGCAGCCGATCGGATCCGCTGTTCCTGGAAGTAACGGGTTCCCGGAGGGAGCGCGGCAAGCTGCTCCTGTTGTGCCGCCAGGCTCGCGGACATCAACGCCTGTCCGGCTTGCGTTCTGTCGAGCAGGCCCTTGATTGACCATTCTTCTTGATCGGCCACCCGCTCGAGAAACTGCGAAATGATCTTGCGATGTCTCTCGAGAAATTCCGCCAAGCTTTCCTGCGACGAGAAAAGAGTCCCGAAGCGAGCGGGCAGGACGGGAGAATGACGCATCACCTGCTCGACGACGGCCTCGTGGCGCAAGGCGCGTGGCCCCACCCAAGCGAGCTGCTGCATTCGGAGTTCCGCCGCCGGGCCGCAGAAATCTTCCAGAGGCACCTCGCCCACGATGGCACAGAGGTCCGGGGAGCGTCGGAACAGGCAAAGCGGATGGCAGCCATCCACCCCGGTCCCTTCGATCTCGCTGACGAGGTCCGAGCGGGCAAAGCAAAAAAGATAGAGCGCGCTCTGGCCCTTCTCCATCTACTGTTCACCCATCTCTTTGAGAGTCTGCTCACGAATCTCGTGCAGCGCCGCCGCGAGGTCGCTGGCCTCGATCGTCACCCGCCCCTGGTCGGCGGGTGCTTTTTCGCCCGCCTGAACGGCTCGCCGGACCGCGCACCGGGCGGCGCGGGTGCAAACCGAACTGATATCGGCGCCGCTGAATCCGTCGGTTTGGGAGGCCAAAGCCTTGCAACTGATTCCCACACCGAGAGGTTTGTCCTGCAAATGGATGGCGAAAATTTCGCTGCGCCCGCTCTCGTCGGGAAGCGGAATTTCCACCACCTCATCGAACCGGCCCGGCCGGAGAATGGCGGGATCCAGTAAGTCTGACCGGTTGGTCGCGCCAAGGACCAGAACCCCTTTGAGCTCTTCGACCCCATCAAGTTCCGCGAGAAACTGGCTCAAGACGCGCTCCGCAACGTGCGAATCCGACGAGCCGACGCCTCGGCTGGGCACCAGCGCGTCGATTTCATCGAAGAAGACGATGCAGGGTGCGGCCTGGCGCGCCTTGCGAAAGACCTCCCGCACGCCTCTCTCGGATTCCCCCACATACTTGGAGAGCAACTCCGGCCCCTTGACCGAGATGAAGTTCACCTTCGTTTCGCTAGCCACGGCTTTGGCGAGGAGGGTCTTTCCGCACCCTGGGGGGCCCGAGAGCAGGATCCCCTTGGGCGGACGGATCCCCGCCTGGGTGAACAGGTCGGGGTGCTGGAGAGGCCACTCGACGGCTTCCACGAGGCGCTGTTTGACCTCGGCCAGACCGCCGACGTCCTGCCAGCGCACGTCGGGAACTTCGACAAACACCTCGCGCAGCGCGGAAGGCTCAATATCCCGCAGGGCCTCGAGGAAATCGTCCATTTTCACCTCGAGCTTGGCCAGTTGGTCATAAGGAATCTGTGCCAAGCCGAAGTCCACATCGGGCATGATGCGCCGCAGGCAAATCATCGCGGCTTCCCGGCAAAGGGCTTCCAGGTCGGCCCCCACAAAACCGTGGGTGATCTCCGCCAAGTGATTCAGGTCTACTTTTTCGGCCAGAGGCATGCCCCGGCTATGGATCTCCAGGATCTGCTTGCGTCCGTTGCGGTCGGGAATGGGGATGCTGATCTCTCGATCAAACCGCCCCGGCCGCCGCAGGGCCGGATCGAGCACGTTGGGCAGGTTGGTCGCCGCGATGACAATGACCTTCCGCCGCTTGGCGAGCCCGTCCATTAACGCCAAGAGCTGGGCGACAACGCGCTTCTCGACCTCGCCCACCACTTGCTCGCGTCGGGGGGCAATGGCATCGATCTCATCCAGGAAGATGATGCTGGGAGCCTTGCGACTGCCCTCGTCGAAGATCTTCCGTAAATGGGCCTCACTCTCCCCGTAAAACTTGTGGATGACTTCGGGCCCGCTGACGGCATAGAAGTTCGCCTGGGTCTCATGCGCAATCGCCCGGGCAATCAGCGTCTTGCCACATCCGGGAGGTCCGTGCAGGAGCACCCCTTTCGGCGCGTCAATCCCCAGGCGCTCGAAGACTTCGGGATACCGCAGCGGCAGTTCGATCATTTCCCGGATGCGCAGAAGCTGGGGCTTCAGGCCCCCGATGTCCTCGTACGAGATCGCGCGCGCGGCCATTTCCTCAGGCTGTGGCCCCTTGGAGATCACCAGCTGGGTCGTCGGGTTAATGAGCACAGGACCCTTGGGCACCGTGCTTTCGACCTTGAAATCCGCCCAGCGCGCTCCAAAGAGGATGACCCGGATGCGGTTTTCGGCCAAAACCGGCAGCCCATCGAGGCGGCTGCCGATGTAATCCAAATCGCGCTCGGAAGGAGTGATGTTCGCGGGGGCCAGCACCACCCGCTCGGCAGGTGGGCAAGCGATCTTGCGCACTTGAACATACTCATCGAGCCCCGTCCCGGCATTCTCTCGGGTAAGTCCGTCGAGTTGAACCCGGGACTGACCGCGCAGCTCCTTGTAAGCTGGCATCGCCTTGCAGACGGTCTTCGCCTTGCCGGCGACTTCGACAATGTCGCCCACGTCCACCTGCAATCGCGCGAGATCCTCCGGCCCCATGCGGGCGTAGGCACGGGCCACATCCTTGCTGAGCGCTTCGCTGACTTTGAGCTTGAGCGAGTTTTCACCGGTTGCGATGGCTGTTCCTCCCAAGCGGCCTACTTAGGGCACTTGATCTCCAAAATCCCGTTCTTACACGAGACCTGCATCGTTTCCTTGGCAACACTGCGGGGCAGGAGGACCTCCTTGCGGTACTTCTTGTCTCCCCTTTCGGCGAAAATCGTCAGCACGTCGTCCTTGAGGTCAATCCGTAAGTCCTCCTTGCCGATGCCTGGCAACTCCGCCAGAACCAGGAGGTGGTCGTCTTCCTCGAAAACATCGACCATGGGTTCACGGACCTCCTGAACCTCGGTGCGCCCGGATTTGATGTCACGACGGATGTTGCCGAAGGGCTCGATGCGAGGCCCTTCGTCTCCCAGCCCAACTCTGACCGTGAATCCGTAAATCCCTCTGGCCTTTCTTCCGGGGCCGCCGATTTCTCCGGTTTTGGAGAGCTCTTGACCGGTTTCGGCCAGTTCGTTGAGCCTTTCCACCAGGTCTCCCAGGCCCTTGAGGATCCCTCCGAGGCCACCTTCAATCCTGCCGTGCGAGCTCCTGTCTTTTTTCTTCTCTGCCATATGCTCTTTATTCCTTTCGTTCTGTCATAATGCCATATTGTCTGATCTTGGAATGGATGGTTTTATAATCGATGTGAAGCAGGCGAGCGGCTTTCGCTTTATTGCCCGCCGTTTCTCGCAGCGCGTGGGCTAAGATCTCTCGCTCCATGGCGACGATCTTGCGGTGCTTGATTTCTTTGAGGGAAAGGTCTCCCGGGGGCGAGTCGTGTGTTTCCTGATCGCCTTCCAGGCACGGAAGGACCTGTTTGTGGGATACCCACTCCATCCCCAGGTGCGGCTCGGTGATCATATCGTCCGCCAGAAGCACCGCCCGGCGGATCATGGAACGGAGCTGGCGAACATTTCCGGGCCAATCGTAAGCGAGCAAAACATCGACCGCCGATTGCGTAAAGCCCTTCACGTTCCTCTGCAACTCGAGATTGGTGAGATCCAGGAACCGCTTGGCCAGATATAGGATGTCCTCCTGGCGCTCGCGCAAAGGCAGAACCGAAATGGTGAATTCGTTCAGCCGAAAATAGACGTCGCGGCGCAATGAGCCCGATTCCCCCAAGCGGTGCAGGTCCTGGTTGCTGGCCGCCAGAACTCGGACATCCGCACTGACGGGTTGCGTGCCGCCGATGCGGTAGAGGGTCTTCTCTTGAAGCACGCGCAGCAATTTGGCCTGGGAGCCCAAAGGCATGTTCGAGATTTCGTCCAGGAAAAGTGTCCCACCGCGAGCCATTTCGAATTTGCCGATCCTCTGTTTGTCCGCGCCGGTATAAGCTCCCTTTTCGTGTCCGAACAGCTCGCTTTCTAGTAGCGTCTCAGGGATGGCCCCACAATCCACCGCCATAAAAGGGGCCTCGTATCGCGTGCTGAGTTGATGGATGGCGTGCGCCACGAGTTCTTTCCCCGATCCGGTTTCTCCCAGAATCAAGACGCTGAAGTTGGTTTTGGCTACCCGGGTTACATCAGAGATCAACCGGCTCACCGCATCGCTGGGTCCCATGGTTTCTCGCAGCGAAGACTCGTCCTGGATCTGGCCAGACAGACGTCGCAGCTTGCGCTTGAGAGCGCGTTCGTTCAGCGCGCGGAAGACCACACGGAGCACCTCGTGGTGTTTGAGGGGTTTCGCCAGGTAATCGTGAGCGCCTGCCCGCATGGCCGCCACTGCCCCGCGAATTTCCGGGTAGCCCGTGATCAGAATAACGGGGAGGTCCTCGTCCAGAGCTTTGGCTCCTTTCATGATCTGCATCCCGTCCATATCGGGTGGCTTGAGATCTACGATCAGGGCGTCTGGGTGTTCCGAGCGGATCTTCTCCAAGGCTGCTTCTCCAGTGTGGGCCACCACTGGGGTCAGCCCCTCATGCTCCATGTACTCGGAAAGGACGGCGCAAATCTCTTCTTTGTCGTCCACAATGAGAATCTTGCTGGCCACCGGTGTCACGGTTCTTGTTCTCCACGACTCGAGGGTTGATGAATCGGGTAGAGGACTCGAATATCCCTATCGAGCCAGGGGTCCAGGGAGTGAAGCATGCCCAGGAAGATCAGGCCCGTTTCCCCCGTCCGGAGGGTGCCGTTGACCCGACGGGCGATGTATTGATCGCGCCGTTTGAGCAAGGAATCCCTCAAAGCTTTCCGGCGCGCTTCCCCCCGGGTGGCGACCTGGGGCTTCCCTGAAGCAAAAGCCTCCCTGACGAGTTGGTACTCCTCCACGAGGAGCTCGGAAGATTCCGTGCCCATGATCGTGGCGCCCTTCTCCCTTAAGCGAAGAAGCAGCCGATGGTTCCGACTGCCCGCTCTGGCGAGCTCCGCCACGATCTCCACCTCGCGACCACAAACCGGCAACCCATCCTGATAAAGCCGCACCCGTTCGTAGGGAAGGACCAGACTCTCAATGGCCTGTTCGATCTGGTCCCATAATTTGTCGACGAGGCTCACGTTGCGCTCCCAGCCTCTTCGACCCAGCCGCTTGACCTTCAAGCGCTGGATTGGCTCGCTCAGCGCTCCCATGTCGGCCTGGGTATGGATAATGGGAATGTAGATGAGAGTCCTTTCGCCAGATTCGGGGTCGTTGGCTCCGGCGGCGCCCTTCTTGGTTTGTCCACCCATGGTGCGTATGGTATCGGCTCTACAGAGCTGAATCCATGGAAATGCGGTGGAGCGTCTAGTCTTTTCCGGAAGCCTTCATGAAATCAGATCGCCTCCAGCAATAGGCCGGCGAAGTCTGCTGCACCTGGAGAAGCAACTGGCTGTCGATCGAGAAACCGCCTCAGTTTTGGCGAAGGAATTTCCCGGTCAATAGACGGTCGCAAAGCTGGGGATACACATGACTCTGATCGTGAACGCCAACCTCGCACGAAAGGACTCTAACTGCTGTACTCTCAGCTTTTTCAAACGGCAGCACAAAACTGGCCTACAGGTTTCCCCCATCTAGCAAATACTCTGTGATCACCATTTCACATCTCTGGCTGGCAGCTGCTCTTCAGAATGGGCTCAGTTGGAAACTGAACAGGAGCCATCACATATGCTCGACTGAACCTGAAGGATTGATTTCAAGCCGCGCGCGGGATTCGTCGCGCACGCTGCCCCGAGCTCCCTCACGCTAAAATCCGTCTTGGGCTTCGTGCACGAGCATCAAAACGGGAACTGGCGGCATCGCCAAATCCGAGGGTTCCCATCCACCTGCGTCATCTCGAACGCCTCCTGCCCACTTGAAGCAGTCTTGTCCTCATCCCCTCCCTGAGAGAGTTTCCCGCTCGGCAACTTGCATACCGTTGGTTGGTCAGGAGCGAACAAAAACGCACGGCGATCGTCCACGTTTGTCTATGGCAAAGGTTCTTTCATATATCGGCCCCCTGAGGGCAAACCTTTAGCCCTTTTGTGAACTCAATCTGCCGCAAATACATAAGCCCACATTCGCTTATTTTGTCGTCCGCAATCATCTCGGCTCTAGGCGGACCAAGCGGCAACTTCAGGTGGCCGAAAGCCCTTGTCCGGTGTGATGGGACAATTTCGGAGCACCGCGGTTGGTGTCCTTATCGCCCAGCGTTTCGATTCTTCGCGAGATTTGTTCCCCTCCATTTGTCGGTTGAGGGGCGTTCGGTTTAGGTGACGCTGCAGCTCGACGAGAATAAAGGGAGAATAAACAGCGGGATGGACAGCAGGCGTTCTCTGACCTCTTGCTCTTTGGCAATGGCTCGAAAACTTGTGAAGGGTAGGTTAATCGATCGAATTAACTGAGGTTGTGGTACGCCCGGGGTGATTCGAACACCCGACCCCTTGCTTCGTAGGCAAGTGCTCTATCCAGCTGAGCTACGGGCGCGCTGATGAGGCAGGCAAGAACCTACCCCAGTGAGTCTTGCACGCCCCGGCCCATCTGTCAACGGCATGGGACGCGCTCCAGGGAGCAACGGAGCCGCGGTCGGGAGCTCGCCATCCCTAGTTCTTCTGAGGGGAAGGCGAGGAAGGCTGCGTTCGTGCGGCGCGCGACACGCCGGCGGTTTCCATGCGCCGCACGACCTCGGTAACTTTTGCGGCGAAGCGGCCTTGCGGTTCAGCGTGAAGGTATGCTTGCAGCTCCGCGTACGCCTTGTCATAGGCGCCCTGCTGCGTGTAGATGTCCGCCGGTCGCACGTGAATCTCCGCCGGGATTTCGGAGCTTAAGGACTGGGCTTTGAGATACTCCTGCTCGGCTTCTCGGTATCGACCCAAGCCGTAGTGGGCTGTCGCCAGTTGGTAACTGAGCTGCCAGGCAGCAGGGAAATGCCCCAGCTCCTCTTTCAGGTCCGCTTCGCTTTCAGCGAACCTTTTCTCGTGATTGAGGAGAATGGCGAGCTGGACGTGGGCGGCAAGGAAACCCGCGTCGCACTCGATCGCCTTGCGGAGGGCGCCTTCAGCGGCGGAAAACTCGCTCTGGAGCTCGAGTGTCATCCCCAGGTTCGTTTGGGCGCGGGCATAGCAGGGGTGCACGGACACCGCGCTTTCCAAATGCCGGCGAGCCTCAGGCAGATTCCCTTCCAGAAATGCCCGGTGGCCCTTTTCGTACTCCCTCCGAGCCTTCTTTGGGGCGCTCAGTTCGGTCACCGACACCGTTTCAGCCTTAGGCGTTGTCTTTTCCAGAGGGGTCATTGTGATTGTGATCAGGAACCTGCCCACGCCGCGGCGCACATCCAGCCACTGCTGAACGGTCTGGAAGCCAACGGCTGTGACCGTCAGTCGGTAGGCACTTCTTTCGAGATTGATGAATCTGAACTGCCCCCTCGAATCTGCGGGCTGGTCGGCCACGAGTTGGCCACCTACTGTCTCCAGCCGCAGATTGACTTGGCTAGGCACGGGTGTGCCGCGGTCGGTCAGAACTTGACCTTCCACAACGAATGTCTGTTGACAGAGCCCCGGGGCAGCGCCAAACACCAAGAGGAAAAGGAAGGGAAGCAACCCCCACCATGCCGTCGTCGAAAAGCACGGTCGCTGGCGCACCATAGGTAACCTCGTCGGGCGCTACTGGGGGACAATCTGCCCCTCGCCGGCACCTAAACTGTCCGGACTATACCTCGCCAATCCGGCGGAGTCAAATCTGAGCGCGGAATCAATGGTTCACCATGCGGACCTAATCGAGGCTGTCCGTCGGCGGAGGACAATGGCCATGCTCACCGCTGTCGCTTCCAGCTAGTTGGCCTCAGTGGGCCCGTGGTTGACGCGGACCAGTGCGATTCGGGTTCCTCCGCCCCGGCTCTCGAGGGCTACGACCTTCTCCTGCCCGCTGCGCTTGATTTCGAAGACGGTCTTGCCCTCCGAATCCTTCTCCACGAACCGGGTCACATCTCCACCGAGGCGTTGCTTGTAGAAGTCGCGAACTTTTCCGAGCGGGTCAGGCGTTTCAAACTTGGCCACCACCAAGCGCAGACCCGTCTCGCCTCCGAAGGAGAAGTTGACGTTCGCGGAGTCCTGGTCCTTCAAGCGTTGCGCGCCGGGGTAGATCGGCAGTCCCAGGCGCGACTCGTCTACGTCTTGGCTGACTTCCATCGAGCCAACCGGCGTCTTGATGGAAACCTCTTTCCGTCCCGAATCGCCGTCTTGGACATTAACGCTCACTCCACGCGTAATGAATCGAAGACCGACCCAGACCGTGGCCACTGACACGACGATGATCAGCGCGAGGAGCAGGAGGACGATCACCACGATATGGCTGCCCGTGCGCGGCGGCGGCGGGGCAGCAGGCCCGTGGGGAGGCTGAGGGGATGTATCCATAGGACACTCCTGGGGCGTTTGTGACCTTCACTCAATTCTACGTCCACGGCCACCTTGCAGTTCCGAAAAAAACGCGACCGGCGAGACCGCCCTCGCGACCGGCCCCCAGGCACAGCACGCTTGAGGTTGATCGAAGCAAGGTGCTATGCTGCTCATTCCACCCGAAATCCAGGTGTCTGCGCGGAGGGACTTGATGAAATCTGGCAAGCTGGGGCACAGCCCGCTCGCGGTATCGGCCATC
>Ga0315280_10006111_pt1 | contig 16783 bp, 17 predicted proteins | sample YL17G06_40_MG_FD_203697 | JGI IMG/M metagenome (GOLD analysis project Ga0315280, IMG submission 203697) | Sediment microbial communities from Yellowstone Lake, YNP, Wyoming, USA - YL17G06_40 | ecosystem: Environmental > Aquatic > Freshwater > Lake > Sediment | place: USA: Wyoming | collected...
GCCTGCTCACTGGCGGAGGTTACAAAATTAACCGTTGTGCCACCCTCTGTTCCTACGGCTATTTTGTAATAGACAGATAACCTGACATGACTCCCAGTGTTATTTGATGCCAGTAAACTCCATCCAGTGGGTGTAGTTACTGTTGCGTCCCCGTCATTGGTGAAAAGGACAATCAACAAATTGCCCGCATTAACTGTTGCTGGCATAGTGACATTATGGTTTGGTGTATCAGTGCCAAATGCTGTTTCTGTTACTGAAGTCACTACTGGCGCTGCCAGCACCGGCACTAGACTGGAGCTCAGCACCAGCGCCAGGGCCACTACTAGCAGGGCAACTACTAAAGGAATTACCTTGCTAAGCCATTTTGTTTTACTCATTTTCCCCTCCCTTTATTACTTCTGTCTATTGTCCTATCGCTTCCTCGACTTGGAGTATCACAGCCTCCCCATCGCACAATTTTCACTTTCATAAGCCATCATCTCTTTAGATATACAAACGCCCACCTCTTTGAGGTCGGTTATATCGCTAGCCCCTCAGCGTTTAGATGTTCGACTCAGAATAAATCATAGTAGTACTATAGCAGTACTTTAGTAGTATATACAACCGAGAGTGCATTTGTCAATAGGTAGTCACAGAGCGCAGGCAACAAAGCAATCCTATAATAAACTCGGCCATTTATTTCCTACAGATATATTCAACATTTCCTAAAATTAGCTGAATATAGTCTAAAATTAATTGAACGTAGTTTAAGACCCATTTGTATTCCCGCCAATCACCCATTAGTAACCCTACTTTCGTGGGGGGAGGCTTGTCCCCTGCCAATTTACGGGAGCACACAAGGGGCTCCCTACAGAGGCTCTGATGAGATTGCCACGCTTCGCTCGCAATGACGAAAAGCTACGCTGGCAATGACATCCCCATCTTGTCATTGCGAGGCTAACGAAGTCAGCCGAAGCAATCTCATGGAGGGGCCTGGGATTGCCACGCTTCACTCGCAATGACAAAACTACACCCACAATGACATCCCCCTTCCTGTCGTTGCGAGGCTGACGAAGTCAGCCGAAGCAACCTCGGTGGGGCCTTTTGAGGACAGAGATTGCCACGCACCTTTCAGGTGTTCGCAATGACAAAACGAAAAGGCTCAGAATGACAGGAAGAGAAGGGCTCACAATGACATATGAGTCTAACGTTGCTATAATACTACCGTGCTGGTTACCATCATCGGTTTAGGATTAATCGGCGGCTCAGTCGGGTTAGCTTTAAGGCAAGGGAAGAAGTCTGGGTGGGAAATAGTCGGCTATAGCCGTCGTCAGGAAACTGTAGCCAATGCCTTAAGTTCAGGCGCTATTGAGCGCGGCGAAACCAACTTAAAGGATGCAGTAAAGCAAGCCGAGCTTGTTATCATCGCCACACCGGTTCTGACGATAAAGGAAATCTTCTCCAAGATAGCTCCTCATCTTCCCTCTGGTTGCATTGTCACCGATACCGCCAGCACCAAAGTCCAGGTCATGAAATGGGTCGAGGAAATACTGCCGCCAAGGGTGGATTTCATCGGCGGACATCCCATGGCCGGGAGGGAAACTTACGGCATCCAGGCTGCTAAAGCCGAACTATTTCGGGGGTGCACTTATTGTCTCACTCCATCAGAAAAAGCTTCACCAAAATCAATAGATAAGGTGATAGGCATGATCAAGAAGCTGGGAGCTACACCTTTTTTCATTGATGCTCAAGAGCATGACAATCTGGTGGCTGGCATTAGTCATCTACCTATGTTGCTCTCGGCGGCTCTGGTATCACTAACCACCAAGAATCCTTCCTGGTCTAAAATGTCTAAATTGGCGGCCTCTGGCTATCATGACCTTACTCGGCTGGCTTCGGGGAATCCTGAGGTAAATTCTCATATCTGCCTTAGCAACCAAGAAGCCATAGTTAACTGGATAGATAAATTCAGCCAGGAATTGGAGAGGTATCGCCAACTGGTGGCTAAGGGGGATAAACGCTTGGAGCAAGTTTTAACTGAGGCTAACAAGGCAAGACAAGAATGGCTGAACAATTTGTCGGCTTAAGGTCGTCTTTGCCAAGAGCCGAAATAAGAACCATCAAACCTTGTCCCAGGTTAGAAGGGGAGGTAGTTCTACCTGGTGATAAGTCTATTTCCCACCGGGCTGTCATCCTGAATAGCTTAGCCAAAGGTAAAGCCGAGATTGACAATTTCGCTCCGGGGGGAGATTGCCTGTCCACAGTTAGGTGTCTCAAAGCCTTGGGAGTGGAAATTGGCAGAAAAGGGTCACGGAACTCACCTACCCTACTAGTCTCAGGAACTGGCGAAGATGGTCTTAAGGAAGCCAGCAATGTGCTTGATGCCAAAAATAGCGCCACTACGATGCGCCTTCTCGGCGGTCTTCTTGCCAGCCAGCCTTTCCTATCTGTTATTACCGGGGATGCCTCTCTTCGTAATCGCCCCATGGGCAGATTGATTGAGCCACTGAGGTTGATGGGCGCTGAGGTCTGGGGAAGGGGGCGAGATTCCTTTGCTCCTCTGGTCATTAAGGGGCATAGATTTTACCCTGCCTGTTCCCAGTGCTCAAATTAAGTCGGCCATTCTACTAGCCGGTCTTTTTGCTCGCGGCAATACCGTCTTGCACCAGACAATCCCTTCCCGGGACCATACGGAAAGGATGCTTAAACGGATGGGAGCCAGTTTGGAAAGCCAGGGAAATTTAATTTCCTTGCTGCCTTTGAGCAGTCCATTAACTCCCATCAATCTTCGCATCCCGGGCGACATCAGCTCAGCAGCCTATTTTCTAGTTGCCGCAGCCATTCATCCTAACGCCAAGATAGTGGTAAGGGGTTGTGGAATTAACCCCACGCGAACAGGAATTATAGACATTCTTCTAGCTATGGGAGCCAAATTAAAAATAGATAATAAGCCTCTAGAGGCTGGTGAACCTTTGGCCGATATTGTGGTAGAATCTAGCGAGTTAAAAGGGATAGAGGTCGGTGGCGATATTATCCCTCGTCTCATTGACGAGATTCCTGTGTTAGCCGTAGCTGGATGTGTTGCTAGGGGGAAAACTGTAATCAAGGATGCTGGGGAACTGAGGGTGAAGGAATCAGACAGGATTGCCACTGTGGCAGGTGAGCTTTCCCGCCTGGGTGCTAAAATTGAGCCTCTGCCAGATGGGATGATCATATATGGCGGTAAACCTTTGTCAGGCACAGAGGTTGACAGTCATTTGGACCACCGGTTGGCGATGAGCCTGGCAATAGCTGGTTTAGTAGCCAAAGGAGAAACAACCATTAAACATGCTCAGGTGGCACAGATATCATATCCTGCCTTTTGGCACACTTTGTTGTCAGTGGCAAGCAAAGAGCCAACCTAAGCTTGCTGGGCAAAAGATATAAAGCAAACGTGACAGGAGGGGTAACATGTATACAGAATTAGTTCATATCGGTTTTGGTAGTGTCATAGCTGTAAATAGGGTAATTGCTTTCCTTTCAATAGACCAGCAACCAATCAAACGACTCCTTCGGGAAGTAAGAGAAAAGGGACTTTTAATTGACGCCACTCACGGCAGGAAAGCCAAGACCGCTATTCTTTTTGACACCGGTCACATGATGTTGGCTGCCGTGACAGCAGAGACCATCGTTCATAGATTAGCCACTGCATCTATGCCGTCTGAGGAAAAAGTTGAGCTGGGAAGTGCCTAACCGAAGCTTTGAGTCGAAGCTTCGAACGAAGCGAAGATGCGACAGAAGCTCTCGACCCTTCCTCATCGTCCTTTCCGGACCTTCGGGAGTAGGCAAGGATGCTGTGCTTGCCAGAATGAGAAGGTCAGGGCGCCCCTTTCACTATGTCATTACCGCTACCACACGTCCTAAGCGTGCCAGAGAGAAGAATGGAGTGAATTATCACTTCCTTTCCCGGAAAGAATTTCAACAAATGATAGATAAACACCAATTCCTAGAGTGGGCGAATGTCTACGGCAACTATTATGGTGTGCCAAAAGACGAAATAACCTCGGCTTTATCCAAAGGGGTAGATACAATAGTCAAAGTAGATGTTCAGGGTGCCGCTACCATCAAGAAAATCCTGCCCCAAGCAGTATTTATTTTCCTCATGCCTCCTTCAGTAGAAGAATTAGAGAAAAGGTTGAAGAGGCGACGCAGCGAGTCTTCAGAAGATTTGACTCTAAGGTTGGAAATGGCTAAAGGGGAAATAAAAAGCCTGCCGCTTTTCGATTATGTCATAACAAGCCACCAAAATAAGCTTGATGAAGTTGTATCCCAGATAGACGCCATTATCGCCGCCGAAAAACGCCGTGTGAAACCCCGTATTGTGGAACTTTAGCTTCCTGGTTTCCCGAGGAATTGCCGACACTTTTGACAATATCCCTACTTCACTTCTACAATAAACCCTGCTATGAGTTTAGCAGGGCAACTTTATAAGTTGCAGCAGCTTGACCTGGAGCTTCAAGAGAAGCAACAAGAGCTAAACGAGGTTGAAAATCAGTTAAGCGACAATAAGGCCTTGGTCGCCGCTGAATCCAAAGCTGCTTCACAGAAAGAACAACTAGAGGACGCTAAGAGAAAGGAAAAAAGTTCTGAATGGGAACTGGAAGACCTTCAAGAGAAAGTCAGGCAGATTGATAGCAAACTCTACAGCGGCAAAACCAAGGATCCCAAGGAACTGGTTAATCTTGAGAAAGAAGATAAAGGCCTGAAGAGCCAGATTAGGACGAAAGAAGATGCCCTCTTAGGATTAATGAGCCAGGTAGAAGAGATAGAAGCTAAAGTAAAAACTACCGCCGAAGAGCTTGAGCGATTGAAGCGAGAATGGGAACAGAGACAAGAAACTTTTAGGCCCAAGAAAAGCGAAATTGAAACCATGCTTGCTAAGCTCAGAGGGGACCGTAATGGGCTAGCGCAGCAAATTGACTCTGAAGCCTTCAATATTTATGAACGCATCAGGCTAACAAGGGGACAAGCTGTAGTCAAAGTGGAGAAAGGAAGGTGCCTGGGATGTCACATCACCGTACCTACAAGTCAATGGCAGAAAGCCAAAGCTGGTGATTTAATCCAATGCAATAACTGCAGCAGGATACTGTACTTGGAGTAGCTCTTACAGAATCGCGTTCGCGTCAAAACACTTCCAGACACTCCCACCAGCCGCTGTCCAAATCCACTGTAGATGAAAAAACCTTCACCATTGACAACTTCAGGACAAGAGGCATAATCTATATGCAGGCCGAGACATGCCAAAAAGTGGCTGTCGAAAGTCGGAGCTGGGGATCTTGGCAGGAAGACGGGACAGGGATTCGACGAGTACAAATAAAGGAGGAGTCAGTTCATGGCTGGCATTATTTCATACGGTGCCTATATACCGTTATGGCGGCTCTCTCGAGATGCTATCGCCGAGGCTTGGGAAAGTGCCTCAACTGGTGGTGAAAGAAGTGTAGCCAACAACGACGAAGACACTATCACCATGGCAAGTGAGGCTGCGATTGATTGTTTAGCTGGCTTAAAACGGGAGAAGGTAGATGGCTTATACTTTGCCTCCACTACCTCACCCTATAAGGAGAAGGAATGCTCTACCCTGGTGGCCATGGCTGCCGACTTAAGACCGGAAATTATCACCGCTGACTTTGGCAACAGCTTGAGGGCAGCGACGGCGGCATTCAGAGCAGCGTTGGATGCCATAGTCAGCGGCTCTGCCAACCAAGTCTTAGTGACCACCTCTGATTGCCGCATAGGCTATCCTCGGTCAAACTACGAACAAACCTTTGGTGATGCTGCAGCAGCTTTGCTGATTGGCAATACTGCCAAACCCGCCGTCATAGTGGAAGGCAGCCATTCCCTATCCAACGAACTATACGATGTGTGGAGACTAGACAAAGATATCTATGTCCAATCCTGGGAAGATCGCTTCATCATCGAGCACGGCTATACAGAGAATATGGAGAAGGCAATTTCAGGCTTACTGCGAAAAAAAGCTCTCTCTGTCAAGGATATAACCAAAGCTGTGCTTTATGCTCCTACTTCAAGGGCGCAGCAAGGGCTGGCGCGCCGCTTGGGGTTTGATGTTAAGATGCAGCTTCAAGACCTGCTTGTCAACAATGTAGGCATTACAGGTTGTGCGCACGCTTTGCTAATGCTTGTAGCTGCTCTGGAGGAAGCTAAGGCTGGTGACAAGATCCTGGTGGCTAGCTATGGTAGTGGTTGCGACGCCTTTCTGCTCAGTGTGACGGAAGAAATTGAAAGGGTCAAGGGTAACAAAAGAGGTGTGAAGGGGTACTTGGATTCCAAGAGACCCCTTTCCAGTTATGCAAGATATCTCAGCTATAAAGGACTGTTAGAGCCTCAACCTGGTGAACCATTCAGGCTCTTTCCGGCAGCGACCACTAGCTGGAGGGAGCGCAACTGGGCCATTCGCATGCACGGTAGCAAGTGCAAGAATTGCGGTACCGTAACTTTCCCCATAGAAAGGGTTTGCTATAACTGCCGAAGCAAGGATAATTTTGAGGAAGTCAGACTCTCGGACAGAAAAGCCAGGGTGTTTACTTTTACCCTGGATAATCTGGCTGGCAGAAGTGACGACCCCACAATACCCCAGATAGGGGTAGAGTTTGACTACCAAAATACTAGAGCGTATCTTCCCATGACGGATTGTGACCCCGGCGAGGTGAAGGTGGATATGCCAGTAGAGATGACTTTTAGGAAGCTCTATGAAGGTGCGGGCATGTACAACTATTTTTGGAAATGCCGACCTATAAGGTGAGATACCAAGATGAAAGGATGAGCCATGACAAAGAGAAAATGGGAACAGGTGCCAGGATTTGATTTCAAAGATATCATCTATGAAAAGAGGCCCGGAGTAGCCAGGGTAACCATAAACAGACCCGAGGCATATAACGCTTTTACTACCTCCACCCAGGACGAACTAATAAAAGCTCTTGAGGATGTGGCAAGCGATGGTACTGTAGGCGTGGTGGTGTTTACTGGCGCTGGTGATAAGGCATTTTGTACCGGCGGTGATGCCAAGGAGGCGAAAGCCGGCTATCGGAAGGGAATGTTGGAAAAGGATTTAATGGTCAAAACCCTGATACGGGAGATGCCCAAGCCGGTTATTGCGGCAGTGAATGGTTATGCCATAGGAGGGGGGCAAGTCTATCAGCAGATTTGTGACCTCTCCATAGCTTCAGAAAATGCCGTCTTCGGCCAGGTCGGCCCCTTGGTGGGAAGTTTTGACCCGGGTTTAGGTATTATTGATTTAATGATGGTAGTGGGAGAAAAGAGAGCCAGGGAAATTTGGTATCTCTGCCGCCGATATACTGCCCAAGAAGCCCTGGAGATGGGACTGGTGAACAAGGTAGTACCAGCAGACAAGTTGGAAGAGGAGGTGGACAAATGGTGCGACGAGATATTGGAGAAAAGTCCTGGAGCTATAGCTGGCATCAAAGCATGCTTCAACGCTGCCACTACCTATATGCGGGGCATGGAGGCAGTTTCCGCTCAGTATCTTTGGAAATATTACGCTTCGGAGGAAGCTGAACATTGGAAGAACGCATTCTGGCAGAAAAAGAAGCCGGACTGGCAAAGATTTAGAAGAAAGGAAATACTTCCCGAAGTTTATGACGGTGAGGAAAAGGGAGAGTCGTGAGCTGATAACCAAGGGAGGACAGATAAATGGAGAGTATAAAGGATAAAGTTGCCATTATTGGTATGGGCTGCACTAAGTTTGGCGAGAGGTGGGATGCTGGGCTCGATGACCTGGTTATAGAGGCTGCCTATGAGGCTTACGAAGATGCCGGGATCGACCCCAAGGATATTCAGGCTTGCTGGTATGGGAGTGTCACCCAACCGGTGGTCGGCATTGGCTGCACCAATCTGGCGGAACCATTGAAACTACATGGCATACCCATGAGCCGGGTGGAGAATTGGTGCACCACTGGACACGAGGCTCTGAGGAATGCCTGCTTTGGTGTCGCTTGTGGTATGTACGATTTAGTTCTGGCACTGGGTGTGGAGAAGCTCAAGGATACTGGCTTCCCTGGCTTGGGAACCGGACGAGGCATGAGCACAGTACTGGAGGCACGTCGCACTGCGCCGGGCTCGTTTGGCATGATCGCCACTCGATATTTCTACACTTACGGACTGAGCCCCGAAGAGGGTAAACGCATAATTGGCAAGATTGCAGTCAAAAACCATTACAACGGCAGCCTTTGCCCCAAGGCTCATTTCCACAACCGCGTAACCCTGGAACAAGTGACAAGTGCTCCTATTATCGCCTGGCCCCTGGGTCTTTTTGATTGCTGTGGCAACAGTGACGGCAGTGCCGCAGCCCTCTTAGTTCCCGCCAGCCAGGCTAGAAAATACAGGAATGACCCTATCTATATAAAGGGCTTAGGTGCGGCTCATTCTGCTCTGCTTCCCCAAAACCGCCCGGCTTTCGATTGGCTCCATTTTGAGGAGGTCATAAATTCTTCTCGCCAAGCTTACGGGCAAGCTGGGATAAAGAATCCCCGAGAGCAAATTGACATTGCTGAAGTTCACGATTGCTTCACCAGCACAGAGTTGCTTCTTTACGAACTCCTTGGCTTTAGCCCGGAGGGCAAATCCAAGGAGGATATTGATTCTGGCTTCTTTGAGCTTGGCGGTGGCTTGCCTGTAAATAGCGATGGTGGACTGAAATGCTTTGGACACCCGGTAGGTGCTAGCGGCCTCAGGATGACTTACGAGGTTTACAAACAACTCCAGGGCAAGGCTCAATCGCCTGAGCGTCAACTAAAGGATGCCAAGCTGGGCATATCACAGACCTTCGGTGGCCCCCCTCAGGTAGCCGCAGTAGCAGTTCTGGGCAAAGAGCCGGGCTATCCTTAACCAAATCTAGCTGTCTCATAACTTCTTCAGGAAAAGGAAGAGAAGTTATACTTTTCCGGCACGGTTTGGTCGAAGGAAGGAGTTGTGCTAAAATTTCCTTTCTAGGGGAAAATGCCTATTTATGAGTATTGGTGCGATTCTTGTCGCCGAATTGTTAGTTCATATCGGCAAAGCTCCTCTGTGCCTCCACCGCCTTGTCCGCGCTGTGGCAACAGCGAGCTCAAGCGGATATTCTCCACTTTTTCCGTACAGAAAACATACAAGGATGTTTATGAAGATATCCTTTCCGACCGTGAGCTAACCCAGGGCATGATGCACGATGACCCCAGAGCAATAGCCGAATGGAACAAGAGAATGAGTAGCGGTGAGAAATCCCCTCCCGAATATGAGGAAATAACTGAGAAAATGGAGAGGGGTGAATGGCCCGTTACCCAGATAGAAGAGAAAAAGAAAGAGTTCTCTGGCTAAGGGGAAAACAAGTCTGAGAGTGGTTGAACGAAGAGGTATCCCATGCCCATTTATGAATTTATTTGTCAGAACTGCCACAGAAGACTGGCTTTTTTGGTAAGAGGTATCTCTGCTCCCTTTACTCCAAAATGCTCATCCTGTGGCAATACCAACTTATCCCGTGTCATTTCCGGCTTTGCCTACCACAAGTCATTGAAGACGATATGGGAGGAGAGCGGCGAGCCTACAATGCACGCCAGTGAGGATTATTACAAAGACCCCCGGAATATCGGGCGCTGGGTGGAAAAGAAGTTTCAGGATATGGGACAGGAGCTACCGTCCCAGATTCAGGAGAAGATACAAGCAGCCAGGGAAGGTGTATTACCTGAGCCGCTGAAGGACCTAGAAAGTGCATCACCAACCGCTGCGTATGATTGATGCCAATCTAAACCGCTCCAGTGAAGGCTTGCGGGTTCTGGAAGATGTCGCGCGCTTTCTTCTCAACGATGCTGAGCTGAGCCAGCGGTTAAGGACTCTACGTCATGATTTAGCCCGGGAGACTAACTCACTGAGTGTAGGGCTCTTATCTCATAGAGATTCCGAACACGATGTCGGTCACCCTTACCTTATCCCTCCAAGGGAGAAGAAACTCAATATAAAAACGTCCTCACCGCAGGGCTTGCTGGATTTAGTTACAGCCAATGCTAAAAGAGTGGAGGAGTCTCTTCGCGTGGTAGAGGAGCTAGCTAAATTGCCAGAGTTAAGTTCAATGCTGAATTCAGCCAGCTTTGAACAGACTAGGTTCACCCTTTATACCTTAGAACGAGATTTGATTTCTCGAATATCGCGCCGGGACAAAATAGAAAAGCTGCACGGGCTTTACGTTATTCTGGATAGACAATTCCTGGCTGGCAGGGATGAGCTGGACATTGCCCATCAAATTATTGAGGGAGGTGCCAGGGTAATCCAGCTTCGTGACAAGCAAAGCAAAAAGGGGGAACTGCTAATTGTAGCTCAAAAGCTCAAGGAGCTCTGTAGTCAAGCGAGTGTTCTGTTTATAATAAATGATTGTCTCAATTTAGCTATGGCAGTTGATGCCGATGGACTTCACATTGGGCAGGAGGATTTACCCCTGCCTGTAGTCCGTAGGGAATTGCCCATAGACAAAATAGTTGGCTGTTCCGTCACCACAGTATCTCAGGCCACAAAAGCTCAAAATGAAGGAGCGGATTATATTGCCGTGGGCTCTATGTTTCCCACGACAACGAAAAAGGAAGCCACTGTGGTAGGAGTTGATACACTCAAAGAAGTCAAGCGAATAGTGTCTACCCCTCTAGTAGCCATTGGCGGCATAAACCAGAATAATGTCGGTAAAGTAGTGGCTGCTGGCGCTGATGCCGTAGCCGTGATTAGTGCTGTCTTGGGCGAGAAAGATGTTAGGGGAGCTGTACAGAAATTGGTCGCACAAATGGACTTGGCGAAGGGGAAATGTCAAAACCAGTAGAAGATTTGAAGGCTATTGCTGCGAAGCTTCACCCCTACTTTGCGGCTGAGGATGAGGCGAGAGAAAAAGCCTTGCGTAGTTGCCGTCAGGTAATCCGCTACAGTGCTGATGCCATACGTGCCGTGCATCGCCAGGAGCACGATAAGGCAAGGCAACTCCTTGATTCAGCTCACGAATTACTTCGGGAGCTAAATCACGACCTGGCCAGACATGGAAAGCTACTTCATTCAGGTTTCATCCACGACGCTCAAAAGGAGTTCGCTGAAGGACATATAACCTTAGCTTTGATTGCCGGGGAAGACTTGCCGAAGCCGAGAGCATTAGGCGTAAGCAATGCTGCTTACCTCGATGGCTTGGGCGAATCCGTGGGGGAGTTGCGGAGGTATATATTAGATAGTCTAAGGCGGGATGATTTCTCACGTTGCGAGGAATTATTGACCATAATGGATGAAATCTACGGAATATTGATAACCATGGACTTCCCGGAATTGCTCGCTCATGGCTTGAGGCGAACCACCGACACTATACGAAGTATTATAGAAAGAACTCGAGGAGATTTAACAGTATCCTTAAGGCAAAAAAATTTGGAGACTAAGCTTAAGGATCTTAGCTAATCTTCTTTAGTGCACTACTTTTCTTTTTTATACTTGTAGAACCCTTCACCCGTCTTACGTCCCAAACGACCAGAATCAACCAGCTCTTTCAGGATAGCAGAGGGGGCCAGGCAGGGGTCCCTGCTCCTTTCATACATTGCACAGCTTACCATATAGCCAACATCCAGACCGTTAAAGTCGGCTAGGGCCAGTGGACCTATAGGATGACCCAGCCCAAGAGTCATACTTTTGTCAATATCCTCTGCGCTGGCTACTCCGTCCTCCAGCAAGCACTCAGCGGCTCTCGTCAACGCTATCAGCAGGTAGTTGAAAATGAACCCAGGAGTATCTTTTGCGACAAGAATTTCCTTTCCCAGTGAGCGGCCAAACTTTTTTACTGTCGCCAGGGTCTCCTCACTGGTGGTGTCCGCTCTGACAATCTCGAGCAACTTGCTTGGCGGCACCGGAGAGAGAAAGTGTGTCCCGATTACCCTGTCCGGACGGCTGGTTGCTCGAGCAAGTTCCGTAACGGATAGACAGGATGTGTTGGAGCAAAGGATGGTATGTTTAGGACAGATTTTGGCCAGCTCGACAAAAACCTTTTTCTTGCGTTCCATATCCTCCGGGATAGCTTCTATAACCAAATCGCGGTCATTCAGGTCCTCTTGAGTGAGACTCTCCTTGATACGAGCCCGAGTCAAGTCTTTATCTTGTTGAGATATTCTGCCCTTCTCCACATCCCGACTCAGGTAATATTCTATTGTTGCTATGCCCTTGTTAAGACTCTGTTCTCTCCTTCCTACAAGCACCACATCATAGCCAGACTGAGCACAGACCTGGACAATGCCAGAGCCCATAAATCCACCGCCAACTACACCTACCTTCTTAATTCCCATAGTAGTTACCCCTTTCGTGCTGCATTGTGCGATTCCTCAAGATTTTCCATCGTGCTGCCAGACTGGCAGGAGTATACTCAACCCTACCAAGCATGTCAATCGTTCAGGCCTCGTTCAAATTTAGTGTGGACTTAATAGTCACAATCCCATCTCTCTGGCTACTACTTCCCGATAGAAATCGGCATCGCCAAAGGCAAGTTCTGCAGCTTTGGCACGCCTGGTGTAATAATGCAGGTCATGTTCTATGGTAACGCCAATAGCCCCGTGAATTTGGTGTGCCAGAGCAAAGACACGCTGGGAGGCCTCGCTTACCCAAACCTTGGCTATGGCCACTTCTTTGGCGCAGGGAAGTCCCTCACTTAACATCCAGGCTGCTTGGTAAGTGCTAAACCTGGCGCTATCAACATCGGTTGCCATATCAGCACAATAGTGCTGTATGACCTGGAAGCTACCAATGGGACGGTCGAACTGTTTCCTTTCCTTGGCGTAGTCTACGGTCATCTCCAACACTCGCTGAATATTGCCGACCATCTCACAACATTTTCCCACCGCTGCCCGCTGGATTATCTTTTGCACTGCACTCCTTCCCTGGTTCAGCCGTCCCAAAATGTTCGCTTTAGGTACTGGCATTTGGTCAAAAACCACCTCACATAGCTTGTCACCAGCGATAGTCTTTAGAACAGTGTACTTTATTCCAGGATCCTTGGCGTCGGTCAAGAGTATGGTGATTCCGTTTTTAGGTTTGGTTCTGGCGACACATAGCAGGTAGTCAGCAATATGAGCATCAGGGACAAACAGTTTTGTGCCGTTGATGATATAGCTGCTATCATCGCGAGTAGCCCCGACTGTGACTGAAGAAGCGTCGTAATTGTGATAGCCGGGTTCAGTGAGGGCTAAGGTAAGGATTTTCTCACCACAGATTAGCTTGGGCAGATATTCTTTTTTTTGCTCTTCACTCCCAACATCTAAGATAGACAAGCCCCCAAGAACCACTGTGGAGAAAAACGGACCGGGTAAGCAAGCCCGTCCCGTCTCCTCTAATAGCACTGCCAGGTCGAGAAAACTCATATCGCCGCCGCCATATTTCCCGGGGAAGGCCAAACCCATCCAACCCAGCTCGGCCATCTCTTGCCAGAGTTCTCGGGAATAGCCAGTCTCGCTTTCTTCCATCTGTTTAACGAATTTTTTTGAGCACTTATCAACCAGGAAGTCGCGGGCTGTCTTTTTTAGCATTTCTTGTTCTTCAGTAAGAGTTAACTTCATAGCTATCCTCCTGCATCAAGCATTCCAAGCGCCCTTCTGAGCTGCCGGCGAAGAATCTTTGAGCCATTGGACCCTTCGCTCCACTCAGGCGATGGCTTATGAGCTTGGTAGTCCCAATCTCCGTGTAGCCAGGATATTTTTTAAGATTTCCGTTGTGCCGGCTTGAAGACTGTAACCTTTAGAACCTAAGTACGAATGTAAGGCCATGCCTCGCAAATGGACAAACTTGGAACCCGACATCAACTGTCCATAAGGTCCCAAGATCTCCATAGCCACGCCAGCCAGGTGCTTCTCAAATTCCGTGGTATAGGCCTTGGACATAGCGGATTCCCAATTAGGGGCCCGCCCTTCCTCCATTACCAAAGCTACTCTATAAATAAGCAAGCGTCCCACCTCAAATTCAATCTGGAGTTGCGCCAGTTTATTACGAATTACAGGCTCACGGGACAATTTATTGTCTTTGGCAAATTGTATAATGGCCTCAAATAGGGGATAATTTCCCATGAGGCGTTCCATGCCACTCCTCTCGTAATCAAGCTGGTGGAGGACTTGATAAAAGCCACGATTTTTCTCCCCCACCAAATACCTCTTGTGCACGCGGACATTGTCAAAGAAGACATCATTCCAAGCCTCGGTGCCAGTGATATCAATCATAGGGATGCGACTGACGCCGGGCGACTGCGCATCCACAATAAACTCACTAATGCCCCTATGCCTCGGCGCCTCGGGGTCTGTTCGGACATACACATCAAAGTATTGAGAAAAGGAGGCACAGCTAGTCCAGGTTTTTTGACCGTTAATTACATAATAATCACCATCTTCTACTGCCCTGGTTTGTAGTGAGGCCAAGTCAGAACCAGTTCCCGGTTCGCTCATTCCTAGGCCAAAATAAGCCTCTCCCTTGACAATCCTGGGCAGAAATTCTTTCTTTAATTCTTCTGAGCCGAAGGAGAGGATAGCACCTCCAACCTGGCGGTCACCAAACCAGTGACAAGCTGCCGGCGCCCCATAGCGTAGCATTTCTTCGGTAAGGATAACCCTATCTATATGGCTGCGCCCTTGCCCTCCATACTCCTTAGGCCAGGTCAGACCTATCCAGCCCTTCTGTGCCACCCGCTTGGTAAATCCAGGGTCAAAGCCTTGTACCCAGGCATCACAGGTAGGTTCCCAATACCCTTTCTTTATTTCCTCCTCTAAAAAGTTCCGCACCTCCTGCCTAAATTTATTTTGTTCTTCTGTGAAGCTGAAATCCACCTTCTTACTCCTTTCTTAGAGATTGATGTTGGAATACTTTCTCCATGGCCTAGCCACGCATTTCCCTTCCAGAATATCCAGCGCCCTGTTTATGACTTTTCTGGTATCTGAAGGGTCTATCACATCATCAACATAGCCTCTCTCCGCAGCGCGGTAAGGGTTTTCATACATTTCTGAGAATTCCTTTATCCTTTGTGCTTGCACCTCATCAGGCTTATCCGCCTCCTTTATTTCTCTGGCGAAGATAACGCTGGCAGCAGTTTCGGCGCCGACAATGGTAACTTGGGCCATAGGCCAAGCAAAGACAAAATCAGCCCCAATAGCTTTGTCCAGCATGCCATAGTGAGCGCCGGCATAAGACTTTCTAATTATGATTGCAATCAGGGGCACGGTGGCATCAGCCCAAGCAAAAAGCAGCTTGGCACCATGGCGCAGGATTCCGCCCCAATCTTGCTGAGAACCTATCAGATACCCCGGGGAATCATGAAGAGTGACCAAGGGAATGTTGAATAGGTCGCAAAACCTGACAAACCTGGCTCCTTTGTCGGCAGCATCAATGTCTATGCAACCAGCCATCCATTTCGGTTGGGTAGCTACTATTCCCACAGGACGCCCGTTGAAGCGGGCAAAACCTGTGATTATATTCCGAGCGTGGAGTCCCAAGGTTTCAAAGAAATGACCCTTGTCAACTATTTTTTCGATAACTTCGTACATATCGAAAGGTTCGTATGGATGTTCTGGCAGCAGGCTAAGCAAATCCTCTTTCCTTTCTGGGTCATCGTCCGTTGGGGTACGAGGTGGTTTCTCTCTGTTGCTGGGAGGCAAAAAGGACAAAAGTTCCTTGCACTTATCCAGACAATCTGCGTCGTCTTCAGCCACGATGTGTGTTTGCCCTGATTTGACAGCATGAGCTTTGTAGCCGGAAAGTTCCTCGAGGCTGATTTCCTCGCCGGTTTGTGTTTTAACAAAAGCCGGGCCAGCAATGCCCATAAATCCCGTGCGCTTCGTTTGAATGAGGAAATCTTGCATTACAGGATGATATGCCTGTCCTCCTAAACAAGGGCCCATAAGTAGGGCTATCTGAGGTATTATCCCCGACGCAAGTATTTGAGACCTGAACAGCCATCCGTAACTTTCCAGGGTATCCATCCCCTCTTGCAGTCGAGCGCCTCCGGAGTCATTCATACCTACAAATGGCCATCCATTATCCTTGGCAAAATCTACAGCACGAACAAATTTCTTGCCATGATATTCGCCAAAGGTCCCCGCCATTGCAGTATAATCCTCAGCAGCCACAACGACATGTCTGCCATTAACTTTACCAAAGCCAGTAATTACTCCTTCAGCAGGCACCTCCCTTTTGTCCATGCCAAAAGCAGTCGTCCTATGCTGAACAAACAAGCCTATTTCTGTGAATGTACCAGGGTCGAAGAAATAGTTTATCCTCTCCCTGGCCGACATCTGCCCCTTCTTATGGCGCTCTTCAATCGCCTTTGCCCCTCCCATTTGCAAGATGTGTTCTCGTTTCCTCTTCAGTTCCTCTAACTTATCGAGACCTTTGCCAGACTCATCAGCCATAAATTAACCCCCCTTATAATTATAATTCGCAGAGCTTTCTATAATTCCCCCTCCCTTCAAAAAGGGATTCTTGTACAAAAAATAATCGCTCACTGCTTAATCCTGTTATCATATGGCATAGTCGCCAGTTTTTCAATGCTCTGACTTACGATTTCTCGGCGCTCCTTATTTTGTTGCTACAACCACTTCTGGTGCTAACTGCAAGGCTAGAATCAGAGCTTTGGCTTTGTCCAGGGTTTCCATATATTCAGCTTCCGAATCAGAGTCGTAAATAATGCCACCACCTACTTGAAAATAAGCTTTGCCTTCTTTGATTAAAAAAGTGCGGATAACGATGTTGATATCCATGTCCTCATTGAAGCTCAGAT
>Ga0315280_10006113_pt1 | contig 16769 bp, 16 predicted proteins | sample YL17G06_40_MG_FD_203697 | JGI IMG/M metagenome (GOLD analysis project Ga0315280, IMG submission 203697) | Sediment microbial communities from Yellowstone Lake, YNP, Wyoming, USA - YL17G06_40 | ecosystem: Environmental > Aquatic > Freshwater > Lake > Sediment | place: USA: Wyoming | collected...
TGCTTCAAGTGACTAGACTACCAATTCTAGGGTTGCATACTTTGAAGTTGCATGATTTCGTCATGGGTCAATGTTAGGTTCCTGGCGTAAATGGGTTAGGTGTTGAGACGAACCAATACGTTGGCAGATTTGAGTTGGCTGCGACTGGTGGAACTGCAATCAAACCCATAGGCGAATGAGATGCGATCGAAAAGAGGCTTGTTACTAGGAGGAAGATGACTACGATGGCGGAACCGACTGATGAGCTATCGGAGTGCCCATACTTAACCAAGTTCACCTGTCTCTTACTTGAGGTCACATCTAGATTTGATTCGTCTTTTGGCAACCAAGACGGCGAACATTGCGATGAGTAGCGGTATCAGCGCGGTTCCGTTCGGGAACTCGGGTACGACTGAGGCAGATACTGCTACGGGCAGAGTGAAGGCGGCAGAACCACTTGTTCCAGTCTTCGAAGCTGGGGAAGCAACGATGCTGAGGGTGGCAGTGTAGTCTTGGGCGGGTGTGGTGTTCGGGTCGAAAGTCAAGGTTAATGTGAAATCCTTTCTCGCGCCAGGACTTAGTGAGAAGTTGTTGTCAGAAAAGGAGTATGTGAAATGGTTCATGAAGTCTTGGTTCGCAAGCAATGTGAAGGTGACGATGGCAGGCTCATCTCCCGTGTTGCCTACGATCGCGGTTGCCTGCAAAGTGTTGGGTTGCCAGATTTGGGAACCGTCACTTGGTATTTGCCTGTCAGTGTTGAATTCCCCAAGATTTCCAAGGAATCACTTCTTCAAGGAAGTATTGAAAACAAGCTGCTGAGGAGCGTGTTACTCTGCTTGTTTGAGTTCGGTGACATCTGCGCGTAATTATTTGTCGTCCACGTTTGGCTTAGGGTGGTGTGACAAGTCGTTTGGCGAACTGTTTATCGCTTCGAGGGTTGTAGATGGCTCTCTTGATTATTTCCTCCGATGACGTGCCATGAGTTCGACAGTATTCGTCGCAGGCGTACGCGATTAGAATGTCATCATATCCTAATCCACAATTGCAAATGTAGACCGTTTTACCGTCGTGTACCTCTTCTTTTACCAATCGAGCGGCCGCATACAACTGGCTCAGGAGCTATGTAACATTTTGTATTCTCTGCGGAAACTGCATGAGGCCTGTAGCGTCCTCGTTCCGCTATTGCTTCTTGACTCGGTTCAAACGAATCGAAGCTGAATAATCCGTCAACGTTGATTCCCTCTCCCTATACCCGAACCCTTCAAGAATAGTTGCAACATACTGCTTCAGGAAGAGCGACCATCTTCTGTCCAGCCTGTGCCTAAGGTGAACAAGCAGCCCATTCGGCTCTTCTGTGATTTTCTCTTCAAACCATTGACTATGTTTACCCAGATATTCGGACATTAGCTTCGATAGGTTCTGGATCGTGTATTCCAAGCCGAGCGATGCCAGAAACTCTTTTGGGTGTGATTTTCCAATCTCACGAGCAACTCTTTCAACATCTTCATACGAAAGTTGATTCATTATGGTCGTGATTGTTGTGGGACTAATGCGGAGTATTCCGTAACGCTGTGCAAAACGTCCAAAATCGACGTAGTTCTCAAGAACAGAATTAACTAAGGCACTAAGGGAAATCTCTCGCCTTTGAGACTCCTCAAGAAGCCCCTTAAGAACGTCAGAGTACAGCCGAAACGATACAGCGGCATTTCTTGTACGCTTCATTGCTGCTCCAAGGAGATAGGCCTCCCCATCGATATAGTCATAATTATACTCAAGAATCAGCATTTCAGGTAATTAATAAAGGTCGGTTAGGGCCAACACGCCAACCCACACATAGCCCTTTTAGCGCACGCTTGAGGAGGGGGTGGGGGGGCTGAGGTTTGTGGGGAGAGTTTGCGCACCAATGTTTTGGACCCCACATAGAGTCTATGGGAGGGACACCGGGACACACCCCCACCCCATCTGTATCACACTCACCCCCTACCTGTGATACAGGTCGAATGTGTTATCGCATACGACGTTGAAGAAAGTTGGGACATTGAAGAGGAGGAAGCGAATGGTCGCGCGTCCATCCCGTAGGGTTCAGGGGTTCAAATCTCCCCACCAAAGAATTTAACCCACATAGTGAGGGTGTGACTTTGTGGGGAAAACATGTTACTTGCGATGGATGCCGACACGCCAACCTACTTTGGAATCAATTTCTTCAGGTTCCCTGCAGCCTTCCTTAAGCGCTTGGAGGCTCGCGTGAGTCAACAGTTCGGGTGTTGAACGGTTGCGCTGCAGCTACAGGGAACGCATCCCAGACGACCATTGTGATGGCCCCTGTTGTGAATGATGGAGCTGGTGGGGGGTCAGTGCAGCCCAGGGCAGTGACGGGGCAGAGTGGTGGGGGGTTGATCTCGACGGGCTGGTTCCAATCAACATAGCGATTCAGCAGTATGGGGTAGTTCGTCCAGTTCTTGGCTTGATAGAACGCGACAGATATCGTGATGTTATACGTCCCTGCGGGCAAGAAAAGCGCCCCTACCCCATCGTAGAACCCATCTAGGGTTGGAACGTAACGGTCGATGGCCCCATTGGTTGCCTCAACCCGGACCCATGAAAGCGGAACATCGGACCAATTAGCAACCTGACCGTTGACGTCACCGTAGATCGACGCCATCGCAATAACACTCCCAACCACACCTTCTTCCAAGAAGAGGTCTGCAAAATTAACTGCGATCGGAAATTGCATGAAATGCTTCGTGAAACCGAACTCCGGAATCAGGGCCGTATAATTCCCAACGTCTAGACCGTAATCACACCATCTTGCTCCCGAAGGCGAAACGTAGTAGAAGTGCCCTTGGCCGTTTATGGTCTTGTTCACCAAGAGCCCACCAAACCCGAACACCGGCAGGTCGAGAATCTGATCTCCCAAGGAGGCGTTGTAGTTAATCGCGCCTTGAAGAGCACCTCGAGTGGATATGCAACTGTAATCGTTGTTGGCCGGTTGCGTCAAGCCATCTGTGGTTGCGGTGACGTGGTCATTTTCAGGAATCTGCCCCAACAACGCCCCCGGGTCAAAGACCACTGGCCCCGTGAGATCGATTTCGTTTCCCACGAGAAGGTATACGGTTGGCATCCCGGTCAGGGTTGTAAGGACTGCCATACCATTCACGGGTGCTTGTTGAACGTAACCTAGGGTGAATGCTTTGATGTTGTAGTCCGCGGTGTCGAAATGCTGCGGTATTTCACCGAAGAACCAGATATCACGAAGAGTGGGTTTCCTGCCAGCGAATAGGTACGAGAAGGTTTCCTCTTCAACACCATTAGGAATCCCGAGAACCATGAAAACCTCTACGTACCCCACAGTTCGCCACTGAGAGGTGTAGAAGTATACTCTAGCTCGGACAGGAAACGGCCTGTTGAGAAACAGCCAGGGTATCGGAGCCTGCAAAGCGCGCGTACCGGGCCTGTTATCGTAAGAAGCTACTGAGCCTCGAACTGCCCCCGCCCTTATCATTTTCACGGTCATTGAGGTTACTTGACCTGCTTGAACAGACGTACCCCTGGTGGACGGGGCCTGCGTGTATCCCCTGATTGCTAGCCCTAGCCAGTAAGGCCCCGTTGGGAGACCGTAATCCTTCGCCCGCCATACTCCGGACCAAGTGCGGTTGTAGAGTTCACTGAATCCTATGATGTAGAAGTTGATAGTGTTTGAGTCCGCGTAGGCAGTAGTGCCATTCCTTGCTGTTCCGTTGATTACAGTTATTCCCAAGACCTGTCCGGTGTTTTGGTCCGTGGCATTGGCAATGATGTTACCGCCGAATAGAGCATTCGTGATCGTGCCTACGCCCACCGCCTCTTCTGCTTCGTGTGGCGTTTCTAGTTTGGTGCCGTCAGTGAGTTGTAATGTTACGAGTATAGCGCCACCGGGCACCACTACGATTGACTGTGGTTTGATGCCGACATTTTTGCATGTTGGCGGCTCTACTGGTCCTGGCGCCCTGTCGATCGTGACGGACAGAGGCGGATCGGTTTGTAAGTACCCCGAGATGTATACCCAGACCTTCAGTTGATACGAAGCCCCACCAAAGTAATTTGGTGGTGGGAGCCCTGCGTACTCCGTTCCGTAAGGGTCTTGGAAATCGCTTTGAACATACTTGGTTCCAAAGCCGGCGGTGATATTGAAATCATCAGTCTTGCCGTCGGCCGAAACCCCGAGGAAACGGTATGTGTGCCGCGGATCTGTGGCCTCCACAGTGATATTGAGTGCAGTGAACCCCGCCGCTTTGAGGAATGTAAGGCTGCTGAGGGAATGCTCGATTGCCACGCCCGATTGGTCTTGATAATCTATTGTTCCGCACACCAACGGGGCCCTCCTTAATTGAATCTGCCCCATTGTGCGAGTTGAGTTGTAACCCAATCCATTCACCAGTACTGGATCGGACAATGAGTACGCGATCCCATGGAAAACCCCCGCTGAAGCCCAGACCATATAATCCCCGGGCCCCAACCCACGCAACTTGAAGCTCCCATCCTCCGGGTTAACGAAAGTCCTAGCGATTTGCTCCGTAACCAGGTTCTTGGCGTAGACTATCCCCTTCGCCAATATCGGTGGGCAAATGGGCTGGATTGTTAGGTTGTCGCCATCGCAGATACTTCCAAGTATTGTCGATGGGTTGTCACGCATACTCACCGGGACGACGAGTGATGTGTTCCAAGCGTGGATGAAATCAGGGAGGCCGAGCTGGTTTACGTGGTCGGCTACGAAGAACGTGAAGTTATAGGCTCCGGCGGCATCCGGGGCGTGGAGTCCTGTGAACCTGACAAACTTAGGCGCGGTGAAGTTCAGGAAGGTCCCATTCCGGACGTTCCATATTTCTACGCACCACGGGGCGTTAGGATCGTCGGGAACCGTGTAGGACGGTTTGAAACAAGGGGCGTCGCTAACATTGCCCCTCCAGGCGTATGACCAGTATTTTGACTCATCAACTACGGAATAGTAGTAGTAGTCGTTCGTAATGTCGCTCTTGATGAAACTGGTGTCGTTATCGGTTCCTCTCGATGCGGGCTCAAACTCTTTAGGGATTTCTACGCGTACGGCGATGCCAGGTTTGTTCACTTGGATTTGAATATCGCCTGGGGATTGCGTGCGTACGTCGAGAGAGGAACGCGAGAAGATTCCCCAACGTTCGTGCGGTGTTACCGTCCCTATGTTCGAATCCGGTTCCGCATGAACTGCTGGAAGTAACCGGTTGTCTGTTGTTTGAAGCATTGTTCCCAGTAGAAGGATTGACAGTACCGTTAGCGTCGACGCAGTTCTGCGTTTCAAGGGTCGTTGTAGACCATCCCGACCATTAGATTAGTCGTGTCAGTTCAACGTTTACTCTTTCTGCCTGTCTGGAATTTCGAGGTTGGGTAAGGAATTCCAAACTCGATTGAACAGTTGCTCGTATAACTCGATGAACAGCATGTTCTTCGTCCATACCGCGAGGTCGGCCCCCTGGTCTGTCCTGAGATCGTCCGGCTTACTGTCAAGAACGATCAGATCAGTTGAATCGACGGACGCGAAATTGGCTTTGAGCGGTTTGTCAAGCTGTTTTATTTCGATTATTTCAGATAACTGTTGTGCAACTCCGGCGTTCTCTGACGAGATTGGTGTGAGAACGCGGACAATAACACCTCGTTTCTTTGCCCTATCGAGAATTTCGCTGTGAGCTTTGTATGCTCTGATGAGTCCCGCAGCGGTCGTGGAATAGTAGATCGACTTGCTTGCATCACCAAAGATCTCGCTAAGTTTGCTAAATACATTCGTTCGGCCGTCTATTTGCCAAAAGTCCTCTGTCTCCTTGGGTATGTCGCGTTTGACGTACTTGCTTGTCTCATAGGTGACGCTTAGAGCCTGAACCACGGACTCCGAGTCCTTAACATCACGGCTGAGCTTGGTTACCAATGGCATTAGCGCCTGTTCAGGAGATGCAGGCAAGTACACTTCTGGTTTGCCGGGGAGAACATGCAGCAACCCTTTCCGTTCTAGTTCTTTGATAGCCCCGTAAGTCTTCGTGCGGGGTACTTGGCCGAAGAAGCTGATCTCACTCGCCTTGATTGGGCCCATTTTGATTAAGACAAGGTAAATCCGCGACTCGTATTCTGTCAAACCTAAACGTTGCAGCGAAGCAACTTCCTTTTGCTCGACAGCCAATCTACTCTTCACCCTTCTACTGCTCCCGTAGACGCCTTCAGCCGGACAGAAGTGGATGGGACGCTGAAAAGAGTCTTTTTGCTGTAAATATGTAGCACTATCCGTTAGCAAGGTTGGAATGAACCTCCAACGATTCAACATGACGATTCTAAGGAATCACCGCGACGCGGCACGGATATTGACTGGCGTCCCTGCCACAACCTAGCGGGACCTGTGCGTTTGTGGTATCGCTGCCCTTAGGCCCTGCTTGGACATCTCAACGCGAAGACGGGATAGGGCGCCGGCGCTGAGTATCCCCTGAATGTAGCGGTTTTCCCCGTCGCTGGAAAGCTGCAGTACCCCGTCGCAGAGCGAACGCATCACTGTGATGACTTGTTCGTCGTGCATTCCCGATTCTAGTATGAAGAGGCTTGTTGCATTGACGGCTTTGAGGCGCCCCAGCAATATGTGGAGAAAGCGCGCGATGGAGATGAGGTCGCTGTAGTAGAATAGGGTGGAGAGACTATCGAAGGCGAGCCGGACTTTGCCTCCTTCCCTCCAGGAATCCGAGATGATTGAGGAGATTATCAGTGAGATTCTTTCAAAGTGTTCTTCGCTGATGCCGGCTCTGAAGACTTCAGGAGACTCTTCTGAGGGCAGGCCAACTACTTGTGAATAGCAGTCAATGTATCTTAGTTCACCGCGGCCCTCGTATTCGCGTAGGTTCCAACCGAAGGCTTCGGCTTTGGCTCTGATTCCATCTGGGGTGTCTTTGGTCGTAACGAAGATTCCGCGTTCTCCCGATTTTAGGCCGGAGGCTAGGAATTGAATTGCTAGAGTGGTTTTGCCGCTGAAGGGTGAACCTAGAAGTAGGATGTTCTGTCTGGGCTGAAGTTTCTCTCGCAGAGCCTCGTCAAACCCCTCTATTGGTACTTGGGAAACCAGTCGTAGCTGACTTCTTTTCGTCAACTCTCACGCCTCACCTTCCTTGGTCTTCGCGACTTGTGCCACTGAAATAAGTGGGAGCGTGCCAGTGGCATCTTGACGGTCGGTCTGTGATTGGAGAGATTGGTGCGATGGCTTCGGCAGTTGGGATTTTGTGACCGAGTATATGAGAAGAAACTTGTCGTCTTGTTCCTCGAGGTTTAGCGTTACCCCGGCTTCAGCATCTATCCCGATGAGGTCTGCAATATCGTTGGGGACTCTGAAGTAGACGGATCGGTTCAACTTAACCGGCTTGATCTTCAATGTCAACTAGCTCACCTAGCTTTGCGTAGTCTTCTCAACCATCCTCGCAATGACCTCTTGAGGGAGGATCGCGCGGCGTGTTGGTTCTTTGGCTTCCAACATGTACTGCGCCAGGGTGATGATGTTACTCACCGGGTCTTCATCAAGCATACGTGAGGCCGTTGGGAAGAGTTCATTGTAGACAGTGGCAGCTTCCTTGAGATAGAAGAAAGCCTCAGCGGTCTGCAGTTCCCTCGACATCTTCACCATGAAGTAGAGCTTGAGAATGTTGCGAATCTTGTAGCTGTCCAGAACTTTGCGCTGGAATCCAGAGAATATCGAATCGTAGAGATCTTTGGCTCGAGTCAGGCGTTCTCGAACGCGGTTAGCTTTCTCCAAGACATATCAAGTCGAATCCTTAGATTAAATCAAGGAATAGCATTGGTGTGACGCTGGTTTTGAATCGCCAGTAACAAAAGTGCGATTTCTTGACTAGTCTGTCTAAAGACACTCCATGGCTGCTTCACGAAGAGTTCTCTATCTTGAGTCGAACGAGTAAAGTTTGGGGAACCCACAAATCGGATTTTCATGCATGAAAGGGACAATATTTGACTGAGGAACGCCCTCTACTTTTGGAGCCTAAGGCATGGATCCCCTACAAATCCTCGATTCCGCCTCCATTTTGGCGACGCTTGCCTTCTTTGCCTTGAGTGCCGCATACGACCTCAAGACCCGCGAAGTATCCGATAGGGTATGGTTGCTCTACGGGCCGCTAGGCCTAGCCCTAACAGCCGTCCGCCTCTACCTAATTCCATCACTCCTCACGCTCACTCTGCTTTCTGTTGGGATAACCACCCTTGCCTCGTTCGGACTCCTCTATTTCGGACTAGTCGGAGGCGCTGATACCAAAGCCCTCATTTGCCTAGGGTTGACTATCCCACTGGTTCCAAGTAGCTATGCGCCTTTGGTGGGTTACCTGCATCCATTCTTCCCGATCGTTGTAATTGTGATCAGTTTCTTCTGTTTGGCTGCCGCGGTTCTGTGGTATGGCTTCAAGAATCTGATCACATTCATTCGTCAAGGGTCACGAATGTTTGCGGGGCTAAGCGAGGAGCCTTGGTGGAGGAAGTTGCTGGCGTCAATTACGGGCTACCCAACCAGCCCTGCCAGGCTGAAATCCACTTTCTACCTGTACCCGATGGAAGAAGTAGTCAAAGTTGGAAATCGACCACGGCGGAAGTTTCACCTATTCTTCGCAGCCGAGACGGACCGAGACAAGGCGGTCTCTCGGTTCCTCAAATCCCTTGGTAAGGTTGGCAGACCTAGAAAAGTGTGGGTAAGCCCAGGCCTTCCCATGTTACTTTTCATCCTGATCGGGCTCATCATCACGCTTATTGCGGGCGACTTGATTTTTGGAACAATCTTCCTGTTTGCAACGCGTTAGAGGCCAATATGTTTGAGGCTGATCTTTAGTCGTAACAACTTCGTCATGTGCTTAGCCGTTTTCGGAGTAGCCATTCCTGTCGGACTGTTGTTTTCGCTGGCTGTTCCTCAAGCGGCAGGTCTGTATGTCCAGTTCATGGCTAGGCGAGTTTTCAGTTCAATGGGCATGCCTGCAGGAGCCCCGCTAGGCTTGCGAGAAGTGTTCGTCGTCTTAGTAAACAATTTGATTCCCGTGGTTGCTGGATTCTCATTTCCGCCTCTAATTGTTGCACAGAACTTGAGTTACGCTGCGCGCAAGCCAGGGAAATATCGGAGAAGGAGTGTATTCTCCGAACTGCGTTTGAATCTCAGTCTGTTCGGTTTGGCGTTAGCTTTCGCATTTGGATTTGTTGTGTTCGGAGTTTTCTTTGGCTACCTTCTACGTTTGGGTGGACCAGCTCTACTAGTCAGAGGACTCACAGTCATCAGTATACACGCACCGTTCGAAGTATCTGCGATCTTGTTGTCCGCATCTGTAGCGCTGGGTTTACGCGATTCCATTCAAGACGAGCAGGGTGATCCGAGGGTGATGCTGCGTGCCGTGCTCTGGCCTCTGGTGAAATCGAGGAGGATGGCTCTGTCTTTGATTTTGGTGGTAGTTCTTCTGGTCTTGGGTGCTTTCTTGGAGGTTTATGTATCGGTTCCGTTGGCTGCCGGGGGCCTATTTAGGAAGACATATGCTTAAAAGCATAATCTAACATATTCTAGGCTGTTGCGATCCTGCGTTTCGCTGGATGGAAGGTTAGTTGATGGAAAAGAAGCCAGGTAAACGGACAACCGTAATCTTTGAGGACAAAGACAGACAGTATTTAGAGCAGTTAATCAGGGAAGGTAAAGAACCGGGCATTAAGCCGTTCATCTCGAAGATGTTCGACGTTTACCGCAGCATGGCAATATATGACTGGAAGTTCCCAGGCGAATACTACGTAGGCATCAGTAGAGTTGCTTTCTTCAGCCAAGAAAACCTCCAACACCTGGTAACTTTGTTACCTACGGGGAACTTCCGCGAGATCGGACGAAAACTGGGCGAGACGACTGCGATTTCGATGGAGGCCAGCCTGAACTTTGACCCGCACAAAGAAGAGAATTGGCCGAAAGTTCTCGAGCGATTGAGGGTTTTCGGCTACGGTGACCTAATTGTTCGCGATGGTCACATAGTTGTGAAGAACCCGTTCATTACCGACCTAACCCTTCTGGCCGGCTTCCTTGAAGGCGTTTTGGGTTCGAAGTTGGAAGCGAAGATCACAACTTCGCCAATAGTCTTTGAAGTATCAAAGCAATAGCTTGGAAAAATCTCAACCACGCCTCAACTAGAGGACTCGCTACTCCATGGCCGTTCTTGCGCGGGTGCGTAAGCATATTTAAAATGGAATATGCTTTGATATGTCTTTGAACTTAACTATGCGCATATACATATGCCGAATGTTGCCTACCCGGTTATCTTCGCGGCGTGGCAAAAGCAAGCAAAGAGGAGGAATCCAAGAAAATGAGGTTAGACGGATTCAATCTAACCAAACGTGCAGCATCGCCAGACAACGCGGTCCTACGCGTTCGGTATCCTCCTTTTGGCAATTTCACCGCAGGTGGAGGTGAGATTGAAGCATGAAAATTGGAAGGTTCAAACTAAGTCGGCGCGCTGTCAGCCCAGTCATCGCGACCCTACTCATGATAGCCCCGTGATCCGGGGCCGTGAAAGCCATAGCGGTCGCAGCCAGCATCATCGTCTACGTCTGGAGCATCGGACTACTCGGTGGACTGATGGGTTCCGGAGGATCACAAACCAAAGAACAACTAATCATGGAAGCATACAATTGGGGTAGTCCAGGCACTACTCTGGCCTTCACTCTTAGAAACGTCGGGTCAGCGCCAGTCGTTGTGGCCGCAATATATCTTGGAGGAATCAGTCAGGGTGCAGTCACAAGTTCCGTTGCAATTGGTACATCTGTGCCGTTCTCGCTAACTGTTGTAAGCGCTACCTCTTTCACTCCAGGGGCAGCCTACACACTCAAGGTAGTGTCTTCTACTGGCGGCGTCTTTGCTTTCTCAGTAATACAAGGCTCAAGTGGCTAAACCCCATTTTGAAACCCCTTTTTTTGTCTCCCTTTTTCTGACCTGAACGTTGAGCGATGATGCCAATGTTTCCACTAGGTAGGAAGCTGAAATGCAATGACTCCACGTAAGTTGACTCTTAGGAAATCAATAACAGTCATACTGAGAAAACAACGCGCTCTAAATTCTTTCATACTATTCATCCTTCTATTCATCTTTGTCGTACACGTCTTATCACAAGTTCCCTTGTGGGGGGTGTACTACACATCCTACCAACAGAGATACAACTTGGGAGGCGAAGGGGCCTTGCTGGACTCACAGGTGTATGCCCTGGCTGGATGGAATTACGTCCACGGAATCTCTCCTGATAGAATCAATTTCGCACATCCTCCCTTGGCGAAGTACATCATCGGCTCGTCGCAGCTCGTTTTCGACAGTGAGAACTTGTTATCTATCGTTTTTGGTGTTGCAACCTTGGTGGCAGTCTACCTTATCGCGAGAAAAATCTTGCCAACGTATTTCGCCTTAGTTCCCACCTTCATTCTTGCTTTTGATAGAATGTTCCTATGGTTATCCTCGAGTTCCATGTTGGACATCTATGCCACGTTTTTCGCAGTTATCTCTGTCTTGATCTTCATGTCCTTCCGTCGATCGAGATGGTTGTGGATCCCACTCGGTGTCGCCATCGGACTGTCTTTTGCTTCAAAGTGGACAGGCATTTTCATTGTTCCAGCTCTCTTGGGATTCGCGGCAATGAAAAGAGATAGGCGTGCATTGCTTTCGCTGGCCTTGAGTCTTCCGATGGCTGCCTTACTGTATACTGGGGTGTATGCAGGTTACTTTGCAGCTGGCCATTCGTTTCAGGATTTCGTAGCCTTACAACTGAGAATGCTGGGAGAGCAGAGTCGGGTTCGATACAACAGAGGCACTCCGCCTCCATTATGGCTATTGTTCAATTTCATCACAGGCATCGAAGGCGTTGGTCCCTGGACTCATCTCTTCGCGAATTGGACCACTAGAACACTGGACACGACATCAGTTCAGTATGGGATCTTTACGTTGATATCGTATAACCCATTGACTTGGCCATCGTCATTCATCGCGTCTGTCTTCGTCCCTCTCTATGCTTGGCGACATGGGGACAGGGAGGCACTCTTGCCTGCCCTGGTCTTCTTTTCTATGGTGGGAGCAACATCCTACGGACAGGTGTTCTTCTGGTATCTTCTTCCAGCATTACCATTCGGATTCATTTCTCTCGGCTACGTGCTATCTCTTGCGAAGTCCTCGTGGAAATCAAGCCGAACAAAGTTGTTCCTAGGAGGGTACCTCATTCTTGTTGTTGTTTGGTCCCTTTATCTCGCGTTGCCTGGCTTTATAGCAGTACGTTAAAGGTGACCAAAGAGATAGTGTATACACTAAATGAGCCTACGATCGCTTTCCCTTGGTTGAGGGTTAACCAAAGGCACCAATCGGGGCCCCTAGGGATATGATACTGCACGCGTGAACTCCGTGGAATTTGTCAGATGACTCTTCCCACCTCTCCCCTGATTCGTTCCGGCTTCTGAGTGATTGAATCACTTATTCTGTCAAGCACACTGGTAGATATATCACCTAGAAAGCAATGAATCAACGGGTTCACTTCTACTGCGATCCCGCCCACATTCGGCCTGGTACGGAGGTATTACAAAGGAACGGACTTCCCTCTGCTAATTAGGCTCCTTAAATGAGCTTGTCACATGCAAGCCAAGTAAATTGAGTTTGCCCAAACTAGCCACGTTGACAATACTGTAAGATAGAGATAGATCGAGAGCATTGAAAGATTGCTCCTTTTCTGGAAATCTGCCAGCATCACAGGCGCGGCAATCGCGATGAGTGTTCCGATGGGAGCGAAATACCATGCAGCAATCATGGTAGGAAAGATTGCCTCATAGGTCATGAAGCTGATTACGGCTAAGATCAATAGCCGAAAGGCTCTCCGCTTTTCACGAGACTGTGCTGTATGATTTCTCAGTAGCCAAAATAGAACGGGCAAGAGCAGCAAGAGTACGGGAGCATTCACGCTCTCAGCAATAGAGGCAAAGGGGAGCCCCAGAAAGTTCGGTGGACATCCTGCGTAACCCGTCACTGGAGCCAGAGTAGTCGTGTGTACAATTAGGGGCGTCATTACTCGAGTCAGCAAATCCACAGATACCCCGCCGATATGCAGCCCGTACTGGATATTGAGCATCAAAACCTGCGAACTCGAGAAACCCTCAAAACCCTTGGTCAGCAAGAGTTGTGAATATGGAATGACATACCCAATCGCTATTAGCCCAATGACTGCAATCCACTCTCGCAACTTACGTTCGTATACGAGAAGTAATAGCACAGGAACCACAAAGAAAACCGCAGTCAACTTGCAAGCGAGCGCAAAGCCGAAGCTTAGACCGCTAATCAGATACCGCCGCGATCCATCAGCCGTAGTCAAGATCAAGTAGAGGCCCAGTATTCCAAAGAAGATCATGAAAATTTCCAGCATTGGCCGAATCGACAGAGAGATGTTCACTTGATCAACCGCTAGGATCCATACGGTAAGTGCACTCCACTTGAGGCCCCCCGTGAGCCTACGCGCGATGAGTAATGCCAGAATTGCAGTTAGAAATCCGAAGACGAAAGCTGAAGCGTTCGGACTCTTGAGGTAGACAGAGAAAAAGCCGATTATGTACTCAGCTAATGGCGGGTGCCCTGAGTTAACGGAGCCTGGCACCGTTCCGCTGAGCAGGGCGTTTCCAGCATTGATGTAGATATCCGCGTCAGCGTATTTCGCAGGAACCAGCAACCACTTCGGCCACGAAACAATCCTTAGCAGCACGAACTGCGAAAATGCAATCAGCAGAACAATCTTCGCCCGCTTGATCCTAACAATGCCAGTTAAGTTTCGGATCAAGCTCCGCTTACGTCTCCGATCCATCGAGTAAGTTGTGTCTCGTTTACCACCCTAATATCGCCTTCGAACCACGGCGTACATATCACTTGTGAAAAGGTTAGTTTGTCCAAGACCGGTGCCTATAATCTGGCCATTCCTCCTACCTGCATCAGTGACGGCATCAACGATGCGATTGGCAACTTCGGGCTTTAGTATCGTGTGGTGGAGCCAGCTGCTGCAAATCTCTGGATAAAGCTGGCGATACATGCCAGTAGGTATGTCTTTAGATCTTCTTAGTGCCGCGAACTTGTCTCCACTTATAGGGTAGGTTTCTTCTAATATAGAAGTCAAACCAGGCCTTAGCTACAATTACCGCTGATAGTGCTAGGAAGAAAAGAAAACCGCAGCATTCCTTGACGAAGCCAACTCTCCTTCTCTCCCTCCAGGCAAGCAAGACATTTCTCCTTGCGTAGGTGGTAGGGAGCTTAGCGCCTAGTAGCTGCTCTACCTGATAATGTCCGATCGTTACCCTGTGACGCTGATTGTAGTATTCTTTGACTTTCTCCGGCCCTCGCAGATACACTACGGCCTCAGGCTCGTACGACAATTCGTATCCTCTAAACGCCACCACGAACTGGAGGTAAGCATCATCATTGATAATCGTAGGAGGGATCTCGGACACCACTCCTGCCCTCAATGCGAAAAGTTCCCCGCTAATTTTAGGCGCGTCAATAGAGACCGCGTGATGAACGCTCCATAATAAGTGCGTCATCCATCCCGCTAATTTTGTTGGATTATTCACCGGGATCGGCCTCCCTCCCACTAAACCTATTCTGGGGTCAGAGCTAAGTTTCGAAAGCAGCTTATCTATGGCATCGTCCTCAGGAATATTGTCGGCACCTAGGCAGATCAATGCGTCGTATCGACCGTACAAATTCCTCAAGAGGATGCTAAGCGCGGAGCTTTTACCGCACCTTTCGCGCTCGACAATCAGATCAATGTTGGCGTGTCGCCGCATCAATTCTCGTGTGACACGATTAGTTCCGTCGGTACTTCCACTAACGACCACGATCGAATATTGCGGGTATTTTCTAGCCAGGAAATCAAGCGTCCGTCCGATGTTCAGCTCTTCATTGTATGCAGGTATTCCAATAAGCACGCGGGTTGTGTCGAGAATAGGATCCAGACTATGAGCTGCACTCAGTCGAGGCCAAGATACTACTAGACTACTCTCGCCGACCACGTCAGGTTGTTCAATGTTTACTTCGGAAAGGGCCACTTCCAAGTTTTCTCGAACATCGGTTGTCCCTGGTCCTCTCGATTGCTCCGCGGTCTTGGTCCCCAAGCTGTTCTCCTTCATCTTTGGAGAAACTACAGAGAAACCTTTGGAAAATCTTGGTGTACCCAGAGGTGACCAAGCTGGGTGACAGCAGAAAGGGCGTTTCGCTACTGGCCGGTTCGACGTTAGACTCTAACCGAGAATACAACCTTGCTTCGTTTACCCTTCAGGTCCTTAACTAGCAGCTTCACCACCTCCAATTGATTCTTTTGGGTTAGAGCTGAGAACATACAACGATTCGATTGACTTGTACATTGACAACGGCGAGCTGCATCTTTAAGGAACCATTTGGCTAGGACTGTAGCGCAAAAGCGTTGACCACTGTTCTTCTCACTGGCGCCACCGGGTTCATCGGCGCACATCTCGCAAGATTCTTGGACAGTCGAGGATATGCGGTTAGATGCTTAGCCCGGAAGACGAGCAACCTAGGCCAGCTTCCGACCATTAGTAAGAAAATCTTCTACGGCGATGTAACTCGAAAGGAGAGTCTGCCCGAGGCTCTCCATGGGGCAGACATTGTTATTCATTTGGCAGCCATTAGAGGCGAGAAGCCAATTCCAATGGACGAGTATTGGTCAGTAAATGTGTCCGGAACCGCCAATTTACTTGAAGCGTGTCGTGCTGAAGGAGTGCGTAGATTCATTTTTTGTGGCACCGTCGGCGTTATGGGGTGGATTGAAGATCCTCCCGCTGACGAGAGGCGCGCGATCAATCCGATCGGAGCGTATCACTTTACAAAGGCACGCGCAGAAGAACTTGTTAGAGAATACACAAGCCAAGGTTCGATTGAAGGAACCGTTGTTCGTCCCGTAATAACCTATGGAGCCGGAGACACAGATGGCATGATCTTCAAATTAACGCGAATGCTGCGAAACAAGAGATTCGTTTGGATTGGACATGGGGCGAATCGAGTTCACTTGGTCGCAATAGAAAATCTAATGCAAGGTTTTGAAATACTGATGGAAAACCGAGGCTCGGTTGGGGAGACATTCATTATCGCTGACGCCACGCCAATAACGATGGATCGGGTGGTGCACACAATATGCGACGCTCTTAAGGTGAACCCACCTGTGTGGAGAGTCCCGACATCGCTCGTGAGAAAGCTCGCGGTCATGGCAGTCAAACTTGCATCAGCTAAACCTGGAGGAAGAGAACCAATGCTTACGCCTATGCAAGTCGATATTCTGACCCGAGACAGATGCTACGACATCTCAAAGGCCCAGTCACTAGGATATACTCCTCATATTCCAACCACTACAGGACTGAGGAGGACAGTTGAATGGATGAGGAGCCAACAACTGATCTAGGCGCGAAAATAGAGAAAGGGGGAGTGGCGTATGCTGGTTTTGGATTAGTCTACGAGAAATTCGTCTTCTCAGAACTCGCAACGAGACTCATTAGAGAATTCGGCCTCAGGACCATTTGCGAGTACCCCGCCAACAACCTCATGGGCAACAATAGCGATGTCTTCATCGGGTGCGAGATAACTCGCCTTACTGCAGACGCGAGCGAAGAAAGGACTTTCGATTTGGTATGGAATTTCTGCGAGTTCGAACAGGCGGACGATTCGACATACTTGATTGAAAAGATCGCTAAACTCTCAAATGGTCTTATGCTGGTTGTTA
>Ga0315280_10006115_pt1 | contig 16766 bp, 27 predicted proteins | sample YL17G06_40_MG_FD_203697 | JGI IMG/M metagenome (GOLD analysis project Ga0315280, IMG submission 203697) | Sediment microbial communities from Yellowstone Lake, YNP, Wyoming, USA - YL17G06_40 | ecosystem: Environmental > Aquatic > Freshwater > Lake > Sediment | place: USA: Wyoming | collected...
AAGCGCTGGACCACCAAGCATACAAAGAACTAAAACAGAAGACACTAACCCACTACATGAGCTGAAACCCCGCAGGCTTCAGCCTGCGGTAGTTTAGATTCGCCATGCCTCAGTTTTCAAGTCGTGGACCAATATGTCCACGCTCAGCGCGCGCTTAACATAGCGAGCTAATCAAGGGACCTCGTCAAGAAGGAACTACTGGCCTCAGAGGAATCCCTGAACCCAACAAATTCGCTAATCAAAACATAGCAGAATGGTGGACTGGACCGGATTTGAATCCAAATGATCGACAGTAGAAGATGTAGCAATAATTAAGTACAGCTTTTCCAGTATAGTGGTTTTCGAGATAAGTTAACAAGGGGAGCAGAGTTCCTGAGTCGAACCCGAGGTTCAACCTTCACTCCCCGTATCAGGCCTCTGGTTCTACACGTTAGCGACTCCTGATCCATACTCAGCAGCGTTCTAGAAAAATATTATACAGGCTCTGACCCGAGAGGCAGGAGTTCCTAAAACCTTTGGCCCCAGCTATTTGCTAAGGAATCTGAGCGGCTCCGAACTCATCAGATGCATGAGAGCAATATTCTAATGCAACTTGACATTATTGGTATGGGAGTAAAGCGGCGAGACCTGAAAGGCCTTCTTATTCTTTAATGGGAGCCAGACTGTAAGTGTGGCGCCGGGAGTGGGATTTGAACCCACGAGGCCCGTAAGGACCACAGGCTCTCAAGCCCGTCTCCAGGCATGGGCTTCTTTGTGAAACTGCCCCGTACCAGGCTCGGGAATCCCGGCTTAAACATTCGTGGTTTGCAGTCCAGCTTAAAGCTGTTATTACGTCGATCTCTGTCTGCTTTTCCATTCTCTGGGGTATGTCCCAGGCCTCATGATGACTCTCTTCGTCTTTGCAACTATACCTTTTTCGGCATCTAGGATACTTTCCGTGGTGAGGTGAGACTCTGCAAGAGCTACAGCCTCACCTTTCAGTGTGAAGATCGCAACAGGGCTCCTCGGTCTTATTTCCGTCTCTAAACTGACTATTCCGGGAACCGCAAGTTCGGCTCCGTGGCAGATCGCGTCGACGGCGGAGTCTCGAATATAGATCTTTGGTATGTACTGGAAGGCTTCCTCGACTGGCCTCACCACTTTCCTCAACCCTTCTTCGCGGCCCTCCTCGACGTGAATCCTCTTTGCCTCCTGAAGCTCGTGGAGTGTGTAGTTGTTCTCGTCCTCTGTGAAGGGTCCGGCTCTGGTTCTCCTCAACTCCCTCATGTGGGCTCCGCAGCCTACGGCCTCGCCTATGTCTGAGCAGAGTTTCCTGATGTATGTTCCGGCTTGGCAGGCTACTCTGAAGAGGACTCTTCTCCCATCGATCTCGAGGAGGTTTATCGCGTATATTGTCCTCTTCCTGACTTCTCTCTTCACGGACGCTCTGAGGGGGGGCTTCTGGTAGATTTCGCCGGTGAAGTCTCTAAGGATCAACCTTATGTCCTGTTCGGCAACGTCGCTGTGGAGCTGCATCAGACAGACATATTCCTTTCCCGAGAGGAGGAATGCTTGGATGGCCTTAGTCGCGTCCTCAAGTGCGACTGGGAGTACGCCTGTGACCATCGGGTCTCCCCGGCGCCTCGGCCTCTAGGGTTCCACCGTGGCCGGCGTGTGACACTCCAAGAATCCTCTTCACCCAGGCCACGACCTCGTGGCTTGAAGGGTTTGGAGGCTTGTCCAGGTTTATTATCCCTAGTCTGATATGTTCCTCAATAGACCTCTCCGAGGGTCTCTTTCCAAACTGCGCATTGGTGTCTGCCTGAGTCAGGATCCTCAGCTCTCTCTTCACGTTCCAGACTGGAGCTTTTTCCTTCATGAACCTTCAGTCTATTGGATTGTGCAGGCCTCAGAATTAAGTAGTGCTCATATTCTGTCTGCTGTATTTCAGGGTGGTTTGCGTCTGCCTTCAGCCTTGGGTTTGGGGGTTTGATCCTTGCTCTTCTCTAGAGCCCGCATCACTTCCTCGTCAGTCGCGCCCTTCTTTATATCAACCTTCTCTTCTGTCTGGTCGAGATGTGTGATGTTGACCCTTCTCCTCTTCACACCGGTTATCTTCTGTGGCCCTGTGACTAGGACGAAGTTCTTGTCCATTGAGTCGACGACGACGCATCTTCTCCCCTTCTCTCTCCCAAGGTTCTTGACGCAGACCCTTCCAACATCGAGTGTCGGCATCTATCTATCCCTTTTCTTTCTGATTTCGCCAATGTAGTCGCCGGCTATCTTCTTAAGAATTTTCGTCATCTCCTCAAGCGGGTAGAGGTTTGTGTCGACTATCAAGTCGTATATTGAGGGGTCCGCCACATCTATCCCGTAGTATCTTCTGTAGCGTTCCCTCTCAACCTCCTCTCTGCCCAGAGTCTGCTTCTCAGCCTCCTTGAGGCTGAGGTTCTCTCTCTCAGCGACTCTGCGCAGCCTCACCTCTTTTGGGGCTATCAGAAGTATCTTCAGGTCGGCTTTGTCCTGTGCCATCCAAGCTGCAAGTTGGCCGTCTAGGACAACGTCTCCTTTGGAGGCTTCCTCTTTCATCTTCTCGTCTATCTCCCTATCTATCGTCGGGTCTGACTCGGCGACGTTATTTAGGTCGTCCAGTTTCAAGTTTTTTCGCTCAGCTATCTCTCTGAAGGTCTCTCCGGCTGAGACGTGTCTGAGCCCAAATTGTTCGGAGAGGGCTCTTGCATATGTTGTCTTCCCCGTTCCGTGCAGCCCGCCTACTGTAATCACTAGGCCCATCAACCTCACCATGATTTTTCTGAATCAAAGGTTTCAGGTTGAGAGGTTTGTCACATCTCAGGGTTGACGCCTAGGAGTCTTGAGAGGGGGAGGCTCAGCGCGAGTGAGCAGACTATGTACCAGGTTACGAAGGGCAAATCGTTGCCCAGTAGGAATGGGAATGTGAATGGTGAGACGGCTACCGCGCTGTTCTTGAAGAAGCTGCTTAGAACATAGAAGATTATCCAGAACGGCCCGAGGTACATGAAGCTGACCTTCATCCTATCCCACATCGCCTTGCTCTGGAGTTGCATGACCGCCTTCTGCTTCTTCATCGCTTTTGCCATCAATTGTTTGTTGTTCGTCTTTCTGGCCTCGTCAAAATCTTTCCTCCAAGCCTTAACCTCCTTCATGACGGACTTCATCCTCTCCACATCGACGAGGAGGCGGTTTGCCAAGTTTGTCGTGAGCGAAAGGGCAAGTGCCACTGCGAGTATGAATATTGTTGAGTAAGGCCTCACACCATATGGCTCCAGAGACGTCATCAGCCAGGACCAGACTTCCTCAAACAAGCTCTCAACTTACCTCCTTGACTAGGTCAAGAATCTTCTTGGCTGCCTCATGTTGCTGTCCTTCCTCATTCCTTATTATTTGGACTGGGACTCCTGCGACTACTGAGCAGGCGGCCGCTATCCTCCTGCCCAATTCCAGGTCAGACTTTACATCATCCAAGTTCTGCTTGTCTCTTCTTCTGTCGTGGTCGCCGCCTCTTCTCGTGGCTATGTCTTCGGGGGCAGCTTCAACCAAGACCAGAAGTGAGGGGTCAAGTTCCTTCAGGACGCTCTCTGGGAGTCCGGGGAGCGCACCTGCCGGTGTCCTTATGAACATGTGAGTATCAACGACCAAGACTTCTTTGTTTCGCATCTTGGATATCTCTCTAGCCGCTTCAAGTTGGATTCTCCTCTGGAGGCTCAAACCCTCCCTTCTTATGTTGTCCCGGTGAATATTTTCTCCAGCAGATTCCAGAAGCCTCTTCATGGTTGTGCCGAAGTTTATGACTCTGAGTCCTATACCCTCCCTTTCAGCAAGCTTGATGAGTTCATCGACAACAGAGCTTTTGCCGACTCCAGGTGTGCCTGTGAGGATTATGGTTGGACCCAAGGCCTTCACTCGCCTAGGAAGGCCCTCACAGCCGGGAACATCTCGCTCACCTTCTCCCTCACCAGGAGTTGGTAGTACTGTTCCAGGATGCCTATGGTCAGGAGGATCCCTGTTCCAGAGCCGAAGGCGCCTAGGAAGTCTGCGAACGCGGCTATAGTCCCCACCGCCGCCCCACCAAGAATCGTCACGGTAGGGATGTAGCGTGAGAGAAGCTGCTGTATCGGTAAACTCGACCTCCTGAATCCCTCCACCTGCATGCCTGAGTCGAGAAGTTGCTGTGCGACAGACTTGGCATCCATCCCTCCAACCTCAACCCATGTTACAGAGAAGAAGACGCAGACGAGGATGAATATGAGGGCGTAGATGCCCGCCCTGGCCGGGTCTGCTAGTAGCCCGGTCAGGCTTCTGGGTGGTGCGAGAAAATAGATTAGGCCTCCTGTAGGCGTAACGTTCCTCTCAGCCATACTGAATGTTCCAATAAGATTCAGCCAGAAGTTTGTGTTCATCTGGTTGTATCTCTGCCAGACCATCTGGCTTATGAAGTAGACGTTTCCGAAGAGGGCTGCTGCAAAGATGACTGGGATGTTTGAGACGTATAGGAACTTTATTGGGAAGGTTCCGCGGAAGCCTCTGTACCTCGCGTACGAGACTGGGATACTGACTTTAAGCCCGTTTGCATAGATCACTATCATGATCACTAGGGCCGTCGTTATGAGGCCGACCATGTCTGGGAGGCCGCCGCTTCTGAATAGGCTGTTTACTCCCTCACCCATCTGTAGGGACTGGCCGAAGGCTAGGAAGGCTCCAAGGTATTTTCGGTCCTCCATTGGACCCATCGGGGCGACCATGTCCCACCATATCCTCTGGGCAACTCCAGCGGCTATGAAGAGGCTTATTCCGCTCCCCAATCCCCAGCCCTTCTGCAGTAGCTCATCAAGAAGCATCAGTATGATTCCTGCTGCTACGAGTTGAGCTAGGATTGCAATCTGGGTTTGAACCCTCAGGGGTCCGTATGCCCCGCCTATGATGTAGGCCAGTGCCTCAAAGATCGTCATGAAGACTGCGAGCACTTTGCTCGCGCCTGTGAATAGGGACCTATCCTCAGGGTTTGACATGTCGACATCGATCATCTTGGAGCCGCTCAGTATCTGGAGTATGAGGCCGGCTGTGACTATTGGGCCGATCCCAAGCTCCATCAAGGTTCCTCTGTTAGAGGCAAAGATCACCCTGAGCGCTCCGAGAGGGTCTTGAGCTCCGCCTTTCCCAACTCCTAGGAGGGGAATCTCAGACATGACCAGATAGGCTACTAGAACGATTGCTGTCCAGAAGAGCTTCTCGTTGAACGCAACCCTCCGCTCAGGCTTCTCTACGTCTGGGAAGAATCTGACTAATGGTTTGAAGAGCTCTATGAATCTCGGCAAGTCCTCACCCTAGTTCCCCGCGGTTACTGATCCTCCTGCAGCCTCAATCTTTCTGGCGGCAGACTTAGAGTACTTGGCAACCTTGATGTTGAAGGCCTTCCGGACTGAGCCCCCGCCAAGAAGCTTCTCGAAGCCAAGCTCTGTCAGGTCGATGGTGGCTGGAGTCTTCTCTTTCTCTACAGTCTGTTGTGTGAGGAGGTTGAGTTCACCGACATTTATTGTCTTGGTCTTCCTCAGACTCTTGGGGCTTGTGAAGCCTACGCTTCGTAGTTCTTCACCGTATCTGAGGACGCTTGTCCACTTATGTTTGAAGGTTCCTGCCCTGCCCCTTCCACCTCTCATTCCGCCTTTTCTATGTTGGCCTGATACTCCCCAGCCGTGGGTTCTTGAACCTCGCAACCTCCTGGTCTTTCTCTTTCTTGTCGCCGTCGCTCCCTAACCCCCTAAATCATTCTCTCAACGACTTCTTGGAAGGATTCTGTTCTGAACCCTAGTTCCCCACCCTTTCCCGAGGGGTCTTTGAGGCTTCCCCTGAATCCTCCTTTGGGTGGGTGTAGGTTGAACCTTGTTGATAGGCCGCGTCTCTTCAGTTCTTGAGTTTTCAAGTCCCCGCTGCTCAGCAGCTTCGCAAGGGTCTTGATGTTCTCGACGCCAAACCTCTTCTTTGCTTCAGCGTCGGTCAGTCTTCCAGCCCCGGAGACTCTTGACCTGGAGATGAACAGTGAGGTCAGGATCTCCTCGGTTGCTTCCCCCCAGAAGAGTGTATCCTTCAGTCTCCTGAGGGTTCCCCTTGTCTCAGGGCTGTCCATTAGCAGTATGGCTTGGTTTATCCGGTTCAGGCCTAGTTGCCTCAGCGTCGCCTTGACTTGATGTCTCAGTCCGGCTGAGCCTCTTGCCCTTATGGCGAGCAGACAACCTTTCCTTACTTTCTTCATGAAACCTTACCTTGAGATTCTCTACTGCGTGGCTTGACGCTCAGCTCGTTGGTGTAGTCATTGTGTAAGAGTTCTTGAGGGCGTCGTAGACCGCGTAGGCCACCGAGGTCATTGTATTGGTTGAGCCGAAGCTTCTTGTCCAGCAGTCTCTTATTCCTGTAAGGCCTAGGATCGTCTTGACAACCTCGCCGCCCACTAGGCCCAAGCCTCTCGGCCCAGGATATATCTCGACTCTTACGCTTCCACATTTCCCCTGAACTTTGAATGGTAATGAATGGGGGAGGTCGCATCCGCACTCCCAGCTCCCGCAGCCTCTTCTGATAGGCACCACAGCCAGCTTCGCTTGGGCCGTAGCCTTGCCTATGGCCGTTCTGACCTGGTTGGCCTTCCCCAGCCCGACTCCCAAGTATCCCTCACCGTCGCCCACGGCGACTACGGCCTTGAATCTTGAACGTTCACCAGCATCAGTCTGTTTCTGGACTAGGCCTATACCCAGAACTTTCTGTTGGAGGTTTGGCAGGAGCACGTCGACTATCTCTGGCTCGAGCACCCTCTGGCCTTGGATGAATATCTCCTTGAGGGAGGTTATCTTTCCTTCCTGTACGAGTTTGCCTATTCTGGTCTTCGGGGTCCAACCAACCTCAGGCGTCTTTGTCGATGTCTCGCTCATGGTGGCTGCGCCTCCTTCTTGTGTGACTCTAACATCCTACCCTTGACCTCGTCAAAATGTTCGGGGAGGCTTTCAGGTTTGAGTCCAGCGGCCAAGTATCTTGAGAATCGCCTCTTATATTGCTCTGGGAGCGACGACAGTTCCTTTGCGTAGCTCGCTATGTGTTCGCCCCTCACTCTGGCTTGGTCTGGGAGGACTTGCTCGTCATGCGGGATCTTCAGTCCTGAGTCCACAGCGCCCTTCAGGGCGGAGAAGACCCTTGAACCTTTGGTCACCCTTCTCAACCCGACGTCTATGATGGCCTCTTTTACAGTTCTTGAACTGGCCCTTATGCCTGCGAGGAGGCCTGTGAGGTAGGCTGCTGGGAGGTCTCTGGATCCGCCTTTCCATCCGTAGTTTCCAGTCAGCTCGGCAGAGTTGGCGGAAGCCAAGACTCTGTCGCCTTGAGGTGTCGCCTCGGTAAGTTGGGCGACTACGTGTTTCCCAGTTATCCTGATTACTAGGCGTGGTAGGCCTGAGGCTAGGAGGGCTCTTCGCTTCTCGTAGTCTGTCTTCATCTCCCTCCTTCTGCGGAACGGGAGGTTGTATGTTGGGCCTCTCGCCAAAATCATCTTCTCCTTGTTAGGTTGTGTGCCTCCAAGTATTCGTTGAGGTGGGCTGTGTTTCTGAAGGCTCCTCCCTTGGCCATCTGGACGAGTTTGCGGTAGACCTGCTTTGTTATGATTCTCTTATTCCTCAGCTCCTTGAGCCTTGACCTGAGGATTCTTATCTTACCGACCCAGGGTATCTTGCCGATGTGTCTGGAGCCCTTCTTTGAGCCCGGGCCTCTACCAGTCTTCTTCGCGATCTTGAGTCTGTGTCTGCCTCGGCTTACACCGCCTTTCGGTCTGGCGGCTACTACGCCTTCATGTATGAGTCTGCGAATCTCGGCCTTGGTTATCGCCGACTCGACCTTCTCGACTTGTTCTGGGTCTATCCAGATCCTTGACTGGCCCACCTTCAGTAGTGAGGCTGCCACTCGCTTCTGTCCTGTTAGGCTCATTCTTGATTCACCGTCTTGGGCTCCTCAGCTTCTTTTTCTGTCTCGGTCGGTTCGGAGGCCTCAGGGGTTTCCGCCATCTCTTCCGGCGGGGCTGCGGCTTCCGCCTCAACCGTCTCTGGTGCTTTGGGATTGAGGACGGTTAACCCGAGTCTCTGGGCTTGGTCGATTATCGCAACCCTTTTCCGTCCGCCGACTGTGGCCGCTATCCTCACAGCGTCTTTCTCGGGAGAGAGGCCCTCAAGTTCTTCAGGTCTATTGACCAGCTTCTCACGTAGGCCCGACGGATGTATCCCCCTGTATTCTCTTGGGCTCCTGTAGCCCACGGCTGGGCTGGTTGGCCAGCCTCTTCTTCCTATCCTCATCCTGCTTGTCTTGCCCCTGGGTCTCCTCCAGCTCTCCGAGACTCTTACGTAACGCCAGCTCTCTTGACGCCTGATCCTTGGCTTCGAGCTTTTTCTGCGTCGCGGCATATCTTTGGCCATGGTTCTCGACCCGCTAAGTCTTTTCTGAGATGTAGATGCCGTCTAGGAAGACCCGCTGGTCCTTGTCCTTGATCTTTGTGGCCGCCTCTATGTTTGCGGCTGTTTGGCTTACGTCTCTGAGGTTTATGCCTTCTACAGTTATCTCGTCCTCAGAGACCTTGACCGATACGTCCCCAACAAGTCTCGCGGTTCTAGGCGACTTCTCTCCTGTGAAGTTCTCTATCAGGAGGACTCTCTTCTCCTGGTTGACCTTGATGTTCATTGGAAAGTGTGCGTGGACCACCTTCAGCTTGTACCTGAAGCCTTGGGTCACCCCCCTGATCATGTTTCTGACGTGTGCGGCCGCTGTTCCAACCATTGCGTACTCCTTCTTTCTCGGCCATGTTACTCCAACCGTCAATCTTCTATCTTTGAGGGTGAGGCTGACCGGTAGATGTGAGAGGTCTTCAAGCAGGGTTCCTTTGGGTCCGGTTACCTTGACTATTCTCCCAGCCAACTCAAGATTGACTTCTGGCGGAATCTCAACTGTCCTCTCAACACTATTCATAACCAATTGGGCCTGTCCTCCTAGTACACGTATGCGATGAGTCTTCCGCTTGTACGCTTCTCCTTTGCTTCCCTGTTCGAAATAACTCCCTTCGATGTGGTGAGAATTAGGGTGCCGAGGTCCCTTGACGGCAGGTACCTCTTCTCCCAGAACTCGAGTCTGTCAAGTTTGACTGGGTACCTCGGCTTCACAACTCCGCACTTGCTTATTCTGCCCAGTAGCTGGATCTTGAATTTTCCAGACCTCCCATCATCTATGGACTCGAACTCGCCTATGTACCCGTTCTTCTGCATGACCCTCAGAACCTGCCCCATCAGTTTTGACGCTGGCCATACTAGGCATTCCCTCTTTCGCCTCTTCTCATTCTCGACTACTGTTGAGAGTGCATTTGCCAGGGGATCGAGTAGAGTCATTTTACTTGGCCTCACTCATACTTTCTGAATCCTAGGGAGATCGCTAGTTCCCTGAAGCATTGGCGGCAGAGCATCAACCCATACTTTCTTATGACGGGGCCTTGTTGGCCGCATCTCCTGCAGGGTCTGCTGCCCTTCCCTATTCTCCTCTCCTTCTTGGGCTTCTGTTTCATTGAGCCTCCTCCAGAACGATCTCTGCCCCGAAGCTATGCCTCACAAAGTCGATGGCCTCATCCTTTCTTATCAGGTGTGGCTTGCCGATGCTTGAGCTGTGGTAGGTTCTTCGTCTCACTCTGTATCCAGGCCTCTCCAGGGTGACCGTCACGTCCATACCGAATATTCCAAGTTCAGGAACATACCTAGTTCTAGGTATCTCTATATGCTCCTTTATTCCGAACGCGAAGTTTCCATAATGGTCGAACGCTGATTCTTTCAGTCTGTTGCCGACGGCTGCCAAGGAGGTCTTGAGGAACTCTGCAGCCTTCTCTCTTCTCAGTGTGACTATGCACGCTATGGGCTCTCCCTTCCTGATGCCGAAGTCCTTGATGGTCCTTCTTGCTCTGCGTGAACTTGGGGTTTGACCAGTGATCTGTTGGAGAACTTTCTTGGCCTTCTCTAGTTGCTCTCCAGACTTGCCGACTCCAATATTCACTGTAACCTTTCCTATTCTGATCTTCCGCATCGGGTTCTCAAGTTGAGTCGTTACTGCAGCCATTCTCCATCTAGCCCTCAGGCAGCTTGATTATAGGTTCGTCGTCGCCGACTGCGTATACATATTCGGCTACTGTTCGGAAGGTTTGGCCCTGTCTGTCCTGAATTGTGACTGTGGCATCCTTTGCCGTTGCGGCCTTCTCTATCGAGACTATCTTTCCATGTCTTCCAATGTTTCTTCCGGCTACGACCAAGCCGTACTTGCCCTCGGCGAACTTGATGTGTCCAAGGATCTTCTGGTTCGGTATCCCGAGTTGGATTGTGTCCCTTGTCTTGTAGGAGTCTCCTGTAGAGGCGGCCTCAGGCTTTAGGACGATGTTTCCGCCGTCGCTGAGGTTGAGTTGGATTCTTCCGCCGCTCAGGGTGACTTTGCCGTCGATCCGGCAGAGTTTGAATCCGCCCTCATCCTTCGTTATCTTGAGTAGTGATAATCCCTTCGCCGGGAAGGGAATCATTCTGAAGGTTGATTTGGCGTCAGGAATCTCAAGAACATCCATAGGACCTACCGGATACTTTTCCTCTCTTCCGGTCTCGCCGTCGATCTTCACCCCTCCTTTCGAGATTACCATCTTGGCCTCTCTCGCGGTCTTTGCGTAGTTCAGGATCTCTCTGAGAACGGTCGAGAGGGGAATTGACCTTGTCCTCCGGTGGGGTCCGGGACACGGCCTTATCGTCCACTTGAACTCTTTCACATGTATTGGCCAGAAGGATGGTGCGGCAAGCCTCTTGATCTGTCTGGATCCACCTTTCTTTCCCATCGTCACGCAGTCTCCTTGGGCTCTTCGCTCTTTGCCTCTTCAGTCTTCCTATCAAGCTTCTCTGAACGCCAACTGTCGTTCAGATTCAGGTTTGTGATCATGACTTTTGAGACGTGTACTGGGACTCGCTTCTGCTCCCCAGAGACTTTCTCTCTTGTGACTCCCTCAACCGTTACTCTCTGCTTCCGATGATCCGTCTCAATCACCTTTCCCTCGATTCCGGCGAAGTCCCCTCTGAGGATCTTTACTGTATCGTCCTTTCTGACGGGTATAGACCTGACTCCATACTTCTCCCTGAGCTTCTCGGAGAGTGTAGCGCCCATAAACTTCTGCCTCTCTTTCTCAGCGGCTACCGCAACGAGTCTTCTCTGTTTCCTCGGTTTCGCCGTTTTCAAGATCAGTCAACCTCAGAGGACTATGCTGGCGACGTTTGCTACTCGAGGCCACCTTTCAGCAGCTTCTCTAGCTACCGGGCCCCGGATCTCGGTTCCTTTGAGTTCGCCCTCAGGGGTCATTATGACGGCGGCGTTGTCCTCGAACTGTACCCTCATTCCGTCGGGTCTTCTGAAGAGTCTCCTCTGTCTGATAACTACTGCTGGAAACATTTGACGTCTGAGGTCAGGGGTTCCCTTGGAGACTGAGACTACGACCATGTCTCCGATGCAGGCTGCTGGAACCCTTCTGAGGCGACCCTTGTATCCTACGACGTTTATCAGCTTGAGTTCTTTTGCTCCAGTATTGTCTGCGCAGACCAGGATGCTTCCGGCTGGGAGGCCTCTTGCTATGCGAGGCCTGTATTCGATTACTCCTCTTGCACTTACTGCTCTGGTCTTGGGCGCTGGCATTACTCTTCACCTTACTCTGTCCCGGTCAGTTTCTCGACAACGACGAAAGAGACCTCTTTGCTTAGTGGTCTGCACTCTGCGATTGTGACCTTGTCTCCCTCCTTCACCTCGAGGCAGGGGGGGCTGTGGGCCATTATCCGGCTGCGCCTCCTCTCATATCTTAGATACTTGGGGGTGTAGTGGAGGTAGTCTCGCTCAACCGTCACGGTTCCGTTCATCTTGCTACTTGCAACTGTGCCTGTTAACGTTCTTCTCTTGACTCCTAGTCTTCCGTGGAAGGGGCATAACTTGTCGTCGCAGCTCTTGCGGGGTCCTTTGACTTTGAGGCCTACGTTACGCATCACCATCTTCTCACCTTCATCTTGATCCGGTCCTCAGGCCTTGCGACTATCGCTCTCCCGTCAAGCTTCACTATCTCGCCTTTGGGTAGGCTGAGGCGGAGTTGGACGACGTCCTTCGGCAGTGTGACGTGTCTTGGACCGCTCTTCAATGTCAAGGTTTTCTTGGTCTCGTCGATTATTCTCCCTCTCAATCCGACGAGTTGCCTGTTGGGGCTCTTAGAGACCCTCGCATCCAAACCTATCAGTTCGTGCCTCACCAAGTTGAAGGGAGTAATCTCAGTCATTCGGCGCCTCCACCTTTCTTCTTTTGTTCGGCTTCTATGGTGAGGAGTCTGGCTATAGTCCTGCGGAGTTCTTTTATCCTGCCTGGGTTCTCGACGGTGCCCCCTGACGCGACCATGGTTCTGAGGTGTACGAGTTCTGTTCGTAACTCAGTGAGTTTCTTTTCGCGTTCTTCTGGGAGCATCTGTTTGAGTTCACGCTTTCTCAGAATCGGCAACTGCTTCCTCCTCTCCCGCTTTGACTTCTTCCTTGGTTTCTTCCACACCGGTCCTTTCAGCTTCAGGAATGGGTTCAGGTGAGGTTACTTTGAGGGATGGTCTATCAATGAATTCAAAGTTAGGGGGCAGAATGGAGACTTTGACACCGACCAGCCCGGGCTTCAGCTGGCTGTAGGTGGTGGCTGCCAGGACCTGCTTCTCTACTTGGTCGCCCGCCTTCAATATGTAGCCTTGGCGGTACTTCTCGGTCCTTGAACGTTGGGTCGTCAATTTGCCGCTTATGGTAACCTCGACTCCCAAAGCCCCTGCGTCCATGATTCGACTTATAGCCCAGTAGGCTGCCCTCCTGAAGTGGACGCCTCGCTCGAGGGCCATCGCTATCTGTGAAGCCATTATCTTGGGGTCGAGTTCAGGAAGCTCGACGGAGGCTATGGAGATCTGGGGATTCTCCAAGCTGAGCTTCTCCTCCAATATCTTGGTGAGTTCCGCTACGCTTTGGCCTCTCCTGCCTATCACTATGCCCGGTTTGGCTGCGAAGATTACGACCCTTGTGCCCATAGGGGTCTTTGTGAGTTCTACCCGGCTGTAGCCGGCTTTCCTCAACTCTCTACTCAGAAACTCGTCGATCTGGCTCTTCTTGGATACGTCCTTGATGAAGTACTTGTAGACGGACATGGCTGCTCATCATTTGGCGGTTGATGGACTGGCGTAGGACCATGCTGAAGGAGCCGATCGAGATTTTTCGATATCCAACTTGACGCTGCACCGTGAATTATTCGGGTGATTGGATGAGTTAACTTCATCTTGATTTGTGGCCGGTCTAGCAACATACCTTCAACTCATATTTAAACTTCCTAGAAATGTGACGAGAGAAACAAACGGTTAGTAACCGCTACAAGAGTCGGGGAGAGTCTCCCACAAGTTTTGGCGGGGTTCTGGACTGTCCTTCAGGAAACACTAGAGGGTCCCAGATAATCCGCCTTCTCTTCCCAGCTCCCACCGTACTGAAGATCTTCGGTGGCGGAGAGACCATCCTGAGCAGTGTCGCCGTCTTTCGTGAAAAGCAGGACCAGAAGCTCCATACAATTGTTGATTTGTTGTGGGGAGTACCGTCACTGTAAGGTCAGGCGGTCTTCCATAGTGGCTTCGGATCTTGGCGAGCGAGGAGACCTGGCATGTTCTTGTGGGGTACGGTTACTCCTGGCGATTACTAGTTAGAGGTTTACACTTGGAGAAGGCTGGTCTGTTTCAAGTTTTGGTCTGCCTGTAGGACTATGAGGGACTCACCCATGGCCCCAGCTCAATGTACCATATTCACGGCTGCCTGTCCTGGCTGAAGAAATCAGCTTGACTTAGATCTCGTCTGCTTGGCTGCAGGCGTCGCAAAGGTATATGTGAAGATAATACTCTTCGGGGGCAAGGATCTCGTTGCAGTGCGGGCAGACCAACGGGTTCATCATCGCTTTCCGCTGGTATCTCTGGAAGGTAATACATTTAACCTTTTTGTGTAATACCTTTTACCCGAGAAACGCGGCGAAGCGCATAACTTCGCCTGTGATCTCCCGCCGCTTGTTCAGAAAGAAAGCTGAAGGATCTCTGGCAAAAGTGGAGTATTCTGTAAACTTGACTCTGCAACTTGTGGACGGAGATCGTCTGAGTGGTCGACCTATTCTGCCTCGTAACCGACAAGCTCTATGTGCGTTAGAGTGTTGAAGTATGGCGATGCCCTGCCGAAGGCTCTCGGTATGTACTTCCTCACCTTCATTCCTCTATGGGAAGCCGCGTGGATTATCTTGACTTTCTCCGGGTCGAGACCTCTATACTCGGCGTTGGACTCAAGTTCCTCAATTAGCCTGCGTATCCTGTTGGCGGCCTTGACGGGGTAGCGTCCGGCGTGGAATCCTTGGGCTCCCTTGTGAGGTACCTCCTTCTTGTAACGTCTGTAGGGGATGGACCTCCTCTTCTCCGCAACATCCTCAAGCAACTTCTTGGCCTCAGGCAACTTCATCCCCTTTATTGCCTTACAGATCTCGGTTGCGGCCTTTGGAGAGATTCTGATCTCTCGACCAGCACACTTCACAGACCTCTTAGGATCAAGTTCTCTGACAGAGTATCTCCATGTAGGCATAGACATTCCACTGAGGCTTCCGAAGGTAGAGGTTGGCTCGCTAAAAAGTCTTTTGTCCAGCGGTTCTGTCCAATCTAGGGTCGGTGGGACCTTAAGTACCAATTCTTGATTACTCGTAGGTGTGGACCCTTGAAGGCAACCAAAGCGGTGAGGTTCAGCTACACACCCACAGAAGATATGCTGAATCTTCTTGAGACATTCAGGTACATCGTTAATGACGCTTTGAGGATAGGCTTCGAGAAGAAGCCTAGATCAAGGTTTCAACTGATCATGATGGCCTATCATGATCTCAAGGACCGTTACGGACTGCACACTCACTACATTCTCAGTGCTTGTGAATGTGCCTATGCTATGCTGAGGAATAGAAAGTGGAGGAAGCTACCTTACGCCAAGAGGCTGTTTCTAAAGCTGGACAGCCAAACCTACAAGCTTGACCACATGATGCTGAGAATCCCGACAACCCCACGAAACTTTCTGCATATACCACTTAGAGGAGGCGAATACCAGCTTTCCTTCCTGCGTGACCCAAACCTCAAGAGAGGATCAATCACGATCACCGACTCCAAAGTGATCCTAGCTGTCTCGAACTCCACTGAGGCAGTTGAGCCTCTAGGCGAACCAGTTGCATTCGACATTAACGAGAAGAACATAACCTCGTCAGACGGTGAAAGATACGACCTGTCAGAAGTTGCCAGCATCAAGCATCAGTATTCCAGAATCAGAGCCTCGATAGCAAGAAACACCAGTGACGTCCTCCCACGGCTGAAGCCGTGGGCTTCCCGCTTCAACATCTTTGCTTACCATTCCCATTAGGGATGGCAGAGGCTCAGACTCTGCGGGCGTGTTCACCCACCGTCCATGGGCATAGTCGGGTTTGAAACCCGACAAACCAATCCTCCTGATTAGTTTGGCAGAGTTCTCGTCTCTCGGTAGGTTTTCACCACAATTCGGGCATGTATGCTCTCTTTCACCTAGGTCTTTCGGAACCCATGATAGGCAGTTGTGGCAGAATTGGGTTGTACCCCAAGGGTCTACTGGAAGAAACCATTTACCAAGTACATCTGCCTTGAACTGTGCTTTGCGGAGGAACTTTCCAGGTGAGGCGTCTTGGAGGCTCTTGGCTAGGCAGTGGTTCTTCACCATATTTGTTACTGAAAGTCTCTCTAGGAATAGAACATCAATGGCTTTGTACAGTGTTGCTAGTGTCTTGTTTTGGTGGTCGCCTCTCTGACAGGCCACGTGATGGTGCAGTTTTGCCAGTCTCAAAGCCAGCTTCTTCCTATTTCTCGAATCCTTCTTTGCTCTCGACATTACCCGCTGTAGCCTCTTGATCTTTTCCTCAGACTTTCTCAGAAAATTTGGCGGCTCAACTGTGGCTCCATCCGAGAATGTCAGGAACTTAATCAATCCCAAGTCTCCTCCCTTGATCCGCTCATCTGGAATCTGCTCGATAGGCATCTTCTCCCGATCTGGGATTTTGCAGACGAATACCACATACCATTGTCCAGCATTATACTTCACAGTCAAGGTCTTGACCTGACCTTCCATCGGTCTATGCATGAAGATTCGGACATCTCCTATCCCCGAGAGGTACAGCTTATTGTTGCATAGTTTGAAGCCTGACTGCGGGTAGGTGAAGGAGAGGTATTTCTTCGGATGTTTATGCTTGGGGAATCTTGCCATTCCTTCAAAGTAGTTCTTAAATGATCTTGCAAGCCTTGTGGCAACACTCTGGACAACTTGGCTATGTATCTCTTTGAGGCTCTCGTTCTGTCGTCTAAGTTCTAGTGCTTTCAGTCTCAGGTCGGTTCTGCTCAGGCTGATATGCTCCTGCTTCCAAGTACCGATCTTCAGATCCCTAGGTTTATTGTATAGCTCACACAATGTGGACAGGTGGCTTTTCATCAGCCTTCCCTGCCACGTCTTAGGGTAGATGCGGTACTTGTAGGCTAGAAGCATCTCAGCCATCAACAAATACATGTCTTGAACAGAATTTAAACATCTGGCGTCTCACTCAGGAACGCAATTCATCCCACGGTTGAAACCGTGGGTTTTCTTGCG
>Ga0315280_10006118_pt1 | contig 16762 bp, 13 predicted proteins | sample YL17G06_40_MG_FD_203697 | JGI IMG/M metagenome (GOLD analysis project Ga0315280, IMG submission 203697) | Sediment microbial communities from Yellowstone Lake, YNP, Wyoming, USA - YL17G06_40 | ecosystem: Environmental > Aquatic > Freshwater > Lake > Sediment | place: USA: Wyoming | collected...
ACAAAGAAAGGGGGGGGAGCTTCAATGGGGCCACGGCCTTTCGACCGTGGATAGCTTGCCTCGGCGGTCGCGCGGTTCAGGGAGAAGATCGGGCTTCAATGGGGCCGCGGCCTTTCGACCGTGGATAGCCAATCGGTACGGGCAGTCGGTGTTCGGGTAGTTGTTGCTTCAATGGGGCCACGGCCTTTCGACCGTAGATAGCACCCCAGCAGCACCGCCTTCTCGGCGCGTTCGATCTCGCTTCAATGGGGCCACGGCCTTTCGACCGTGGATAGGGCCCGCCTCCCGAAGGCCTGGGCGACAACGGTTCGCGAGCTACTTCGCGAGCACCTGGCTCGGATGGGCCCGATCACAGCGTTCCACACCCCCTCTCGGGCAGCGTCCTGGCGTTCGGACCCGCACCCGGGGCGGCGCGCGAGCACTCCCGGCGGTTTTCGCACACCGGAGGCGCTCGCGGGCGGCGAGGGTCAGAAGATGAGCTCAGGCATGCCCTCGGGAACCCACTGGACCCCGAGCACGCTCATCCGCGCTTCCATCTGCTCCTCGTGCCCCACAACCCCAAGTCGGACGAACAGCACCTGGTCTTCCTTCTGGGGGCGCGCCTGTATCGATTGTTAAGGATCGCACGCGGCTCCGGCGGGCCAGTCGCCCTCAGCCGCTGTCTCGGCAGTCAACATGGGAGCCCGGCGAGTAGGCCCAGCCCCGAATGTCTGCCTGCCCCGATCGCGATAGGCCCGGCGACCGGCTCCCGGAAGGCGAGGTACACATGCCAGGTCCCGTTCCCGCGGAGGTAGTCGGGCAGGAAGTAGGAGCGCGGGTGCTGAGCTCCGGGCCAGAAGGGGGCTCTGCGAAGCACGATGTCCGCAACCGCGGAGGTGGGAATGCCCGCGTGGTCGAGCGCCGCGCCAAGCAGTTTCTCGGCCTTGCATCGCTTCCCGTCATCATGACCAGGCACAACCACGGGCGTGACGGAGGCCCACTCACGGGCCTCGGCCACGTAGCGATCGATCATGGCCTTCGACGTACGACGCCACTGCGTGCCCAGCACGCCGTGTTCCACGCCGCTCTCGCTTCGCAGTGGAGTCGAGACAAGGCGGCCCTGGGCCCAGCGCGCGTGCGCTCCGTCTCCGCCAATCGGCTCGGCGACGAGCACCCGCCGGATGAGGCCGTCCGCGTGCGGATCCCCGATCGTCGGCAGCGGCAGGTAGGAGAAGCGCTCGGGCGTGCGCTCGGCGTCTCCCGCGTGGCCGGCTACGTACACTTCCGCGCCGCCGGGGAACACGTGCGTGTCCGCCCGCGCCGTCCGGCACGCGAGCGAGCGGACCATTGCCGCCACCTGCACAGCGGCCTCCTGCCGGAACGCGACGCCCTCCGGCAGCTCGAATGCGGCGTAAGGACGTGGGGGGAGCCGATCGGCCCTCGTGTAGACGACCTCGTCGTACTCAGTGAACCTGTCCGGCGGATGGTAGACCTTGCCGCGGATGCGATCGGCGCGGGACTCGTGCACACGCTCGAGCGACTCGAGGGAGCCACTCCGGGGGATGCGCTAGGTTGTGCTTCCCGCGCGGAGTCCCGACCATGGTCGCCATCGCTGTCCAGGTAGTTGCTCGGCTTCCGACTCGGTGACGATGCGCCCGTTGCCCACAACCTGATCTATGCCCCATCCAAGCGCCATTAGGTGTCGTGCTTCCGCGGTCAGTGCCTCCGCGTGCCGCCTGGCGTCGTCTCCAATGGGCCAGAGGAAGTGAAGCGTCCGATCGCCGCGGATGCGTTGCGGCCGAACGTGCTTGGTGGTCAGTCGCTTCTGGCGGTCAGGCTCTCGATCGCCGTCATTGTTGGGCACGTAGATCCCATAGGGCTGAGCGCCCTCGACTTCCGGGCCGACGACGGTCGGGGGCGGCACCCCGTCCAGCCAGCGGAACGCCTCTCGCGTCCTTGGATTCCGCCGGGCCCCGCGACAGCTCGCGCGAGCGCCGGCGAGCAGCGCTTGGTAGAGACGCATGGGCGACGGGGGCCACTCGGGGCCACCGTCGCTCTGTCCATGGAAGAGGGGGTCGAGGAAGGTCACAGAGATGCAGAGGTGGTTCCCCATGGCCTACTTCGCCTTCTCCTTCTTCTTGCTCTCCTCTTCGAGCGCGCGCTGTGCGCGGTCGCGCTCGAAGTCACCGGAGAGATCGAGGCCGACGCCGAACGCCTCCGCCCCCGCTGTGGCGTAGGCCAGCGCGTCCTCGTGGGACAAGTCGAATGACTCGTGGGTCCCATCGTGGGTCACACGCTCGCATTTGCCCGGTCGATCCGGGTCGGGCACAAGCACACAGCCCTCCCGGAGGGCTGACTCGGGCTGAGCGGTGAAGCTAACGAGGGCCAGCCCCAGAATGTACCGCCGCAGAGCTGTTGTCGCCGATCCGTCGGTGTCTTCGTCGGCCCCATCGGGTAGCGCTGCCAAGGCACACAGGGGAGCCAGGTTGAGCACCGCCTCCCGGCGGATCTCGCCAATGACCTGTACGCCCCCGTGCGTCCCGGTTGCGGGGACGTGCGCGAGGCCCAGCTTCGCCTTGGGGCCCTTGGTTGTGACCTCCACCTCTCCGTCGCCCGCGAGGATCTCCCCCGCCTTGGTACCGTACTGGGCCGACCGAGTGAGTACCCTCACATTGTTGGCGCGGATGACCGAGCGAACGATACGGGGGAGTTTGACCTGGGTGGCCCGCGAGTCCCAGACGCCGAAGACGAGGGAGGTGGGCGCGATCTTGGCCATGGGTAGGGCGTCGCCTCGGTCACGGATGGCCTCAAACGCCTCGACGAACGTGGATTCCAGCTCGGAGTAGCGGACCATCGCGTCCGCGGCCCGGTGCCCGACCTCGAGAAGACTGAAATGGCGGTCGCCGGCATTGACCACCACCTGCGGCACCAGATGCTTGTACTTCGCACGCCCGAACATGGGCTCGATCCGGTTGGCCTGGGACCCCACGCTGTCGATCTGGCATACGCTGAAGCCGTCATCGAAGTAGTCGACGTTGTAGCCGGTCGCACTGTCCTGTATGGCATAGGTCGGCGGGAAGACCACGGCATCGCTCCCCTCCACCGAGACCAAGTACTGGCGAAGGACTAGCGCTGCCGTGTCGCTGTCGTCTGACAGCCACTCGTCGACGTCGCCGAACTTGACATCGTGCGGACTCATCACTGTCCTCCAATCAGTGTTGACGGCCCAAAGGCCTTATAACGGTTCTGGGCGTCCCTCGCGAGCATGGCAAACCTGTAGGTCCTGCATCCAGGCGGGGCGACTCCCCCTCCCACAACGCTCGAGGCCACGGAGGGTGGCAGCGGCACGCCCCAGACGCCGTAGTGATGCGTGCGGCCCTTGTCTGAGGAGGCCGGGCGGAACCTCTGCAGACCCACCAGGCAGAGCAACTCCACCGCAGGATGCGCCACCGTGTCCATCTCGTGCACATCCAGGGAGAAGCCCACGTGGAGGGCATTGGTGAAACGCCGCGTGTCAAAGTAGAACGGCTCCACAGTCTTCTGGTCATCCCCGCGCTTGGAGCAGTACTCCGGGGGGTTTGGCAGCACGCGCCCGAAGTCCATTGGTCTGGCAGGCGCGTCCAGGTGGGGAAGGGCCCTCTGCATTGCCAGCACTATCCGCCGTACTTCCTGCCGCCCAGCCCAGGTCTTGAGCGCGCTCCTGCTGCCCACTAGAGGCAGCCACCAGTCCAGGCGCAGACCGAAGTCCGTCAGGTCGAGGGGGTGGGTGCGTTCGTCTCCCCGGGACTCGTCCTGCTTGACCGAACTGGCCGCGAGTCGGGCTAGCAGCAGTCCGAGCTCATCGCCCTCGCAGGAACGCGCCGAAACGTGCAACCGCCCCTCAGCGAACCACCCTTCGCTCCCCGGCCAGAGATGGTGAGCCAGCTCCAGCAGGCCGCAACACGCGAAGAACTGGCCCGGATTGGTCAGGTCCACGTCCACACTGAAGCTCGGGCTCCGAGAGATCACTGCGCCACCCCCTCCCGCGCGGCCTGGACTGAGGCCAGGATGTCCGCGCATCGCAGAAGCGCCTCCAGCCAGGCCAGCCCCCAGTGTCCAAAGCGCTGCTGCAGCCTGCCGAACCGGCGCATCGCTTCTGTGGCGGCCGCGTCGCATTCGTCGCTCGTTCGGCTTCGGTCGGATGCACTTGGCTCGAAGTGGGGGCGTGCCCAGCCGTGGTGCGCACCGATGAGGTGCAGTACCAGGTCGGGCTCGGAATGGGCCCGCAGGCCCTCGTCCTCACTCGCGTCGACTACCGACCCGAACTCGTGGCGGTATCCGGCGAGGAACCTACCGTGCAGGTACTGCTCGGACTTCGCCAACGGCGTATCGTGATCCGCGTTGCGGGCGTACCGTTGCCAGACGTCCCTGGCCTTGCCGGAGTCATGCCTCTCGGCAGCCAGGACGAGCACTTCCCGGAGTTCGGCAGGGAGCATCAGTGCCTCCGCGATCTCGGCGGCCCTTGCGGCAGCACACAGGCTGTGATCGTGCAGGGCCTGCCTGACCCGCACCGTGTCAGGCCGCTCCAGTGCCGCGCCGCCGCGATCCACCAGCAGGACCAGATCGACGGACTCGTCTGCGTCGGCCCCTTCGGCCGACATGCTGAGCCTCACCCGGTGCTGCTCGGCCACTCGACCCGGGATAGCTGAAGAGGCGCTGTCTTCGGTCTCAACGAGGGGACGCCGCCCAACGACCTCGCCCTCCCGAGTGGTCACGAGACAGCGCATCCGCGCGCTTCCGGAGTCCGCGACGTCCGTCGCTGGACCCAAAGCCTTCGAGTCGAGCATCCCTTGTGCGCCTAACCCGCCGGCCTCGGGCGGCAGGACCACTGTGCGCTCGTTGACCTCGGCCGGGTCGTCGGGCAGCGCAGACAGCCGCGACCACGTTGCCTGGCCGCGTTGGTCGAGGACAACCACGGGGAAGTCCCGGGGCCCCGCGCGCGCCTGCCATTCCTCAAGGAGCTCGCCGAGGCACCTCCGGACCCGGTCGCTGCGGTCCCGCAGTCGCTCACGGGCTTCGACCCTGCAGGCCTCGAACCACTCGGTCAGCGTTGCCTCATCGACGCCGGCCTGGCTGAGGCGAGTCACCTCCGTACGCCAGACGACGTGCGTCTCGGGCGGGTCCATGAGGAGCCCATGCAGGTACGGCGCTACTTCCGGTCGCCCAGGAAGGCCTGACATGATGCTCGTGAGCGACCAGGCGTCCAGCAGCACATCGGTCACGGGAAGCGTTGGGGGCTTCGGAGCGAACGTCCTGTCCCTGTCCTCGTCAGAGAGCGACCCCAGCAGTTCACGCATCGCGCGGGGGCTGACGTCCAGGCCCCGCCGCCTTCTGCCCCGCCACGCCTCGAGTTGGCGGGTTGTCGCCTGCACGGCGTCGTCCATGGGGCTCGGCTTGGTCCTGGGGCGTCGATCGTTCGCGAGCACCACCTCGGACACCACATCCACTCGGGCGTCTCGTCCCGGCCCGCCTCGCCGGTTGACCCGCCCCAGGCGCTGGATCATGGAATCCAGCGTGGTGGCGTCGCAGACCATGTGGTCGGCGTCGAGGTCGATCCCAACCTCGCCCGCAGATGTGCTCACGAGGTAGACCGACTCGGTCACCTCGGCGGACGGGTCCAGCAGGGCTCTGTAGACCGGATCGGTGGTCACCAGAAGGTCACGCTCGAACCCACGGACCGTCCCGGTCAGGACCGCAACCCGGGACCGCTCGGACTCGCCGATCGACCGCTCGAGACCGTCGGCCACCTTCTGAGCCGTCTCCGGCGCTCGCACGTAGACAAGAACCTTGGCCCTTGCCCCGTCATGAGCGCACGCCAACTCGACGAGACGCTGCACCAGCTTGCCCTTGTCCACGCGGTGCAGGACTAGGCGCTTGGAGGCGTCGAGCCGATCGACAACCACTTCGTCTGCCTCGTCGTCCGTCGTGAGCGCTAGGGCTTCACCTCGGACGGCACGTGCGGTGGCGGAGAGTTCCATGACTCGCATCGGGCGTGTGCCGACCACGGAGTTCTGGGCGGACTGGACGGAGTAGAGCATCTTGCTGAACGCGGGCGTAAGGTGCGCTTCGTCGTGTACGAGCAGCGAGTCCTGCCCGATGAGTCCAGCATGCTGCGCCCGACCGTACCGACCGTCCCCGTATCCGCTGAACAGCAGCTTGCTGCCGATCATGTCGATGGTACCGACGATCACAGCCGGCCGAGCCGGATGGGCCTTCCACTCCTCGTTGTCCGCCAGCTCGCCGCGGAGCGTGCTTACGGCGAGGAGCGGCCCGGTGTCACCCCCTCCGGCGAGTCGGCGCAGGGCATCCGCCAGTGCGCTAAGCACCCCCTGCTGGCCCTCCTCAGGCCCGGTCGGCTGAGTGCACAGGGCCTCCCGGATACGCTCGACCAGAACGGTCGCCTGGTCGACCACCGTTCGGCGGTTCACGACGTACGCAAGCCGTCGAGGGAGGGTCGCCTGGTTCCGGAGCGCTTGGGCAGCAAGGGCAACCAGCCAGATCGGGATCACGGACGTCTTCCCAAGGCCGGTGGGAAGATCACAGAGGGCGGGTATCTTGCCGGCGAACATGGCATCGAAGAGCCGCGCCTGCCAGCGCAGCGGCCGGTACCCGGTCAGCGCTTGGAAGGCAGCGTCAAAGCTGATGGACACCGGCCTCACAGCAGTCGCCTCCCGCCCTGGTGGGGCACGTTACTGCGGCGTCTACCCCAGGCTTCTGAGGAACTCCACCGCGTTGCGGACGTCCCCCATGGCGTCCTCGCCGCACTCGCGCTCGATGGCGTAGAAGCCCTTGTAGCCGTTCTCGGCGAAGATGCGGTGCAGGGCCGGCCAGTTCGTCATGCCGGTGCCGAGCGGCACTTCGTCCGACGTGCCGTCCGGCCGGAGCACGGAGTCCTTGGCGTGGGCGTGCACGACGAAGGGCACAAGTGTGCGGAGCCCCTCGACGGGATCGAAGTCAGCCATCGCGGCGTCGTAGTCGAAGGCCATGCCATGCGCCTTCGCGATGTGCGGGGGCCAGATCAAGAGGTTGGCGGGATCGAAGTTCACGCGCAGACTGGGGCTGTCGATGTCCTCCATCAGCCGGCGGACGATCCGAGGCGGCTCCGGGCCCGTCTCAAGCGCCAGAACGGCGCCGACCTTCTCCCCGTGCGCGGCGATCTCCGCCAGGCCGTCCCGGAACAGCGCATAGCGGGGGTCGCGCTCATCCGTGGGGCAGATGCCGGCATGGGCCATCCATAGACCCTCGGCCATGTCGACCGCCGTCTCGTTGAGGCGCTTTCCCCAGGCGATGTTCTCCTGCCGGCCCTCGGCCTCACCGAGATCGACGTTGCCGCCCCAGCCGATCAGGGCCGAGACCTCGAGGCCATAGCCCTTGATCCTGCCCAGGATTTGCTTCCGTTCCTGCCCCGTACGGTGCTCCAGGTCCCAGGCGCCGCCGGAGGCGCCGATGTGGACGCCCTCGACGCCAAGCTCGACGGCGACCTCGATGCCGCGCCAGGGGTCCGCGCCGCCGGTGGTGGGGATGATCGCGATCTTCATGGCTGGCTCCTCCGCTCTACGTCTCGGCGTGGCCGCCGCCCTACGGGGATTCCCCGACACGCCCAGTACGGCCTCCGGGGATGCGCGAGGGCACGTGCCGAGGCTGCCCAACAGGTCTGCCCGTCAGGCCGTAGGTAAGAGGCCGTGCGCGCAGGGCCTCCGTTCCCGTCCGTGGAATGGGAGGCGTGGTGGGTGGGCGTAGTCTTGCCGGCCAACCACCTTGGACCACACGAATGGGGGCCTCACCATGTCACCGCGCGACTCGCCCGCTACCTACCTTGGCCACAGCGCGAACAGCGTAGGGGAGCCGCGGCGCCCTGCCGGGCGGGACCTGCGCGCAGGCCCGCCCGGCTGCATGCCTGGACAACTGACTCTTCACATATGTTTCAACCCACGCCCCCGGGCCGGGAGCGACGCAGACTACGAACGTGCAGCTTTCAACCGAAAGCTTGACAGGCACCTTGTTATATGAGAAGATTCAGTAATCAGCTACATGCATCCGCCTACGCGAGCACCGCCAGACGTGCACTTGGTGCAACGGCACAAACGCGTGCAGGCGAATGATAGCACATCCGGCTGCAGTTTGCTGACGAGAGGAAGGACCGTGATCGTGAGTACCAGGCGCTACTACGCGCACACTAAGAAGGGGCGGCCTCCGGAGGAGTGGGAGCCTCTCCGACGCCACCTTGAGGAGGTTGCGGAGTGCGCCGAGCGATTCGCACAAGCGGCGGGCGCGGACGCCCGAGGCATCGGCGCCGCCCTTGTGGCCGGCCGGCTCCACGACTTGGGCAAGTACGACGAGCGCTTCCAGGACTACTTGCGCTGCTCCGCTGCTGGCCGCCCTGCCGAGGCATTCTCGCACAAGCACTACGGCGCCGCCGAGGCCGCGAGGTTCGGCCGCGACCTAGCCATTGCCATCGCCGGACATCATGGCGGCCTCCCTGACACGTCGGAGCTTGGCTCGCGCATCGCCAACGTCGACTCCAGTCCGCTACTGGACGCGGCCTGCGAAGACGGGGCCGCGGTCATCGGACTCGCAGTCCCGGCAATCGCCGGCCATGTGCGGCGCCTGCCCCTGAACTTCGACCTACACACGCGTCTGCTGTTCTCGTGTTTGGTCGATGCCGACGCCCTCTGTACCGAGCAGTTCGTGGAGCCGGAGAAGTCGGCGCTACGTGTCCCCAGGCCCCTCGATGCGGTGGCTTTGGCCCGGCGGCTCGATGCTCACCTGTGTACGATGAACCGGGAAGGCCCGGTGAACGCACTCCGCCGCGAGGTGCTGGTGGCGTGCCGCGCCGCCGGAGCGCTGGAGCCCGGATTCTTCTCGCTCACCGTGCCTACGGGCGGTGGCAAGACGCTGGCTTCGATGGCCTTCGCCCTGGAGCACGTCAAGGCGCACGCCAAGGCCCACGGCCTGCGACGCATCCTGTACGTCATTCCGTACGTCAGCATCATCGAGCAGAACGCCGATGTCTTCCGCGAGGCGCTTGGGGAAGAGTGGGTCCTGGAGCATCACAGCCTCGCCCAGGTCGAGCACGACGAACGGCGGGTTGGCGAGGAGACGGTCGATCCCGCCGCTGTTAGTGCCCGCCTCGCCACGGAAGACTGGGACGCACCCGTCGTCGTCACCACCACCGTCCAGTTCTTTGAGAGCCTGTTCTCGAACCGGCCGGGCGCCTGCCGCAAGCTCCACAACATCGCGCGGTCTGTCGTCATCTTCGACGAATGCCAGACGCTGCCGCCGCCGATGTTGGAGCCCATACTCGACATGCTCCGCGGCCTCACCGAGCACTGGGGCGTGTCGATGGTCTTCTGCACGGCGACACAACCCGCGTTCGGCCGGTCCGAACGCCTGCCGGCTGGATTGGATAACGTCCGCGAGATCGCCCCGGATCCCCAAGCGCTGTTCTGCGCTCTCCGCCGGACGCGCGTTCACTGGCCCAAGTCGGAAGGCGACGTGTGGGACTTCGCGCGCGTATCCGACGAGATGCTCCGCGCCCCGGATCGCCAGGCGCTCTGCGTTGTCAACACGAAGGCTCACGCGCGCGAGCTGTTCGAGGTGCTCCGTAACCAGTTGGAGCTCCCAGGTGACGGTCGCCTGGCAGGTGCAGGTCTCTTCCACCTATCGACGGCGATGTTTCCGGCCCACCGAACGGCGACCCTGAAAGCGATCCGGGCACGGCTTCATGGCAGACTGCCCTGTCTCGTGGCCGCAACGCAGCTCGTCGAGGCCGGCGTAGACCTCGACTTTCCCGTGGTACTGCGTGCGCTGGCGCCGATGGACTCCATCGCCCAAGCCGCAGGCCGCTGCAACCGTGAGGGCAGCCGCGCTGAAGGCGGGGAGGTCCATGTCTTCGTCCCCGAGCACGACATGGGCCCGCCCGGTTGGTACGAGACGGCCAGGGAAGTCACCCGGGCGCTGCTGCGCGCGGGTGAGCCCGACATTCACGACCCTGAGCTGTACCGGCGCTACTTCAAGAAGCTGTATCCGCTCGGCGACCTGGACGCGCGCGGGATCCAGGGGAAGCGCAGGAACCTGGCCTTCGCCGAGGTCGCCGAGGCCTTCCACATCATCGACAAGGCTACCGTCTCGGTTGCCGTTCGCGAGTTCCCGGATAGGTGCGGGGACGTAGGTCTCGTCGAGGATCTCTTGGCAGAGGTCAGACGACGTGGGGCACCCAGCCGCGAGATCCTCCGCAAACTCCAGCCCTACACCCTGAACCTCTACCGCAACGCATTCGACGCGGCCCACGCGATGGGCCACATCCACGAGTTCGTGCCGTCGCTTTGGGTCCTTGAGGGTCGGCACGCCTACAGGGAGGAGGTGGGAGTGGACATTGAGGAGTCTATCGCCTTCATCGTCTGAGACGCAACGAAAGGAGCTGGGCCATGCTCGACCGCGAGACCGTACGCGTCAAGGTATGGGGTGAGCTGGCCTGTTTCACCCGGGCGGAAGCCAAGGTGGAGCGGCTGAGCTATCCCGTCATGACCCCCTCGGCCGCGAGGGGGGTACTCGAAGCGATCGCATGGAAGCCTGAGATGCGCTGGTGGGTACGACGCATCTCTGTGCTCCGGCCGATCCAGTTCGTATCGATCCGCCGAAACGAGGTCCAGGGCAAGATCCAGGTCAACAGCGTGCTCAAATGGATGGAGGGCGAGGAGCCGTTCGTGCCCTATCTTGCCGACAGCGCCGGTCGCGAAGGCGTCCAAGGGGAGAATAGGACCCAGCGCAACACCCTTGCCCTTCGCGATGTGGCCTACATCATCGAGGCCAGTGTCGACCTGCGCAACGGAGGCGGCGCCGAGGACCTTGCCAAGCACCGCGAGATCATGCTCCGACGCCTCAGCAAGGGCCAGTGCTACCACCACCCCTACCTCGGGATCCGCGAGTACTCGGCGAGCTTCGCCCCACCGGATGTCTCTGAGGAGCCCGTCGACGACTCGCGCGACATTGGGCTGATGCTCTTCGACGTGGACTACGGCGGAAAGGGCAACGTGCCGCTCTTCGCCCCGGCGCGGCTCGAAGACGGAGTGCTGAACGTCGAGGCGATGCGCGCCGCCGCGTCGCCCGGTGCGCCCGAGGAGGTGGCGCCGTGATCGTCACCCGGCTTTGTGAGCTGGCCCGGCGAGAGAACCTCCTCGACGATCCGGCGTTCGTCGGCCAAAGAATCCGCTTCCTCGTGCAACTGAGCGAGGAAGGTGCCTTCCTTGGACTGACGGAGACTCAGGGCAAGCTCGTGACGCGCGGGAAGAAGGAGACCCACGAGCCCAAGGAGTTCCTTACGCCCAAGGTCGGCAACCGCACGGACGGCAAGACCCCGTGTCTCCTGGCCGACACAATTCCCCGGGTGGTCGCCGGCCGCGGCGCCAAACAGGCCGACCACGACACCCACGCCAACTTCGTGAAGCTTACGGCAGAGTGTGCCGAGTCCACCAGAGACCCCGCCGCCATCGCCGTGTGCCGGTTCCTGGACGCAGCGGAAGCAGACCTCGCCGTCCTGGAACCTCTCAACGCGGCGATCGACGCGAAGAAACCGGGGCCTAGCGATTGGATCGGCTTCGACGTGGAGGGGTACGGGCTTGTTCTAGGCCGTGAAGCCGTGAAGGGCTTTTGGCGGCAAAAGCACGCGGCGCGCGCCGCGCGAAAGCTCGGATCTCGTCCACGCGAGGCCCAGTGCCTCGCGTGCGGGCGCGTGGCGCCCCCGCATCGCGGCCACGGCAAGATCAAGGGTGTGCCGGGTGCCAATTCGGCAGGTGCCTCGCTCATCTCGGCCGACGCAGTAGCCTTCGAGTCACTTGGGCTCCGCAAGTCTGCGACGAGCCCGGTGTGCGCCGACTGCGCTGAGGCATACACACGGGCGCTCGGATGGCTTCTGTCGAACGATAGGACGCGCTATCGAGATGGCGATGGCGGCGTGGCCTACGTCTTCTGGACACGGGAGCCCGTGGAGTTCGACCCCATGGTGATCGTCCAGCCGGACCCGGACAACGTCCGGAAGCTCCTCGAGTCGCCCTACAGGCCAGGGCACCGGAATGCTCTTGCCGCATCTGACCCAAACGCCTTCTACGCGCTCAGCCTGACCGGCGTGGGCGGAAGGGTCATGGTTCGCGACTGGATAGAGGAGACTGTCCCGACGGTATGCGAGCATCTAGCGGAGTGGTTCGCTGACATCGCCATCGTCCTTGATCGACCGCTGTACTCCGACCCAAGCTCAAAGACCGTCCGCGAGGGCGGCGGCCCGGGCAGCGTGTGGAACGCGTGGCCGCTACAGCAACTCGTGCGGGCCGCCGGGCGGCGGCAGGAGCGCGGGCATGAGGTATCCGGCCGCGTTTCGTCGGCGCTGTTCCGGGCGGCCGTGCTAGGCCAGTGTCCGGGCGAGGACGTGCTATCAGCCGTGGTTCGGCGTATCCGCGCCGAAGCGGCCGTCCGCCCCGCTCGGGCCGCCCTGCTCCGACTCACCATCAACCGCCTCGCGGGCCGCGAGGCGCCAGGCGCACACCAAGGAGGCATCACCATGTCTGAGAGACTCGACACCGCGCAGGCCAATCTAGGCTACCGCTGCGGCCGGCTTCTGTGCATACTTGCCCGGCTCCAGTACCTGGCTCTTGGCAAGACCAACGCAACCATTGTGGACAGCTACTACGGCGCCGCCAGCACAACGCCCGCCTCGGTTTTCGGCAGGCTGATCCACCTGGCCCAGGCCCACCTCGGCAAGCTCGGCGCCGCGGACCGCAGCGGCGTCGCCACGAACATCCGGAAGGACATCGAGGAGATCATCGAGCAGCCGGAGCCGATGATGGAGTTCCCCCTCCAGCTCTCCCTGCAGGATCAGGGTCGCTTCGCGCTGGGGTTCTACCACCAGAGCGCTGAGTACCGCGCGCGTAGTGCCGACAGGGGCGGCAGCGAAGGCGGAGAGGTCCTCGCCGGACCAGGCGAAGCCGACTCGGCGGACATCAGTGACGGCGAATGACAATGACCACGGTCTCGACCGGACGCCCGCTCTGAAAGGAGCAAGAACCACATGGCAAAGGACCTGAACGCGATCGTAGACAAGCGGTACGACCTGGTTCTGCTATTCGATGTCACTGACGGCAACCCCAACGGTGACCCTGACGCGGGCAACCTGCCCCGGCTCGATCCCCAGACCATGCAGGGCATCGTCACCGACGGCTGCCTGAAGCGGAAGGTCCGCGACTACGTGACTGTGAGGCGCGCTGAGGGTGGCGACCTGGGCGATGGCTACGACATCTACATTCAGGTGGGCGGCATCCTAGAGCGCGAGCACGTCAACGCCTACGGCGCGCTGTTCGACATGGACGAACCCGGAGCGCGCGCGAACAAGGAAGTGGACAAGACGATGGCGGCGCGGAGGTGGATGTGCCAGCGCTTCTTCGACGTGCGCGCCTTCGGTGCGGTGATGAGTCTGGGCGTTAACTGCGGCCAGGTGCGCGGGCCGGCACAGCTAACATTCGGACGCTCAGTTGACCCCATCGCGCCGCAGGAGATCACCATCGTCCGCAAGGCTGTCGCCACGGAAAAGGAGGGAGAGAAGCAGAAGGAAAAGCACGGCTACATCACCGGGACCATGGGTCGGAAGAGCGCAGTGCCCTACGGCCTCTATGCCGGTTACGGCTTTATCAATCCCTTCCTGGCCAAGGACACCGGTTTCACATATGCTGACCTGTCGCTCTTCCTCGAGGCACTGGTCCGTATGTTCGACCTCGACCGGTCCGCCTCGCGCGGGCTGATGGCGACTCGGGGGCTCTACGTGTTCGAGCATGCGTCGGGACTGGGCAACGCGGCGTCGCATGAGCTGTTCAGCCGCGTGCGCGTCGAACCCCTTGGGCTGGAGACGCCCCCTCGACGCTTCGAGGACTACCGCCCGCGGATCACCGTCGACCGCGAGGGGCTGCCGCAGGGCGTGACACTCTACGAGCTTCCCGCGCAGCACGGGGAGCTGTTCGCGACATGACCCTCGTCGCCGAGGACGACCTTGTCCCCCTCTCCGGGCTCGCACACGTCGTCTTCTGCGCCAGGCGGGCCGGGCTGCACTTCGTCGAGGGGATGTGGGAGGACAACCTGCTTACCGTCGAGGGCGGCTTCACCCATGAGCGCGCGCACGAGGGGCCGCGCCGAGAGTCGCGCGGAGCGGTCGTCATCGTGCGCGGGCTGCACATTAGGTCCATGACACTCGGCGTTTCCGGCATCGCCGATGTCGTCGAGTTCCAAGCGGTCAAGGAAGGTGAGGAAGGGGCGCCACTGGCCGGCAAGCCGGGGCTGTGGCGCCCCTTCCCCGTCGAGTACAAGCGCGGACGCCTGCGCCACGAGCGTTCCTTCATGGTCCAGCTATGCGCGCAGGCGATCTGCCTTGAGGAGATGCTCGCGGTCGCCGTGCCTCGAGGCGCCCTGTTCTACGGGAAGTCGCAGCGGCGGCTGGAAATCGACCTGGACCCCGCTCTTCGCGAGGAGACCGAGGCCGCCGCGCGGCGCTTTCGCGAGATCGTGGTGGCCGGGGAGACGCCGCCGCCCGAGCCGGGGCCCAAGTGCAAGAGCTGCTCGATAGAGCCGCTCTGCCTGCCTAAGACCACCGGCCGGGGGCGCAGCGCGCGGCGCTACCTCGCCTCGGCCCTGACAACCAGTGAGGAGGCGCCGCCGTGAAGCACCTGCTGAACACGCTCTACGTGACTACGCAGGGAGCCTACGTCCACAAGGAAGGCGAGACGGCCGCGGTGCAGGTCGAAGGCGAGACGAAGCTCCGCGTGCCCCTCCACACGCTCGGCTCCATCGTCTGCTTCGGACGCGTGTCGTGCAGCCCCGGGCTCATGGGCGCCTGCGCCGATCGCGACATGCTGATCTCGTTCCTCAGCATGAACGGCCGGTTCCTCGCCCGCGTGTCCGGGCCCGTGTCAGGCAACGTGATGCTGAGGCGCGAGCAGTACCGGACCGCCGACGATGAGGAGTTCAGCGCCGGCATGGCGCGGTCCGTCGTGATCGCGAAGGTGGCGAACTCGAGGACCGTCCTGCTGCGCGCCATGCGCGACCATCCGGAGGGCGCCGGCGTCGAGGAGATAAGGTCCGCGTCCGACTATCTCGGCAGGCTGCTTGGGACCCTCAGAGCGGAGGCGCCGCTCGACGTCGTCAGGGGGCGCGAGGGGGAGGCCGCGCGCGCTTACTTCGGAGCATTCGACCACCTCATCACGGCGCAGAAGGAAGCCTTCTTCTTCCGGCAGCGCAGCCGGCGCCCGCCGCTCGACAACATGAACGCTCTGCTGTCGTTCACCTACACGCTGCTGCTACACGACGTGACGGCGGCCCTCGAGGCGGTGGGGCTCGACCCGGCGGTCGGCTACCTGCACCGCGACAGGCCCGGCCGCCCAGGGCTGGCGCTCGACCTGATGGAGGAGCTGCGCGCCTTCATCGCCGACCGGCTCGCGCTGTCGCTCGTGAACCGACAGCAGATGGCTCCGGGCGGCTTCGAGACAACGGAGACCGGCGGGGTCATCATGAACGATGACACGCGCAAGACACTGCTGGTCGCCTATCAGAAGCGGAAGCAGGAGGAGATCGCCCATCCGTTCATCGAGGAGCGGGTGGCGGTCGGCCTGATCCCGCACGTTCAGGCGATGCTGCTCGCCCGGTTCCTGCGCGGCGAGCTCGACGCCTACCCGGCCTTCGTGTGGAGGTGATGCCGGTTGACGGCACTCGGGGCAATGGGCTTCAGCCCATTGAGAGGTGATGCCCGTTGATGGTCCTAGTAACCTACGACGTGAGCACGACGACGCCCCAGGGAGAGGCTCGGCTGAGGCGCGTGGCGAAAGCCTGCGAGAACTACGGGCAGCGTGTCCAGTTCTCGGTCTTCGAGTGCCTGTTGGAGCCGGCCCAGTGGGCGAGGCTGCGGCACAGGCTGGAGGAGCTGATCGACCCCGAGCAGGACAGCCTAAGGTACTACCACCTCGGGGCCAACTGGCAGAAGAGAGTGGAGCACGTCGGCGCCAAGGCAACCTATGACCCCGAGGGGCCGCTGGTCGTCTAGCTCCCCTGCCTGGGAGAGCATGTCGTGAGTAGGCCTCGAAGGGGCTGTGTCGAACGGCGCGGGAGTGAGGGCGCCCGCGAACCCGGAGCTACCATTGGTGGCCCGGTAGGTTCGCGACTGGCGCAGAGCCGCCTGTGGCGCGGCTCGGCGGCCGGGTGCCCGGGCCGGAAGGGGTGGTCGAGGCGATGAGGGAGGAGGGTTCGCGCAGGGGACGGTCCTAGCCCTTGGCGCGCAAGGGCTGAGGAGGGAGGAGTCGCCCCCTCGCACGGGGGCGTGGATTGAAACGATCGTCGTGCCGACCGACGCCATCGCGTCTCGCAGGTCGCCCCCTCGCACGGGGGCGTGGATTGAAACAACATCAGCAAAAAGAGCTTGCAAGCGTTGCGGAGTCGCCCCCTCGCACGGGGGCGTGGATTGAAACCCCACTGCTCCCCATCCCCTCCCGGCGCTTCCGCGGTCGCCCCCTCGCACGGGGGCGTGGATTGAAACCTTCGCGGCCACGAGATCCACAATCCCGTCGGCCTGTCGCCCCCTCGCACGGGGGCGTGGATTGAAACCACGTACCGCAGCACGGCCGCGAGCCGATCCCGCGGTCGCCCCCTCGCACGGGGGCGTGGATTGAAACTTGCCTAGCTCACTATTCTTCCAGGTGTTCCAGTCGTCGCCCCCTCG
>Ga0315280_10006120_pt1 | contig 16759 bp, 10 predicted proteins | sample YL17G06_40_MG_FD_203697 | JGI IMG/M metagenome (GOLD analysis project Ga0315280, IMG submission 203697) | Sediment microbial communities from Yellowstone Lake, YNP, Wyoming, USA - YL17G06_40 | ecosystem: Environmental > Aquatic > Freshwater > Lake > Sediment | place: USA: Wyoming | collected...
CGATGATGGACAATTTGCAGGGCAAGCCCTGCCCCTACATTGATAGCAGTTGTGGACGAGGGTTCTAGAATCTCGCCCGTTTAAACGCGATGAAAAAACGCGGCCAGCCAGATCATCCGAGCGTCACGATGTCTGCTCGCGCAAACACCATTATCCCGGGCAATATGTGCAAATAACCCACTATCCTCCCCCTTGACGGGGGAGGGCTGGGGTGGGGGTGAGCTTGATCAAGCTTCAAAACTCTCGGTGTCGGTCTTTTAGTTAAACTACAAGTAAAGCTCTGACCCCAAAGAGCCACCGCTCCTATCCCGGAAACGCGGATTTTCGTTGGCCCACCGCGTCGTAACAATGCAGTTGTCAAAGAACCCGTCACAAACCGCTGTCATGCGATGCACAGATGCGAGGCGAAGCCTGCCTCCGATCTCAGAAGAAGATTGCATACGCCTAGCGCAAACCAAAATGTAGGGGTAAGGCTTGCCTTACCCAGGGCGCAATGAATTGCGCCCCTACGTCGCACGCGTTCGCGCTGGAGACTGGTTCAGAGCAGATTATACGGCCTCGCCCTGGCCGCATAACCGGACCCTGCTTTCGCAGGCTCAAAGCCTTTTCATCCGCCCTGGGACGCGGGCTTGTCAGACCCGCGTGAGTCCGAGAAAAATTTCCGGACCCTCAGACAGTCAATGAACGGCTGGCAGGATATAATCCTGCACCAAACGGTCACCACTGTGCACGATATAACTTCGAGCACGAGGTTGACACATCTGGTCAAGGGCTGTGCCCTTGTCCGCTCTCCAAGAACCGCCTCTGTCCTGCGTAGCTCCAGAGGAGCGAAGCAGGATCAAGCCTCTCTATATATAGGAAAAATTGGCCACGCGAGGATCATATAATTTGGACCGCAACTTGCGGTTTTTAAAGGATAATATCGATTTTCCCTCGAGCCTGACCTAGGTTCAGAGCGGCTAAACACTTTTTACTTTCGCCTTTAGTTTCATCCACTTGCCGATGCCGAAAAATGACCCCAAAACGACCATATTTTTATGACAAAAATTGTCAGGAATTGGGAATTAGGAATTAGGGATTAGGATTTAGGAGTCCGGCCAAATTCCCAATTCCTGATTCCCGACTCCCCAGCCCCTTACCACGGGGCTAGAGAAGCGCTCGCAATTTACACCTCATCGCCGCGGAATTCACAGAGTGGCGGTAAAGAGCGCCGCCCGTCCAGGGATCTAATTATTGCCCTTTATTGATTCATTTTTGAGATTTCATTTAAGCCGCTGTTCCCATTTTTGGGAAAATTTCAGGAAATTTTTTCTTTTTTGCATTTTTGGATAGGGGCATTGAGCCCGTCTGAAAACAATCCTTTCCCAAAAACGGCTTAATTCTCAAGGAGTTAGCACTCAGATAAATCCCCTGGCCGGGATGGCATAATTCTTGGATATGAAAATAGCTGGAGAAGAAAATTTAAAAAGGGAGAAAGAAGATGACAGAGGGAACAATAATGCTGGTTGACGATGAGGAATATGTCGTCAACGCTCTAAAGCGTTCGCTGCGCCGCGAGGGATATAACACCATCGGGTTCACGGATGCGCGGCAGGCTCTGGAGGCGCTCCAGACCGAGGATGTGGATGTCATCATCTCGGACCAGCGAATGCCGGGAATGACGGGTATGGAGTTTCTGATCCAGGCCCGGAAGCTTTACCCGAATGTCATCCGCATTCTCTTAACCGGCCATTCGGATATGGAGGTGGCGATAACCGCGATCAACGAGGGCAAGCTCTACCGGTTTTTGACCAAGCCCTGGGATGACCGCGAGCTCAAGATAACTTTGCTCAATGCGATGAAGCTCCGGAAAGTTATTGTTGAGAACAAAAAATTGGTGGAGCAAATCCAGGAGCAGCAGAGCTACATCCAGTCGCTTGAGGCTAAATATCCCGGCATCTCAAAAGTCAAGCGGGACAAAACCGGAGCGATCATCCTGGAGGATTCAGATTGAAAAAAAGGCCGACAGTGCTGATTCTGGATGACGATGAATTGGTCATCCAGTCGCTGGGGAAAGCGCTTCAAAACCTGGGCTATGGCGTGATCTTGTGCCTGAATCCGAGAGAGGCTCTTGACCGCATTGAGAATAGCGAGGTTGATCTGGTTGTCTCGGATTTGAGAATGCCGGCTATGAACGGAATCGAATTCCTGGAAAAAATCCAGGCCAAATGCCCGAACGCGGCCCGGGTTCTTATGATTGGTCCCGAGGATCGTGAGATCGCGGCTGCGGCAATATCTCGAGAAGCGGCTGACTGGTTTTTAGGAAAGCCCTGGGAAGAAGAGGTGATCAGGCTCACGCTTTTAATGATTTTGCGCTTGCAGCGCATCGTTTGTGAAAACCGGGAGCTTCAAAGCCGGCTGAGAGAGCAGGAAGCCGGACAGGAAAATGCCTTTATCACATAGGGGTGCGGGGTTATTTGAAAAAAGCTGCTGACCAAAGGAGAGGAAAATGACGGAAGCCATTATGTTTGTGGATGATGAGGAAAACATACTTCATTCTTTGCGCCGGGTGTTCAGGAAGGAGAACTATGAGGTCATCACCTGTGTCAGTGCGGAAGAGGCGTTGAAGGTTCTGGAGACCAAGCCGGTGCAGGTTCTGATCACGGATCAGCTGATGCCGGGGATGAAGGGCACGGAGCTGCTCAAAATTGTTAAAGAAAAATATCCGCTGACCATCCGCATGCTTTTGAGCGGCCACAGCGATATGGAAGACCTGATCCGCGCGATCAACGAGGGAGAAGTTTACCGGTTTTTGAAGAAGCCGGAAGACCTGACCAATCTTATTCAGGTGGTGGGACGCGCGCTTGAACAAAGCCGGCTTTTGCAGAAAGTGCACGCAGTCTTTGAGATGCTCCAGCAAAAAAACCAGGAAGGCGTCAGCTACCATTTCAAGTCCAGCTACGCGAGCGGGTTGATCAAGGTCGAGGTAAACAGTGATCTCCATGTTCTAACCCAGGAGCAGGTGATCAACATCCTGAACAGCCTGATCGATCACGCCGCGGAAAATCTGGGGCTGGACATCATCGGCGGAATCCTGACCAGAGAGCGGGGCCGGATGATTCTTTGTGCGGACCTCAAATCAGGTTTCCAGCTTGTCTTTGAATTGCCGATCGAGCAGAAAAATGGATGACCGGATAAGCACGCAAATAACCAGCAGCCTGATTCAATACCTGGAAAAATCGGGCGCGGAGCTGAAGCCTTTTTTGGATGCGGTCGATTTTTCCAGGGAATACCTGTGCTCTCCGCAAAAATTGATTTCCAACGAGGACCTCATAATCATCTTCTCGCAAGCCAGGGAAATACTGGGGCAGGACCACATTGCGTATTGGACCGGCAGAACCCTGGTCGAATCCCGGAAGCAGGAATTTATCAACCAGGCGCTTATCTTTCCTTCCAAGATGATCAGGTCGGTGCAGAACCTCCTGGAATGGGCCGACCGTCTGTTTCCCCTCGGGAAAATCGAGTTTGAATTGATTTCGCGGCGTGAATTCCAGGTTCGAATCTCAAAGCAGACAGACTATATCCATACCCGGGACCATTGCCAGTTTTTTCAAGGCCTTTGGGACGGGATCATCGCGGTCAATTCCGGCATGGTTGAGAAAAACATAGAAGAAAGCTGCATGCTTCCGATTGACCAGAAAGGCGAGATCGACGGCAAGCTGTACCGATTCGATGACCAGGCGCGGCTGATTGAATATGAAACCGATTCTTCCGGCCAGCCGCAAAACGAAAAAGGGCTGAACAAAATTGACCCCCATCGGCCTTATGAAATCAAAGGCGTCCGCTATCTCGCGGGCTCCTGCGCTTACCGATTGAGCTGGAGGGACGGCCGGAGTCCGGTCAAAAGGCTCTGGGACCAAACTTTCGGCAGCCTTTTAAAGTTTTTCCGAATAGTGCTGCTGTTTGAAAAGTCGCGGGTTCCGGACAACAGAACCTTTCAGCAGGTGGCTTTTGAGTGGAGGCATCTGCTGAGGTGGGAAGAAAGCTATTCTCTGACCAAAGCCAAGTATCTCGCTTACCTGGGGGTTATTGTGCTGACGGCTTTGCCCCTGGCCGGCCGTTTCTTTGAAGAGCTCAAGGATTATCTCTCCATCGGCCTGTCGAATGTGGCGCTCTCGCTTTTGATTCTAATCCTGGGCATGGGAATCACCAAGCTGCAGCTGAATTATGCCCGGAAGCTGCATCGCGAGAAAAGCCAGGCGGACCAGTTTCTGCAAAGAGCGGGCGTGGGCGTAACTATGATCAACAGGGATTATGAGATCGTATATGCCAACCCGCTGATTCTGGACCTTTACGGGGAAGCGCTGGGCAGGAAGTGCCACCAGGTTTTCAGGTGGGAGACAAAACCCTGCCCGGAGTGCGCTCTGGAAAAAGTCTTCCGGGATAAATCACGAACGCAGATGGAGGTCAAGAACATAACGCGCTCCGGCCTGGAAAAGTGGTTCTACACAACGACAACCCCGATCCTGGATCAGGACGAACGGGTGGTCGGGATGCTGATGATCTCAAACGATATTGACGAGAAGAAGCGGCTGGAGTTCGAGTTGAGCGGGAAACAGGCCCAGCTTGAGGCCTCGGAGCGCAAGTATCGACACTTTATGGAGCATGCGGCTGACGCCATTCTTATCACCGACCTGACCGGATGCCTGATCGAAGCCAGCCAGCAGTTCTACCAGCTGCTCGAAATCCCGGATCAAGCCGAAGCCCAGGACGCCAAAGTCCTTGAAAACGCGATTTACGAGACCGCTGAAAAGCAGAAGCTGGACCTGCTCTCCCGGGCCATGATCCAGGACGGGAAGCCCCGGGAATTCGAACTTAAACTGCAATGCCGGAGCGGGCGCTGGATCAATGTGGAAGTGAGGGCCATCCCCATTATCGGGGAGCGGGAGATGTCCTGGATGCAGTTCATTCTCAGGGACATCACCCAGCGCAAACGAAGGGAATTCGAGAAAAATCTGATGCTCTCGGTGTCCAACGCGATCAAGGATGCGCCCAGCCTCCAGGAACTTCTGGACCAGGCCTTAGAGGGCATTGGCGCGATTATGGAAGTGCCGATCGCGGCTATTTTCATAAAAGACCCGGACCAGCCGCAGCTTAAGCTGGCCGCGCAGATAGGACGCAGCCCCGAGGCGATGAAGCGGCTGGCGCGGATCGCAATTGACGGCAGCGCCAACAACATCGCCAGCAGGGCCGCGATCCTGAACCGGCCCATCGTGGTTTCGGATGTCCGGCAACTGAAGATGGATCACGACACCCGGCAGCGGGTGGATATGATGGGCGTTTCCTCGATGATCTGCATGCCCATGCTTACGGAAGAGCAACTCCTGGGCGTGATTCAGATCGCGACCAAAGACACCCAATTTTTTGACAAAAACAAGATTAACATTCTTAGCCAAATGGCTAACGAGCTTGCGGTTGGAATAGCCAGGCAGCGGCTCCGGGATGCGCTGGAGGAAAAAAACCGGGAGCTGGTAAAAAAGCACCGGGAGCTGGAGAACGCGACCCTCCAGCTTCTCCAGAACGAGAAGCTGGCGTCAATCGGCCAGCTCGCGGCCGGCATCGCCCACGAGATCAACAACCCCATGGGCTTCATCAACGCCAACCTGAATATCCTGGATGACTACCGCCAGGACCTGGAAAAAATTTTTGCCGCCTATGACCGCTTGCTCTCCAGAACACCTTCTGCGGATGCCAAATCGGCCGCGGCCGATGAATCGGCCGAATTGAACAGCCTGAAGCAAAGGATCGATGCCTCGGCCCTGTTTGAGGAATTCAAGGCCGTGATCAGGGAATCCAAGGAAGGCGCGGAGCGGGTGAAAAGGATCATTCAAAATTTAAAGGAATTCTCTCATCCGACCAAGGGTGAGCCGGAATTGACCGACATCAACCAGAATATCGAAAGCACGCTCAGCATCGTCTGGAACGAGCTGAAATACAAGGCGGAGGTGAAAAAGGAATACGGGGAGCTGCCCCAGGTCAACTGCTATCCGCAGGAGCTGAGCCAGGTGTTTATGAATATCCTGATCAATGCCGCGCAGGCGATCAAGGAACGGGGGGAGATCAACATCAAGACCTGGGCCGAGAACGGAGAGGTATGCGTCAGGATAAGCGATACCGGCTGCGGGATCAAACCCGAGCAGCTGCCGAAGATATTCGATCCCTTTTTCACCACCAAGGAGGTGGGCAAGGGAACGGGACTGGGCCTGAGCATATCCTACGGGATCGTTAAAAAACACCGCGGCGAGATCAAGGCCGAGAGCGAGCTTGGCAAGGGAAGCGCGTTTACCGTTTCTCTGCCTGTTGACGCCCTGGGGATGAGAAACGAGCCGGCCAAGCAAGAGGCCGGAGGCATAAAAGCGAATGAAGAAAAAATTGAGAAAACGATTTGATTCCAGCCGGGAGCCAATGCCCGGACAAAGCTTTGACCGGGAAGGCGCGGAATCCGCGGCTGAAGAAACAGGGGACCGCTACCAGGCGCTCTTCGAGCGGTCCCTGGATATGGTTTATCTTCACGATTTTCAGGGCCAATTCATCGACGCCAATCCCGCCGCGCTCAATGCGCTGGGCTATTCCAAAGATGAACTTCCCGGCCTGAATTTTGCCTCCTTATTGAGTCCAGACCAGATACCTCTGGCTTTGAGCTTGCTCAAGGAATTACAAGAAACCGGCATTCAGAAAGGATTGAGCCAGTTCAGAATTAAGACCAAAGACAGCAGACACCTCGATGTCGAAACCAAAGCCTCGGTCATCTACAGGGAGGGCAAACCCTACGCCATCCAGGGGGTGGCCCGGGATATTTCGGAACAGCTGCGGATGGAGAACACGCTTCGGAAATCGGAGGCGAATCTCAAGGCCATCGTTGACAACAGCATCCAGACCCTTTTCCTGATGAACCGGGAAAAGAAAATCGTAACCGCTAACAAGAGCGCCACCACGCTGGCCAAAGCTATCTTGGGCCGGGAGCTGAAGGAAGGGGACAACCTGTATGATTTGATCCGCGATCAAACCGAGCCGGAAGCAATGGCTTGGCTGGAGACGGTGTTTGCCAAGGCACTCCAGGGAGAGACCATAGACGCGGAGCAGAAATGGTTCAACATCTGGTGGGAGTTCAGCTTCAGCCCGGTATTTGAAAACGACCGGGTCATAGGCGTTTGTATGAGCGCGCTCAACATCCACGAGCGGAAAGAAATCACCGAGGCGCTCATTGACAGCGAAGAGCGTTTGAGCGCGCTGTTCCAGAACTCTTCGGACATCATCGCGGTCCTTGAGCCCGACGGCAAAATACGCTTCATAAGCCCTTCGGCGGAGCGCGTTCTGGGGTACAAGCCCAAACAAATGACGGGCAAAAAGGCCCTGGATTTTGTGTATAAAGAAGACCGCCGTTACGCGGCCCAAGAGTTCGACAAGCTGGTCCAAAGCCCGGGATTAAAAAAGCCCCTTGAATTCAGGTTCCTTAAACCCGACGGGACCTGCAGCTGGCTTGAAATCATCGTCGCCAATCTAATCGGCGATCCGACCATCAACGGAATGGTGCTCAACGGGAGAGACATCACCGAGCGGAAAAAAGGGCAGGAAGCGCTGCAGCAGAGCGAGCAGCGATACCGGCTGCTTGCGGAAAACTCCGCGGACCTGATCTGGACTCTAAGCCCGGAGCTTCAGTTCACTTATGTAAGCCCCGCAATCTCGCGCGGATATGGTTATGAGCCTGAGGAATTGCTCGGAAAACATTGCCGGGAATTTATGACCCCGGACTCATGGAAGACCGTAACCGAGACCATTCGCGGAAAGATGGTGATGGAAAGACTCTCCGCGCAAGAGCCGGCCACCAGCCAGCCGGGCACCAGGCTGGAACTGGAGATCATCTGCAAACACGGCTCCAAAGTTTGGACTGAAACCGTCATCCGGTTTTTACGCGACAAAGATGACAAGCCAATCGGACTTATTGGAATCTCCAGGGACATCACCGAGCGCAGGGCCGCGGAGCAAAAAATAAAGGAAAGCGAGAAACGCTACCGTCTTTTGGCAGAGAATGTGTCAGATCTTATCTGGACTACGGATATGAACCTTAAATTTACTTATAGCAGCCCTTCAATCGAGCGTATGGCCGGCTACACGCCGGAAGATATGTCCAAACTCTCCGTTGACAAAGTGCTGACTCCTGAGTCGCTCCAAACAGCTATGAAGGCTTTCCAAGAAGAACTAGCTATAGAGAAATCGCCGCAAAAAGACCTTTCCAGGAACAGGGTATTGGAATTAGAACAATACCGCAAAGACGGTTCCAGCTTCTGGACGGAAGTCACTGTAACATTTCTGCGCGACAAAGACGACAAACCGATCGGGCTTATTGGAATCTCCAGGGACATCACCGAGCGCAGGGCCGCGGAGCAAAAGCTCAGGCAAAGCGAGGAGCGCTATCGTCTGCTGGCTGAAAATGTAAGCGATGTTATCTGGACCATGGATATGAATCTCAAATTCACCTATATGAGCCCTTCCGTCTTTAATCTGCGGGGATACACCCCGGAACAAGTGCTGAACCAACCTCTCAACGAGATAATGAGTCCCGATTCAGTGAAAATGGTAGTCGATACATTCAAGGAAGCTCTGGAGCTGGAGAAATCGCCCCAGCGAGACCTTCGCCGAATCTGGCGCTTTGAAGTGCAGCAGCCCCGCAAAGACGGCTCTCTCGTCTGGACCGAATCAACCGTGAGTTTCCTTAGAGACCAGAATAACCAGGCGATCGGAATTCTCGGAGCTACGCGCGACATCTCGGAGCGGAAACGAGCGGAGGCGGAAAGGCAAAAGCTCCTGGTTAGTATGGCCCAGACCGACAAACTCGCCTCGCTCGGACAGTTTGCGGCGGGAATGGCCCACGAAATAAACAACCCGCTCGCCTACATCAAGGCCAACCTCAAAGTGCTCGATGAATACCGCAAGAATATCTCTGAGTTGTTCCAGGCCTACGATCTTTTCGTCTCCGCGGCCAAAAGCGCGGCCAGCGCCCGGCTCAATAATGAAACCCGCAATCTTTCCGGGCTTAAAAAGGATATGGACCTGGAGGGAATAATGACCGATTTCCGGGGACTGGTGGCGGAGTCCGAGGAGGGGGTGGAACGGATCAAGAACATCATCCAGAGCCTGAAAAAATTCGCGGAGCCGCCCAAGGTGATTCCGGAATACGCGGACCCGAATTCCATTATTGAAAGCACCTTAAACCTGGTCGAGGGCGTGATAAGGCGCAAAGCCTCTTTGAAAAAAGAACTGGGCATAATTCCCAGAATAAAGTGCTACCCGGAAGAGCTCAGCCAGGTTTTCATCAACCTTTTAACCAATGCCTTGAACGCGATCAAGACCTTCGGCGAGATAAGCATCTGCACCGAGGCCCTGGACGGGGTGGTAAAAATCAAAATCCGGGACACCGGCGTTGGTATGAGCCCTGAGCAAATGGCAAAAGTCTTCGATCCTTTTTACACCACCCAGGGCATCGGCAAAGGCAGGGGACTGGGACTGAGCGTGTCCTACGGCATTGTCAAAAAACACGGCGGCGAGATAAGGGTGGAGAGCGAACCGGGCAAAGGTTCCACCTTCACCGTGGAACTGCCGGCCGGGGAATGATTTATTTCCCAACAGGGAGGCATTTCGATGGAAGCAAGCGACAAATGGAAACAATGGGCGCTGGGACTGGAAGCAATGACCGTGCTCTTCGTGGACGACGAGGAAAATGTTTTGAACTCGGTCAAAAGAATCCTTCGCCGGGAGCCATACCAGGTCATCACCCAGAGCTCCGCTTCCCAGGGGCTGGAGCTTATTAAATCCCAGCCGATTCAGATGATCGTTTCCGACCAGCGAATGCCGGAGATGAACGGAATCGAATTTTTGGAAAAAGCGCGCCAGCTTTCGCCCGACTCGATCCGGATAATGCTCACCGGCTACAGCGACTTGAAAACCGCGGAACAAGCCATCAACCGGGTTGAAATCTATCGCTTTCTTGCCAAACCCTGGAACGACGAAGACCTTAAGGCCACCATCCGCCAGGGACTTTTGAACTGGCAGCTGAAAAGCGCGAACCAGACCATGCTCGAAGTTATCGACCAGCAGAACCAGGAGCTGCAGGAATTCAACCAGGAGCTTGAGCGCAAGGTTGAGGAGCGCACCCAGCAGCTGAAAGAAATACAGGCCCATCTCATCCAGTCGGAAAAGATAGCCACGGTCGGACTGCTTGCCGGCGGAATCGCTCACGAGATAAACAACCCCCTGGGCGCAATCCTGGCGCTCACCCAGCTCTTGCTTATGGACATCAAAGATAATCCGGCCCTGGCCGATGATCTGCATAAGATCGAAGAGGCGGTTCTGCAGTGCAAGAAAATCACCACCAGCCTCCTTAACTTCTCAAGAAAGCCGGACAGCCAGAAGCTCGAACTCATCCATTTCCCAACCGTGGTTGAGAACTCGCTCGGATTGATCGGCTATATTTTTCGCAACGCCCGAATCGAAATCGTCCAGGACTACGACCCGGACCTGCCTTTGCTCCAGGGAAATCCCGGCCTGATGCTGCAGGTGATGATCAATCTGCTCACCAATGCCCAGCAGGCGATGAAAAACGGCGGCAGGATAACAATATCCGGCAAAAAGAACGGTGATGACGGGCTGGTCGTTGAGGTGCAGGATGAAGGGGAGGGAATTCCCGATGCCATCCAGTCAAAAATATTCGATCCCTTCTTCACCACCAAAGAGCCGGGCAAGGGAACCGGACTCGGGCTGTTCATCGCCAACGGCATCGTGCGCGAGCACGGCGGAAGGATGGAGTTCAAAAGCGAAGCGGGCAAGGGCACGGTAATGAGGCTTATCTTTGACGGCCCAAACCTCAACTAAATCAGGAAAGAAAGGACGGATCAATTGGATACGCAAAAAACAGACCCCGGATTGGTGCTGGTGGTGGATGACGCCAGCATCGTAAGAGTTTCAAGCGAGCGCGTGCTCAGCCGCTGCGGCTACCGCGTGCAGACCGCGGAATCGGGCGAGGCCGCGCTTGAGGCTATGGCCAAAAACGCGGCGGATGTGATCCTGCTTGACATCAGGATGCCGGGCATTTCCGGCCTGGAAGTGCTCAGAAGGGCCAAGCAAAGCTGGGCTCACACTGAGGTCGTGATCATGACCGCATACGCGGAGCGGGAGGTAGCTCAGGAAGCGATGAACCTGGGCGCAATCGAAATCCTGATCAAGCCCGTTTACGATATACGGTTGTTGATGCAGGCCGTGGCTAAAGCCATGATGCGGGCCAAGCTCAGTCAAAAAGGACAGAACCTTGACGACTTGACTTTTGAACAGCTTGTCCTCAGCCAGGAACTTTGCTCATCACCCAATATCCAAAAGGCAAAAGCCTATGCCAGAAGTCAAAAAATTTCATTGCGAGAAGCCGCGATCCAGCTTGGAATAGTTACCGAGGACGACCTGGATTGGACCATCGCTCGTTTTCTGAAAATACCCTATATCCGCATCCAGGCAAATGTGCTCAACTCTGACCTGATCAGGTCCTTCCCCGCGGCCATCGCGCGCAAATACATCTGCCTACCCGTCTCGAAAGAAGACGGATTTCTGCACCTGGTTATGGCCGACCCCCTGGACCCAAGTATCATAAGCGTGATTGAAAAAGCCGTCGGAGACAAGATTAAACCGGCTAAAGGACTTGAATCCGAAATTCAAGCCCTGATTGATAAATTATATGGCAGCAAATTCTCGGTCTTGTCGCTGGAAGAGATAACCGCGCGCCTGGCCCAGGGGAATGGACAAGAGCGCGATAAAGCGCTGGCGGAGATTGTTGACCGCTGCCAGATCAATCGGGTGCGCTCGGCAAATATTTCAAGAATCGATGACCAAGCCTACGAATTCATTCTCGAGGCAATCCTCGCGGAGAAGAAGTAAGGAAGAAGATAAATGGCAAGAAGGCTGATCCTGATTGTTGATGACGACCCGGTTATGAGAAATTCGCTCGCGCGTTACCTGGCCAAAAGGGGATTCGATGTCAAGACGGTGGGAGACGGATTTGAGGTGCTTTTGCTTCTCGAATACCTGCATCCGGACTTGATCATCACCGACATCCGCATGCCCAAGCTCGATGGCCTGACGCTTTTGCAGGGACTTAAGAATCGAGAACCCACCAGCAAAATCCCGGTCATATTTATGTCCGGATGCAGCACCGATGAAATCCTGCAAAAGGCCAAGGAACTGGGCGCGCTCTTCTTCCTGTTTAAACCCTTCCCATTGAACTACCTTGACGAGGTCATCGAAGAAATCCTGGGCCAAGAGTGCGAGGAATATGTCATAAGCTGCCAAGGAAGAACCGTTTGAATCCATTCCCATAAGGTGAGCTATGGAGAGTAACTTGATTTATACCAACCGGTCTGGCAAAATATTGACGCTATGTTCAGGAAAAAGAACAGGGAAGACCAAAAATGAAAAAGCCGCCAAATTCTGCAAAAAATCGCAACCGCAAAGAGAATTTTTCTCAAATTTGAGAACCAAAATGAATTCTCAAAATTGAAAATGAGAAATTATGAAACTAGAGTTGAATATTTGTCTTATAAATCATTATGTTGCGAAATTTGAGAATATGGCACATAAGTTGCTTTTTTAATCTGTCGTGAAAAATTCAAAATGCTAAAATAGAGAAAAGAGGGATTTGAGCATATATGCGACAATATGGTGAGCGGGCCAAGAACTTTGATTTGTCTTTGAGAAGAGTTTTAAGTGCCTGGGCACACGCGAGTTTCGGCTGATCCCAGAAAGAAAGGAGGGACAAAATTGGAACACGGGCGCAATTTTAGGCCGGCGGCAGAAGAACCTAATAAAGACTTGACCGTGCCTTTGGGCAAATTCGGGAATGATAGCGGAAAGGAAAGGATCGGACTTGAAAAGAATGCGGGAAAGTATTCTAATAGTAATGCTATGGAAAACTCAAGGATCCTGGTGGTGGATGACAACCCCGCGATCAGAAGGCTCTTCGAGCGAGTTCTGACCCAGGAGGGTGTAAGCGTCACCGCGGTTGCCACCATCGCGGAAGCAAAAGAAGCGTTAACCAAAACCCGGTTTGATATGGTCTTTATGGACTTGTACCTGCCTGACGGAAACGGGATGGAACTTCTGCATTCAATCAAAAAGGAGTTGCCTGAACTGCCGGTGGTGGTCATCACCGGTCATGGCACCATCGAGCTCGCGGTGGAAGCGATGAAGGCCGGAGCCTTCGATTTTCTCCTTAAACCGCTTGAGCATATAGAGCTGATCAACCTGACCGCGGCCCGGGCGACCAGGCAGAGGAAAATCCTCGATGAAAATGTGGACCTCAAGAACGCCCTGTCTGACAAATACCGGATGGACCGCCTGGTCGGAAAGTCTCCGGCGATGCAAAAAATCTTTAGAATGATAAGCCAGCTCAGCGATAACGAGGCCACGGTGCTGATTCACGGCGAGTCAGGCGCGGGCAAGGAGCTGCTCGCGCAGGCCATTCACTACAACAGCCCCAGGCACAGCCAGAAATTTGTGCCGGTCGACTGCGGCAGCCTGCCGGTAACCTTGATCGAGTCTGAATTGTTCGGCCATGTCAAAGGCGCATACACCGACGCTTATCGAGATGTCAAGGGTTTGTTCCGGGAAGCAGACCGCGGAACCATATTTTTAGACGAAATCGGAGAGCTTCCGCTCTCGGTGCAGTCCAAGCTCCTGCGCGTGCTCCAGGAGCGGGAAGTCAGGCCCCTTGGTTCCGCCTCAGCCCTGCCCGTGGATGTGCGGGTCATCGCCGCCTCCAAGCAAGAGCTGAAAGAAGCCGTGAAAAAGGGCGAATTCAGGGAAGACCTTTTTTACCGCTTGAATGTCGTCTATCTTGAGCTTCCGCCCCTGAGAGAACGGATGGAAGACATCTCCCTCCTGGTAGGGCATTTCCTCAATGAGCACGCACAAAAAAACGGCAGGTCATATACCTTTACGCCCGAGGCTCTTCAGGTTCTTATGAGATACAGCTGGCCGGGGAATGTCCGGGAACTGCAAAATTGCGTGGAACAGGCGCTCGCGCTCAGCAACCACACGGAAATCAGGCCTGAAGACCTGACCATAACCTGGGAATCCGGACGCGCCGCGTCCATTTCCGAAGACATGCCGCTATCCTTTGATGCCTACGAAAAATTGGTCATCGAAAGAGCGCTCGCGGCAGCCAAGGGAGATATCGCGGCAGCCGCCAAGATTCTGGAGGTCGGGGTCAGCACCCTGTATCGCAAAATGAAAAAACTGGGCGTGGCCAACAACCAGCCGCACAAAAATGAAAACTAAGGGGCAATTCAAAATATAGGCTAAATAGAAACCGGCTTCCCTGTCCCCTGACTCATTCTCGATATCGGCCGGAGGGAAGGGGTATGGAAAAGAAGTCCAGCTATAACGAGAGAGGCGCTTTCACCCTCGCCCTGTTCGCTATATTTATCACGCTCTTATATTGGGTAACGGATGCGATCATCGGTTCCCTCGTATTCAACAAGGGTAATCTGGTTAAACTGCTGTTCAGGCCCGAAAGCTATGCTCTCTGGATCAGCTCCGCCTTCATCGTCATCGTCATTCTCTTGGCAGGTTATATAATAAATTTTGTAAGGAATCGAAACAAAATCGATAACGAATATCATTTCAGCCGCATCGCGGAAAACGCGCCGGATATTGTGTTCAGATGGTCGTTTAAGAACGAACTCGAATACGCAAGCCCGGTTCTTTATGAAATAACCGGATACACCCTGGAAGAAATAAAAGCTATGCGCCACCGCCCGCTCCGCACCCCGCCCAGTGATTTGCGCGAGCTTTTTGCCGAGTATAAAAAAGCGATAGAGGAGGGAAGACCGCTCTCACCCAGGGAAATCCCTTTCTTGCGCAAGGACGGAACCCTGGCACACCTGGAAGTCCATTCCGTCCCGATCAAGAATGACAGCGGAAAAGTAGTGGCTTTTGAAGGAGTCGTCCGGGACATAACCGGACGAAAGAAATTGAATCTGGAGCTGGAAAAAGCCTCAGCCGAATGGCGCAGAACCTTTGACACCATCTCCGAGATAATTATGATCGTTGACCGCCGAGGCATAATAACCAGAGTCAACGAGGCTGCGGCCAAATTGTTCGGCCTGCCCTACAATGATATTCTGGGCAAGGAATGCTTTCGCCTCGTCCATCAAACGAGCTCCCGACACCTCTTCTGCCCCCACGCCCAGGCCCTGGCTGACGGAAGGAGCCATACCCTTGAAATATACGAGCCGCATTTTGGAAAAGAATTTTCTATAACCGCCACCCCGATGAGAGATGATGATGGTAATTTAATCGGCTCGGTTCATATTATGAGGGACATAACCGTGCAAAAGCGGATGGAAAAGGAAATGTTAAAAACCCAAAAACTGGAGTCAATCGGAGTCCTTGCCGGAGGCATTGCCCACGACTTCAACAATATCCTTACCGTGATTCTCGCCAATATCTCCATCGCCAAAAAGGAGGCAAAGGAGGGAAGCGACCTCCTTGATACCCTGAGCGAGATTGAAGGCGCGTCAACTCAGGCCAAGAATCTCACCCGGCAGCTGCTGACCTTTTCCAAGGGAGGAGCGCCGGTCAAAAAAACCGTCCATATCGGCAACTTGCTTGAGGAGTCGGTCCGGTTTGCCCTCAGGGGTTCCAATGTCAAAAGCGAGTTTTTCGTTCCGGATGACCTCTGGTTGATCCAGGCGGACGAGGGCCAGATGGCGCAAGTCATTAACAATCTGGTGATCAATGCGGCTCAGGCAATGCCCCAGGGAGGAACGATAAATGTCCGGGCTGAAAATATCAGCTGTGATCAGGTTTTGCCTCCGGGCGCCAACTTGAAGCCCGGGCCTTATGTCAAGATTTCGGTGCAAGACTTTGGCCAGGGCATTGCCGAGGATAATATCCATAAAGTATTCGATCCGTATTTTACAACCAAACCCCGAGGCAGCGGGCTCGGACTCGCAACCACTTACTCGATCATAAAGAACCATGGGGGTTACATTGATTTTGAGTCCAAGCTCGGGGAAGAAACAACCTTCTACATCTACATCCCCGCCTCCCCGGAAGAGTTCCTGGCAGATGAAATCCAAAAAGAAATGATTCCTGATGGCAGAGGCAAAATCCTGGTTATGGATGACGAAAAAAAGATCAGAGACGCTCTCAACAGGATTCTCAACCGCATTGGATACGAGGTTGAGCTGGCCGAGGATGGCGCCCAAGCCATAGAGCTTTACAAGGCCGCGCTCAAATCAGGAAAACCGTTCGATGTGGTGATTATGGATTTGACCATCCCCGGCGGAATGGGCGGCCAGGAGGCCATCGAGAAACTCAAGCAGTTGGACCCGCAGGTTAAAGCCATCATCGCCAGCGGATACGCCAACAATCCGGTGATGTCAAATTATAAAAAACTTGGCTTCTTGGATGTGCTCACCAAACCTTTCCGAGCCGAGGAGCTTAACCAGGTCCTGCAGAAAGTAATCAGTTCGAGAAGCGCATAGTCCCGTCCCAGAAGCTGGAGCAATCGTCGCAATTGCGAGCGGGACCGCCAGACCGGCTAAGGACTTACCGTCACCGAGGCTTGGTTCAAGGTTGCGAGGTAAAAGGGCCAGCCCACATAAAATTGGCCGGCGCTGTCCACCAGGTGGGGGTCCGCGAAACTGAGCTCGGTCTGGCCCGCGGCTTTGGCTTT
>Ga0315280_10006121_pt1 | contig 16758 bp, 16 predicted proteins | sample YL17G06_40_MG_FD_203697 | JGI IMG/M metagenome (GOLD analysis project Ga0315280, IMG submission 203697) | Sediment microbial communities from Yellowstone Lake, YNP, Wyoming, USA - YL17G06_40 | ecosystem: Environmental > Aquatic > Freshwater > Lake > Sediment | place: USA: Wyoming | collected...
GCAGAAGCGTTTGAATCCATCCCCATGACGCTTGCAGCAAACGCGGGACTCGACCCCATCGACATCATGGTCGACCTAAGGGCGAAACACGAACAGCCCGAGAACACATGGATGGGCGTCGACGCCTCTACCGGCAAGGTGGAGGACATGCTCAAACAGAACGTGGTCGAACCATTACGAACGAAGCTACAGGTGATCCGTTCAGCAACCGAAGCAGCCTGCATGATCCTACGAATCGACGACGTCGTCTCATCAAAAGGCACAGCTGGCCCTCCAGGCGGCAGGCCTCCAGGCATGCCGGGAGGCATGGCCCCAGGCGGCGGAGAAGAATTCTAGACTACCAGCCCTAGACTATCCACCAGACCAGTTCCTCCACCGGACAAGCCCCCGCATCCGCCCGATTTCGAGCAACGCCCCCACGGTACGCGCTCTCACTTCTGTATGGAGTGCACATGCCAAGTCCAAACCCAACATTGAAGTTCCAGATCACATCAATTCAAAACACCTAGGGAGACACATCAGACTGCTAGAGAGGTTCGATTTGAGAATAGGTGTGTGCGCACCAAAAGACCCACACACAAATCAAACGAAAACGATGACGGTTCAATTCTGGATCGCCCTCTCCATAGGTTGAGTTCTTGCGGAGCGCCTTTCAGTCTTCTTAGAGTTGATACGCTCACTCCGCTTTCAGCCGTCAGGAGAGCGGGTGCGCTTGGTCCAGCGTCTCTTAAAGTGTCCTCCGCTTGTTAATGATTCCCGCCTGTCATGGAGGTCAATCTCAACCGTTCGAAAAGAATCACTGTTCTACGACCACAGGTTGCCGATTCTCTCTGCGTTTAGCGTCAGAATCGTTATCCGTTGGTTGCGGGGTCATGGTCTAGGTGAGGTAACCGCGGTGGTCAGGATAACGTATCAGCCTTGGGAGGAAAACGGCAGAACGTGAAGCCGGGATGAAGAAAACGAACAGGACGGAAAGGGGCGACCGAAACTGCTGGGGACATGGTCTCGGTATGCTTAAGTTCAGAGCGAACGCTTGAATGATCGGTTTGAGGCCGATCTCTATTGGTGAGCGATACCGCTCCGATCTTGGCGCTGGCAGCAGCTATCGCTTGGGTCTCTCTTGTAACAGTAGAGTTCTATGAGAGAATCTACCGCGAAAGAATCGAGAGGAACGATAAAGATCTCAGGCGCTTAGGGAAGGACAAGCTCAAGAAATTGGCGGGCGACATCGAAGCCCAGCTTACACAAGGACGTCCGGTCGACGCAAAGCATCTGCAGGGACGTGTGGACGCGATCGGTTCTCTCCTCAACGCGCAGGATCAGTTGATGTCCGGTAGGCAAATAACCTTCATCTTGCTCCTTGTGTCGTCGATAGTCAGTATTGGGGCGAGCTACGCAGTGGAACTCGGGCTAGGGACCGAACAGACATCACCTACCTTGATCGCCGTGGATTATGTTGTGCTAGGTGTTGTCTTCCTCGCGGGGTTTTGGTTCCTGTTCAAGATGTTTTGGTTTGACAGCCAAATACTCAAGATCTCACGGGCGAGCAGGTCCGTTTCTAAACGGCCACGAGCCACCCGATAGTCAGATGCACCAGCGATGAGGCCCGAAACTGCCTCAATACTATTCATATTCGGCAGAAGGCACAAGACCTAGTCTAGAGGCGGACCCCTCTTGGTCTATCTCCCGCTCCTCTTCGAGGAGTTCTGTAAATATTTCGATGGCAAGCTTCGCTGGGGCATGAGCGGCGATGATTGGACGCAATTAGTCTTGCGATTCTTCGAGCAAGAAGCCGCAAAGGAGAATTGCCTCATTGAGAGCAACTACATGTTAGTCGACCAAGTCTGGCGGGGGAAATCGCGCGAGATCGTTCTCGCCTTAGAGCACGAGAATACTGAAAGGATTGTTAATCGGCTGCTGGAGAAGGAGGTCGCTCATCTTATCGATCTGCGATCTCGGATGAAGGTGGGGATCTTCTACCCGAGTGCCGGAGACGAGGCGACTCTCATGAAAGAAATTCACCTGAGAATCTCTAATGCGGCCGCGAGCGTTCAGATTCCAGGTGAGCAATACATGTTCATTCTTGGCTTCACCACAAGGAAGGAAGGCCAGCAGGCTATCCAGTTCAAGGCCACGATACTCGACCAACTGGGAGCCGTCAAGGTTCACAGAGAGCATGTGATCCTGAGGAGCCATTGACACCAAAATGGCTTGCATGTCAGGCCTGAGGGCACACTACTGCTATTGCCTTAACGGCACACCGCCGTTATACCTAATTACCCCTCCTGCTACTACAACAACAGCAGTGAGTGGTGAAAAGTCATGCTGCCAAAACCTCCCCCTATACTGAAGGGCAAGGAAGCAGAGGCATTCCTGAAGGACGCAGCGGAGCCTCCTACAGAGCAGCAGATCACCATCGTGAAAGAGGCCGTGAAGGAATTTCGCAAGTAGCTAGAACTTTTTGCCGCTCGACATCCGCAGGCTAACACTTCGCCATGATGTCGGCAGTTTTGACTGCGGAGACAGCAATCTTAACGAATACATTTGGTACCAAGCGCTTGACGAACAGAACGCGGGAGCCGGCGTCGTATATCTTGCATGGCAAGACCAAAACCTGGTCGGATTCGTCAGTCTTGCGATGAGCAGCCTACAAGTAAAACTCGTCGACGGTCAGCATCGCCCGAGCAGCACCCTTATACCTACTTCCCCGCGCTCATGATAGGCAGACTCGCCGTCGACCGAAGATATCAGCGTCTGGGTCTCGGCACCAAGCTATGCAGATTTGCGATCGCAAAAGCTATCGAGCTAAGAGAAGTCACCGGGTGTCAATTTGTCATAGTGAACGCCAAGGAGGCCTCAATCCCTTTCTACTTGAAGAATGGCTTCCAGCTCGGGTTAGACCAACCGAAGGCCCGTCGTGAACCATTCATGTATCTGAAGCTGCCACCGCAGGACGCCATCACTGAAGGCTAGGCCCGACTGAGGGAGTAACCCTGACTATGGAACGCATGAATTGCCGCCTCCATGCTAAGAATACTACGGGCTCGTCTCGACACTTTACATCAACCGGGCGTGCCTTACGCGGTCTACTCGCTGGCCAGGGTCCGCCGCTTCCTGAAGCGTACTTGAGAGGGCCCTATTTCATGGTTCTTTTGCCGAGAATCTCCTGTTTTGGCGCCAAACCACGCGGGCTACAATAGTGCATACTTGATTAATCTTAATTGACTCTCCGCCCGATACCACCAGTGAGTCAGGTAGGATCTCGATTGAAGCGAAACCGAGTGACTTTGATATCCGCGTTCCTGTTCGCGATCCTCTTAGCAGGTATCAGTCTCGCATCAGCCTCCCCCGCAGACTGGCCCATGTACCGCAACAATCCACTCCACACCGGCGTCGCCACCGATATCGTTGCGCCACCTTTGAATTTGAAATGGAAGCAGACGTTCGGCGGCGCTGTTGACAGTTCTCCGGCAGTCTTCGGTTCGAGGCTCTACGTGGGATCGGATGATGGAAACCTCTACGCAATAGACACAACGACAGGCAACATTATCTGGACATTCAACGACGCCGGCGCAACATTGATTGGTTGTACGGGCGTGGCGTGCCCGTGGGAATCCTCTCCTGCGGTCGCAACTGTCGGTGGCCAGACAGTTGTACTTGCTGGAAACGACATCAACGAACTCTATGCGATTCGCGACGACGGGGCTACGCCCTTCAAGCTTTGGGATACGACAGCCTTGGCGGTCGGTGGTTTCGTACGGTCATCGCCTGTGGTAACGACTATCGGTGGAACGCAAGTGGTGATCTTCGGCGCGGCTGGCGCAGTTGGACAATTGTATGCACTTGTAGCAGCGACAGGGGGGCTGTATCCCGGTTGGGGGTTGTTGAACCCGTTCACTGATGCCGGCGGTATCGGTGCCGGGCCCTTCGTGTCCTCCCCGGCCATTCTAGGGCAGACTATTTTCATCGGCGATACCACCAACAACCTCTACGCAGTGAATCTCGGAAACGGTGTGAAGTTGTGGGACTCCCAGACCAGCTTTCCTACTCCTCTTCCTGGTGGTCCCATCTACTCTTCACCGGCAGTTGCGAACGTAGTTGTGGGCGGCGTCCCAACGGACCTAGTATTCTTCGGTGCTGATGACAGTAAACTGTACGCGGCCGTCGCGGCCAGCGGAGCATTACAGTGGTCGTTCGCAGTCGGGGACACGATAGACTCATCTCCTGCAGTCGCGGTCATCCCGAATCCTCCTCCTCTTTCTGCCTGCACTCCTGGACCGACACTGGCCGTCATCTTCGGCTCAAAAGACCAGAACCTCTATGCGGTGCGCGCGTCGGATGGAACACCTTGTTGGACGTTTCCTTCTACTGGGGCGGCGCCCTTCTACTCTTCGCCAACGGTTAGCGGTCAGACGGTCTACGTAGGCTCCGACGACAGCAACGTCTACGCAGTAGACATAAACACGGGCACTTGGCGATGGAGTTACCCAGCGTTGGCTCCTGTAGGCGACCCTACTGTGGCTCCCAACCCAGTGGTGAGCGGAACGAGGTTGTATGTTGGCTCGAAGGATAACAGTCTCTACGCGTTTGAAGCGTTGCCTCCCACCACGGTTACAAGCACGGTCACAAGTACGGTGACGAGTACGGTGACAACGACGATAGCGGCGACGACGGTGACGACGACTGAAACTTCAATGCACACCACCACGGACACGGTTACGCAGACCGTGACGCTCTGCCCCGCGGGGCCGGGGGCGATTGCAGGGTTCCCGGTGGAGGCGATCATCGTGGGTATGGCAGCCGGCTATCTGGCGCTGACCCTTGCTCGAAGGCGACGTAAGGTTTCAAGTGGATGACCAATTGGCGAGTAGCCCATGCGACCCGGACGCAGACTCGAACGAAAGGCAAACGTGACGATAACGCTTCCCCTCCAGCTGCTAGACAAGGTCGACGATCTGGTTGACGATGGCAAAGCCCGCTCACGCTCCCAGCTGGTTCGCGAAGCTGTAGAGAAATACATCAGGACCCTATGAGCTGAAGTTGCCTAGTGCAAAAGAAGGCTGGGCCGTTGGAACGGGCACCAGCGCACTTGCGACCATGCTGAGATGGGATGGAACACTGTGGGCTTCTGTTCCAAGCGGCGCTGCGATCAATGGCGATCTTTACTCGGCGCATATGCTAGCCTCTAACGATGGATGGGCCGTCGGTACCACTGGTTTCCCAATCGAATCCATCCTTGCGGGACTGCTGGGAGGCCTGATTGCGCTAACCGTGATTCGACGTCGACGAAGACTCTAACCGCCGTTGACCCCGATTCCGGCTGATAGCAGTTCCCACTCTCCTCATCTCATCCCGGTTCTTGTACTGTTTCACTTCTGGTATCTTGGATTCTTGACTTCCTAGGTCTGGCTTACGAATCCCTTTCAGGTGAATCATCTGTCTTGATGCGATTCAGAGGACTGCTGCTCTAAGCCTCGTGCCGTAGACTGTGTTGCGGAGAGCAAGTAGGTTCTTACTGTTCTTCGTGCTTGCTGCATGGCGGCGGCTTGGCTTGCGTCAACTGATTAGAGACAGTTCTATTAGGCCAGCGGGAGTCCGTCCCTGACTAGAGACATGTCACCGACGAAGAAGGAAGTCGTGAGTAGCCCTTCGCGTCTCTGCGACGCAGCCCGGCACAGTAGTCTCATCGCCGCGGGTGCCTGCACCTTCTTGGGCCTCGCACTCCTTATGTCAATAGTAGGCGTAACTTGGCACTCCAACAATCAATACCTCAGGCTCGACGCGTACGTCTTCTCATCATTCGCAGATCTCGTGATTTGGGTTATCGCGTTCGCGCTTTCGACATTTCCGTTCTACGCTTCAGTGAAGAGAGATCGAAGCACACTGCATGATCCCCTTCTGACGTTCTCGAATCTCATACTGCCGCCAGTCTCGATCATGATGGGGCTGTGGTCCTGCGAGACCGCGGTCGCCGGATTGGCAGTTTCAGGCTTTGTGGTCGCTTACGGGCTCGTGAGAAGATCTCCCTGCCTACTACGAATTGCTAGCAGAGACGCTTTCCGAATTGTGGCAAGTGTGACTCTGACCTGCCTCGCTGGAGTTTCCGCAATCTCAATCTTCGGGATGGCTGTGGGAGGCGAGGAGACGCTTCGGGTTCTGAGCACCGCTGCAACACTCAGCAAGGAGACTCTGTCCAATCCATGGCTGCGTGCCATGACGCTCGACCTAGAGTTCTTCTTTCTCCTTCGCCCAGCATTGCCTTCGCTGATCGTCATCCTTGTCTTTGTCGCGGTCCTGGCGGTCCTATCGGGCACTCGGATCGACCCGGTCACGCTGCTCGCGAAATCTCTGAAACGAAGAAACGTTGATCAACAGCGTGAGAAGGGAAGCCCATCACACAATCGTCCGGTCTCCATCGTTGCGGCTCTCCTAGTCATCGGATCTGTACTTGTTGGAGCGCTTGTGACTCTCTATCCCTATGTGTTCCGCCACGTAGATGGGATGCTCGGGAGCGACACCTGGTACTACTTGCAGGCACTGAGAAGCCTTCAAGATCCCTTCGTGTTAGCGACGAGTAGTGATCGCCCGGTCTTCCTGCTTTTCCTTCTCGGCGTGAAATATCTGACAGGTGCAAGCCCCCTCTCTGTGGTCATATACACTCCGCTGATGCTCTCCACACTGCTCTCCTTGAGCACCCTCGCATTGGTAAGACAGGGCACCAGGGACGGGCTGCTCGCGTCGGTTGCAGCGCTGTTCTCGGTTGTTTCAAGCCAGACAGCAATCGGCTTGGGCGCAGCCATATTGGCGAATTGGTTCGCTTTGGCTCTTGTGAATGTCTTCTTTGCGCTCCTCTTGAAAGCCCAGATGGATCAATCACGCCTCGGAATAGTTGCCAGTTGTCTCGTGTCTCTTCTCGTGTTACTTGCTCACCCTTTCACGTGGGCCGCAAGCATGGCGATGATTGCCATCCAGTTGCTGGCGATCATGCTCAGCGGTCCCTCGAAGCTTCGCGAGATCAAACGAGACATGATCCCGATAGCACCTGTCATTCTACTCAACGCAGTGTTCTTGTTCCTTGTCTTTTCACTCGCAGGCGGAGCACGGTACCCTCTGACTGTAGCCTTTCAGCAGATGCAATCCCCGTTACGAATTGCAGACTTGTCGTCCCTAGTCACGTTCTTGGGAACAACGATAGATTATGCGAGGAATAGGCTAGACATGACCTTCATGATCATCCTTTCCATAATTGGCATACTAGATACATCTCTCGTATCCAAGCGATTCAGAAGAGTTCTAGCGAGCATGATGATTGTTCCGATATTCTTCACATTGCTTGCTCCGGATATCAATTGGACTTGGAGAGGCCTGTACCTTCTCCCAACATACCTCACCGCCACGCTGGGAATCAGCAGCATTGCCTTACGAGTAAACAGCCACCCGAGCGTAAGCCGACGGGAGTCAGTATTGAGGCTGGGATTCTCAGGTTCAATGCTAGCATACGTGCTCCTCGCATCATTCGCTTGGGCTTTGAGAGCGACCCTCCTGCTGATGGAGACAAGCGTTTCCGTAAGGTGAACAATTCGCACGTGTGAAAATGCGATGAGTCTCATCCTAACGAAAGCACGATCAGAAGACCCAGCGCCCTGTTGGAGGAGCGCAGGCAAGTACACTTGAAAATGACAACTCTAGGGTATTTCAATGCAACATCAGCGATCCCATATTCAAATCATTGAGGGTTTTGTGCTTAGGAGGGATTTCATCCGAATATGTGGCACTATTGCGTTATCGAGTGGTGTGCTCTCTTAGGCTGACAAGCGCCATTTTCCCATGAATTGCTCCATATGAGCATGGGATATACTGCAAGTTCCTTCAACAAGGTACAACAAGATCGACAGTCATGTTCCCATATGCGGTTTCATGGTTTCGTCTGAAAACCTTTCATGCCCATTGTCCTACATCATATCGAATACTCATGTTTGGAGGTTGACTCAAGATGTGGTGCTGTAAATGCCTTGCTTGCGGGAACGAGCTGGCGATTGCTGAGTCACTCGATGACCTACCTTGGCAGAACCGAGTTCGCATGTCACGCTGGAAACGTATTAGGTGTAATTCTTGTGGCGTTGATCTCTTTGTCTCTCGCTATCGCAAGAAACCTAGGGATGAAATCTGGATTCACCAGAAGTCCCCTTCTGAGCGTTTCGATGTCCGGCAACCAACATGGAAATAGCGTTCATCTTCTATGTCTTGCGGCTTGCCTGATTAGGTCTAGCCATCGATTTGTACCTAGCTGTATTGGTACTGCAGCTTCTTGTGCTGGTGTGTGTCCGTCCAGCGCCATGTGTGGGCGCACGTAGTTGTGGCACTATTGCGTTATCGAGCGACGGACTCATGCTCTATGAGTCGGCATCCAAGTGGGGAATCCACCGAGCCAGCCAGGCAACGGTGGGCACCGGCAAAAAGCTGGTTCGGCATGACAGCCTTCACAGAGTCGCCCCATCGGACTTGCTATCAAGAGCCTACCGCAGCGAGTGCACCTCATGGCCTGTTGCAGCCCACGAACCCAAACCCAAGACATCTGTCTACACAGCCATCCATGGGATTCAGTTGCATTTCAATTTTCTTTGCACAGCACAAGAAACTCACAGAACTCGAAAAACGCATCAACGAGCCCCTGAAGTGACGGGTGGGGTCGCAGGCGATTACATGTGCGCCAGGTCATTTCGGAAGGAGTGTTGTGCTTGAGCAGACGCCAAATACGAGCGGCCGCCTACTCTTAAGCCGGTGGCGAAAATGGTTCTTGGTGCGTCGAAGACCGGTTCAAGCGGCAATGCTACGCTTCGGGCATCAGGTTCGGCAGGTGTTCAAGGATCCGGGGTTCCGAGAAGTCGATGGGTGTTTCGAAGCTGGCTTGAGAACATACAGTTCTCCTTCTACCCCCCATGTGTGAATCTCAGAGATGATCTTCGCATAAGGGCACTTCTGAAACGAGAGAAAGAAGAATTTCGACGTCGTAATCCCTACGACCTGAAGATACTTGGAGGAAGCCCGACGTGTGTGATTGAAACGGTCAAAGACTTCACGGGGCTTCCGGGAGACCGGGAAGACATCGAGGTGAGTCTGGAACAGGAATCGGTACTCGCAGCCTTGCTCCTGTATCGCGACAGACTGGTCACGCGGAACTCGATACTGTGGGAAGAAGGAGACTTCGTGACCGCAGATGAGCAACAGGAATACGACCTATCATCGGCCGAACCTTTGTGGAGAATGTTCGTTGCAGCGCATCATCATTTCCCGCTCGAGCTTGCTAACGAAGACGCGGACGGGTTCAGGAACTTCTGGGTGAAATTGGAAAGATCCGAGAAGAAGGTTCATCAGCTCTCCAGGTGTCTAGGGAGGTTCATTTCCGCGTCAGGAATGGTGACGGAAGCCGGAAAGGGCATCTACCGCTTGGTAGACTACATAACCAGCATGGAAGCCTTGCTGACAAAACGTGGCGAGCCATCGCTAAGGTTGTCTCTGAGGATGGCTTTGTTGTTAGGTAGATCTGCGCGGAAGACGGCGGTTGTGTTTGAATTCATGAAACTCGTATACGATCTTCGGAGTCGTTTAGTGCATGGGGACGAGCTACCGCCCATAGAGCTTCAAAGAGTGCCCATCAATACGGAAGAAGCGCTCGGCAGACTACATTCCTACTGCCACGACTGCATACGGCATAGTCTAGACCTAGTAGACGCTGGTTTTGACAGCAAGGAAAAGCTACTGGGTCTCATTGATCTCGCCTTGTTGAGGATCGATATGCGTACGTCACTATGGGCCTTCTTGGGCGGCAAGCAAAGCGCCGAGAAACTCAAAGATGACTTCAATCAGTTCGACAAGCTTGTTTTCCACCCAATACTTCACGAGGAACGGCATGGAGCCCTAGAGTGAAAGTTCTCTCGGCGATCATCACACGTCAGACCCTGCGAAAGTGGGAAGTCGCAGCTAGTTTCGTTTAGGTCTCTCTTCATGGTGTCGAGTTTCCCCTAGCGCATATGAATCATGTACATGGTATGCGCGGGTTATGGAACCTCTCAGCTCCGAGCCCCCTGACCTCGTGCAGGTCATGATTCCCCGCTGGGTCTACAACCGCATTGCCGTCCTACTGATTGCGGCCCAGGGCGGCGCGAAGGTTGAGGACTACATCGTCGCCGTGCTGGAAGGCCACATGCGGAGATTGAACCTATGAACGACTACGTCTATGGTGCCCTCGAGGCGCTGGCTTGGGTGCTTGGTCTCATAGAGCGTCTTCTTTCGAGACTACTACGTGATCGCCTTTGCCTTTTCTCATCTTGAATCCTTTCTTGTACAGTGCCTTCAAAGCTTCCTGCTCAGAAACAAAGATGAGAAGCCACTGTCCTTGCTCATTGTTGCGAAGCCTGAAAGTGGGAAAACCCTCGTCCTCAAGAAGTATCGAGAGAACAAGGGCATAGTATACCTAACCGACTGCACAGCTTACGGGTTAACTCGTGACATTCTCCCCAAAGTGATCTCTGGAGAAATAAGGCATATTCTGATCGCTGATCTCATCACGCCGCTCAGCAAGAGCGCCAAGACAATCGCTAGTTGCTTTCCTCAACAATCTGATCGAGGAGGGAGTCGCAAAAATGACGACCTACGCAACTGCTTGGGAGAAGGAGGTCAGATGTGGAATGATCTCGGCTATCACTGACGATGCTCTTCAAGACGGCCGACATGAATGGGCAAAGATGGGCTTTCTCAGCAGGATGTTCATCTTCAGCTACAGCTACCCAATCTCTGCGGTCTACAAGATCTTCGACTCCCTCATGAGGGATAAGAGCGGCGTTGATGAGAAGATCGAGCTGAAGTTTCCAAATCAGCCGAAGGATGTCGTTCTGCCCAAACCAATTGCGAAGAAGCTGATTCCTATCAGCATGAAGGTAGGCGAGTCAATGAAGCTCCACGGGTTCAGGTTCTTCTTGAGCACCAAGACGATGCTGAAAGCTCTCGCGCTCCTGAATGGCAGGGCCACCGTGACGGACCGAGAGTTCGAGGAATTTCTCGAACTGTCAAGATATCTCAACTGCCAATTCAACCCAATCTAGGAAGGCGCTGAGAGTCTCCATAATCATAGACGCAATGGAGACATCTAGGGCTCCACTTGCACTAGGCTTATGCACTCTCAATGAATACGTCTGATGTCAACTCGCTTCTGGAAATATGTCTGCTTCAATTCATGGCGGTCTGCGGATACTCCTTTAGTGAACGTGAAATGTCTTTTATGCAAGCTTCGTCAAACGAGATTCATCCTCAATTCTGGAATGAGACATGGCCAGATGAACGAGCAGAAGATTGAGAGAGGAAACCAGATCATCAACGAACTGGTCGGCATCTTACGAGAGCTGACAGACCGAGAAGTGAAGATCTTTCTCGGTGCGGGGCCGATGGACAACTTGTTGAAGGCAATTCTTGATCCCTCAAGGGTCAAGGAGTATCCGAATATTGCCGAGTTCCTTCTCGCCAACAAAGCACGAGCATCACTTCTTGCATTCGTGCGACACGCCATCACCCAAAACTATAGTTTCAAAGGCGGCGAAAAGGGCAAGGAAGGTTTTGTCTCACCACACCATGTGCAGTGGTTCGATGACGGCGTGATGTTTACGGAGGGTCGGGAACCCTTCACCGGCTTGATCGGCCTGTATCGGAACAAGGAGCTGAGATATGCAATGGCTGCGCGGGATGCGCGAGGTGGAGAAGAACTTGGCAAGGAAGATTTTCAATTCGCAACAATCGATGAACTCAAGACAGCTCTGAAAGCTGTACCTGCTGAAGAAATCGGCGATTTAGAAAGGCCGTTACGTGAATTGACCCAGCTGCTCACGGCAGGTCAACGGGACGAGTCGAAGTATCAAGAATTGATCCAGAAGTATCCTTGGATACTCGGTGCCCATTACCACTCCGTCCAGGATCTCAGAAAGCTTGACGACGGAAACATACCGGATTTCACCGGTGTGAGGGTCCGCGACAATTACAGGGATATCATCGAGATCAAATCACCCTTCATGCCTATCTTGCGCCGAGACGGCGAATTCGCTTCTGAGTTCAACTCTGCATGGAACCAAGCTGAGCGATATCTGAATTTTGTGCGGCAAGAGAAAGACTACCTGAGACGAAAGGGGCTCAACTTTCAGCTTCCGAGGTGTTATCTGATCGTTGGGTTTCGATTGTCCGATCAGGCATTGATGAAAATGACGACAAAGCAGTCGATGAATCCGGCAATAGAGATTTGGACGTATGATCATTTAATCTGGCTGGCCGAGAGAACAGTGAAATTCGTGAAGGATCTCTTGAGAGCGGATGGCGGCAGACCAGTTTCAGGATGAGCGGGAAATGCTCTCATTTCTCCGGCAGAGATTGCTTAGGATTGCACTTGCACCTCTGCCCAGTATCGTGCTGTTCTTGTTCTTTACTGATGAAAGCCAGCGCTTCCTGGATGCTCTGTTGGCAAAGGCCGATTGGATACATCAGTATGTTGAAATGCTATTTGCGGCATCCACAGTGTGTACATTCGTCGCCTACTACGCTATCCACAAGACGTTTCTGCGAAGACATGGATATGCCATCTGCCTCGCGTTTGTTCAGACTTCTCTGCAACTTTCCGTTCTCTCGGCCGTGGTGATTGCAGTAGTTGATCTCGGTCCGGCAGCTGAGACGATCCGAAGTCTATTGTTCTATCTGTCCTTAGGACTCGCCTTGTGTTGTCTGACATCCTGTGTGCTCACCTTCCAGGACTATTTCGCAATAGCACCGAAGTATCTGACTCCGTTTGAAACGTTGATGGGAAGACGTGAGAAGAAGGGAACAGGCGAAGATCCGCACTCGCCGAGATTGGCCGGATTCTTATGGAGAGACTTCGAAAGAGGATTGGTTGTACACAGAGAAGAAGCTGATCGAATAGTTAAGGCTCTGAGAGATGAGAAGTGCTGTCTTCTTACAGGCCCACAGGCATCTGGCAAGAGCGTTATCCTGAGGGAAGTCGCTTACCGGTCTCTTCTAGGAAGAGACATAGTTCTGACGATCGAGGATGTTGAAAGATTAGACATCGGGAGAACGTTGCCTGAAATCGTCACATGGAATCTACCTAACGTGTTACTAATAGTGGACGATGTTCACAAGAATCCGGGAGCCTGCTCGCAGTTGCTCCGGAGGATGCGTGACTATCATGTTAAGGTTCTTCTATCGTCGCGACTATTGGATCCATCCGTTTTCGCCGAGGGCGAAGGAGCGGACCTACTAGGATTCTGCAGAACGAAGATTGCTGTAGAAGTTACACCAACGGTGATCCGACAACTGATCGAAAACTATTGCCGTTCCATCGGAATTAGGCGATCAGTCAGTCAGGCAGACGTTGACAGCGTGCGAGAAAGCTGCGGCAACGACTTGTGGCTAGTCACCTATCTGCTGATTTCTTGGGATCCGAGGAAAGGGAATCTTCAGAGCGTGCCAAAGGAGAAGGTATACGAGAAGATCTACCAAACGAGGATCTCAAGATGGCGAAGAATTGGAGAGGATGCCTTTCGGGTTATGCAAGTAGCATCAGCCCTCTATGCATATGAGATCCCCGTCTCAGAGAAATATCTCGATACTCGCGGGCTTGTGACCGGAGCACTTGCAGCGACGGCCGAAGGACACCTGATCAAGAGGGCTACCTACTACGAACTTCATCACGCCTCAGTTGCGAGAATGTACCTCGCAGCGTTTGCACACTATAGCATTATCGCGAGTATCACGCAGTATTGCGCAGAGGTCTTGGGCTCTTACCTGAACGAATGTGCAAGCGAGCGTGTCACAGTGCTACACAGGCTCGCAACTCTTCCCTCGGAATTGACCCGAGAGGAGAGTGAAATAATAGGGAATGTTGTGCGACGTATCGATCTGAGAGACGCAGTCTCAGAGATGGAGAGAGAAGAGGATGTCGGAAAGCTGGGGACCTTTCTGCGGTCTGTTGCCTCCGCAGATGTTGACTTGGCTCGGAGAATGTTATTGCAAGCGGACTCGGACAATCTGAGGAGAAAACTGGCCAAGGAACCTGCGATCTCCACGCAAAACAACTTCATTTCGAGTGTCCGCATGCTTAGTGATGAACACGCTGCCTTGATATCTAGCGGGCTTCCTGTCAGAGTAGCTCTCGTACCAGTATTCAACGAAGCGAGCGACATACCGCATCTCTTTTCTGATCTAATAGAGTTCGTCAATTGTGTTTTGATTGTCGACGACGGTTCAAGGGACCGAAGCGGTGAAATAGCCCAACAGTACGGGGCAAGGGTCGTAGTGAATGCAGTCAATAGAGGATTGGTAGAGAGCATTCTCATTGGACTCAGAGTCACAGCCGACCAGAACGCCGATGTAGTCTTCTTATGCCTTTTGCCATTCGTGCCTACTCGAACGGATATTGGACGACTTATGGAACCGGTATTGTCTAGCCGGGCGGATCTAGTGGTAGCTACTGCGAGGGGGTACATTGCTCGGCACTATGGATATCATGGCAGCGTTCTGGTGATGAACAAGAAGGCAATCGGCGCATTCATCAAACACCTGGACGACACGCAGCAGAAGATGCTGAGTAGGAATGGCATCGGCGTGACGAGAATCCTCTTGAAGAAGATGCTGAGAGTAGCTGAACTTCGGTTTGATTGCGCATACCGGACTCCCCTTCGTGTTTACCGCCGCATGGGTTCAGGCTACTTGACAAGCATCCCTCCAAGGCGTCATGCTCTGGAGGAGATGTGAAAGATTGATCACATTACAGAGAGAGCCTAAGCAGAGATGCGCACTTGGAGGACTGTTGGCACTTGTGCTTCCTCACAAACGGCACGCAGAGGCACATGGAGTCCAAGGGACAGGCGTGTCGTGGTGCACCAAAGATAGCACGCACATGGCCGTCGTCGTGCTCATACTTGTGCGAGCACCCGGATTTGAACCCTGATCGGGACTATTCATCACCGTATTTGATCCCAAGCTTGTCAAATATCTGCAAAATATCTGGATTTGCGAGACTCACAACAATTCCATAGAGACTTGGCATCAATATCTGAATAGGTTTTCCTTCCATCAGTATGTGAGGTTGGGGAACAACCAAGGGTTGAAAACGGCTGCAAAACGCATGAGTTCTTCCCGTTGATGTTGCCACGATCGGTCCTCCACTGTTACCATAGTTCAAGGCCTTGTCAAGAACGTAAACCTGTGTATCATTGGCTGACATCACCATCTTCGAACGCTCAAAGGTTGAAGAAACAATGGCAGAAGCAACACGAGGACAATGTTCGACCGTACCGATGTGTCCCCAAGAGACTTGGGCTACTTCTGCGGAAGGTAGCGGATATCCAAATGAGAAGACCGGTTCACCTTCGTCCAAACGTCGTTTCGATACCTCGATGAATGGGAACCCTTTCTTACCCTTCAGGAACGCCTTTTCGACATTCTTTGCAAGATCGACCTTGACTAGAGCGAAGTCGTTCTTTGGGGCAACAAGCTTGAGCTCCAAGTGTTGACACATAGGTGGCACAGGATTCTCCAACCGTAGCTCTTTCATCAGACAACACTGGGCGAAATCGTTCCGTGGTTTTCCTGATGATTGTCCGTTTTCCGTGACGACATGTGCAGCTGTGACAAACCATCCATCAGGAGAAACGAAGAAACCGGTTCCACGAGGGGTCGGCATTCCATGTTTCTGTGTGTTTGGCAGGTCGACGGAAAAGGTCGCCTCCTGAGTTCGTTTCAGCGTTTCGCGAGGGATTCCCCAGTGGGCTTGGCGCTCGGGTTGAGATTCAGGCATCCTGATCTTCCTCGGACTCCTACATAGACAAGACTAGCTGGGAGCAATTGTGCCTTGCGGGAGATGGGCGCTCGTCGTCGGGTCTATTGGCGGGGTTTTTCGTCGTCGGGTCTCTTGGTGCGGACATCCCAATTTGAACCGTGGGTAGGGGACATTGTCTTGTGTGCGCCTTTTGATATCGAAGAGACGCACAGCACGAGCGAGGCCGACACGATCTCAAGGACTAACTGATCTATTCGGCACACGCTCTCGCCAGAATGCCAGAGCCAAGATGAGTGGTCTCATATGAAGCAGATGTCTGTCGACATAGGCCCGTAGTTAGGTCCGTCTCTTTCAGGTTCTGGATCGATCACATCACATTGGCTCTCAGACTAGGTCACACTTACCCTGCCAAACGGTTATCCATCACGATTGGGCTGATGGGACGACTTTGAAGATTCAGCCCCGAGTCTATTCCAAGAAGTACATGAGAAAGCGCGTGTACCAGTATGTGCGCTATTATCTGGAGATTCCGAAGCGGATTGCCGAACCGAGTCTAGGAATCCAGCTCGAAGCACGACGTCTAGGTGAACATATCATAATCGGCCCCGCCGGGCACTCAAATTCCTTTTCGCTCATCGAAAAAGCGGCACGGCAGGACGACCGAAATCGCAGAGACTGTTGCCATCTTTGTGTGGGCAGTCACTCAAATAGTACACACTTTCGCCAAAAGCCATAGGACATTTTCGCTAGCGAAATCATTTTCCACGCATTCAAGGTAAGCGATCGACTGATTCGAAAGCTGAATACAGGGTCGAACCTGCATCTTAGAGAACCATCAGTGCTGCGAGGATCATGACTGTGCAGAGTTCAGGACCTGGAAGGAAACCTCAATTCTCGACGGAGAATCGGCGACCGAGAGGAGTGAGAGTGAGCGTCAGCCTTGA
>Ga0315280_10006122_pt1 | contig 16757 bp, 18 predicted proteins | sample YL17G06_40_MG_FD_203697 | JGI IMG/M metagenome (GOLD analysis project Ga0315280, IMG submission 203697) | Sediment microbial communities from Yellowstone Lake, YNP, Wyoming, USA - YL17G06_40 | ecosystem: Environmental > Aquatic > Freshwater > Lake > Sediment | place: USA: Wyoming | collected...
AAAGCGAAGAGGAGTTCTTCGGCTCCGCGCCGGTCGAGGCCGAACAGGGAGCCGCGGAGAACAAGAACATCCAACAGGAGATCGAGAAGGAGCGGGTGGGTCTTTCAGGGTATCTGCAGGCCCAAGGCTCGTACACCCTGACGCGCGACTTCGTGCGTGGGGTTCGAGGCCTCGAAGACAACCCCCTGGCCGCCGTGGTGCAGGGCGACTTCCTGGTCGACGTGCGCCTGAAGAGGAGCTTCCGGGCCTTCCTCGACCTCAGCCTCGGCTACCTCACCAACAGAGTCACGCTCATCGGCCTGAAAGAGGTGTTCGTCGATTTCAACATCGCCAACACCGTTTATTTCCGCGCGGGCAAGCAGGTGCTGCAATGGGGCCGGGGCTATTTCTGGAACCCGACCGACCTCATCAACATCGAGCACAAGAGCTTCATCAACCTGGACGCGCTGCGCGAAGGGGTTTTCGGGCTGCGTTCGGACGTGGTGTTCTCCCGCGCCTTCCATCTGTATACCTTCCTCAATGCCAACGGTGCGTCGAACCTGTACGACGTCGCCTTCGCGGCGCGCACCGAGTTCCTGGCCGGCCCGGTGGAGTTCGGTTTTTCCGGCTGGGTGAACGGCAAGCAAATCCCCGTGTTCGGCGCGGACCTCTCCGCGCCGCTACCCTGGCGCCTGAACCTCACGGCGGAGGCGACCATCTCCTGGGGAGACATCCAGGACAAGATGAACACCGACGGCAGCGCCGATCCGATCCGCGGCCGGCTGGTGCCCAAGGTCGACGTGGGGCTCTCGCGCTCCTTCGACGCCTGGGACGTGCAGGATCGGATCACCGTGATCGCCGAGTTCTACTACAACCATTCCGGCTACGAGGTGAACATGTTCGAAAAGCTCAGCCCCGCCGACCTCCCGCTGTTCATCAGCGACTATTACCAAGCCGGATACTATGGCAAGTACAATGCCGCCCTCTTCATTACGATCAACAAGTTCATCCTGAGCGACATGACCCTCACCTTGAGCGGCCTTGGCAACTTCTCGGACCTTTCGGGCATCGCTCTGGTTACGCTCGACTATTCTCCCGTAAACAATTTCACCCTTTCGCTGCAGCTCGGTTCCTATCTGGGCGCCGACAACCGCGAGTACACGGTCTCTATCGACCCGACCGGCGCAACGCTCACCAGCAACCTGCTCTTCGCTAGTTTGGGGGCAAAAGTCGCTTTCTAAGCGCTCGAGTATTTCACTTGACAGTGCTCCTGAATTGTACTAATCTGATATTGTATTATGACATTAATACAAACAATCATTATTGTCTCTGGCATCGAGGACTGCCGAGAAGGCGTGGATGACGGCGGCTGGGAGTGTGCGGGGAAGGCGGCCGGAGGGCGGCGGCGTGGAACGGAAACTGAAATTTACCCTGGATGCAACCAACGGGGCGCCATTCTATAAGCAGATCATTCTCCAAGTCGAGATGGCCATCGCCGACGGCCGTTTGAAGACCGGGGACCAGCTGCCCACGGTGCGCAGCCTGGCCGTGGACCTGCAGGTGAACCCCAATACGGTGGCCCGGGCCTACAGCGAGCTGGAGATCCGCGGGATCGTCAACACCCAGCAGGGCTCGGGCACCTTCATCAGCGACAAGAAGGTTTCCCTGCCGGAAGTGGAGCGGGAGCGGGTCCTGGCCGAAATGGCCCGTTCGTTCGTTACCAACGCCGCCTCTTACGGTTTCACCCTTCAAGAGATCTCCGATTACCTGGCGGAGCTGAAGCGCAAGGAGCGCTGAACGAGGAGTCGATCATGAGCGAATCGATGTACAAGGTCCGGATATTCGACCGCATCAAGAACCTGCAGAAGGCGGCCCGATCGGCGGATTTCCGCCTGAACCCCCCCGCCCTGCTGCTGTTGGCCCTGGCGCTGGCCGCCTCGGCCGTCCAGATCGCCCACCACTGGGAGAAGGCGGTGATTCTGCGCCTTGGCCGTTTCCACCGCCTGCGCGGTCCGGGCGTGTTTTTTCTCCTTCCCTTCCTGGACCGGGTGGTGCGCTACGTGGACACACGCATCCGGGCCACGGATTTCAGCGCCGAGAAAACGATCGCCATGGACACCGTGCCCGTGCACGTCGACGCCCTGGCCTTCTGGATGATCTGGGACGCCCAAAAGGCGGTACGGGAGGCGCAGAACTACGTCGAGGCGGTGGTCTTGAGCGCCCAGACCGCGCTGCGTGACGCCATAGGCAGGCACGACCTGGCCGCGCTGCTTTCCGAGAGGGAGCGGCTCGGGCAGGAGATCCAGCGGGCCCTGGAGCGCAAGACCAACCCCTGGGGCATGACGATCCTTTCGATCAAGATCACCGACATCATTATTCCCAAGGAGCTGGAAATGTCCATGTCCCGGCGGGCCCAGGCCGAGCGGGAGCGCCAGTCGCGGCTGATCTTGAGCGAGGCCGAGGTGGAGGTCTCGCAGAAGTTCGTCGAAGCGGCCCGGCAGTACCAGCAGGACCCCTCGGCGCTGCACCTGCGCGGGATGAACATGATCTACGAGGGCATCAAACAGCACGGAACGATCGTGCTCCTGCCCTCGGGCGCCCTGTCCTCGATGTCCCTGGGCGGGATGCTGGACGAGCTGGCTCAAGGCGGAACACCGGGCTCGCCGGAGCCGCCCAAGGAGGCCGGCCATGCTCAGGGCTGAGGAGGTGCGCAAGGAGTTCCGCACGGACCACACCGTGGTGGCCGCCCTGCGCGGGGTGAGCCTCCGGATCGAGCCGGGAGAGTTCCTCTCGATCGCCGGGCCCTCCGGTTCGGGCAAGACCACCCTGCTCAACCTGCTGGGCTGCCTGGACGCGCCCAGCTCAGGGCAGATCTACTTCGACGGGCGGCCGGTCTCGGGCCTGGACCGCAGGGAGCTGGCCCGCTTGCGCCGCCGCAACATCGGCTTCGTGTTCCAGACCTTCAACCTGATCCCGGTGCTCACCGCCTTCGAAAACGTGGCCTTCGCCCTGTCCCTGCTCGGAGTGGAGCGCGGGGAGCTGCGGCGGCGCACCCTGGCCATCCTGGAGGAGGTGGGCCTGGCCGGACTGGAGCGGCGGCTGCCCGGAGAGCTGTCCGGGGGCCAGCAGCAGCGCGTGGCCGTGGCCCGGGCCCTGGTCAAGACCCCGCCGCTGGTCCTGGCCGACGAGCCCACCGCCAACCTGGATTCCGACACCGGCGCCGGGATCCTGCAGCTCATGGCCGAGCTGAACGCCCGGCACCGCACGACCTTCGTGTTTTCGACCCACGATCCGATGGTCATGGGTTTCGCCCGCCGGCTGGTGCTGCTGCACGACGGGCTGGTCAGCAAGGACGAAAGGCGGACCTCATGAAGCTCCTGCTGGCCCTGGCCTGGAAGAACCTGTCCCGCTACCGCCGGCGCACCCTGATCACCGCCGGGGCGCTGGCCGCGGGCGTCGCCGTGTTCATCTGGCTCGACGGCTGGCTCGCCGGAGCCGAGCGGGAGTCGGAGCGCAACATCGTCTGGTACGAGTCCGGCTCGGCCAAGGTCCTGCCCCGGGCCGCCCTCGAGGACCTTCGCCTCCTGTCGCTGAAGGAGGTGATCGAGGAGCCCGCCGCCGTGGAATCCGCGCTGCAGGCTGCCGGGGTGAGCGCCGCCCGCCGGGCGGTCTTGGCCGGGGAGCTGTTCTTCGGCGAGGGCTCGCTGCTGGTCAAGGTCATTGCCCTGGACCCCGCATCCGACGGCCGGGTCTTCCGCCTGGCCGAGACGATCAGCGCCGGAAGGTACCTCGCGCCGGACGAGCCCGGGGTGCTGCTCGGCGAGTGGCTGGCCCAGGACCTGGGCGCCTCGGTGGGCGACCTGGTGACGCTGCGCGCGCGCACCCGCTACGGCGCATTCCAGACCCTGGAGCTCCAGGTCGCGGGCCTTCTGAACTGCCCCAACCCGCTGGTCAACAAGGGCACCGCCTTCATCCCCCTCAGCCTGGCCGACCAGGCCCTGGAGCTGCAAGGGGCGGTGAGCGAGTTGGACCTGGGGTTCCCGGAGCGGCAGCAGCCCGGACCGCGCCTGGAAGCGGTCCGCGCGCGCCTGGCCGGCTTCCCCGGGCTGGCCGTAGTCGGCTGGAAGGAGCTGGCCCAGGACTACCTGATGATCGCCCGGGCCAAGACCGCCGGCTCAAGCCTGCTGCTCGTGCTGATCTTCATCATCGCCGCGGTGGGCATCGGCAACACCATGCTCATGGCCGTGTTCGAGCGGGTCCGGGAGATCGGCATGATGCGCGCCCTGGGCCTGGGCGACGGCGCGATCCGCCTGGCCTTTTTGCTGGAGGCCGGGGGCATCGGTCTGCTCGGCACAGCAGCCGGGCTGGCCCTGGGGGCCGCGCTGAACTTCTACATGGTGCGCTGGGGGCTGAACCTGGGAGCAATGATCGGGAGCATGGACATCGGCTACCGGGTGCACACGGTGTTCCGCTCGGCCTGGCACCCCCAGGCCCTGATCGGGGCGCCGGCCTTCGGCATCGGGGCCTCGATGCTCATCTCCCTCATCCCCTCCTCCCGGGCCCTGCGCCTGCAGATCACCGACTGCCTGCGCCACAAGTAGAGGAGACCGGCATGAACCTGGCCGCCATCGCCTTCCGCAATATCCGCCGCAACAGCCGGCGCAGCCTGCTTTCGGGCACGGCCATCGCCCTGTCCACGCTGATCATCGCCTGCATGTTTTCCATTCTGGCGGGCATCAGCGAGGATTACCGCTCGAACGTCACGAACTACATCACCGGACACGTGCGCCTGCGCAACAGGGAGTACGACGCCAACGAGCAGCTCAATCCCCTGCACCTGAGCGTGCCCGGCTACGCCGGGCTGGTCGAGCACCTCGAGACCCTGCCCGGGGTCCTAGCCACGGCCCCGCGCATCCAGTTCGCCACCGCCATCTACCGCAACGAGCGCACCTACGCCGGGCTGGGCCTGGGAGTGGATTTCGAGCGCGAGGGCGCGGTGATGCAGCCGGACAAGGCGATAGCGCGCGGCCTCCTGCCGCGGATGGGCGAGCGCGAGCTGGCCCTTTCCGTCGGCTTGGCCAGCGAGCTGGGGGTGGATGTGGGCCAGCGCATCACCCTGTTCGGCAAGAACAAGTACCTGGGCCTGTCCGGCATGACCTTCGCCGTTACGGCGCTGGTGCGCTTCCCCGTGGCCGGCTTCAACCGCAGCTTCTTTCTGCTGCCGCTCGATACGGCGGGGCGCTTCCTCAAGATGCCGGGCGAGGCCACCGAGGTTCTGCTGCTGCTCGCGGACCCCCGCCGCCAGGCGCAGGTGGCCGCCGAGGCCAACCGCCTGCTCGACGGGCTCGGGCTGACCGGGGTGCGGGCGCTGCCTGCGGAGCGCATCGGCAACTGGCACAACCTGCTGCGCCTGATGGACTCCAGCTACAACATCATCGCCCTGTTCTTCTTCATCCTGGGCACCACGGTGATCGCCAACACCACGATGATGGTGATCTTCGAGCGCATGCGGGAGATCGGCACGGTGGCCGCCCTGGGCATGACCCCGGGCGAGATCGTGACCCTGTTCTTCCTCGAATCCCTGGCCATCGCCGTCATGGCCGCCCTGGCCGGGGTGGCCCTGGCCCTGGCCATCACCGCTCCGCTGTCCCGCACCGGCATCGACCTGTCCGGTCCCCTGCAGGGCGTGGGCTTCGAGGTGAGCCCGGTGATCTACCCCAGGATCAGCCTGCGCTCCACGCTGTTCGTGTTCCTGTACTCCGTGGCCGTTTCCGCCCTGGCCTCCTTCCTGCCCTCCCGCCGCGCGGCGCGGATCGAGCCGGTGGAGGCGCTGCGCAGCCTTTGACCCCGCATGAGTGGAAGGAGGTTCCGAGCCGTGAACGCCAATTCCCGCCGGCCCTTGCGCCCCGCGCTGGCGGCCCTGCTGCTCCTCGCCGCCGTTTCCGCGGGCGCGCAGAGCGCCGAGCAGATCCTCAAGCGGCTGGAAGACGCCCAGCGCTTCCGCACCCAGGAGGCCGAAGGCACGCTGGTGATCACCGACCGCTTCGGCTCCCGGACCAAGACCTTCCAGAGCTACGCGGAGGGCGAGGAGCGCATGCTGCTGGCCTTCACCAACCCCGAGGAGAAGGGGCAGAAGATCCTTCGCCTGTCCGGCGAGATCTACCTCTACTTCCCGGAGGCCGAGGAGATCCTGCACCTGCAGGGCGCGGCCCTGAAGGAATCGGTGCTGGGCTCGGACTTTTCCTACGAGGACCTGACCGGCGAGGAAAGCCTGCTCGAGCGCTACGAGCCGCGCCTGCTTGGAGCCGAACGCATCGAGGATCGCGAGCACTTCGTGCTCGAGCTCAAGGCCCGCAAGCGCGGCGCCGCCTTTCCCCTGGAGAAGATCTGGGTCGACGCGGAGCGCTACGTGCCGCTCAAGGCCGAGTACTACGCACTGTCCGGGAAGCTGCTCAAGGAAATGGAAGTCCTCGAGGTGAAATCCGTGTCCGGCCGCTTCGTCCTGAGCCGGGTGATCATACGCGACCGGATGAAGAAGGACTCCTCGACGGAGCTTCGCCTGGGCCGGCTTCGCCTCGATGAAGCCCTGCCCCGGGGCATCTTCAGCCTGGAGCGTCTTTCGTGGTAGCTCTCCGCCCCCTGCCCGCCGCGCTGGCTGCACTGCTGGCTGTTCTGCTGCTTCCGGCCTCCCCCGTGCCGGCCGGAGCGGACACCGCCGCCTCGGTTGAGATCACCGGCTACGGCATGCTGGCCCGGGCCGGGGGCGAGGCGCTGCTGGCGGCCCTGCTCAAGGCCCGGCTGAGCCTGAGATCCGAAGGCAATCCGAACGTCCGTGGCGAGCTCATGCTCGACGGCTGGATCGGCGACGGGGCAGCCCTGGACATCCCCCGGGCCTACATCAAGGTGCGCCTTCCCGGCCTCCGCCTGACCCTGGGCAAGACCCGCCTTTCCTGGGGGCAGGGGTTCGTATTCAACGCGGGCGACGTAATCTTCGGCAGCCTGGACCCGATCGCCTCCGATCTGTCGGCGGAGGAGCTGCGCGACGAGACGGCCTGGCTGGCCGCGCTGTACGTGCCGCTGGGCAGCTTCTCGTTCCTGGAGGGGGTGCTCCTGCCCTACGGCCCGGCCTCCGTGGGGCTGGCCGCGGACCTGGCGGCTGTGCTCGCTCCGGTTGCCGCGGAGCAGCTGGCCGGCGGGGTGCGCGGGGTGTTCAAGCTCGGCAGCGCCCAGCTTGAGGCGGGCTATTACGCTTCCGGCCGGGAGGGGGAGCACCGGCCTTACCTGGCCCTGCAGGGGCACCTGCTCGTGGATTACCAGCTGGCCGCGGCGCTGCACGTGCCGCTGGCCGAACCACCGCGGCGGGAGGCGTCGCAGTGGCTGGTCCTGTCCGCCGGCCTGTTCCATCTGGCTCTCTTGCCCGGCGGGCGCTCCATCGCGGCGCGCCTGGAGGCTGCAGTGCACCCTGCAGGCTTGTGGCAGGAAGCCGCCGGCACAGCCGCCCTGGCCGTCGGCACACCCGGCGCGCCGCGCTATGGGCTGTACCTCTATCCGGAGCTGGTCTTCGGCCTGTCGGACACCCTCGCGCTGCAGCTACGGGCTCTGATCTCCCCCGTGGACGGCTCGGCCCTGGCCCTGGCCGGACCGAGCTGGGGCGTCTACCAGGGCCTGACCCTGTTCGCCTACGTCTCGGCCATGCTCGGGGACGCCGACGACCTCTACCGCTGGGACGCTGACCCGAGCGCCGCGCCCCCGGGCATGGCTCTCCCCAGCCTGGCCCTCATCCTGGGCGCGGAATATATCTACTGAGCGCTTCCCCGCGTATCCCTGCGCCAGCATGGTGCTATTGCACTAGAAGCTGTACTCCACTCCCAGCTCCGCGCTGAGGCTCCAGCGCTCCTCGGCGGGGTCATTGGCCAGCCGGCGGGCCGCGCTGCCTTCGACCAGCAGGAACAGCCGCCCGTCCGGCGTCCAGTCGGCGCGCCCGTCCAGCCCCAGCGAAAGAGCGTACAGGGTTTGGCCGCTCGGAGTGCCGCCGGAGGTCAGGGCCTGGCGTTGGAGCCAGGAGTCGTAACGGGCGAAGCCGCCGAGGTGCAGGCTCACCTGCCGGTGCGGGCTCCACGACAGATCTCCTTCTGCGGCCAGAAACCAGGAGCTCCCGCTCTCCGGGATTCCCGTGTAGCTGTTGGCCAGGTGCAGCCCGCCGTAGCTCCGCAGGCTCCATTCCAGAAAATAGCCCAGCAGCCCCTCCAGGCCGGCTTCGGCGCGCAGTATCACGCCCTGAGCAGGAAGACCGTCGACGGCCGGATACTCCGGCCGGTACTCCCAGCCCGCCTCCAGGGCCGTAACCAGACCCCAGCGGATCGAGGGGTCGTAGGTCAGGCTTGCCCGGGCCGCCTGGTACAAGACGTCCTCTATGTCCTGGGGCTCGTACAGGTAGTGTCCTTTCAACTGCAGCTCGGCGCGCCAGGGCTCTCCGGGAGTGCGCAGGCCGAGGCGCCAGTCGGGCTGCACGTGCGGCGCCTCCTCCACGGTGCCCAACGCGGAGCCATCCAGCCCGGCGGCTAGCAATAGCGTGGAGGAGCCCGCCGGAAGGAGAGCCTCCAGGACCAGGTTCTCCTTGTCATGGAGGATCGCCCCGGCATCCCAGTACCCCCACAGCCTGCTGGCCGCGTTCAGGGACACGACCCCGCCTCCGGCCAGCACGGCCCGCCAGGAACTGATGGCGCTCACCTGGGCCTCGGGAAACAAGGCCGGAGGTGAGCCTTCCGTAGAAGACACGTAGCTCCCGCCGGTCAGGCCCAGGATCAGCAGCGGCTCCTCCGCCTCGGCCGCGCCGGGGGCCCAGAAGCCGAGGCCCAAGGCCAACCCGGCTGCCAGGCAGAGGCCCGGCCCTCCGATTCGCGAATTCTTCATCAGTTGTACCTCACGGCTGCAGGCACATCCGCCTGAGCTCTTCGATCGTCCTTGCCTGCGGGAGCTGCTCCAGCAGCCGCTGGATCAGGGTTTCCGGCTGCAGGCGCAGCCGCCTTCCTTCGATGAATAGTTCCATGATTCCAGGAAACCGTTCGCCGCTGATCGGCGAGGCGAGCAGGCCGCGCACGAGCTCCAGCGCCGGGCCTGCTAACAGGCCCCAGCCGCGGAGCGACACGTACAGGGAGGCGGCCGGACGGAAATCCTCGGTCCGGTTCAGGCTGGCCCGGGCCAGCTCCGCCACCTCGTCCCCAGCGTAGCCGGCGGCAAGCAGGTTGGCCGCCCGCGCCCAGGAGGCCCGGTCCCGAACCAGCTTCTCTCCTCCATCCAGCCCCGAAAGCAGGCTCCGAGCCTGCAGCAGCAGCTCCTGCTCCCGCTCGAGCACGGCCAGCAGGCGGGCGGCAGGCACCTTCTTGGCGATCCCCTCTTCCAGCCGGGGCAGCAGCATCTCGACCGGAATCCCCCGCTGCCCGGCCTCCTGGAACAGCCGGCCGACCTCGCCCCGAACCTCCGGGGAGTAGCGGCTGCGCGAAAGCACGCTCTCCAGGCTCTGCGCGTTCAGGGGCAGGAGGGCGGCCAGTAGAAAAACGGCGAGCGCGGCGGTCCGGCGGGGTACTCTCATCGGACCGGCCGCTCTCGCCATCCGTTCGGCGCCCGAAAGCGTCGGCTGGGACACGGGTGCTCCCGGCCTAGTGTTTTCCCCCGCCGCCCTGCTGGCCGTAGCCGAGGGGTCCGAGCGGGACCAGGCCTTCCGGCTGCTGCCGCAGCCGTTCCTGGTCCTGCTCCCGCAGCCGGGTGCGGGTCTGATCGCAGGAAGCGAGACGTATCTGCTCCCGCAGCCGGATGCGCAGCAGCTCCCCGAGCTGTTCACCGAGCTCTCCGGGCTCGCCGCTGCGCAGGCGCGTGCGGAGCTCATACATCGCTTCCCGTACCCCCTGCAAGGCCGCCCGCACCGCGACCCTTCGGCTGTAGCCCAGCGCCTGCGCCGCTTGCACCAGCAAGGCCACCTGTTCCCGGAGCATCGCCTGCTCTTCGGGCCCGATCTCCTGCAAGGACTTCGCGTAGGCCACGACCAGGGCCACCGCCTGCCGCTCCCCTTCCGGGGGCTCCGTGCCTTCGTCCTGGGCCCAGGCCCCGGCGGCCAGGAACAGGGCGGCCAGCGCTGCCGCCATCGCTATCCATCGTTTCATGTTCGTCTTCATCGCTTCCCTCCATGCGCAATGCGCTCAAATCTGCAGGACCGAGCTGGTCCCGCCGAAGCCGTCATCGACTTGCAGCGGAGCCCGGGGATCCGGGACCCAGCGCTCCCCGTCGATCAGGAACTGGTAGCGCAGGTCTTCGCCCCTGCGCAGCCGCAGCCTGATCTCCCAGGTCCCGTCGCCCTTCGGATCGCGCAGGCGGTCCCGGCTCGGGTCCCAGGCGTTCCAGTCCCCGACCACCGAAACGGTTTTGGCCTGCGGGGCTTGCAGCACCAGGTGGACCTCCACCAGGCGCGCCTCCGCCCCCGGGAACCGCCAGGTGAGCAAGCCCGCGGTCAGGGCCACGAGCAGCACCGCGGCGGCGGCCAGGGCGACCCGCAGTCCCTTCCGTTCGGCCGCTAGTGCCCGCCTTGGCTCCCGCGCCAGCCGCTCGCTCACCCGGAAGGCCAGCTCCGGGTCCGGCTCGCGGCGCAGGCCCGCGCCGCGGAGCAGCAGCAGGCCCGCCTGGATGCGCCGCGAGCAGCTCTGGCAGCCTCGGGCGTGCGCCGCGATGTCCTCGGGGGGCAACTCGGGAGCCTCTCCCCTCTCCGCCAGCCCTTCCAGCCACGGCCGAACCCGGATTTCCCATTCCCCGCAACTCATCGATCCGCTCCTGCCTTCATATACGCCCGTCCTTCGTTTCGGTTTCAGGCGCCCGGGCCGATCACGCCCTCGTCGGCCAGGCGGGCGATCAGCAGGGCGCGCCCCCGGTGCAGGAAGCTCTTCACGGTGCCTTCGGGAAGTCCGAGGATCTCGGCCACCTCACGCACCGCGAGGCCTTCGATCTGCCGCAACACAAAGACCTCCCTGTAACGGGAAGGCAGGCCTTCCAGCGCTTCCTGGGCCAACCGCTCCGCCGCGGCGCGCTCCACCTCGCCGGCGGGGTCGGCTCCGGTTTGCGGCGCACCCGGAACGTCCAGGGCTTCTTCCAGGGGCCGGGCCCTAAGCGCCGCCCGCCGCCGCTCCCTGCGGTAGCGGGTTCGAAGATAATTGAGGGCGATGGCGTACAGCCAGGGATGGAAGCGCCTGCCCAGGCGGAACCGGGGCAGGGCCCGGAAGGCGCGCAGGAAGGTCTCCTGCACGGCCTCCTCGGCCTCCTCCCGCGCCCCGAGCAGGCGATAGGCCAGGGAGTACAGGACGGGCGTATATCGGCGCACCACGCCCTCGAAGGCCCGGCGGTCGCCCCGCAGGGTCTCCTGGATCGCGAGCAGATCCTGGGTGTCCTCGAACTTTCGCTCCGCCAGGCGGTTTTTCTCCGATCCTATCATATACTCCGCGAAAGGCTTCCGGTTTCAGGCGACGCCCATGGCCGCTGTCCGGCGCTCGCCCCGCCCCAGAGTAGCGGAGCCGCGTGAGCCGGGGCAATGGGTATATTTGACAACACCGCCCTGCGGTACTATGTTGAGGCAAGCCATGGAGTTCTCGGACCTCATCCGCGGCCGCTACAGCGTCCGGGCTTACCGGCCCGATCCCGTCCCGGAGGCAGCGCTGCAGAAGGTGCTGGAGGCGGGCCGCTTGGCTCCGACCGCGGCCAACCGGCAGCCCTTCCGCCTGCTGCTTATCCGCACCGCGGGCCGGCAGGAGGAGCTCAAGCATCTCTATTCCCGAAGCTGGTTCGTCGCGGCGCCGCTGGTGCTCGGCATCTGCGCGGTCCAGGCCGAAGCCTGGGTGCGCCGGGACGGCAAAAGCTACGCCGACGTGGACGCGGCCATCGTCATGGACCACATGATCCTGCAGGCGGCCGCAGAGGGCTTGGGCACCTGCTGGATCGGGGCCTTCGACCCGGCGGTGGCCCGGGAGATCTTCGGCCTGCCGGCCGGCGTCGAACCGGTGGCCTTCACTCCGCTGGGCTTTCCCGCCGACCAGCCCGGCACCAAAAAGCGCAAGAGCCTGGAGGAGCTGCTGCTCCGCGAGCGCTGGGTATGAACCTGAGCCTGGTCGAGCGGGCGGTGCGCCGGGCCCTGGAGGCCCACGCCGGGCAGAAAGAGGGGAACGGGCGGCCCTGCCTGCTGCATCCCCTGCGGCTGATGCTGCGCATGGACACCGAGGTGGAAATGGCCGCCGCCGTGCTGCATTTGCGGCGCCTCGGCCGGCTCGGAGCGCATGAGACGCTGCGCCTGAAGCGCTACTACGAAGCCCACCGCCGGCTGAGCGGCGAAAATATGTGGCAAAATCGGCGTTAGCCGTTGAAAGGATCGGCTCATGCGGATCATCGATCTTTCCCCGGAACACGAGCAGCTTTATTTCCACTGCCTCGAGGACTGGTCGGAGGAGATGAAGGAGGCCGGCGAGCACAAAGAGCGCTGGTACCGCCAAACCAGGGACCAGGGGCTGCGCGTGAAGCTGGCCCAGGACGAGGAGGGCCGCATCGGCGGCATGATCCAGTACCTGCCGGTCGAGCACGGCTTCCTGGAGGGCAAAGACCTCAACTTCGTGCACTGCATCTGGGTGCACGGGCACGCCAAGGGCAGGGGTAACTTCCAGAAAAAGGGCATGGGCAAGGCGCTCCTTGCGGCCGCGGAGGAGGATACCCGCGCCCAGGGCAAAAAGGGCCTGGTGGCCTGGGGGGTGTCGCTTCCGGTGTTTATGAAAGCCTCGTGGTTCAAGCGCCAGGGCTACCGGCCGGTGGACCGCATCGGCATCCAGGTGCTGCTGTGGAAGCCGTTCATCGCCGAGGCCGAGCCTCCCCGCTGGGTGCGGCAGAAGAAAAAACCTCCGCTCGTCCCCGGCAAAGTCACGGTGAGCGCCTTCGTAAACGGCTGGTGTCCGGCCCAGAACATCACCTTCGAGCGGGCCCGCCGCGCCGCAGCGGAGCTGGGCGAAAAGGTGCTGTTCCAGGCCTATCACACCCAGGAGCCGGCGGTGTTCGCCGAGTGGGGGATCGCCGACGGCCTGTACATCGACGGCCGCTCGGTGCGCACCGGCCCTCCACCCTCCTTCGAGACCATCCGCCGCCTGATCGCCAGGCGGGTCCGGGCGCTGCGCGCATGAGCAATCGGGAGCTGCTGGATAACCTGTTCGATCGGGATTTGATCGACATCCGGCGCGGAGCGCTGTTCGACACCGAGCCCGGACCGCTCGCCCCCTCGTTCGGCTTCGACAAGATCGAAGGGCTGATGCTGGGCCTGGCGGTCGGCGACGCGCTGGGCAACACCTCCGAAGGGCTGCTGCCGGGCGAGCGGCGGGCGCGGTACGGCGAGATCCGCGACTACCTGCCCAACGGGCGCGCGGCCGGCAGGAGGGCCGGCCTGCCCTCCGACGACAGCCAGCTCGCCTTCTGGACCCTGGAGCGGATGCTCGCCGACCGCGGTTTCAACCCGGAGCGCGTGGCGGAATGCTTCTGCCGGCGGCAGATCTACGGGATCGGCGCTACGGTGCGCCAGTTCATCATCAACTACCGGACCGGGGCCGGGGAGTGGCACCGCTGCGGCCCGAAGTCGGCCGGAAACGGGGCGCTGATGCGCATCGCCCCCATGGTGATCCCGCACCTGGCCGGCGGCGGCCGCGAGCTCTGGGCGGATACGGCCCTGTCGGCCATGATCACCCACAACGACTCCGCCTCCATCGCTTCCTGCCTGGCTGCGGTGAACCTGATCTGGCGGCTCTTGCCCCTGAGCGCACCGCCCGAGGCGGGCTTCTGGGTGGAGTCGTTCGTGCAAACCGCGCGCGAACTGGAGCGCGACGATAGCTACGCCCCGCGCGGCGGCCGGTTCGCCTCCTACCGCGGGCCCCTCTGGAGGTTCGTCCAGGAGAGGGTGCCCGCGGCCCTGGCCCAGGGCCATTCGGTCCTGGAGGCCTGCCAGTCCTGGCTTTCCGGGGCCTTTCTCCTGGAGACGGTGCCCTGCGTTCTGTTCATCCTGGAGCGGCACGGCCACAGCTTCGAGGAAGCCGTGGTCCGGGCCGTGAACGACACCAAGGACAATGACACGATCGCCGCGATCGTGGGCGCCCTGGCCGGGGCGCTGCACGGCAAGGCGGGCATCCCGAAGCGCTGGCTGGCCGGCCTTGCGGGACGGACCGGCAGGGACGACGACGGGCGGATCTTTCAGCTTCTGGATCAGGCGCGCTCGCTCTGGTGGAAAGCCGGTTGATTTTTGCAGGCCGCCTGATTTTCCATTAAACTATCTTGAGGAACGCATAGGAGGTACCGATGGCTACGTTTTTCCTGTTCGGCAAGTATTCGGCCGCTTCGATCAAGGAGATCAGCGCCAAGCGCACTCAGGCCGCGGCGGCCACGGTGAAGAAGCTCGGCGGGGAGCTCAAGTCGCTGTACGCGCTGCTGGGCGAGCAGGACCTGGTGCTGATCGTCGAGCTTCCTGGCATCGCCGAAGCCGTGAAGTGCTCCCTGGCGCTGGCCAGACAGTCGGGCATCGCCTTCAGCACCGCCCCGGCCATCCCCGTGGAGCAGTTCGACAAGCTGGCCGCCGAAGTATAGCCGGGATCCAACAGCCCATCTTCTCGCTTCGACCCGGCTCGAATGCGCCGGAAGCCGGAAGGGGTGACATTTTTCGGCCCCAGCGTTGTTGAATCTACATACCAGGGAGGAACCAAAATGCCAGCAAAACTCATCATCATCGGGGCCGGCGTGTCCGGGCTATCCGTGGGCTGCTATCTGCAGATGAACGGCTTCGAAACGGAGATCTTCGAGATGCACGACCAGCCCGGCGGGGTTTGCACTTCCTGGAAGCGGAGCGGCTACACCTTCGACGGCTGCATCCACTGGCTCATGGGCTCAGGCCCGGGCACGAACATGCACCGCATGTGGCGGGAGCTGGGCGCCGTGCAGGGCCGGCGCTTCGTGGAGTGGGACGAGTACATCCGCGTGCGCACCCGAAGCGGGGAGACCCTGACGGTCTACACCGACCCCGGGAAGCTCCAGCGGGAGATGCTCCGGCTCGCCCCTGAGGACGGCAGGCTCATCGGGCGGCTGTGCGGCGCGATCCGCAGATTTTCGGCCATCGATCTGCCGGTCACCACCGAGAAGATGGGGCCCTTCGAGCGCCTGGGCTACCTGCTTCCCTGGCTGTTCCTCGCACCGGTTATGAAGAGCTGGAGCTCGCTGAACGTCGAAGGCTTATGCTCCCGGCTCAAGAGCCGCGTCCTGGCGGAGGCCATCACAACGATGTACGGCGGCGAGGGCGGCATGCCCGATTTCCCGGTGGCCGGCATGATCATGATGCTGGCCTTCATGCACAAGAGGTGCAACGGCTACCCCATCGGCGGCTCCCGGGAGTTCGCCCGGGCCATCGAGCGGCGCTACCTCGGCCTGGGCGGCCGGATCCGCTACGACTCGCGGGTGGACAGGATCCTGGTGGAGGCGGACCGGGCCGTGGGAGCGTCCTGCGGCGGGCGGGAGTACCGGGCCGACGAGGTGATCTCCTGCGCCGACGGGCATACCACCCTGTTCCAGATGCTCGAAGGCCGCTACCTGAGCGCGGAGCTGCGCACGGCCTATGAAACCTTTCCGGTATTCCCCTCGCTGATCTACGTGGGTATCGGCATCGGCAAGGACCTGCGCGATAGGCCCGCAACGATGGTCTTCCCCCTGAAAAAAGAGATCCGCCTGGAGGGCGGCGCGCTGACCCTGAAGCGCCTGGGCCTTCGCCTCTTCAACTTCGACCCGACCATGGCCCCGCCGGGCAAGACCGCCGCGACCGTCATGATCGAGTCGCGCAACCTCCCCTACTGGAGCGAGCTGCGCAGGAGCGATCCAGCCCGCTACCGGGAAGAGAAGAAGAGGACCGGGGAGCTCATCGTCGAGGCCATCGAGGAAGAGCTGGGCGGGATCAAGCCGTTCGTGGAGGTGGTGGACGTGGCCACCCCGGCCACCTGGCACCGGTACACGGGCAACTGGCAGGGCAGCTACGAGGGGTTCCTGCCGACCCGCAAGACCATGATGAAGAACCTGGGCTTCACCCTGCCGGGCCTGGCCAACTTCTACATGCACGGCCAGTGGGTTTCCGTGGGCGGAGGGCTGCCCCCCGCGGGCATGAACGGGCGGGCGCTGGCCAAGATCCTCTGCAAAAAGTACGGGAGGAAGTTCGCCGCCTCGGAGTGACGAGCCCCCTCAAGGGTCAAGCGCTGCGATAGGCTATCTCTCCCGATAGGATCGTGGCGGCCAACTCCAGCCGGCTGTCCAGGAGGATGAGGTCCGCGTCCATGCCGGGAGCCAGGTAGCCCTTGTTCAGCCCGAGCAGGCGGGCGGCATTGCGGGAGCACAGCACCGAGGCCTCACGGATGGATTTTCCGAACCGATGCACCGCGTTGCGGAAACCCTGTAAATGTGTCAGGCAAGAGCCGGACAGAGCGCCGTCCGTTATCCGGCGCATGCCGCGGTCCGTCGTGACGGCGATCTGCTCGCCGGGAGCCAGCCCCTCATAGACCCCTGGTGGGTTTCCCGCCCCGCGCAGGCTGTCGGTCACGAAGATCACCCGCTGGAGTCCCTTGCAGCGCAGCGTCTTCTCCACGAGAAAGGGATGCACGTGCACCCCGTCGGGGATGATCTCCACCGCCACCCGGTCCTCGATCTGCAGGTAATCGGTCAGGCCGGCGGGATAGACTCCCGGATCG
>Ga0315280_10006123_pt1 | contig 16756 bp, 8 predicted proteins | sample YL17G06_40_MG_FD_203697 | JGI IMG/M metagenome (GOLD analysis project Ga0315280, IMG submission 203697) | Sediment microbial communities from Yellowstone Lake, YNP, Wyoming, USA - YL17G06_40 | ecosystem: Environmental > Aquatic > Freshwater > Lake > Sediment | place: USA: Wyoming | collected...
ACACCTACTCATACGGGCTCAAAGCCCAACCGGGCGGGTCCGTGGGGCGCGCAGTTACGACGCCGGGCTCTTGGCCCATAAGCGTACCCGCGCGACCCCTTTCCGAGGACCAGCGTGCCAACCCCGGATCCGGTAGGAGGATCCTAACCCATCCGAGGTCGCACTCCTATCATGCCGGTTACGACGCGGCCGGGCGGCTCGGCACGCGCGTGGACGGCAAGGGCTGCACGACCACCTACAGTTACGACGACGACGGCCGGCAGACCGGGATCGAGCACCAGGACGGGACGCGGGTGACCTACATGTTCGACGACGCGGGCAGGCGAACATCGATGGCCGACGCGACGGGCACCACAACCTACACGCTGAACGCCGGAGGGCACCTCACGGTCGTCGCGTATCCGGGCGGAAAGGCGGTCACGTACACGCTCGAGGCCGGCGGACGGCGGCAGGTGATGATCGACCCGGACAGCGGGCGGACCACCTACTCCTACGACGGAGCGAACCGCGTAACGAGCCTGGTCAACCCGTTCGCGGAGAGGACGACGTACGGCTTCGACGCGCTCGGCCGGGCGACGACCATCACCCTCGCGAACGGCGCTGTGACGACCGCGACGTTCGACGCGGCGGGGCGTCAAACAGGCATGAGGCACTCGAAGAACGGGACGCAGCTTCAGAGCTTCGCATACTCATACGACAACGCCGGGCGGAGGACAGGGGTCGTGGAGGGCAACAGCGACCGGGTGACCTGGACGTACGACCTCGCCGGCAAGCTCACCCGCGAACAGCGGTCGGGCACGAACGCTTACGACATAACCTACGCGCACGATCCCGTCGGGAACAGGCTCACGATGCTGACGGGTGGCGTCACGACCACCTACAGCTACAACGACGGCGACGAACTCACAGTCGCGAACGAGGGCGGCACGCTCACGACCTACAGCTACGACGCGAACGGAAACACGACCTGCGAGAACGCCGACGGCAGTCTGACCACGTACGCGTGGGACGACGAGAACAGGCTCAAGGTGCTCACGCCATCCTCCGGCGACCCGGCAACGATGACATACGACGCAACCGGCCTCCGCCGCACGCGCGCGGTCGGCGCAGCCACGACACGCTTTGTCTGGGACGGGCAGAAGCTCATCCTCGAAACCGACGGAGACGGCACGACCCAAGTGCAGTTCACGCTCAACCTGGGCACCTACGGCGACCTGATCTCCCAGCGCCGCTCAAGCACCTCGCGGTGGTACCACTTCGACGCACTCGGCTCCACCGACCGCTTGACCGGTGCCGACGGCAGCGCGACGGACACATACATCTACAAGGCCTTCGGCCCCCTCGCCGCCTCAACCGGCAGCACCACAAACCCATTCCGATACGTAGGCAAGCTCGGGTACTACGACCAAGGAAGCGGGGCGCTGTACGTCCGCGCCCGCTGGCTGCGCCCGACGACGGGGAGCTGGCTGAGCGTGGATCCGATCGCCAGCCGCCGCAGGTATTCGTACGCCCGCGTGCGCCCGGTACGGCGGTCGGACCCGTCTGGGCTGTGGGACTGCACCAACTGCGGGGGCCAGATCCCGAGGCACCCGCCGGGCGGAGAGGACATCATAGGGGCCGTAGAGGCCTGCGCCGAGGACTGCGCGCGGGGCTGGCGCGAGTGCGCGAGGTGCCTGCGGGACCATGGCATCGATGTGGGTATGGGCATAGCCTGCCACTACATCGCATGTTGCTGGCAGGACGGCCAGCTGCCTGCCAAGGGTTGCGACCATCCAGAGGCGCTCTCCGAGAGCGAGTGCGAGGACTGCATGGACTTTGAGTACGCCGCATGCCTGTGCCTGGCTCGTAACCAGGCAGACGTGATCCGATGCCGTACGGACCACGACCAAGGCTACATCCTCGTCTGCGGATCGAATCCCGACGACCCCGATTTGTGGCCCCGGCAGCCGCTACCAGGACAACCCGGCGTCGAGCCGCCGGGCGGCCCGGGCACCTGCTGTGGCCCCTATCAGCCGGTCCTGTGCTGGGTGCAGGGCCCGACCGGCCCCATCTTCGTCCCCGGATGGGGCCCGTGGACGGGACCTGGCGGAGGGCCCCCCGGGGTACCCTGGCCTTGGCCGGGCAGTGGTGGGTACTGGCCGGGGCCAGACCCAGGGCACGGTTGGGGCCGCCCTGGGGGCCCGGGATCTGGCCGAGGCGGACCCCAGCTTATCCCCATGAAGGGGTGCGAGGAGTTCGGGCTGGGCGCGATGTTGCCGCAGCTCGACCCGGAGTGCCTGAGGAAGCTCGCGGAGTTCCTGCTGAACCACGGCATCCGGCCGGCCTGCGTATGGGGTCAGGTCTTGTGGCCGCCGGGGGAGGTCCAGAAGCTGCTAGCTGCGATTGGGGTCAAGTCCGAGGATGATCTGAGGCTGCTCTTGGGCTGTTGGCCGACAAGGTAGGACCCAGCGCGTCGAAGGGCAGTGCCCACGCACATCATCGCGAGACCGAACAGGAGGCCAGCGGATGGGCCGGCGGAAGCGGAGCACGCTTGTTGGGATTGGGCTCGTGCTCTTGGCAGCAGGTGTGTCGTCCGCAGTCCTCCTCGCTCGGCGTGAGGGCGGCAGCAGAGTGGCCGACCCGACCGACCTTATTGCCACTGGGACGGTCAGGGACTTGGACGCATTCCTCCGTGCGGGTCACCAGATCAACGGCAGGTATGGCAACTCAGGCCAGACGCTCTTGGCGATAGCTGCAGCGGCGGCGACGAGCGACCGCAAGAGAGGGGTGGTGTTCGTTGACTTCCTACTGGAGCGCGGGGCCGATCCCAACACTACCGACGCACTGGGCCTACCTCCGTTGCTGGGCGCAGCGCTAGCTGGCAGCACAGAGGTCGTAGATGCTCTGCTGGCCCATGGCGCGCGGGTGGACGCAAGGGACCCCCATGGCAGGACGGCGCTCCACCTCGTAGCGATGTGTGCAGCGCCCGCGGTGCAGGCGGGCGACCCGGTGGGCACCGCGCGCACGCTTGTGGCCCATGGGGCTGATGTCCGTGCCCGCGACCAGGCGGGCCAGACCGCATTCGACAAGGCCTTGGCCCGTTCGTCGCGCGGCACCGATGCTCAGAGGCGGTGCGCGTCCGCAGTCGCCGGATACCTACAGGTGGCCGGGGGCGGACGTGCCCACTGACGTTGCGCGGCAGGGCGCGTCCAGGCCTCGGTTTGCCCGATGGGCTACCGCACCACGTTCAGCTACGACGCGACCGGCCTCCGCCGCACGCGCGCGGTCGGCGCCGCCACCACGCGCTTCATCTGGGACGGGCAGAAGATCATCCTCGAGACCGATGCCGGCGGGACCACGCAAGCGCAGTTCACGCTCAACCTGGGCACCTACGGCGACCTCATCTCCCAGCGCCGCTCGAGCACCTCGCGCTGGTACCACTTCGACGCCCTCGGCAGCACCGACCGCCTAACCGGTTCCGACCACCGCACGGCTGACACGCTGTACAACCTGAGCGCCTGTGGCGCCGGCTTCCGGATCCGCAACAACACGATGAACGGTAACCGGCGTTATGGCTGCATGCTCCGGGCCGGCGGCGGCCTGGTGGAGGGGAACGTCTTCGAAGACACGACCGGCGCCGGGGTCGCCATCCTAGACGAGCCGGACTGGCCCGAGGGACCGGTCCCGTGGGGTATCACCATCCGCGGCAACCGTTTCGTCCGGGGAGGCACCTGCCTCGGATACGCCGACTCCCCCCAGGGCGCCGCATTGTCCGTCCGCGCGGTCCGTCTGGGGTTCGCCCTCGCGGCGGGAAGGCCCGTCCACGACGTGGTGATCGAGGACAACGAGTTCGAGGATTGTCTCGGAGCGGCCATCTTCGCGGGCGCGGTGAGCGGCCTTACTGTGCGCGGCAACCGCATCCACGCTTCGGTGGAGGCCCCTCTTCTCCGCACCACCGGCGCGATCGTGATCGCGGACAGCACCGGCGTGGAGCTGTCCGGGAACAGAGTCGACGATCCCTGGGAGGGCATTGCGTCGGCCGTCAGCATCATGGCGGATGTCGAACCTGGAGATGGCGGCGTACGGATCACCGACCTCGTGGCATCGCTGGCCGCGGGCTCCAAGGATCTGGAAGACCAGCGCGCACGCTAGGGGCCTCGACGGACGCGCAAAGGAGTGGGATCTGTGAGGGTGGCAGTACTGCTGGCGATCATCCTGGGCGTCGCGACCTGCACCGTTCCCGCCGCCGACGGGCCGGCCATTCCGAACCCGGGGATGGAGGACGGCGCCGGAGGGCCCGATCACTGGCAGTGGTCGACGGGTGAGAACGGTCGCGGTGAGTTCGCGTGGGAGGCGGAACAGACTCACGGTGGGCGGCACTCGTTCCACGTTCGCAAGCTCGGGTCCGGAGGCTACACCGACCTGTGCAGCGACACGGTCGCCGTGGAGCCCGGGAAGACCTACCGTATCTCCGCATGGGTCTACGCGGCGCGGAACGTGCCTCGCGGCGTTTACTTCATGGTGAACCAGATCCCTGCGGGGAGCGCCACGGAGCAGCTACCGAACACATTCGGGGACACCACGCTTCCCCTCCGCGCCGGCGAGTGGCAGCAGGTGACGGTGGACATTGTCATCCGGACCGGCAACGATCGCGTCCGCATCCACTGCATCCAGGCGTTCGTCCCGTCCAATCTGCTGTGGGACGACTTCGGGATCGCTGAGCCCGCCCAGGAGCCCCCTCCTCGCTACGAGCCGCCAGCCAAGGAGCCGCTCCCGGACATTGAGCGCGCCCGAGCCGTGGTGGTGGCCCGGGCGAGGGCCTCCGCGCAGGTCGAGATGCGGGACGGTCGTCCGCGGCTGGTGGTCGATGGCAAGCCGGTCCCGTGGGCCTTCTACGTGAGCCCGTTCTGGAATCCGGGTGACGCGCAGATCGCGGACTTCCGCGACGCAGGCGTGCGCGTCTACCTGGTGCCGCTCGTGCTCGGCCGAGGCGTCTACGGGGACCGGGGACCGTGGCTCGGGCCTGACCGGTACGACTTCGGGGAGGTTGACGACCTGCTGTGGAGGGTTCTGCGTGTGGACCCCGAGGGGCACATCCTCTGCTATATGGCGTGCGATCCGTATCGCGAGTGGGGTGCGGACAACCCGGACGATGTCACGCAGGACCAGAACGGCATGCGCGCCATCGTGGACATGCACCCGCGGCGCTGGGGTGACGACCCGGGCGAGGGAGAGCGCTTCGGCCCCTCGTCTCTGTCCCCCAAGTTCCGATCCGACGTGGCGAACGCCCTTCGGGCCTTGGTGCGCCATGTGGAAGAGAGCGAGCCCGGCAAGGCCGTGATCGGTTACCACGTAGCGGGGCTGAACGACGGGCAGTGGTTCCACTGGGATCGGCTCGCGGAGGACGACCTGCACCTCGCCGACTACAGCCCAGGCGCCATCGCGGGCTTCCGCGAATGGCTGCGTGAGACGTACGGTTCGGACCAGCGTCTGCAGGCGGCTTGGCATCAGCCCGGTGTCACGCTCGATTCGGCACCGGCGCCGGCGTTCGGGCGCTACTGGGTGCCGGACCGGTTCCTGCTCGACCCGACGACGGAGCAGGACTGCATCGACTGGACGCGGTTCCTCTCGGAGGGAGTGGCCGAGACCGTGGATCGCCTCGCCGGCGTGCTCAAAGCCGAGACCAAGCGCCCGATCGTGTGCGGAACGTACTACGAGGACATCACGTGCAACTCCGGCAGCCACATCGCTCTAGCCAAGCACCTCGCGTCGGATAGCCTGGACTACCTCGCCGGGCCCGCGGCCTACTCCATACGCATGCCGGGGTACCCCGGGGCGGTCCGATCTGTGTTCGGCTCCACCTTGCTCCACGGGAAGATGTACCTCACGGAGCAGGACTGGCGCTCGTGGCACTCCGTCCCCAACAAGCTGGACGAGAACTTCGCCTGGGGTAGGGCGGAGACCGCGGACCAGCACAATGCGATGGTTCGCCGAGAGTGCGGGATGATGCTCGCGTTCGGCCTGGGCACGTGGTGGTACGACATGGGGGGTGGGTGGTTCCACGACGAGGGCATCATGTCCGCCATCGCCGAAGCGCGGAGGGCCTTCGAGCGCGACCTCGATATCGCCGCCGCGCCCGCTGCCGATTTCGCGGTGTTCGTCAGCGAGGAAGGCAGCCATGCGCTGGCTCCGCGGATCGCGAGCTCGTTTCGCTGGCAGGCGATCGTCGAGCAGGTGCCTCAGCTCAACACCTGCGGCGTGCCCTACAGGATGCACCTCCTATCCGACCTCGGGCGGACCGACCTGCCTGTTCACAAGGCCTACCTGTTCCTGAACGCATACGCGCTGGACGCGGCGCAGCGGCGAGCGATCGAGGGACTCAAGCGTGACGGACACCTGCTGGTCTTCGTGCACGCCCCGGGCGTCATCGGAGCCGCCGATCCCGCCGCGACGGTCTCGGACGTGACCGGGATCGCGGTGAAGCCCGCTGAGGGCCTAGCCACCATGCTGCCTGAGCCGCTGGAGTCCGACCACCCTCTGCTGCGGGATCTGGACGGCTGGCTGGGCGCCGCCCCGTTCTACCACGCTCCCGCCTGGGCAGTCACCGACCCAGCGGCCACGCCACTCGCGACGTTCGCTGGGACGGACCTCGTGGCTGTCGCGGCTCGGGACTTCGGAACGTGGAAGTCCGTCTACGTGGGCAGCCCGGGCTTGTCGAGCCGGTTCCTCCACAACCTCGCCGAATGGGCGGGCTGCTGGGTGGCAGCCGACCCGGGGGATGCCGTCTACGCGAACGACCGGACCCTCACCATCCACGCCATCTTCACGGGCCGCAAGGTGCTGCACCTCGCCCGGCCTGCGCACGTTGCGGACCTGGCGAGCGGCGAGGCGATCGCTGAGGGAGATCGCGTGACGCGCTTCGAGATAGAGATGACCCGCGGCGAGACCCGATGGTTCGCCCTCGACTAGACCGAACGACGCCGGGCGACGAAGGTGTGCGGTGCCTCACCGCCTAAGCGCCAGGATCGTCTCGGCTATGTCCCGACGTGCCCTGTACAACCTCGCGGGGTCCTGCGAGTAGCTGGAGGGCGTGGCGACGAGGTCGTCCTCAACAGCCAGGAGCTGCTGTGCTCTGGCCCGTAGCGCCTCCGGCGCATCGGGCTTGGCCTTCGGTGCCTCGTCGAGCAGCCACAGGTACTCATAATCCTCCACGCTGTCCCGGATGTTCTCCATGCGCACGGAGCTCCACAGCTCACCGTCGCGCCCGGGATAGACGAGATGCCCATCGCCGTTGAAGCTGGCGAAGGAGAACGTGTCCCACGGCACGTCCGGCCACCTCCTCCCATCGGGCGGCGCCAGGTTGCTGTCGGCCCACCAGTTCAGGCCCCAGTAGAGGAAGCCGTTCACCTTGTACTTCCAGTTCATCCAGAACAGGATCCGCTGGTCGATGGCGGGGTAGTCTATGAAGTAGTTTGGATAGGGGTGCGGTGGAGCGCAGCAGATGTACCACCATACCTGTTCTCCGAGGGCTCGTCGCTCCTCGGCCAGCTCGTGGTCGTACGACGGAGTCAGAGGGACCCAGATGTCCACCCCGCCGTAGAGTTCCTTGCGGATGGGTGCGGTAACGAGGGTCTTGATCGACGGGTCGATGGCATGGACCAGCTCCCCCTGCTCGCGCACCGCCGGCCATCTGTCAGGCGACGGCTCGTCTTGGAGTTTGAGGTAGAAGCGGTCGGCCCAGCCTTGCTCCTTGATGTGAGCGCTGTAGTCCGCCAGGAAAGCCCTGAGCTTCTGCTCGTACTCGGCGGAGTAGGGGCCTGCCGGGAAGTCCGCCATGGAGATACCCGGCATGTGACCGTTGGCGGCAGTGCGTATGTACTCGTCGATCTGTGCGTAGTCGTACCGCCCGTCCTTCTCCTCGATGGGCCACGCCGGACCCGGCTTGCCATGATCCCACCCCCATCCCACGCTCATCACCCCGACGCGGTAGCGGTTGCAGAACTCGATGTCCCGCTTCCACTGGTCGGCGGGGATCTCGCGCAGACCCTCACCCAGGCCGTAGAACTTGGCGATCATGTGCGGCCAGAGGACGAAGGTGGTCTGTAGGTGGTTCTCAGCCGGAAGAGCGAAGCCAAAGACGCGGACCCGTATGGGCACCTGTCGGCGCCCCTGGTCCGCCTCGATGGTGAGCGTCCCCGCGTAGTCACCTGCCCGTCCCTTGTCGGACGCGTGGATGGTCACCCAGACGAGCCCCAGCCGGTCGGCAGGGATGTCGAATGGCTCCATCGGGAGCAAGGGATCAGGCCACGAGCCGACCCGCGAGACGGGGTAGTCGGGCTTCTTCGTCATCACCTGGCCGACCCGCCGCAGCTCGATGTCCGCGGCGCGGATGCGCGCCCCGTCCGGCCCCTCAAGATCGGACACCCGGCACCGCACTTTGGACAGCGGAGCGAACAGCGGGATGACGGCCACCTGGGCGCCCTCATACTCGTTCAGGGCGAGCTCCACCCGGACGGGGGCTTCCAGCTCGCCGGGGAACGGTTCGTCCTCGAACACCTTCCGCATCGAGGTCGCGGTGCCCGTGGCGAATGCCGCGTCGCGCCCGGCCGCGGCCGCCGCTGTCAGTCGTCCGGCATCGGATTCCACTCGCAGCAGATCCCGCCCCAGGTTGTCCGACTGTGCCTGCCACCACTCCGCCGTGCGTTCAGCGTCGAACCGGACGTCGGAGGCCAGGTCGCGGAGGCGAGCGGAGGCCGCGGCCAGGATCTCTTCAGCCTGCCGCTGCTCCCTAGCGAACGCCGTCTTGCCCCTGGCCGCCGCAAGCTCAGCCCGCGCGCCATCGCAGCGGGTCGCCAGAGCGGCGAGATCGCTCTTCACCACCAGAGGTGAGACATCCAGCAGGACGACGTCGTCCAGTAGAGTCTGCGTGTGCGCGTTCGGGCCGTGGTGGAACCAGAGCTTGATGAACGCGGCATCCGTCGGGAACCGGTCGGAGACCATCTGTCCCTGGACGCGCCACTCGGACGCATCGGCCCCGGAGGCCTGGGTCGCATAGGTCTCACAGGCCTGACGATCCGCCCGGAAGTAGTCCACGCGCAGGGTGAGATCCGCTGTTCCGCCTAGGCGCTTCGTGACGTACCGGCAGTAGTACCTATGGCCGGGGATGATGGGGATCATCTCGGCCGACTTCAGATCGGCGAAGTCGGTTGACGAGACCACCTTGGCGCAGCCTTCGCCACGGTAGGCGCCTCCTTGCTGAAACGCCCAACACGCGTCGGCCTCGAAGCCTTGGAGCGACCCGGCCTCGAAGTCCCCGTTGGGCACCAGGTTCTGTGCCTCGCCCCCCGCGATGGCCGCCTCGACCAGGGCGCCGACTTCCGGTTGGCACAGTGCCGTGCCGGCCAAGGGAACCAACACCAGAGGTATGAGCATGAGCCGAAAAGCCATGAGAGGGGCTCCTGTCCTTGACCGATAGAGGCGGCCGCCGAGCGAGCTGACGCGACGATCTGTCGTGGGCCTTCCGTAGGCCGGCTGCGGCGGCCTCCTCGAGGCCGTCTCACGGACGGGTCGGCTCGCGGTCCATGCCAACTGCAGCGCCGCACCACGATGCCGCCAGCGGTCCCTGCTGCGCCCGCTGTTCCTAGCGACCGCCGTGGCGCGTGGCTGTAGAATGACGCGATCGCCGCCGTGCTCCGATGCGGGTCAGTCGGACGACGTGATCGGACGCGGTCTAAGGAGGAGCGCGAGTGCGGATAGGACCGGCCCGGGCGCGAACGCCGGCGTGCCTCGCCCTTGTAGCTGTCCTCGTGGCGGCGATGGGCGCAGTCCCCGTCGCGGCGGCGCCCCCTAGCATCGTCTGGCAGGACTGGTACCTGCGCGAGTCACTGCGCGCGATCCGTGACTGGGAGAGCATCCTCGCCGAGTGGGAGGCCGCGACACCCGAGGAAGAGCGCACACCCGTCTGCCCGGTCCCGAGCGACGGCTCGCAAGCCGTGTGGCCGAACCCGATCCCCCGGACGCTCATCCCGGTACGGGACTGGGGCTGCACGCTGGCGCTGACGAGCACGGACGCGGGTATGGCTCTCACGCGGACCGCGCCCGGTCAGACGGACGCTACCGAGGCGGTGCCGACCGAGGAGCCGGTCCTCGGGTACAAGCACCCCGGCGGTGGTGGCGCCGACCGGTGGTATCACCCCTACACGCGGCGCTTCGACGGGATGTCCACGTTCACGCCCAAGTCCGCGCCGTTCGCTCTGGAGGTCGCGACTCCCCGGGACTGGCTCCGCGGGGTCCACCCGCTGGACATCGGCCTTGGAAACGCGACGGACCGCACCCTCTCGCTCTCCGTTCGCCTCGGCTTCCGGTCCGCCACGAGCGACTGGCGGCGGGAGACGCGCGAGGTCACCCTCGCGCCCCGGGGGCAGACGAAGCTGAGCTTCAGCGTCGACCTCGCCGAGCCCGGGGGCGGCCTGGTGATCCTGGAGGTCATGTCCGGCGAGACGCGGTACTGGGTGCCCCTCCTCACGCATGTCGAGGACGTCACGGCGGTGCTCGACGGCGTCGCGCAAGTCCTCGCGGACCGGCCGGACACCGGCGGCCAGGCCCGTCTCGCCGAGTTGCGCAAGAGGGCGGCGGAGTGGTCGGGATCAGGCGCGGAGTGGCGCACGCTCTTCGAGGAAGCCAACGCACTCCGCGACGAGCTGCTTCTCGGGCGGATCGACTTCGACGCGATGCTCGTTGTGAAGCGGAAGCCCTTCGACTCCGAGCAGCCCTTCATGGACGCCCACCACCTGCGCAACCGTCCCGGTGGGGCCATCTACCGCCTGTCTCCCGTCCGACCCGACGGTACGTTGACGCCGGTCGTCGACTCGCTAGGTGACGGCATCTACAGGGACGTCTGCCTCGACTGGGACGCGAGCCGTCTGCTCTTCTCCTTCGGGAACGGCTCCGACAAGTGGACTGGCGAGCAGAGCTACCACATCTACGAGGTAGGCGCGGACGGCTCGGATCTACGCCAGCTCACCTCGGGGCCCAAGAACGACTGCGAGCCCTTCTACCTCCCTAACGGGCAGCTCGGGTTCACCTCGGACCGGTCGGAGCATTTCGTGATGTGCGGTGGCGACCGCCACGCGCCCAACCTGTTCGTGATGGAGCCCGACGGCTCGCACCCGCGGCTCCTGAGCGCGAACGTCTACAACGACTTCAACCCAACGGTGATGCCGGACGGGCGGATCCTGTACTCACGGTGGGAGTACAACGAGCGCTCGGTGACGTCGCTTCACAACCCGTTCACGATGAACCCGGACGGCACGATGGTCATGCCCTACTACGGGAACGCCACCTCCCGCCCCAACGTCGTCATGTTCCCGCGGCCCGTGCCCGGCAGCCGGAAGATCACGGCCCTCTTCACGGCTCACCACGGGCAGACACACGGCTCGGTGGGGCTGATCGACACGGGCATCGCGATGGACGGCATGGAGCCCATTGCGCTGCTCACACCTGGTGTGCCGATCACCGCGGAGAAGCACGAGGACAGCCGGTACGGGTGGTTCTCCGATCCCGTGCCCCTCTCGGAGGACACGTTCCTTTGCTCATACACGCCCACGGTCGTCCCATGGCTCGAGTGGAGCTGGGCCCTCTACGTGGCCGACGGCCACGGGAACCTCGCGCTGCTCCACCGCGACCCGGACGTCTCGCTGGCGGAGCCGGTTCCGCTCGTCCCTCGAACACGCCCCCCCGCGAGTGCCAAGGCCCCGCTCGATACGGACGCGGCCGACGCGACAGCCGAACTGATCCTCCTCGACGTCTACGCGGGGCTCACCGGCATCGAGCGGGGCGCGGCGCGCTACGTGCGCATTCTGGAGGACTTGCCGCGCATCTCAGTGCTGTACGGCGGGGTCATCGTGACCTCCGGCACGCAGATCTACACGGTAAAGCGCGTCGTCGGCACCGTACCGTTGGCCGAGGACGGCTCCGCGAGGATGGAGGTGCCCGCGAACCGGAACATCTACTTCGAGGTCCTCGACCGCGACCAGCGAGAGATCCAACGGATGCGAAGCGTGGTCTGCCTCAAGCCACGCGAGCGACGGACCTGCATTGGGTGCCACGAACGTCAGTACCTTGCCCCCACGAATGCGGAAGTCCGCGCGGTCCATCTTGCCGAGCCGTCGATACCTGGCGCGCCACCGTGGGGCGAGAAGACGCTGAGCTTCCTCAGAGACGTGCAGCCGGTGCTCAACGACCGCTGCGTCCGGTGCCACACGCATGACCGCACCACCAACCGCGTCATCCTGACGGACGATCTGACCGACATCTTCAGCGTCGGCTACGAGGAGCTGCTGCCGTACCTGAAGGTCGCGAACGCGATGCGCTGGGACTACCCGGAGGACGTGCTGGGCCAGCCGCCCATGACCTACGGCTCGAGGGTGTCCCCGCTCATGCGGATGCTCGACGAGGGCCACGGCGGGGTAGAGCTCACGCCGGAGGAGGACCTCCGGCTCGCCACATGGGTCGATGCCAACGGCGTCTACTACGATCGCTACGAGCTCGGTGGCCGGCCTAACCGGAGCATCTTCGTTGGTGACCCCGCGAGACGGCTCGGCGAGGTGTATGGACGCCGGTGTGCCGAATGCCATGGGCCGAGCGACGGCACGGGCGGCACCTGGTGGCTCACCCTCAACCGACGGGACCCGGCGCTCAGCCGGATGCTGCGCGCGCCACTCGCGCGGTCGGCGGGCGGCTGGCAGCGCTGTGGCGATCCCGTATTCGCCGACACGAGCGACCCCGACTACCAGGCGGCGCTGGCGGTGCTGACCGACCTGCGCGCTGCGCTGGACTCGAACCCGCGAGCCGATCTTCTCTCACTCCAGGGCGACCCGGCGGAGACGCAGCAGGTGGACGTCCCCGAGCCGCCGGGCACCACTCGCGTAGCGGTCGCCGACCCGCCGGGTGAGCGGGTGTATCTGAGCGATCTCCCGTGGGTCACCGCCTCGGCCGGATGGACGCCGAACGGCGACGGTCTTCCCAGGATCGACACCGCCGTCGACGGCGGCCCGCTCGTCGCCGGGCTTCTTGCGTGCGGCAAGGGCATCGGCACGCACGCGCCCTCGGAGATCGTCTACGACCTTGCCGGCGCCTACGAGAGCTTCCGTGCGACGGTCGCGGCAGGAGAGGCCGGCGGCACCGTGGTCTTCGAGGTGTACGGCGACGGTGCGCTCCTCTATCAGAGCCCGATACTCCGCGGCCGCCTGGGCTCGGACCAGGTGGACGTTACGGTGACCGGCGTCCGCGAGTTGCGCCTCGTCGTGACCGATGCGGGCGACGGCATCATCGCGGACTGCGCGAACTGGATCAACGCGCGGGTGTTCCGCCCGCTGTAGGGGCGGCCCAGCGTGGCCGCCCGTCCACAAGGCGGGTCCGCCGAAGCAAGGCGAATACGGCGTCCCTGTCTCCGGCCCGCTCGCCCGATGCGGCCGCTCCCGCGATTTCGCCGGACCCCCGGCGGATGCGCAGGTGCCAAGGCGACCACGTGCCGGCCCCTCCCAGGCGGCGATCCCGCGGGGCCGCCTGCCGAGCCTCTTAATGGGCACCTGCGGCGCTTACTGCTACATCACAATAATGTTATACTAGCCGTGGAGTGATCGGATGCCGGCCTGCCGTGTGGCGTTCTACCAAGACACCGACGGTATGGTCCCTGTACTGGACTGGCTACGACGCGCCGAGTGCAGAGACAGGGGCGTGGCCCCCAAGTGCTTCGAGCGGATCGCCCGGCTCGCGGAACTGGGGCACGAACTCCGCCGGCCACTCGGGGACTACCTCCGGGATGGCATCTACGAGCTAAGGATCAGAAAGGGCAAGGTCAACTACCGCATCCTCTACTTCTTCCACGGGGACGCGGCTGTCGTGCTTGCTCATGGTCTGGCCAAGGGCGCCGCAGTGCCGGTGGCCGATATCGAGAGAGCCCGGGAGCGTAAGGAGCTCTACCAACAGGATCCCGAGGGGCGGAGCTACTACCAGGATGGCGGCATGACATGAGGACGATACGCACGAGCGACGCATTGGAGATCCTCCAGCGGGAGTTCGCCAGCAGCCCCGGTTGGAGTGAGGCCCTCGCCAAGGAACGCGAGCGCCTGAACGTAGCGCAGACCATCTACGACGCGCGCACCCGCGCGGGCCTAACGCAGAAGCAGCTAGCCGAACTCGTGGGCACACGCCAGAGCGTCATCTCCAGACTAGAGGACGCAGACTACGAAGGGCACTCCCTCCAGATGCTGGCCCGGATTGCCAGAGCCCTGAACCTCGAGCTCCGCGTGGAGATGGTACCCGGCTCGACGCCCAAAGAGCCCGTCGAAGCCGCGGGCTGAACTTCGCCGAGCTGGCGGCTGTAGCAATGGCATCGGCACACGCGCGCTCTTGGAGACCGTTTGCGACCTCGCAGGCGCTTATGAGCGTCTGCGTCCGACGGCATCACTGCGGACTGCGCGAACTGGATGGACCCACGTCTGTTCCGAACTACCCGGTAGGGGTGCATGGCGATGCGCCCGAACACCATCTCCCGAGGAGGTACTCCCCAATGGTACACAAGACAAGCCGTCGAGCGTTCCTCAAGAGAACCGCCATCGCCGCCGGATCGGCGTTGGCTATGCCCTACCTGATGACCCGATCCGCCCGTGCACAGGGCGACGCTCTCCGTGTAGCCGTCATCGGCTCGGGAGGCATGGGCGGCTATGCCGTGGATCTGGCGATCACGGAGCGTTTCGTGGCGGTGTGCGACATCGACGAGGCAGCGCTCGCGGGGACGCTCAAGCGCGTCGCCGAGGTGACCCCCGACGCGGCCGCGCCGAAGACCTTCTTCGACTACCGGAAGATGCTCGATGAGTGCAAGAACGACATTGATGTGGTGCTGGTCTCGACGCCCGATCACCACCACGCTCCGGCGGCCGTCCGAGCCATGAACATGGGCAAGCACGTCTTCGTGCAGAAGCCGATGGCCCACAACATCCGCGAGTGCTACGAGATGGCGAAGGCCGCCAAGGCGAACAACGTTCTCACGCAGATGGGCAACCAAGGACACTGCAGCGAGGAGTTCCGGCGCGCCTGCGAATGCCTGCAAGCCGGTGCGATCGGCAACGTCACCGAGACGCACAGCATCCTTGGCCGCGACTTCGGTGGCACAGGCGGTCGCCCGCCGTCCAAGCCCGTCCCGCCGGGCGTACACTGGGACGAGTGGATCGGCCCGGCGCCCTTCCGCGAGTATCACGACGGCCTGCACCCGTTCAGTTGGCGATCTTGGCGGGACTTCGGCACCGGCACCGTCGGCGACATGGCCTGCCACAATGTCGATTGCGTGTTCTCTGCGCTCAAGGTGAACGAAGCCAAGACCTTCACCATGGAGTGCCTCGCTACGAACGGCGGCAGTGAGGAGATGTGGGCCCAGGGGAACGTGGTGCGCTACGGCATCCCCGCGCGTGCGGGCATGTGTGCGCTCGATGTCTACGTCTACGACAACGGCAACTTGAAGTTCGATGTCGTTAAGCAGGTGGAGAAGGAGTTCGGCATCGAGTTCGGCGAGGACACGCTCTACATCGGTGATAAGGGCTACTACCGCACGGGGGGCCACGCGAGCGTGGCGGAGATCCTGTCACCCGACCGCAAGGCAGAGTTCGTCGAGCCGCCGCAGACGCTCCCACGCGCTCACGGCGGCCCGATCGAGGACCTGTTCTACTGCATCAAGAACGGTGGCACGCCGGCGTCGAACTTCCCCGACCAGGCCACCCCGCTGACCTCCTTCGTCCTCGCCGGGCACCTCGCGCAGTACGCGGGCATCGGCAAGACGGTCGAGTGGGACGTTGAGAAGATGAAGTGCACTAACATGCCCGAGCTGAACGCGCACATCCGCCGCACCTACCGCGAGGGGTGGGAGGTCTGAGGGACAACAACCCGGGTCCCCAGCCTGATATAGGGAATCCCGGCGTAACCGGCACCACAACCCGACAACCCGCCGTCGGACCGGGGAGACTACCCATGCTGATCCCCGCGCTCCTGCTCGCCTCTTGTCTCCCTCATTCCGCCGTTCTCCGCGCCGACCAGGCCGCCGGCGTCGTAAGGCTCGAGAACGCGCACTGCCACCTCGAACTCGACGCCGCCACCGGCGCGATCGTTGCGCTGAAGCCAGGCCCTCCCTCCCTCCGGGGCGCCTGGTTCGAGGTCGTCGAGGAGGACCGCGCCGGGATGGCTCCATGGGAGACGTGGAAGCACGGCCCGGAGAACGTCTTCTCGGGGGGCCCGGCAACGGCCACGTGCCGGACCGCGGACGGGGTCGCCACTGCGACGCTGGTCTGGGAGCGGCCGAACGGCCTGCGACTGCGGGGTGACATCATCCTGCGCCGAGACGACGCCGGCCCGCGTCTCCGGCTGACGGTCGAGAACGCCACCGGCGCCGTCTTAGCCGACACGCTCCGGTTGCCGGTACTGCGTGGTATCGAGCTCGGCGAGCCGGAGGACGACTGGTTCACCTGGCCGCACACGCTAGGAGCGCGCTTCCGGGTGCGCGGCTTCCGGCCCGGCGAGCGCCTCGAGCAACCTTACCCGGAGTTCCTCTATATGCAGTGGCTCGATCTCCACGACCGCGACCAGGGCGTCTACCTGGGCTGCCTCGACGACTACGGCTACTGCAAGAACCTGTTCATCGGTCGCGAGGCCGATGGGCGCAGCGTCATGGGCGTGACCTTCACCGGTTGCTGGATTGCGAAGCCGGGCGACTCCTGGACGACGCCCT
>Ga0315280_10006124_pt1 | contig 16754 bp, 18 predicted proteins | sample YL17G06_40_MG_FD_203697 | JGI IMG/M metagenome (GOLD analysis project Ga0315280, IMG submission 203697) | Sediment microbial communities from Yellowstone Lake, YNP, Wyoming, USA - YL17G06_40 | ecosystem: Environmental > Aquatic > Freshwater > Lake > Sediment | place: USA: Wyoming | collected...
TCGAACTCTTCGCTGAAGAAGCATTCATAAAAGGTGGTACCGCATTCATTACCGCGATACTCGACGGGTTTATGTCGTCAATCTCATTGGCAATATCGGTAGTTCCTGAAGGATTGCCCGCCATAGTCACTATTACTCTGGCCTTGGGCGCTCGGGAGTTTGCAAAACGTAACGCTATAATCAGGAGGCTATCATCCGCTGAAACCTTGGGAGCTACGACTGTAATCTGTTCAGACAAGACAGGGACTTTGACGAAGGGGCAGATGACTGTTCGTCGACTTTACAGCAGTGGCAGAAGCGTTGAAGTCACAGGCGTAGGCTATGAACCAAGAGGCGAATTCCATGGAAGTAATACTCTTCTTAATCCTAAGAATGACAAAGATCTTTCGCGACTGCTGACTATTGGTGCGCTCTGCAACAATGCTGTCTTAAACGAAGACAATGGTATTTGGCACGTTATGGGTGATCCGACCGAAGGCGCGTTGGTTGTAGCGGCTTCCAAATCTGGATTTGAACACGTTGAACTAGAAAAGCAATATCCGCGTGTGCATGAGGTTCCGTTTTCATCTGAGAGAAAACGCATGACCACAATTCATCGACTATCTGGAGGGGAGCAGATCGCTTGCCTCAAAGGCGCTCCTGAAATAGTCCTTGAACTTTGCACCAGTGTCCTGGAAAATGGCAAGGAAAGGAAGCTGACTGATTCAGAGAGACAGGGAATCCTGAAAACTAACGAAGAGTTTGCAAGCGGTGCTCTGCGGGTACTTGGAATGGCCTACAAAAAGTTGCCGAGTACATTGAAAGAGTTCGATGATGAGAAGATTGAGAATGATCTCGTCTTCGTTGGTCTGCAGGGTATGATCGACCCGCCCCGCGAGGAAGCTATTGAAGCCAACAAGAAGTGTTCGGACGCCGGCATAAGAACAGTTATGATTACTGGAGACCATAAACTCACGGCTGTGGCTGTCGCGAAAGAAATCGGGATTATGAAGGAAGGCAGCTTTGTTTTGACAGGTGTAGAGCTAGATAAGATGAACGACGAAGATTTTGAAAAGATCGTAGAGAAGGTGGTTGTCTATGCACGAGTGTCGCCGGAGCACAAGCTGCGCATAGTCAAGGCGCTGAAGAAGAAAGGTCATATTGTGGCGATGACTGGCGACGGTGTCAACGACGCGCCAGCCATCAAAAACGCTGACATAGGAGTCTCGATGGGCATATCTGGCACAGACGTTACCAGAGAAGCTTCAGACATGGTTCTTGCAGACGACAACTTTGCTACCATAGTGAAAGCTGTTGAAGAAGGACGCGTCATATACGACAACATCCGCAAATACGCAAGATTCCTGATAGCGTGCAACTTCGATGAGGTTTTGGTCATAGGAACATTTGCTATTCTGGCCGGACTTTCAGGTATCAACGGGGAAATCCTGTTCCCACTACCTCTGCTACCAGCAATGTTGCTGTGGATAAACTTGGTTACAGATGGTGCGCCAGCGGTGTCCTTATCAGTGGATCCGCCTGACGAAGACGTAATGAAACGTCAGCCGCGCAAACCAGGTGAAGGCATACTTCATGGAATGGGCGCTTTCATAATAACATCGTTTGTTTTGCAGTCTGCTGGAACAATACTCCTCTTCGTTCTAAACTACTATGTATTTCCAACTCATCCTTGGGGCTGGCCAAACGGACCCTTCATTGAAGCAAACAGACTGCTGACCTTGGACGAGGCGAGGACCACGGCATTCGTGCAAGCCACCATGTTCGAGTTGTTCGTTGTTTGGAATTGTAGGTCAGAGAAACACAGTGTTTGGAGTATGGGACGCAGCGCATTCAAAAACAAGTTCTTCGTAATTGCCGAGATATCGTCAATAGTGTCCACGCTCGCTATACCGTACATACCAATTACCGCATCCATGTTCCATCTGGTTCCACTGACCCTATTCGAATTATTACAGGTTGTAGGGGTGGCTAGCTGGGGCTTACTCTTTGTGCTTCCAGAATATCTTATGGGCAGAAAAATCTGGCGTTGGGAATAGAAGCAAGGTATGTTGAGACCAAGATGAAGAAATCTGATAGAATTTGGCTTGTTGCATGGGCGTTGCTGTGGCTGTCATTTATCGTTACTTTTCTCATTGATTATTTAGGTGTTCTTGAAGCTAGTAATATAGGTTATTTTGAGGCTCTCTGGATTTCTTGGATTGTGTGGACTGTGGGTTTAGGACTTACCCTAGCAATTCTCACACGTCTCACTGTAAAAGAATGACGCCAACAAGAATATCGTCGTAAGAAACGAGAAAACTGAACGTAGATTAGAGTAAACCATGGGTAACGAGCCAAGGGGCGAATTCTATGGAAGTAACAGTTCTCTTGATCCTAGGAGTGGCAAAGATCTGTCATTGTTGATTATAGGCGCGCTTTGCCACAACGCTAGTCTGCAAAACGACAACGGTACTCGGCGCATCATGGGCGTTCCAACTGAGGGGGCATTGATGGTTGCAGCCCTGAAAGCAGGTTTTGAGCACGCTGAATTAGAGAAGCATTAACTCCGTGGGAAAAGAGATGTGACGTTGGTAACAGAAAGTCCCAGTTTAGAGTTCTAGAAGACTAACCCGGCCCCTGCTCTACATATATCTCTTAGGGTAGACTTTCTCTTATGAATTCAGAGACCCGATATTCAAGTATCGACGAATCCTCCTTTATCCTTAGGATGTCTTTTCCCAAGTGTTCGAAGCTGCAGAAGGCCAAGATTTTGCCTTTGGCTTCCGATCGGACGTCTTCGTATTCCGCCATAGTTCTCACACATAATATCTTTGCGACATCTTCGTCCCTCAGGATCTGTCGGGAAAAGCCCTCAAGGACAAGTACGTCAGCATCAGGAGTCCAAGAGCGTAGTTTGTCCAAGCTGGACTTCGAGATTCCATCTTTGATCAGTATCGCGGTCTCCACATCGGACACGCTGATCACAGGATTAGCCCCAGCCTTGGAATGCCTGTAGGTGTCTGTTTCCTTCGCATCTAGAGAAAAACCCTTGACGAAAACGTGCTTAGCAGAAGCTACCTTATATCCTTCATCTCTCAACCTGGAGATCACGGTTTCAGCAACCGAGGTTTTCCCGGAATTCTTGTGGCCAAGAATCGCCACAGTCAGCTTCTTCGCGTGTGCGCTATCAGTTAACGCCATGGATATTCGTATAGCATATTGATTTCTAATAAGTATGCTATAGGCTAGATTGGATGCTATATCTGCCTAGACTTTCTGTACCTCATCAAGTACAAGATCAAGATGGCTTCGACGACAATGTTGCCTGCTGCGAAGATTCCGATGGAACCTATCTGGATAGAGAATATGTAGAAGAACAGGAGGCCCAGCAGTACCCAGACGAAGATGAAGTCCTTCCCTACGTTGCTCGTACTAGCCGCTGCTCGGCTACCTTCCATACGTCTTGCTCTGCTATCCATGTAAAGATAGATGCTGACCAACGTGAGGAATACGCTACTGCTACTGATGCTGGCGGCCCACCAGATGAAGAGATCCGTGTATGGCACCATATTACTCCCTCCCTAGAATTTACATATCTTATAGAAGAAGACCTTGCCAGCGTCCACTAGGAGCAAGTAGGTAGCGACCATCAGTACCAGAAGCAGCCAGTATTCGGTTGGAAGTGCTGTGAACCCAAGGAAACCGCCGAGGAAGGTAAATGGAAGTATGGTTCCGAAGGCCACGCAGGAAAGCGTTAACAACGTAAGCCACTTACCGGGGCGGCTCGTGAAAAAGGGGACCCGCCTGGTCCTGATGACGAATATGACCAAGACTTCCGTCCAGAATGACTCCACGAACCAGCCGCTCTGGAAGAGCGGTGCTGAAGCACTAAACACGAAGAGCATTATACCATAGGTGAGAAAATCATAGAGCGAGCTGAAGGGGCCGAAAAAGAGCGTGTACTTTCTGACGAAACTTATGTCCCAGTGTTTTGGCCATTTAATGTACTCCTCGTCCACGTTGTCGGTTGGTAACGTCATATTCGAGACATCATAAAGCAGATTCATGAACAGTATTTGCATGGGTAACATTGGGAGAAACGGAAGGAATACTGACGCAACGGCAGCGCTGAACATGTTGCCGAAGTTCGAGCTTGTTCCCATCAAAATATATTTTATCGTATTGCCGAAGATTTTGCGTCCCTCACTTATTCCATCCGCCAGTACGAGCAGATCTTTTTCCAGCAGGACGATGTCCGCCGCCTCTTTTGAGACATCGACCGCCGTATCAACAGACAGGCCTACGTCCGCTTCGTAAAGAGCCGGAGCATCATTTACACCGTCTCCCATAAAGCCAACTACGTGCCCGTTAGCTTTCAGCGCTTTGATTACGTCAAGCTTCTGTTCCGGCGTGATGCGGGCGAAGATAGTGGTTTCTTCCACTACTGTTTTTATTTCGATCCAACTCATCTGGATAAGGTCTGAACCGCAAACCACTCTTTTTACAGGGACTTTGAGGTCTTCGCAGATCTTACCTGCCACGATTTCGTTGTCCCCTGTTAGAATCTTTATGTCAACCCCCATCTCCTTCAATTTGGTGACGGCTTGATGAGCGTCCTCCTTAGGTGGATCAGTGAATATGAGGAAGCCGAGAAACGTCAGATCGGTTTCGTCTTCGGTCGAATACGAGGTCTTGACATCTGCGAACCGGTAGGCGACAGCAAGGATACGATATCCAAGTTTCGAGAGATCCAAGAACTTGTCGTTGATAGAATTCAGAACAATACTTATCGATTCAATCTTCCCACCCACCTCAGCGTACTTACATCTCTCGAAAACCGATTCTGGAGCACCCTTGGCGATGAGAATACACTCAACACCCTTCTTGACTATGACAGACATCATTCGCCGTTGATAGTCGAAAGGAATCTCGCCAACCTTAGTAAAGCCCGCGTTCTCATGTACACCATTCTTGACAGCGTATTCCCAGATTGCGACATCCATCGGGTTACCGCCAATCTTCTTATTTACGACCGCAGTGTTGCAGAGCAGTGAATAGGACAGAATTCTCGGGTCTTTGTCATCGCCGAGTGATGAGTAGTCCTTCAGAAGGATTCTTCCCTCCGTGAGTGTCCCAGTCTTGTCTGTGCAGAGGACATCCATGTTGCCGAAATCCTCGATCGAGACTAGGCGTTTCACAATGACCTGCACCTTTGACATTCTACTTGCACCTTGGGCAAGACTGATCGTCACAATAGCGGGCATCAATTCTGGTACCAGTCCGACGGCGACTGCAAGAGAGAACAGCAAAGAATCGATTAACGGGTGACCGACGGCCGCGTTCAACGAGAATATTCCTATCGTGAGAGCAAGAGTTAATGTAAGGAGCATGTTTCCATACTTTTTAACGCCCCTTTGAAACTCGGTCTCGGGGTGTGATCGAGTCAAGCTCGTCGATACGGTTCCGAACTCTGTGTTTCTTCCTGTTGAGGTGATGACACCCCGGCCGCTTCCATGTACCACCACAGTGCTCATGAATAGGTAGTTCGTCAACTGTTGGGGCATCGGGTGCTGAACATCAAGCCTTTCGGAGCTTTTCTCAACCGGAAAGGATTCTCCAGTGAACGTAGCTTCATTAGTTTGGAGTTCTTTACACTCGACTATCCTCATATCAGCAGGGACGATGTCTCCGACATAGAGCGAGACAATGTCTCCCGGAACTAATAGTTTCGAGTCGGTTTGGTAAGATTTGCCATCTCTTGTCACCACGGCCTTAATTGACACGTTCTGTCGCAGGCTTTCAACGATCTTCTCTGCTTTGTACTCGTTGTAAAACCCTAGGACGACGCTGATACCGATCATTGTGAGGATCGCTATCGACTGTACAAGTTCTGCGAAGAAACCTGCTACAACGGCACATGCGACTAGAATCGCGAATATCGGGTTTTTGAACTGCCTGAGAAAAACTTGAATCCAGCTGAAGGCGTGTGCGGGTAGTTCATTGCGTCCGTAGACCTTTAGGCGTCGTTGGGCTTCTTCCTCAGATAAGCCCTTTTCACTGGTTTCAAGGATCTGATAAACATCTGCAGATGGAATAGACCAGTAGTCCTTGTGTTCGCCAACAACTACTTTCCTTGACGTATTCGTGAATCCGCCTCAAGAAGGTCATCTTACTGTGTAGGACACGGTATAGTAGCTCCAATCACCGCTGGGGTAATATTTAGGGTTTACGTCGCGTTTCTCGAATGCAATCTTAGAATGGGGCCATCGTTAGATTCAAGCAGGTTCTTCATGGATATCTATCCTGGTGATGCCGGGATAAGCGGTTCTGATCGTGCTCTCAAGCTTGCTGGAGATCTCGTGCGCTTTCTTTATGTTAAGGTTCGGATCGAAACGACAGTGAAGCACTAAATGCAAGGTGTCTCCGAATCTGCGGATGCTTATTCCGTGAACATCTCTGATCTCGGGGAGCTGTTTTGCCACGTGTTCTACATACGATTCTAGCTCTGTCTCTACTCTTGCCAACTCTCTCGATATGCGTTCTGACGCTAATTCGATGTGGACGGTGACCTCTGAGATCTTTGGATTGGCTGCTTTTATCTTCCTCTCCACCAAGTCGGCTGTATCATGCGCCTGTTTTACATTCATGTTCGCGCTTACCTCGAGGTGGAGGTCGATACACAGTTTTCCGTCGATTCTCTGAACATGTATGTTGTGAACCCCTCTAGAGCCGGGCACCCCTTCGGCTACCTCTTTCACGAGTTTCCAAACGCTCTCTCGGCTATTTCCAACAGGCTCGGTATGAATTGTAACTCTAGCTCTAGGAAACTCATTCATTACCTTCCTCTCAACTTCCAAGGCGATCTTGTGAGCGTCCTCCCATCTGAGGTTGGTATCCAACAAGATGAGCATATCGACGTCAAGCCTTTTCCCTGCAATACGGACGCTCAATTGACGACATCCTCTGACATCTTTCATCGCTTCGACTCTTCTTCTAATAGTCTGTGCTATCTCTCCCTCTGAACGTTCAACCAACGGGATGGGCAATGTGGGCACCTCGCTTACATTCTGAATCTCCAAAACCATGGTTGTATGTGGTCCTGCTATTAAAGGCACGGCTTGCTTGAGAGACGACAACGAAAGAGATGTTTCGCTCCTCTAACCTATGTGTTTCTTAAATACTGCTGAGGCAAAAGTATCTGAGTCAAACAGAAACGCACATCGTGGCACTTCACAGTGATGCAAATGTTCGAAGCGGTAATCTTCGATTTTGACGGTACCTTAGCTGACACAAAAAAGAATATCGTAAAATCTTTTCAGAAAGTCCTTTCCGAGATCGGTTGCGTCGTAGATGGTTATTCTATCGAAAGGAGAATCGGAGTTGGAGCGAGACCTATCCTCAGGGCAGCTCTTGAAGATAATAAGATTCCTTACAATGAAGAGTTAGTTGAGAAACTCGTTGCGAAGTATTCATCTGTACGCATAGAACTCTCGAGTGAAGTAGAACTTTTTGATGGGGCGGTCGAGCTGCTAGACGCTTTATACGGTCGGATTAGAATCGCATTGGCGAGCATGAGTGAAAGAAAGGTGATCGATTTCTTACTAAAAGATAGAGGCTTGACCAAATACTTCGAGGTTGTGCTTTCTGCAAGCGAAGCTGTGAAGCCGAAGCCGGATCCTGAAATCTTCTTGAAGTGTGCGCAAAAATTGGGTGTTGATCCAAAACAATGTGCGGTTATCGAAGACTCTATTTTTGGGGTCGAAGCCGCTAAAAGAGCAGGTATGAAATGCATAGCGATCCCCTCTGGATCCTACACCGCTGAAGAACTCATGGAAAGAGGCCCAGATTTGTTGGTATCCACGTTAGCCGAAAAAGAAGCAATTCTGAACTTCCTATTATGATATGCCCGTTCGCAACATTTTTACAAGAAACTATGTCGCCTAATTCTTTGCAGAATTGAAAGTTAGCTCATCCTGTGCGTGGCAGTCTCAATATTATGTATGTTATCAGCGTCGTTGCTACGCCCAATATATAGAATCCTGTAGCCACCGCCATTCCAATAGAGGCCGTAACCCATAATGAAGCAGCAGTTGTTATCCCTATGACTTTGTCTTTTTGCATGAAGATGGCGCCTGCTCCTATGAAGCCGACGCCTGCGACGATACCCGCTGCGACTCTTGCACTTTCGGATCCGGGGAATGCATCGGTAGAAAGTATGGTGAAGACGGTCGAACCTGTCGCAAGGAGCATGTGGGTTCTTAACCCCGCTGGTTTCTCTCTCATCTCTCTCTCATAACCTATAATGGCTCCTAGAAGTACTGAAAGCAGAACTTTTCCGATCATGATTAATGTCGGTATCATGGTGGAAAAATCGTAGGGGGCCATTTGTACTTCCTTGCGAACTCGTGTGCACGAAAATCTTACATTTCAAAGGTTGTTATAAAGTTACGTGTTTCTAATTACAGCGTCTCCGAACTCGGAGCACTTGAGAAGCTTGGCGCCTTCCATCTGCCTCTCAAGATCATAGGTAACCGTCCTTTGCTCCATCGCCTTTTCGATCCCACGTCTAACCAGCTCCGCAGCCTCAGACCACCCGATGTACTCAAGCATTAGTGCGCCTGAGAGTATCATGGAGCTCGGATTCGCCTTATCCTGACCCGCGTGTTTTGGCGCCGTCCCGTGAGTCGGCTCGAAGAGGGCGACCCCCGTCTCATAGTTGATGTTGGAACCGGGAGCTATCCCCATTCCTCCAACCTGGGCCGCACAAGCTTCAGATAAGTAGTCGCCGTTGAGATTTGTAGTCGCTATCACCTCATACTCTTCCGGCCTTAGCAGAATCTGCTGGAACATCGAATCGGCAATCCGATCGTTGATCAAAACCTTGTTTTCAGGAAGCTTACCCCCATACTTTGCATAAAGATCCTCCTCTGTAACAGCTTCACCTGCAAACTCCTCCTTTGCCACCTCGTATCCCCACTCTCTGAAGGCGCCTTCGGTGAACTTCATTATGTTGCCTTTATGCATCAGCGTGACCGTTCTCCGTCTGTGGCTCAACGCATAGTTGATCGCGGCTCTGACAAGCCTTTTAGAAGCTGTGACGCTGATGGGCTTGATTCCGATTCCAGAGTCCTCTCGGATCTTCACGCCTTCTCTCTTCCTCAAGAAGTCTATAACCGCCTGAGCGTCTCTGGAGCCTTCCCTCCACTCGACGCCGGCGTAGACATCCTCCGTTCCCTCCCTGAAGATGATGACATCCAGTCTCTCAGGATGCTTAACTGGACTGGGGACACCCCTCAACCACTTCACCGGTCTCACACAAGCGTAGAGGTCGAGGCTCTGCCTTAAGCGAACATTCAAGCTCCTTATGCCTTCGCCGACAGGGGTTGTAAGCGGCCCTTTGATAGCAACAACATATCGTCTGATAGCATTCACCGTATCCTCGGGAAGCCCTTCACCATATTTGCGGTAAGACTCCTCACCCGCAGGCAAATGGAACCACACGATCTTCTTGCCGCCAGCATACGCCTTCTCTACTGTCCTGTCGAGCACCTTTTTCATGACTTTTACGACTTCGGGGCCTATTCCGTCACCGTCAATAACCGGTATGATGGGCTTGTCGGGGACAAGAAGCCTCCCATCCCTAGCTTCAATCACGTCTCCCTCTTTCGGAAGGGTTAGGCTATGGAAACTTGAATTAGACCCCGACCGTCTCATGGCGTTCCCTTCAAGACTTGACGAATCTAGATTGGTCTCTCCGAATTATAAAATATGTTCATGATTCGGTAGATCCTGTGGAAACCCCAGCTAGATCATAATTAAGCCGTATTTGGCTGACTGTCGATTAACAACACACGTATAATAGGTCGCTTTTGCTATTAAACGGTTAACTTGTCTTGAGACAGAATTTATACCACTTTTTTCTGTACTCTGAGTACAAAGCAAGAGAATATTACAGTCTACATCAAAACATGAGAATTATCGCTGGTCTGCCCTATAATGGAGATATCACCCGAAGTCCTTACTTTTAGTCGGCTTATTAATATGTTTGATATACCGCATAATGTAAAGGGAATCTAGCATATAAGTGTAATTCAATAGTTTACTATTAGATTTGATGTTATCGCTATTTACAGGTTTGTACCCTGAGTCTTTTTTGCTATATGGGTGAGGGCTGTCGTAAATAAATAAAGTGTAAATCACTCTCTAATAGCGGTTTTGCTCTTGAGCCGTGTGCGCGATTGCTTATAGATCGCAAATTGCATTGGGTACACCTGATCGCGTGTGCTTGCCATGAATTCGAATCTCCCGGAGGTTACATCGCGCGCGCGAAATCTAATGGCAGCCCGGAGGACATCAATCACTACAGCAGAATTTATTAGATAGGCATTTGCTTTTTGATCTTGAAGTTAACGAATCTAGACGGAGTAATTGTTTTGCCTCTCAAAGAAATGGTCAAGTTATGTCCAAAGTGCTATCCTGAAGCGTTTAGGGAAGCAGTGATGAAGTACAAGGCGAAACAGGTCGTCCACGAGGATCCGGTTGAATGTCCTATACATCACGTGAAACTAATTCTCTTTGACCCTAACTCGCCCCCCGGAATATCCTCTTTGAACTACTATCTTAAGACGAAGATAGAAGAAGGGGAAATATGACTAAGGGCAAGAATAACCGCGACTCAACTTTTTCATGTTTCCGAACGATTTCAATATTGTGATAGATTAGCGCGCGCAATAATTGCGATGACTCGCCTATTTTTTATGCAGGCTCGTCATTTTGGGGTTTTTCAGCTACACTTTATGTAGAATGGCAACTTGCAATATCAAAGGAGCGTTCATGGAATTTGATGCTGATTTACTGCTCTGATTGTCTAGTCGTATTTGTCCTCGAATCCGTCGATGCGTTAGTTTTATTAGCCGAATGGAGAATAGATTTTGCTTCACATGTTTTACGGCTGGCGTAGGAGTATTGGTAGTCGTTATCTTCGACTGGGATGGCACTATAGTTGACAGCATGCCATTATTCCTTAAGACTCTCCAAGCTTTCGCAGCCAAATACTTCAACGTCAGTGCAGAAACTGCAAAAGAGGTTTATTATAGAAATATTGGAGGATCGCTAGAGGAAATCTTTCGTCAAATAGCCATTTTGTCTGATCGAGATATACCTAAGGAAAAGATATCCGGAATAACACAGAGAGTGGCACGATCATATTATAAAGAATTTCTGGAGAAATCAAAGTCTGTTCCAGTATTTCCGGATGTTCCGGGAGTTCTTTCAGAGCTTAAGAGCCGCAGTTACGATCTGTGCATTTCTTCAGGTGGATTCAAGTCCGCGCTGGTTCACGGGGCGAAGGCCAAGGGCTTATATTACCTTTTCACCTTTATCCTCGGCAGCCGTCGTGGTTTCTCTAAGGGAGAGGACCACTTCAACTTCATCGCGAAGAAGCTCTTTCTTCGACCAACAGAGATGGCTTTCGTGGGAGATGGAACGTATGATATGGAGGTAGGGAAGAGCTACGGTTGCTTCACGATAGGTCGAATAGACCTGCTGGATGAGAATACTCTTCGGTCTGCAGGTGCTGACGTAGTTGTCAGAGATTTTCAGTCGCTACCAAGAATCATCAAAGAGAAAATCGGCTAGTCCTAATGTAGTCAGATTAGGGCGAATGGCTTCCGAAAAGAAAGGCAAAAACAAGGGTCTATAGATTTAATATATATGTCTCTACTTAGATCACTTCCATTTGTGGAATAGATGAAAGGAACACCATAACCATAGGAATCGAATCTGCCTCCCTTGTACCCTCGAGCATAACGTTTAGCTTGCTCAATCGCGCTCTGCGGACCCTTTATGAGCTTCTTAGCTTCAACAATGGCCAAAGCCTCTCCACGATGAAAGAGAACATAGTCCGCAGGACCATGATCAGTCGGATGCTCTTTTACCGCACCTGTCTCAATCCTAGAACCTTCAATATGCTCAGCGACAGGTGACCATCTGGCCTTTGTCAGAGCCTTCTCTATCAGCCTGCGCTTAGTCTCCATCTCTCTCAGAGTCAATCGATGAAACCAAATTGTATCTCATTTTTCCATTTTAAAAAGGATGTTGGTCAGACTTTGCAGCTGTATGCAGAAACGTTACGTAATCAAAAGCTGCTGACGTCACTTACGCGAGTCTTGTTAGACCGGTTCCTCAAGTCTGTAAACGGGTTTCTGAATCAGGTATTCACCATAAGACATTATAGCCGGAAAGTAGAAAACTAATACGGGAGGAAACTATGGCAAAGCCTTCATTTGAAGAAGTCTGGCCTAGGATCCTTACTCACAAAGGAGAAACATTCCACACCATAAGAGGGTTGCCCTTTACATATTCGATTGAGGAAGACGTTTTCTGTACGAATAGAACCGATTACCCATTATCAAAACCAAATTTCGAGTATGCCTATTCGATGGTTCCGATCAAAGGACCTGGTGCCATTAATGAAATTGTTAGGGGACCAACCTATGTATGGGCAGTTCTCCATGATGAGCGAATCTCACAAGGAGAATGATGAATTACAGAAACATCATTCCCAGAGAGGCTTTTTCTGAGATCGTGGAGTTGTCAACCATGACTACTCTCGTTATCGTGCCTTGCGGTAGGAGAAAGATTTGTGACATAAAGCCTGATACTGGTAGTGTGGAAGCAAAAAACGCGTATCGGGGCGCTCGCGCGCGCGAGACTAAATCCAATTAAAGAGGTGAACAAGTTTCATAATTCACAGTACAGAAGGCCGAATATACAATTACCCCATTTGCTGATGGCTATAGGAATAATATCTTCGGAGAAGCAGATGTAATGACTGTCAATAAAACTCAGAAAATGAATAGGCCTGTTGAGGCAAATACTTTCGGGAGGAGTGCCTTTTTTCGAAGAGCAGATTTTGTCTTAAGTTATATTGAAGATGTTGTAGAAGCTTTTTTAGTAATTCTTTCTTTGCTGGGCACTTCATTTATTGGTGTAACGGTTGAAAGACAATCTGTGGGTGTTCGGCTTGAACCTCGGACTTGCATACCACGAGAAATACCGACAATATGACTTGGGCCCGGGTCACCCCTATCGAGGCGACCGCTTCCCAAATGCCATGAGCTTCTTCAAAAAACAAGGTCTTCTAGACTTACCAAACCTAACAGTTCTGAACCCTAAACCTGCCACAAGAGACGACCTGCTCCGAGTCCACACAGCCGAGTACGTAGATTTAATCTCTCGCCTCGCGGAGAAGAATATTCCGTACGATGCCGACACCCCTCTCTCTCCTCAGATTGTCGAGGGTGCGATGTGGATAATCGGGGGCGCCATAAAAGCAGGGAACGCCATAATCCACAGAGACATTGATAGAGCCGTGGCACTTGGCTGCGGCTTCCACCACGCTGGAAGAAACTATGGTGGAGGCTTCTGCATCTTCAACGACATCGCCATTCTAATCGAATACCTCCGCGAGAAACATGGTCTTAAGCGCTTCCTAGTTCTGGACTACGATGTGCACTTCGGGAACGGAACCAGCGACATATACTATGCGGATCCAAACGTACTCTACATATCGCTGCATCAGGATCCAAGAACCATCTACCCAGGAACAGGGTTTGTGGATCAAATAGGAAGGGGGGAGGGGGAAGGCTACAACATCAACGTGCCTTTGCCTCCGAAAACCTCAGGAGAGACCTATCTCTTTGCCTTAAACGAAATCTTCAGACCCGTCGCACAGGAGTTTCGCCCCGACATAATCTTGGCCAACGGCGGAAGCGACGCACACTTCGCCGACGGGCTCGGAAGCCTCGGCCTAACCTATAATGACTTTCACAGCATAACCAGAACTGTATCCGACGTTTCAAACAAGGTTTGCAAAGGTCGAACGGTGCTGATGCTAACAAGCGGATACAATCCGAAGGTTCTCCCCGCCTGCTGGTATGCTCTAGCCGCCGGAGTCTTTGACATAGAGAAAATAGATGTCAAAGAAAACGACGAACCCCTTACCGAACCAGAATGGGTTCGCAAAAAAGTAGAAGACACCGTAAAGGAATTAAAAGATCTGCTGAAGGACCGATGGAAATGCTACCGGTAGGTTCTGTGCAAACGAAATCCTGGCGTAGTAAACCTTTAGATCTAAGACTGGCAACAAACCGTTTCAAAACAGTTTCCCGCGACGATAATATGATAAAAGCAGTGTTCTTTGACCTCTGGGATACGTTGCTCGTAGATCGTGGCGTTTTCAGGGGAGAGAGAAACAAGATTATCTTGGAGTTCTTGAAGAATCTGAATAAGAAAACAACCTTGGAAGAAATAGACAAGCTGTTTACAGAAGTTCACGATTACATAGAAACCCGGTACTTTGGAAGTGTGGAAAAATACAGATTCGGCATGGGGCTGTCACTCATATTCGAGCGACTCGGGGTAGAGGTGGACAAGGAGATGACTGAAGCTCTAGAAGAGAAGCTTTGGAAACTCTTCCTTCACGAAGGCAACTTAAGACCTCATGCAAAAGAGATACTGTCCTATCTAAAGAGAAGAGGCTATAAATTAGCGGTTGTTACCAACTGGTCAACCGTGAGGGGAAACGAGGCCATAGATGCCTTTGATCTGAGAAAATATTTTGACTCAATTGTCGTGTCCGAGGATGTTGGCGGAGAAAAATCGACCACTCTTCCATTCAGAGTGGCTCTCGAGAAACTGGGTTTGAAATCGGAAGAGGTTGTAATGGTGGGGGACAGGGATGACGAAGATGTCTTTGGCGCCAAACTGCTTGGCATGAAGGCGGTCAAGATCCACGGGTCACACAGGGTTTTTGGAGAAACAAGAAAAGCGGATTATGAGATTAACGATCTGATTGAGCTGAAGGAGATCTTACGTTCTGAATGATGCAGATAAGATACACTTTTCAATCTACTTATAGCACTGGATAAATCTTCTTAGCGATCGGTCATAAGTCTTCTCAACTTCTGGGGGGAATAAGCAGCCGGGCAGCTCTCTGTTCTGCCAGTGGTATCTGAGACATTTGCAACATTTCCCCTTCCGCTGACAATGCTCATAGGTGCAGGAACAGGTTTCTAAGTTTTCCTCAACGTTGCATGTTTCCATATTTTTCACCTAGATATTCTTGACGGTTTTTGAGTGCAGGATTTGTAGACAATGTAGTGCACTTGGAATCTATGCTTCGTTTCTTAGCCTAAGAATTATTTCTATATTTCGAGAATAGTAAATAATCTTTTCCTCAATGCTATCTCAGTTCGTGATACATCTCCAAAAAACATATAAAAAGGAACCCAATGTTGAATCCTGAACCTACTTAGCGGGGTAACATTATGTCTACTAACAATAGAATTACGGAAGTAAGGAGCATCGAACCGATTGAGTTTCAGAAATTCGGTCTTTCCCGGGAGAGGCTAATGAATATGCTTAAGACACTTGTCAGAATTCGTCGGTTCGAGGAAATGGTTGAGGAGCTACATCTGGTACGCGGCTTACTCATTGGTGCAGCTCACCTCTGTAATGGCCAAGAAGCTGTAGCGACAGGTGTGATTTCTGCGTTAAAGCCTGAAGATCTGATAGTCAGCAGTCATAGAGGTCATGGCCATGCGATCGCAAAAGACATTCCGGTTAAGCTGATTATGGCAGAAATTTTTGGTAAAGCTAATGGGGTGTGTAAAGGGCTTGGCGGCTCTATGCATGTGCCTATGTATGTTAAAAAGGGTGGACTATACGCGTCAGCGATAGTGGGCAGTCAAATACCCATAGCAGTGGGCGCAGGCCTCGCGATGAGGTATAATAAGCGAGATAACGTCGTGGTCTGTTTCTTCGGTGACGGCGCTGTAAACACAGGAGCATTCCACGAAGGACTAAACATGGCATCCTTGTTGAAAGTTCCAGTGGTCTTCGTCTGCGAGAATAATCAATTTGCAATGTCTATGAGGGCCAGTAGTAGCGTTGCAGCCAGAAGCATTGCTGAGAGAGCAGCCTTCGCTTACGACATGGCTACATTCACCGCCGACGGCAACGATGTATTGGCGGTTTATAACGCGACTCTGAAGGCTATAGAAAAGATAGAGAACGAAGAAGGACCAATATTCATAGAGTGTCTAACGTACAGAATGAAGGGCCACAGTGTTCACAGACAACCCAAACGCGATGAAGAGCTGGAAGCGTGGGAAAAGAAAGACCCTATAGCGATGTTCAGCAAGAAGCTTCTCGATGTAGGAATCATCGCCGAAGCTGAGACTAAGATGATCTGGGAGGAGATCGGTCGCGAGATCAAGGAAGCGGTTGATTTTGCTGCGAAGAGTCCAACTCTGCCATTTGAGGGGCTTGAGAAGCTTGTTTACGCAGGAGGATTGAAGCAATGAAAATACTGACGTACGCCGAGGCCGTGAAGGAGGCTCTTAGAGAGGAGATGTTGAGAGATTCCAACGTTCTCCTTATAGGCGAAGAGGTGGGCGCTTCTGGAGGAGCATATAAATGTACCTATGGCCTATACGAGGAATTTGGTCCTGAAAGGGTAATAGATACACCGATCTCTGAAGCGGCAATAGTAGGAGTTGGAATAGGAGCAGCACTCATGGGCCTTAGGCCAGTCGCCGAAATAATGTATATGGACTTTATTCCATTATCCTTAGAACAGATACTAAATCACGCTGCAAAAATACATTTTATGAGCGGCGGACAGCTGCGGGTTCCACTCACGATTAGAACCCAATACAGTCTCGGTAGGGCCTACGGCCCTCAGCACTCTCAGTTCTTCCCATCATGGTTCA
>Ga0315280_10006125_pt1 | contig 16752 bp, 12 predicted proteins | sample YL17G06_40_MG_FD_203697 | JGI IMG/M metagenome (GOLD analysis project Ga0315280, IMG submission 203697) | Sediment microbial communities from Yellowstone Lake, YNP, Wyoming, USA - YL17G06_40 | ecosystem: Environmental > Aquatic > Freshwater > Lake > Sediment | place: USA: Wyoming | collected...
AAAAATTTATTGTTGTTTGCAGAAAAAACCAGTGCGCAAGCGGGCTTTTTCCTGTCAATTTGATGAATTTTCCTGGGACAAAAAAGCAGTAACCAAGGATTAGATCCAAGTTCTTAGAGACTTTCTTTTGGGCTGTAAGGTCCACCTCGTGACCAAGTTCACGACTGGAAAGACCAGTTTTATCCCAGCGCCGAATCCTTCCAGCATCATACCAGGCATCCTTTGCCTCATCAAGCCCGAAAACGTGGTATTCTCCCCGGAAAGAGAGTGTTTTTCTAGGCATGAGAATGAGGTCAACTCGAAATTCCCGCAGATTCTGCCAGAAGAAAAGATTCATCCAGCCGTAAAGCACGGTATCGGCGCCGCTGAAAATGCCGTCAAACGTCCCATGGATTCCATCCTCCGGGTTTTTGTCTCCGGAGCCGAGGATGTATTGAATCATCAGATGGGGCTTCCAGCTTGTGTCGAAGGTGTATCCAAGGGAAAAGGCGAGCCCATGAGCCCTGAGGTCGTCCGGGCCCCACTTCCCAAGCTGGCCGACAAACATGGCGCTGTAATCCCACCGTCCGCCTTGTCCGTCTATCCTGAAACCGGCGCTGTGGGACGAAAGATCTCGTGCTCCCTTTTCACCTTTTATGGAGCCGCGGCCGTCATATTTATAAAGGTAAAAAAAAGCGAGTTTGAATGGCAGGCTCTTGATCGTATTATAGGATGCAAACGCCGTAGGACCTGGAGCGTTTTTGTTTGGCCAGCGGTCGGGATCGTGAAGCACAAACCGACCGGCGAGCCAATGGCTGCTGAAGGATTTTTCGTCGATCTCGAGCCTGAGGGCGTCCCAGGCATAGCGGCCGGTATTCCCCCAATCGCCCGGGCCGAAAACTCGACGGTCTCCGTAGGAGATCGCCTGCCGGCCGATTTTCAGGCCGACCTTTTTGATCGGCCACCACTCAAGATAAAGCTGGTTGATGTCGAACGGATCATGATAGGGGTTGTTTCCTCCAGAGAAATCTTTATCGGAGAAAGAAAGTCCGAGGGCTCGTGCGTCCTGGATCTGGGCATGAACCCGGGAATTATCGGCCAATCTCAGGTCAAGGTCCAACCGCAATCTCGAAAGAAGATAATCTTCATGCGTTCCTGTTCCATATGTCTTGATGTTGTAACCGTCCAGGAATTCACCTCTAAGGCGGTACGTGCCCCCGATGCTTAAGAGCTTTGTATTTTCAGGCGGTGCACTATCCGAGTCATCAGGAATGCCAGCCCAGACAAAAGCCGTTAGGCAGACAATCGCCACCGCCTTCCATAGAATTTTCATCACTTTCCTGGAATATTTGTGGAGACGAGATCGATCTCCTCCGTCATCCTTTGTTCTCAATCGGATTATTGTTTGCAGCCTACCAGATTTTAAGGCCAAAAAATGCGGTAATGAACTTTACGGACACATATAAAAAATATAATCCGAAAATCAGTTTCAACGTCGTGGGTTTGAAACGTTTTATTATCGCAGCGCCAATTTGAGCGCCGATGACTGTCCCGGCCGCCAGAATTAGGCCGGGACCCAGGGCCACAAATCCCTGAGCCAACTTAATGCCCCCGCCAACCGCAGCCAACGGAATCATCGTTGCCAGCGACGTGCCCATGGTGATATATACCGGAGCCCCAAAAAGATAAATGAAACTCGGCACCAAGGCATAACCGCCGCCCAGCCCCACCACACCCGTCAATATACCGACAAGCGATCCCATTACCGCCCAGCCCCAAATTGGACCTGGAATGGAGTTGCCTGTTGCCTGCGGTCTTTTTGCCTGGAATAGTCCCTCCCAGATCATGCGTCCCGCGGGCCAAAGAAACGCCAGTCCCAAAATCAATCCCAGCAACGAAACATGTGAGGTCAGCAATTTAAACAGATAGGAACCGAAAATGACGCCGCCTACACCGGAGGTGCCGACCCAGAGGGTGGCTTTGACATCAAGATTTTTTCGGACAAGATGCCCGTAGCCGCCGGAAATAGCGGTGAATACGACGGCAAAAAGGGTGGTGCCGACGGCGATGGGTGCCGGATAGCCTAACCAGAAATGAATGGCAGGTAACATGACGCTGCACCCACCGGTGCCAATCAGGCCGCCGAGCGAACCCGCCAACAGCCCAATAATAATCAGAGTGATACCGTTCGCTATATTAAGCGCCGGCAGGCCCTTAGTGGTTAATTTCCCTGTCGGCAGGAACACCAGAAAAGCAATCAATAGGATAACCAGCAATAGGATGGTAGGACCATAGTTTTTCCACACAGAAACGTCGGACTTGTTCATTTATTCGCTTCCTCCATTTATCTCAACAGCTTCACCAGGAGTTGGGCGGCGAGTGCCCACATCAAAAGTCCGAGTCCGGCCCTAATCATCTCAGATTTGAACTTCATACTGACTCTCGCCCCAAGATTTCCCCCGATGAGGACGGCAACGCCGGTCACCGCGATCAAGGGAATATCGAGACTGTGAGTCGCCGCATGGCCCACGATCCCGGCAAGAGCTGAGAAGGATATGATCAAATGCGACGCCCCCGCTGCGAACTTCGTTGGGTACCTGCAGACATAGACCATGAAGGGAACGATGAGGATTCCGCCGCCGACGCCCAGCAGTCCGGAGATAATCCCCACGGCGAAGCCGAAAATGGCGATGAGCGCGTACATAGCGGCGGAAAGGGTTCTTGGAACTTTTTCCTTGACCTTTCCCCTCTCCCAATAGGTATAGATCAGCCTTGCTCCAACACCGAACAAAAAAAACACGAATAACCATAATAACATGGTGGTATTAACGGATTTGCTCAGCGCCCCTCCGAGAAAGGCCCCGACACAGATACCCGGGACGAATATAAAGGAAGTTTTGAAGTCGATCATCTTGTTCCGGTAAAAAATATAACCTGCCGACACCGATGTGATCAGATTCAACACCAGAGATGTGGAAGTGGAGAGCAATATCGGGTAACCGAGAAGAATCAACAGCGGGGAGTAGAGGGACCCCCCGCCCTGGCCGAACATGCTGAATATAAAGGCTATCACAAAGACAAAGATGATCGTCAACAACAACGTCGTATTGACATCCATGGGATTGTCTTTTCTGCGTCTTCTTAAGGTATCCGGTCTCTATTTTTGATAACCAGAGCACGGGATACAAACCGGTTTCCCATCTTTCATGCGCAAATAACGCTCAAAGACATATTCACCGCAGATGCTACATTTCGCTTTGTTGAATGAGCCCTTAACCGGCGAGAATATAAAATCAGGTTTGGCTTCAATCTTAAACATGAAGTCATCCGTTTGATCATAGACCCAGTTAATAACTTCGTCCGCAACCGGCTGAGGAATCTGGGATGGCTCAACTCCCTTTTTTCGATAAGCAAAGAATTCAAACTGACCCATCTTATCCATAAACTCAGGCCTAAGAGCATAGCGCACGGCACCTTTTTTAGGATGATAGAAAATCGCAGCCAGCTTGCCGTAAAAGGTCTTTTCTACCAATACCTTGCCGTATGTTGCCCCTGTTGCGGCCTCGATACCATCAACCATGCAGGTCTGCGGATGACCCTCACCGATCTCTGGAAACACAAAGAACCCGTGATCCTGCTCGCGCTCGACTCCAAGGTATTCCATTGCCAGTTTGCCCATTCGATAGCCAATCGGCATGAAAGGACAGTTATGACCATGATACTCAAAAGCCCATTCTGGCGGAATATATTGTGTCTTCATTGCTTAGCTCCTTAAATTTTTCTGCTTCTCTTCCCTTTATGAATAGAAAGAATTTTTTTTCGGCGGAATTGCCAGAGATTCTCTGTCATGACTTTTCCCCTCCATCACGAGACATGCTACATCTAAACCGTCATCAGGCCGATCTTGCGTACATCACAGTAAGAAAAGTATAAATTTCTTTTGCACCTAGGTGTTTGTCGGTCTGGCTCAAAGGGCCCAGGATGACGTCCCGCGGCAGGGTCCAGCGGGCCACCTGTCCGCACATCCGGCGCTGCCATTTAAAAGGACCCGGCATCGAAGCTCCTTGATCCGATAATGATAATCATTTTCAATAATATAATAGGGCATTTTTTTCTCTTTGTCAAGTCCTCCACGAAAGTTTTTTTCCTTCCTGTCTTCGGCCTTGGGTTTGCTCCAATATCGACCCTTCGCAGCCTTTGAGCTACTTATGAGATTGATTTTTTTTCCCTCTTGTGGTATTCATAATTCAACTAGGAAAAGAAATGATCAAGAAGGAAAAGAAGCTTCTTAATTTTTTATTCTTTTTTCTCTTTATTTCTCTTGTTCTTTTTATTAATTTTTTTCACACTGAAAAAACAATTAAAAAAAGTGATTCCTGTCCTGCTTGTCATTTCCAAAGTTCCTCTATCACAACCCATACCATCAATTTCTTCGTCCATCCTCAACTCTCTTTTCTCGCAATCCTCAAAGTTTTCGAATCCTTTAATTTCGAAACCTTCTTTTCTATAAACCTTTCGCCTCGAGGCCCTCCTCAAATTTAAGTCAACCTTCCATCTTTCTCTCACTTTTACGGGTCAAATTTTATATTAAAGTTCTGAGGAGGTCAGATGGCTCTGAAAAGAATAATGTGTATCTTTGCGTTCATGTCTGGGATAACCGGGATTTCCTGGACTCAGGAAGCACGAGAGAATGCTTTATCCCTGGAACAATGTCTTACTGTCGCCCTCGAGCAGAATCCTCTTCTCCTTTCTTCCTTGGAGCAGTACAAGGCATCCTTAGCTCGGATCAATCAAGCTAAGGCTCTCCCTCAGCCGTCCCTGGATTTTGACTCTGATCTGCAGCCGAACATGTTCAATTTTAAAGGTTCTGGGGAGTCTTATTTTGGCTTCAGCCAAACTGTGGAATTCCCTGGAAAAAGACTGTTGAGAGGGAAAATTGCAGCGAGAGAATCTGACGAGATTTTATCCGAGATCGGCCTTTTAAAACTCGATATCACCTTTCAGGTTAAACAGGCTTTCTATGGACTTCTGCTTGCTCAGGAGAAACTCAAGTATGCTCAACAAGACCTTGAACTATCTCGGGATTTTCTAAATAAAGCCGAACTCAAGCAGGCTGCCGGAGACATACCCAAAGTGGAGGTTTTGAGAGCCCGTGTTGAGGCCTCAAAGGCAGCCAATGCTGTCAGAGTCGCTCAGAATGAAAAAAGGCTGGCAGCCGCCATGCTAAATTTTCTTCTCGGCCGGAAAAAATATGAACCAATAGAAATACAGGGTGAGATAAAAAGACCTTTTGTCACACTCGACATTGAGGAATTAAGGCAAAGAGCCTTCTCCTTTCGTCCTGAGATAAAAAGAATAAATTTCGCTCTAGAAAAAGAGACCTTGAAGAAAAAGCAGGCTTATTTGAGTTATTTACCCAATTTTGACATAGGAATTTCTCAGCACAGACTCGCAAGAGAAAGAAAGACATGGGACTTTACTCTTTCCTTTCCCATCCCGCTTTTTTTCTGGCAGCCTAAAAAAGGTGAAATTGCCGAAGCTGAAGCGAATGTGGAATCCTTGAAAAGAGAGGTCGACCATCTGAAGAATGCTATCAGCTTGGAAGTGGAAGAGGCCTACACCAACGCTTTGACATCCAGCAATCAGATTCGACTCTTCGAAGAAGAAATACTGACTCAAGCTGAAGAAGTCTATAGTATGTTCCTCTTCAGCTTTCAGGAGGGAGAAATTGGCAGCATTGAATTGATTGAAGCCCGGAGGACCTTGATCGGGGCCAGAAAGGCCTATGCCGATGCCCTCTATAATTATGATGTGACGATAGCCGCTCTAGAAAAATCGGTGGGACAAACTCTCGAAGGAGGTAAATATGATTAGAAAATTATCAGTGTGCTTTTTAGTTTCTCTTTTAATTTTTAGCATAAACTGCATAAAAACTGGTTCAGAAAAGGAAAAGGCAAGCAATGCGATATATCAAGAAAACCGGAGGATCTCACAAGAAACAGAAAGATGGGCAAAAGGAAGGACCAATGTAATCAATCTTTCGGATGAAGAAAAAAAGGCGATAGAAATAGAAACTGTAGTTGCTTCTTATAAATCTATAACTTCTCAACTTCAGGCTATGGGGAAGGTCCTGGCTCACCAGCTCAGAAAAGCGATTGTGAGTTACGCCTTTCCGGCCAGGATTTCAAAGATTCATGTGAGAATAGGCGACTGGGTAAAACCGGGGCAAGAACTCGTTACCCTTCAAAGCGAAGAAGTGGGCAAAGCCAAATCAGAATATTACAAGGCTATTGCCGATTATGAGTTAGCCAAGAGCAATTATGAGCGGGGAAAAAGGCTCTTTGACCGTGGAGTTGGGGCCCAAAAGAACTTATTGACATCTGAAGCAGAATTAAAAGTATCGCAAGCAAACCTGAATGCCGCAGAGAAAAAGCTTCATGTTTTGGGGTTTACTGAAGCAGAAGTAAAAGTTATTGCCGAAACACACCAGATAAATCCGGTGATAACTCTCTTTGCACCTATCAGTGGAAAAATCATCCAATACAGCGCTGTTTTGGGCGGTATGATTGATCAGTCTACAGAAATCCTTACAATTATGGATCCCGGCCTTCTTTGGGTCGATGCTGATATTTATGAAAGAGATATCGCCAAAATTAAGATAGGTCAGAGCGTAGAAATTACAGTTCCAGCTTATCCTACCGAAACATTCGTCGGGAAAATCTGCTATATAAGCGATGTTCTAAAAGAAGAAACACGGACGATCACTGTTCGAACTGAAGTTGAAAATAAAGGTTACAAACTCAAGCCAGGAATGTTTGCCAATATTAAAATCTCTCTCAACCACCAGAACCAAGCCTTAGCTATTCCCGGAGAGGCTGTTTTAGATGACAAAGACAATAAAATTGTTTTTATTAAAAAGGATGAGAATTTTTATCCCCAGCTCGTGGAGATAGGAACAAAAGAAAATGATTATGTTGAAATTATTAAAGGAATCCAGGCAGGAGATGAAGTTGTGACCAGAGGAAATTATCAACTTAAATCGAAGCTCTATGATGAAATTCTAAAAAAAGCAGGAGTCCATTGATTGCAGGGATGTGCGAGTTGATAGGTAAGAATGATCATCTAAAAAATTTCTTGATGGAGAATCGTGCATGATTGATCGAATCATTGATTACGCTTTAAAAAATAAATTGCTTACTGTTTTTCTAATTCTTTTAGTTTCGATTTGGGGAGTAATTGTTTATCTTCGGATGCCTAAGGATATCTATCCAGACCTAAATGCACCTTTAGTAAATATTATCACCGAGAACCCGGGCATGGCCTCTGAAGATGTGGAGAGACTGATCTCTTTTCCTCTCGAAAGCCTGATATCCGGAGCTCCCCAGGTTATAAGAGTAAGGTCCGAATCCACAACTGGCAGTTCTGTTGTAACCGTAGAATTTGACTGGGGAACAGACATCTATCTTGCCCGGCAGATTGTCTTGAGCAAATTGGAACTCATTACCGGGCGTCTTCCCTTAGGAACAACTCAGCCAATCTTAGGGCCCATCTCTTCCAGAATGGGAGAGGTTTTCGAGTTTGCTGTCATCGGAGAGGGCGCCAACCCGATTGAGCTCAGGTCGATAGCTGATTGGACTATTCGCTATCGGCTTCAAGGGGTGCAAGGGATTTCTTTCATTATCAACCTCGGCGGTTTTGTCAAGCAATTTCAGGTGCTTCTCAAGCCTGAGATGTTAAAAAATTATAACATCACCGTCCACGATGTCAAAGAGGCCATTGAGAACAGCAACAGAAATTTTTCGGGCGGGATCATCGCCAAAGATGCCCAGGAAGTCCTGATCAAAGGAATGGGCCGAATTGAGACTCTTGATCACATCAATAATACAGTCATCACCTCCAGGAACAATGTTCCTGTCTATATCAAAGATGTGGCTGACATCCAAATCGGCGGCAAATTCAGGAGAGATGCAGCCAGTCATAATGCCAAGGAGGCCGTCTATGTTACGGTGGAAAAACAATACGGCGGAGATACTTTAACGGCGATCGGCAATATCAAAAGGGCCATCTCTCAAATTGCCAAAGACCTTCCGTCCAATATTCATATTAAGCCGTTTTATGACCAGTCCGCGTTGATTTTAAAGTCCATAAATCATGTTGAAGTCTCTATGCTGGAAGGAGCGATTCTCATCGTCTTGGTCATGGTCTTTTTCATGTGGAACCTGCGGACTTCACTGATAGCCTCACTCACCATTCCTTTTTCAATCCTGATTGCTCTCATTCTTATGAGCATTTTTGGGATTAAACTAACTGTTATGTCCATTGGAGGGTTAGCCATAGGCATCGGCAAAATGGCTAATGGCTCAATCATTATGGTTGAGAACATATTTCGTGTATTAAAAGAAAAGAAGGGGACGGCGCCTCCCGTAGAGTTGATATCCGAAGCAGCCAAAGATGTCGGGAAATATCTTTTTTCAGCAAGCTTGATCATCATTTTGGTCTTTTTGCCTCTCTTAACTCTTCAGGGCTTGGAAGGAGCCATGTTCCGACCCACGGCTTTTGCCGTGGCAACTGCCCTGTTTGGTGCCATGTTGCTTAATTTGACACTCCAGCCCATTTTAGCCTCTGTTTTCATGACCGAAAAGCATCTGAAAGACAGGCGGAACCCCGTCAATGAATTCCTACAGAGCAAATACCAGCTTCTCTTGAGCAAGGCTCTCCAGCATAAAAAAAGCATCATCTCTGCGTTTGTGTTTTTGATCTTGGCAGCCCTCGTCTCCTATAATTTTTTAGGCAAAGAGTTCGTCCCTCCTCTGGACGAAGGTTCCATCTTGGCCTCGACCGTTATGCTTCCCGAGACTTCCCTCGAGGAATCTATCAAGATGGGAACCCGGATTGAAAAAGTCTTCCTGTCTTTTCCTGAAGTCGTCTCTGTTTCTAGAACAACTGGCACGGCCGAGGCTTCGGAGCATCTTCATCCTGTCAATCATAGCCACTACCTCATAGAGCTTTTGCCCCGAGAGAAGCGGAAAAGGGGGTTTAAGGATATCACACAAGCCATGCGCAAGGAGCTGAACAAACTCCCAGGTATTGCTTACATTTTTGAACAGCCGATCGCCAATAAACTCGCTGAAATGTTAACCGGGACAGAAGGACAACTTTCGGTGAAACTCTTCGGGCAGGATTTAAACCTTTTGAATGAAAAAATTGAGGAAATAAGGAATGTCCTGGCTGAAATAAAGGGAATTGCTGACCTCCAGATCGAGCAAACGACAGGCGTTCCACAACTCGTGGTTAAATTGAAAAGAGAAAAGCTGGCCCTTTTCGGGATTTCAGTTAGTCAGGTGGCCGACACCATCGAAACGGCTTTAAAAGGAATCGAGGCCACCGATGTTTACGAAGCCGACCGGGTAACTTCCGTTCTTATCAGACTCCCGGAGGAATACCGAAGTGACGAAGAAGCTATCAAAAACCTTTTGGTCAATGCCCCAAACGGGGAAAGGATTCCTCTCTCTGAATTGACTGATATCACAAGAGGCGAGGGTCCCCAAACCATCTTCCGTGAAAATCTAATGCGGCGGAAGATCATCCTCTGCAATGTGGTGAAGCGGGATATCGGGAGCTTTGTCAATGAAGCAAGCCAGAGAATTGATCAAACGGTCTCTCTGCCTCCTGGATATTTTGTGACTTTTGGCGGTCAATTTGAAAGTCAGCAGAGAGCCCTGCATCATCTGACGTTGGTCATGATGATTGTGATTTTAATCATATTCGTTGTTCTTTTTTCCTCCTTTGGCTCCATCTGGCAAGCTTCGCTCATCATCTTGAACATCCCGTCGACTCTGATCGGAGGAATTCTGGGCTTATTAATAGCAGGTCAGACGATCAACGTTTCGTCGACCATCGGCCTCATTGCCCTCTTCGGGATATGTGTTCAGAATGATATTATTCTCGTCGCCAAGATCAATGATTTTAGGCGCCAGGGAATAGCCCTCAGAGATGCTGTGGTCAAAGGAGCTTTAACAAAATTCAGACCCATTTTTATGACAGACATGGTGATGATAGTCGCAGTCCTGCCTTTGGCTTTGATCGTTACCACGGGATCGGAACTCCATCGTCCTCTAGCTGTCGTATATATCGGAGGATTCTTTTTTGCCATACTCTTACGGCTCATCGTTGTCCCTGCACTTTATGAAACACTTGCCAAATGGAGAGAAAAAAAATAAATCAAGTCTGATTTTATGGAAAAGAAAAAAGCATAAGAATTATAAAGGAGGTAAAGAAATGCTTTCTCAAATCCCATTAGATCTTTCGAGAACTAAAAAAGAAGACATCAAGAGGGAGATTCTGCGAGCAGGGATAATAGCTGAGCTTGACGCCATCAACCTTTATGAGCAAATGGCCGCATTGACCACAAACGAGAACATAAGGAAAGTCCTGCTGGATATAGCCAAAGAAGAAAAGACACATGTCGGTGAATTCCTGGCGCTTCTGATCAAAGAAGACAAGGAGCAGGAAGGGGAGCTTGAAGAGGGCAGGAAAGAACTCAAGGAAATAACGGGAGAATAAAGAACGCACAAATACTCATCCATTCGCTGATAATAATTTAATAATAAGAAGACTTTCTATTCTTCCATTGATGATGGCAGAGGCCGGAACCGAATTTTTTTTAATAATTATCAAACTATCATTAATTTGTATTTCCTCGTGTGATATTCAGACTTCAAGAAAGAGAGAATGCCACGAATACCCGTCAAATAACTTCCTATTCCCATTGTTTCATAACTCCCGAAAGGGGTTCCTGAGCCAGCAGTGTATTGAAAAATTAACAACTCCAGAAAAAAGAGGGAGGTAGTACAGACCTGTCAAGTCATCTAAGAGAGAGCTCTGAAAAAGTAGCAGAATTTTATGCATCCGGCAAAATATCGCTTGACATAATGTAATCATACATTAAAATAAAGATGTGGCCGGTAGATATAAGATAAACAAGGTCATCAAGATCCTTCAGGGGAAAGAGGCGATTTTACCCGGTTCATTGAGCCGGTTGACCCAAAAGCGAGAAAAAGGGGGAAGTTGCTGTTATTGGTATTTAACCTGGAAGGAAGGGGGAGCGAGCCGGGCGATCTATATACCATCTCAGGATGTGAGGCGAGTTGCGAGAGGAATAGAGAATATGAAGAGAGTGAAGGAAGTTATCTTGAAGATCGCCATGGACAACTTAAGAAAGCTCAGAGGGGGACGGTATGTTAGGAAAAGAGGATAGGCAGGGGAATTTTTTTGATGAGTATGTCTATGGGAACATGGTTCCGGAGGACCATATTTTAGTGAAGATAAAGGGGGCGCTGGATTTTTCATTTGTGGAGGAAGAGACGAAGGATGTTTACAGTCCGGACTTTGGTCGCCCGGCCTTCCCGGCGGAGGTCATGTTTCGGATGCTTTTTCTGGAGTTCTTTTACAATTTAAGCGATGTGGAAGTTTCGCGGCAATGCCAATACAACATTCTTTACCGCTGGTTTGTGGGGTTAAAGATTGAGGATCGAGTTCCTGATGACACTTCGCTTGTTGTGTTTCGAAGGCGGGTTGGAGAGGAGAGATTTGAGAGGCTGTTTGCGATGGTGGTGGAGAAGGCGAAGGGGGAGGGGTTGCTCAAAGAGCGATACAAAATCGTTGATGCCACGGCGGTGGTGGCGGATGTGGCGATACCGAATACGGTGAATCTGCTAAGACAGGGACGCCGGGTGATTCTCAAAGAGATCGCGAAGAGGGACCCCTTGTCGGCGAAAAGATTAGAGTCTCGATACATGTCTCGGGAGAAGTTATTCGAGAAGCCGACGAAAGAAGAACTTGTGGAGGAGATGGAGATAGGCAGAAGATTTATAGAAGAAGTGAAGGGGAGATATGGGGAGGAAATTGAGGAGAAGGTGGAGGCTTTGGAGGGCATTCTGGCGCCTGGCCGCGGCCAAGAAAAGATCGTCAGTTTTATTGACTTTGAAGCGCGACATGGGAAGAAAAGCCCGAAGAGGATATTCACGGGGTACCAAGCTCATATTGCCGAGGATGAGAGCGAGCTCGTCACCAGCTGTGACGTGCTTTCGGGGAATCGCCATGAAGGTCATGAATTACCCCGGCTGCTCGAGATGGAGAAAGAGAAAGGGATCAAAGCCGAGGCTGTGGTGGCCGACGGTCTTTATGATAGTGGGGAGAATCGCGGCCAGATTCATGAGGAAGGGATGAAGGCCAATATTCCCTTTCGCGGGGAGCGGAAGTGGATGGAAAAGTTTACGTATTTGCCGGAAGAGGATCAGGTCGTCTGTGTGATAGGGGAGAAAACGATCGGGAAGATTCACCAGGAGAATGGGATGCTTTATTATTTTTCGGCTCAAGATTGCCGGAGATGCTCTCGGTTGAGAAAATGCGTCCGTCAGAACCAAGTGAGAATGACGATTTGGATCAGCGATGATTATAAACAGAAGATAGCCGATGATGGAGAAGGAAGGCGTGAAGCCTTGGGAATACGGAAGATGGTGGAACAGAAGTTTGGGGAAGCCAAGAAATGGCATGGGATGGGCCGAGCTCGCTACCGAGGAAGAGCTAAGGTCAAGATTCAAGTGCTGATGACCTTTTTGGTTTTGAATGTGAAGAGAATGACTCGGCTTCTGGACCGGCAGCATCCTCACCGACGTCCTTCTTGGACTCCGATATAAAATATCGACACGGGAGATTACGAAGATTGAAATTTACGGAAAAAGATAAAATGGTGTAGGGAAATAAGAGCTCACCTGGCGAAAAATCAGCTTAAACTTTTTTTCGACAGTTGTTAAGGCCTTTTAAAAATCCCCCATCGTAAAATCAACAACTTACGTCCAAAAAATGTCATTTTAGCCAGAAAAGTAGTGCCTAACAGACTAAAATAACCTCTTGACAAACGCCTTATTTAAGATATGATATCAGTATGTTCGTTCGGCTCAAACGTAGCCTCCAGAACGGCATCCTCTACGAGTACCTCCAGATCGCTCAGTCCTATCGCAAAGACGGCAAGCCTCGGCAACGCGTGTTGGCCACTTTGGGCCGCCGGGACCAGATCCTTACCGATGGCAGCTACGACGCTCTTTTGGAGAGCATGGCCAAGTTCAGCGAAAAATACCGGGTGCTGGCCCACGGCCGCTCGATGGCCGCGCGGTCGGCCAAGAGCTGGGGCCCGGCGCTGGTCTTCGGCCGGCTGTGGGAGGAGCAGGGATTGCCGGAGATCGTGCGGACGCTCGCCGGGGAACGGAAGTTCGGATTCGATGTCGAACGCGTCGCCTTCGCCCTGGCGCTGCAGCGGCTCTGCGCGCCGGGCTCCGACCTTCAGGGAAGCGAGTGGGTGGAGACGGTCGAAGGGCTTTCGGGGATCGCCCTGCAGCATCTCTACCGGACCAACGGTTTTCGGGCCGAGCTTGAGCGGGCGCTCTTTTTGCGGGACCGGGATCTTTTTTTCCAGGAGCTGGACCTGGTTTTTTTGGACACAACCAGCGTCTATGTCTATCGGGACACGGAGACGGAATGGCGCAAGCGCGGCTACTCGCGCGACCATCGGCCGGACTTGCCGCAGGTGGTCTTGGGAGTGGCGGTGGACCGGCGAGGATGGCCGGTGTCGTGGGACGTGTTCCCCGGCCACACGGCGGACCCGGCGGCGCTGGAGGCGATGATCGCCAAGATGCGGGAGCAGTTCTGGATCCGGCGGGTCATCGTCGTGGCCGACCGGGGGATGATGGGGAAGAACAGCCTGAAGCTTTTGACGGACAAACGACCTGCGTATGACTACATCCTGGGCTGCCGGATGAGGAAACAGAAAGAGGTCGGGGAGGAAGTTCTGGCCCGGGCCGGGAGGTTCCAGGAAGTCAGCCAGAACCTGAAGGTCAAGGAGATCCGGGTCGGGGATCATCGATACGTTGTCTGTCTGAATGAGGAAGAAGCGCGAAAGGACGCGGCCACGCGGGAGGCGATCCTGGCGCGGCTGGAAGAGAAGCTTTCGGGCGGGGCCAAAAGCCTGTTGGGGAACAAGGGCTACGCCCGGTTCCTGAAGATGGCGAAGGGATCGTTGAAGATCAATGAAGAGGCCGTGGCCGCCGAGGCGCGTTACGACGGGAAGTTCGTTCTCCGGACCAACACGGATCTTCCGGCGGCCGAGGTCGCTCAAACGTATAAGAGCCTGTGGCGGGTGGAGCGGACGTTCCGGGGGACGAAAAGCACGCTTGAGGTTCGGCCGATCTTCCATCACAACGATGAGACCACGATCGGGCACATCGTCGCGGGGTTTTTGGCGCTGCGGTTGGAGGTGGACCTCCAGAGACGGCTCGATGAGCGCGGCGTAGAGGCGTCGTGGCCGACGCTGATGCGGAATCTGGCTCAAGTGCAGGCCGTCCGGGTGGAGTTGGGCGGGAAGACATATCTTCTCCGGACGGACCTCCAGGGCGCGGCGCATCAGGCGTTCCAGGCGGCCGGGATGCGGCCGCCCTCGCCGGTGACGATGATGGCATGAGAAGAATGTTCGGCGTAGTGACAAAGAATTTTTCGGAGCCCGTAACTTATGGATTATGAGAAAGATCTATTTTTCAACTGTCGAAAATAAGTTAAAAGGAGCACTTTTTCAGAGCCCTGACACAAAATGCTTGACATTACCGAAAGGAATACTTATCCTCATATTACGAAGGAGGTTTTATGAGCTTAAAAGGAACTTTTGGGAAAATTGGGATTCTGGTCTTTCTTGTCTTCGCCTTGGCCGTCGGCTCCTATGCCCAGCGCCTGACAGGAAAGGTCCAGGGGGTCGTCACGGATGAAGAAAGGAACCCGCTTCCCGGCGTCACGGTTGAAATCTCCAGCCCAGCCTTGATAGGCGGCGTCCACACCCAAACCACAAACGAAAAAGGAGGTTATCGTTTTGCCAACCTCCCTCCCGGAAAGTACAAAATTGCGTTCAAGCTCGAGGGGTTTCAAGCGGTCGAGAATGAAAATATCTTAGTCTCCTTGGAGAGCACGGTCACCCAGGATGTCGTCTTGAAGCCGATGACGATGGCGGAGGAGGTGACGGTCATCGCCGAGGCTCCTGTTGTCGATGTCACAAAATCGGGCCTTTCGACAAGCTACAGCAAAGACGCGCTCGAGAAGCTTCCCTTTAACCGGAATACTTATTTAGACATCGTCAACCAGGTTGCCGGAGTCACGACGGGCGGAGGCGAATCTTCTTCACGGTTCATGGCCTACGGTTCGAACTCCGAGGAAAATGGTATGTACGTCGACGGAGTCGACATAAGCAGCCCGGAGATCGGGACGAACTGGTCATCGCCGACTCCCGATATGTTCGAAGAGGTCCAAATCACGGGAATTGGAGCTGCGGCTGAATACGGGAATTTTGCCGGCGCCGTGGTTAACATTGTCACCAAATCCGGAGGGAATAGGCTTTCCGGATCCGCCTCTTATTGGGGACAGTATAAACAACTCACTGGCGATAACAACCCCGACCCGGAGAAATGGTATTCCTTTAACCGCGTCCGTTGGTATGATTACGCTTTCACGCTCGGCGGACCGATCGTTAAAGACAGGATCTGGTTTTTCGGAGTCTTTAACAATTCGTTGGATAAGTCCTCTGACTTTGGAAGCGACCCGGCTTATCCGGGGAAAGGCACTCACAACGAACAGCTCCTCAAGATCTCAAGCCAGGTCACCAGGAATCACAAGCTCGTCCTCAGCTATAATCACCAGAGAGATTTTGGCTCAGGCTCTCCAGACCCGTATAACCTGCCTGAGACCATCACGGGTGAGACCGACCCCGTTCATGTCTGGAGCGCTTCGTGGACCTGGTTCATCAGCAACAACTCTTTCTTCGATCTCAAATACTGCGGCTACTACAGCGCCTACGATGAGCTTCCCGTTTTCGGCGGATCCATCTATGAGCCCAATCATTATGATGGAGCGACGGGGGTGAGCTCCAAAGGCCCATATTGGCCATGGTTCGCCACCCTTACCCGCAACCAGGTCAATGCGACATTCTCTCATTTCGCCGAGGATTTTTTGGGAGGCGACCACGAGTTGAAGCTCGGAGTCCAGTTTAACCGGGGCACGATGGACTCCATTGGCGGTTACGGCGGCGGCAAGTTTTATTATGATTGGAATGGAGAGCCCTATAGACTCTATGCATGGGATACAAACCGCTACGGAGGGACCGTTTCTAATGTGGGCGGGTTCGTTGACGACTCTTGGAAGATCGGCCAGAGGCTGACCGTCAACTTAGGGCTGCGTTTTGACCACCACAACGCGTTTATTCAGCCATTTCCGTTGATGTCCAACTTTAAAGAAACAGGCAAGATGGGCAAAGGTCAGGACGACATCATCAACTGGAATTCTTTCTCTCCGAGAATCGGGATCGCCTATCAGTTGACAGCAGACCAGAAGACTTTGTTCAAAGCGTCCTATGGCCGCTATTACGTCTATGCTTATATGGCCAACTGGGAATGGCCCGGAGTCAATGCGCCGCCGAAATACATTTATTTGTGGAATGGGGCAGACTGGGAGCTTCTTGATGTTTTGCCCACAGAGGCCGGTTTTACTATGGACCCGAAAATCAAGCACCCGTACACGGATCAGTTCTCGATCGGTATTGAAAGAGAAATTCGGCCGAATCTATCAGTTGGATTGACAGGGATCTACAAAAAAAGCGCAGACATCTTTGGCTTCGAAGACCGGGGTGCAACTTACGAGCAGGTGGAAAGGGTCTCTCCAGATAACGGCCAAACCTATCTC
>Ga0315280_10006128_pt1 | contig 16750 bp, 15 predicted proteins | sample YL17G06_40_MG_FD_203697 | JGI IMG/M metagenome (GOLD analysis project Ga0315280, IMG submission 203697) | Sediment microbial communities from Yellowstone Lake, YNP, Wyoming, USA - YL17G06_40 | ecosystem: Environmental > Aquatic > Freshwater > Lake > Sediment | place: USA: Wyoming | collected...
TGTCGATCTTGACCCGATACACCAGCTTGACTCGTTCCTTCTCCGTCTGAACGCTCCGGGGAGTGAATTCCGCTTGCGAAGAGATAAAGGAAACGCGCCCGGCATACCACTTGCCGGGATAGGTGTCTGTCTTCACGCGCGCCCGCTGCCCAAGTTTGACGCGGCCCAAATCAGTCTCAATGATGTAGGCCCGCAGCCATACGTTCACCAGGTCTGCTACGGTTACGATGGGGGTCCCCGGTGCGACGTATTCGCCGGGCTCAGTGTTCTTCGAGAGCACCACGCCCGACAGAGGGGAATACAGCGTGGCATAGCCAAGGTGTGTCTCGGCCAGAGCCAGGGCGCTCTGGGCCTGCTCGAGGCGGGCGCCGGCCTGGTCGATTGTTTCCCGTCGCGGCCCCTTTTTGACAAGCACGTATCTTTCCCTGGCCTGCGTGAGCGCCGCCCTCGCTTGCTCAATGTGTTCTTTACGCGGTCCCTCTTGCACCAGCTTCAATTGTTCGCCCACTTCTTCTTGACGCGCCTTCGCTGTCGCGTACGCGGTGCGCGCCGCGTCAAATTGCTGGGCGGAAACGACGCTCTTCTCGTAAAGGCCTGCATAACGCTCGTAGTCGGCGCGCGCCCGCTCGGTCTCCGCCTTGGCCCGTTCGAAGCCGGCTTCAGCCGCCGCCACTTCCTGCACCCGTGAACCAGCCTCCAACTCCTTCAGCCGGGCTTCCGCCTGCTGGGCCGCCCCCTCCGCCGCTTTGATCTCCTCAGGCCGAGAACCTGCCCGCAGCTCGGCCAACACCGCCTGCGCCGCCTGCACCTCTCCCCGCCGAACCGCAACGTCCGCCGCCAAGTCTGCGGTTTCCAGCCGCGCTACCACTTGCCCGGCTTTGACCGTCTCTCCTTCATCTACCGCCCGCTCCACCACGCGTCCGGAAATCTTGAAAGCCAGCTCAACATCGGTGACTTCAATATTGCCGGAAACCCGAATCACCTGCGGGTTCCTCCCCCAGTAGCGGCGCAGACCGATGAAAGCCAACACCCCCAGCAAGGCGAGCGCCAAAGCCAAGATAATCAGCCTCTTCTTGTCTCTCATGGACAAACCCCCAAGGGGAGCTCAAAGCTGTGCACCGGCGCTCCGAACATCGTGCGCTCACTCACGCGCCGGGTTTTCGCTTCCCGCGCCGCTTCGGCGCCCCCACACTCCGCCAAAACAATTCAAAAGTGGGGCGTACCCACCGCGCCAACGTAGTGGCCGGATGCAACGTCCACAACAAAAGGCCGCCCAGAAACACTTGCTGCAGATGCCGGGCCACTGCGCCGGCTTCAAGATCTCGCCGCACCTCGCCCCGCTGCTGTCCCACCACTACCAACTCGCCGAGCCATGTGCGGCCCTGCATCAATTTCCGCCGCATCAACGGGCCTACCCTTCCTCTCGACACCAGAACCAGCAGGAAACTGCGTACCAGGTCCGGACTCTGCCCCGGTATCTCCGTCAGCGAAACTACCAACTGCCATACCACTTGCTGTATCGGCACGCCTCCCTTCCGGGCGAGCTCCAAAGCCTTCCGGATTCTGGCCAATTGCAGCTCGGCAAACCCGGTCAGCAGATGTTCCTTGGTAGGAAAGTAGTTGAAGAAGGTCCCTTTACCCACGTCCGCCGCCTGGGTGATCTGCTCCACCGTGGTAGCAACAAATCCTTGGCGCGCAAAGAGCCTGAGGGCCGCGCCCACGATAGCGTCCCGCGTCTCCGCAGCGCGCCGCGCGCGGCGGCCACTCAGCCGGCGCTTCCCTTTCGCAGGGATTGCTTGATGTGACACACTCTTCGCCATATCTGACCTCTGGTCATTTATGACCAATATTCATATATGACCATAAGTCACTACTGCCCCTAAGTCAACCTTTTTCCCTGCCCCCTATCCTTCCTGGCGGCGGCTCGTTCCCCGTGACGAACAAAACCCGCCAGGCTCGTCGGACCCAGGCTTATGTTCCGGCCCGCGCGCGTCGGGTTTCTGACCCCAACGGTTCAGACCAGCTTCATGCCGACAAAAGAAAGGAGTTACGTGTGGAAAGGAGCATTAACCGTAATGCCCAGCTTGCGGAGTTCGTCGGTGTAGTACTTGCGATAGAGGATGTCCCATTCGGCCCCGCCTTCGGGGATGGTCCGTTTCTGGGAGGTGATGCGCTGTTTGACTGCCGCGTCGACCTTCTCTTCCTCCAGGAGCAGGGCGTTGAGGATCCGCACCACTTCCTGGCGGATGGCATTGGGTTCCTCGAAGATCTCCACTTCATCCAGGGCTTCGATGGCGTCCATGATCCGGTGCGAGAGTTGCAGCACTTTTTCGTGCGAGAGCTTCATCGCTAATCCCTGTCCGGCGTCTAAAGCACGACCTTGCGCTCGCGCACCAACTGCTTCTTGACGGCCTTGAAGGCCTCTTCATAGGTCGCGCCGTAAAACGTCATCTGCTCGCCGTGCTGCGCGAGGATTTGGCGGGCTTCGTCATTAATTCTATCTTCAATACTCAGCTCGTCAAGCATGACCTCAAGCATTACCTCATTGACATAGGCTGACTGCACGTACTCTATCAGATGGGCCGCGGTAAGGCGTTTGAGCAACTGTTTGGCCATGTAGGCCACGTATTCTCGAGGAAGTTGCATAGTCGCATGGGGCCGCGCCGGCTTGACGCCCCCTCCTGAGTAGTGTATATTTCAGGGGTTGTCAGTGTCAAGGATGTCATGCGGGGACGCGGCGGCGGCGGGCGCAGAAAAGCCGTTTCCGCGGCGGGAAAGGCTGCGGGCGGTTAGCTCAGTCGGTCAGAGCGTCTGCCTTACAAGCAGAAGGTCATCCGTTCGAGCCGGATACCGCCCACCATCGAATTGACACATTGAGTGATTGAGTCATGGCGCGATTGAGGCAGCCGACAGGTCACCTCCACCCGATCAGGAGAGGGAGGATCGCCAGTGGTTCGAATCAATCAATGAACAAATGACTCAATTCTGCCCGGGGACGTAGTTCAGCTGGTTAGAACGCATGCCTGTCACGCATGAGGTCGCGGGTTCGAGTCCCGTCGTCCCCGCCAGCTACACCGGTCACTTCTGGTAACGACCTTTCCGAGGGGTCCGTCGGCGATACCGCTTCCTCTCGAAGCTCCCCCCGCAGGGTCTCCCGTCACCGCCTGGGGTTATGTAGTCAACTGAAACAGGTTTTCGAGATTCTGGAATCCGGAGGCGTGCCATTGCCGCAAGCGCGGCGCCCCTTCCTCAACCAAAGCGATGACGGCGTCCTGCTCGCTGCCGCCTGGCGACACCGTCTTCCACAGGCGGGTGAGCCGTTCGCCGAGGGGTATTTCCTTTTCCAGAATGGAACGGTCAAGGGTGGCGAGCGCGGCGGCCACGCCGAACGCATAGCGGCGCGCGACCACGCCCTCCTGCCGCGCGGCCCGAATTGTAGCAACGAGACGGTCATCCCATCCCAGCTTGCGCTCGACGTCCCGCCCGACGCGTTCGACCGTATCCCCCAGCCAGGGACTGGTCATGCGGGCGAGAAAATCGTCCGCGTACGCGCCGTAGCCTTCCGGCGTGAAGAGTGGATGGACGCCGGCGTATCGGCGAATCATCGTTTCACCCGACTCTTCAATGAAGGCGGCGCGCAGGAACGCGAACACGTCGGGAATACTGCGCAGCTCGGCAATCCGCCGCACGCCCCGCACCATACCCACATAGGCTGCGAGGGCATGGATCGCGTTCAGACTGTAGAATTTCGCCTCCTCAAAAGGAAGAAGGTCAGGCTTCTCTTCGAAGACGGTGATGCCACGCTGGTAGAAAGGATCGCTGGGGCTGTCCTCGAAGTGAATTCTGGAAATCAGGATGCGGTTGAAGCCCTCGACCAGAAACGCGCGGGGAACCTGGGGACTGATGCGCGCGAGATGCTGTGCCGCAATCGACTCCGGCTCCGTCACCACGCCGCTCATCTTCGCGATCACCGTATTGAGGAACCGTACCCGCGCCCGCACCGCGCCCTGCTCCGCTAGTGGGACTTCGCCGAGAACGGCCTCCTCTAAAATCTCGGCTGCATGGCTGTGATTCTCCGCCGCGTACACGACGGCGCGCGGCCCCGGCGCAGCCGCCTTTCGGCGCAGGCCCTCCGCCAGAATCCGGTGGATGCTCCCTGGCCCCGGCGAGACGTAGAACTGCACGCTTGGGACGGCCGTGGCAAGCTCATCAGCGGCCGCCACCGCCTCAATCAGGCGCGCGCGATCGGCCTCGACCGCCGGATCTTCGATCTCGAGGGGGCCGACCTCGGCGACTTCGACGCGGTATGTGTGCGCGATGTTCACGGCGAAGCGTCCGCCCGCCGCGCGCACCGCCCGCACCACTTCGGCCATGACTTCGCCGACAACCAAGCGGCGGAAATTCCCGGACCAAAACGCTTCGTACAGGAACAGCCCGCCCTGAATAGGCCCAAACCCAAAGCCGACAAAGGTCCGCTTCCCCTCCAACGCCACGCTTCAACCCTCACTTCCCTGCCTGGAGAGCGCTGACTCTTTCAACCACACACCACCCGCTTTCCGAGCCGCACCCCGCCAATTCCTGCGAGAAGACGCAGCCGGGAACTTCACTTCAAGTTGATCTCCAACGTGGTGGCTGAGTGCGGCGGCAGGCTGCGGACAAACTCCGCCGCGGCGCCTTCCAATGCATAATGTTTGATGTCGACGTTCGTGGCGTCGAAGTTGTTGCGCGCCATGAAGTCCTCCGGCGCAATCTGCCAGACGTCGCCCTGGGGTTGAACGCCCTTCCCCTCGATCCGAAGATGAGTTTCCATGGCTTCGCTGGGATGCAAATTGAGCAGATGGACAAAGAGTTTTCGGCCATCCGCCGACAAGGTGGCACACGCATCGAGATAGGAAATGCCGGTCCAGCGTTCCTCCGGCACGGCGAAGGTCGGCGCTTGCGCCTCCGTCTTTGCCCAGGCGGCGCCCGTGTGCTGCCGATAAAGTTGCATCATCTTGCCGGAAGCCGTCATGAATACGCGGGAGCTATCGGTCCGCATGGTGGCCAGACTATTGACGGGGTGCGTCCGCACTGCGATGGGAACTCGATCACCAAGGCGCATGAAATTGTGCAGCATGCGCGCGGCGAAGAGGCCATCCCGCATGGTTTGATTAAACTCCATGGCACTCTTGCCGATGAGGTCGATGAACTGATTGATCAGTGACCGCTCCGGAGTCGGGGTCGGCAACGGGTAATCCCAATCCCACTCATTCCACTCGTCGAAAGCAATTTGGATTTTCTTCCGGCCTTGCGCGATGCGGTCCACGAGCGCGATTGTTTCCCGCATCTTCTGCTCGACGCGCGTAGGCTCCGCCACCACCGCCATATATTGAGCGAGAGGACGCTTGAACAGGGCTGGAGGCCAGTAGCCCGCCGGATAGTAATGATGCAGCGAGAGGAAATCGATGTCCTCCCAGGCCGCCGTCAAGAGCGGCTCATTCCAGCCCTTCTGCGCCGTGGGGCTATCAAAATCCCCGACGGCCGTAAGGCGGATGCTGGGATCGACGGCGCGCATGGCCCGCGCCATCGGCACGTAGTAGGTGGCGTAGCCTTCGGCGCTCGTGTGGCCAGGCTCATAAGGATCACCCCAGACTTCATTGCCAATGGCCCATAGCTTCACGCCATAAGGCTTGGAATGTCCGTTGGCAGCCCGCACCGAACCCCACTTGGAATCCGCCGGGCCATTGCAGTATTCGACCCAGGCCGCCGATATTTCCGGCGTCCCCATGCCGAAATTGGCGTTGATGAACGGCTCGGCGCCCATAATCTCACAGAACCGGATGAACTCGTCCGTACCGAAATCGTTCGGGTCCATGCCGTGGTCGTAGCCATAGGGTTGGCCCAGGGGCAGAACGGGCACCGGCGGGCGCCGGTCCCGCGGCCCGATCGCTTTCCGCCAGTCGTAGGCGTCCGCGTAGCAACCGCCGGGCCAGCGGAAGATGGTCGGCCCCAGCAGCTTGAACATTTCCAGCACATCGCGCCGCAGGCCATCGATGTTGTCCGCGGGCATCAGCGACGCCGCACCCACCCACTTCACTCCCGGAGAATCAAAAACGAGGCGGAAGACCGCCGGCCGCAAATCCCGCTCCGGTTTGAGGCGGACTTCGTACCTCTGCCAGTCCCCCGACTGAAGCGTGGCCTCAGCATGAGCGGCCACTTCGCCGTTCGCGCTCTCGAGCCGGAACGAAACCGGTTGGTTGGCGGGCTCCGCTTTGACCCAGGCATAGGCCGCGTATTCTTTACCTCCCAGTACGTCAAAACCCGTTTGGCCAATGCCCCGCCACATCCGGCTTTCTCCAAAGAGGGTCACGCGCTGCGAAGAAATGCCGTCGAGCGACGTGGCCTGATCGACGACGTAGCTAACATGGCTTCGGTCTGCCTCGGGCTTCCAGGGATCCGTCACCTGGGTGTGGTCGGGATCAACCGGATAGAATTTTCGATTCCGCAGAAGCTCGGCCCACAATCCCTGGTGAATCACGCGGGCGATATGCTCAATGAAATGACCGTGCAGACGTGGGTCGAGCGCATGCTGGGGAGCGCCGGCGTCCACGCGCACTTCCGCGCGAATCTGACCCAAAACCGGCAAGACACCGATCGCCCACAAACAGGCCAGGGCCAGACCCTGGTGGAGCAGCAAGGGAAAGAACTGCCGATGGAATGATGCTTTCATCGTCGTAGCCTCCGCAATTAGTTCACGCCCATAAGCGCATGGGCCGACGGTCAGTGTGCCTAGGCGGCCGGGCGATGGAGCGCACGAGCCCGACCCCGATCAGTCAACGACCGCACCCATCCTTAACGTTTTTACGCACTGGCGGTGGGGGCTGTCAAGAATTTTCAGGTCCGTCTGAGGTCGATGCGGAGGATTCCAGGCTGGCCCTTTTCCGGCGGGGAGCTTCCCGACGTTCCGCCAGCGTCAAACGGCACCGCGTGAAGGAGCGAGCCAGACTTCTTCGACTGTGGTTCGTGGCGGTTGCCGTAAGGCGCTCAAGACAGCCTCAGCCACGTCTGCGGGCTGGATCAATTCAGCCCGCCGCACGGCAAAACCAAATTCATCAGTGAGGCGCGTGTTGGTTGAACCGGGCAGGATGGCCGTGACGCGTATCTTCAGGGGACGCAGTTCTTCCGCCAGGACACGCGTCAGCCCCAGCGCGCCGAACTTCGAGGCGGTGTAGGCGGAGCAATTAGGAAACACCAAACGGCTGGACACGGAAAGGATGTTCACAATGTGGGCCCCGCGGCTCTTGGCCAGCCAGGGCAGCGCGGCGCGCGTGACCAGAAACAGCGAGGTCAGGTTCGTCTCGAGATTCCGCCGCCAGTCCGTGAGGGTCGTGCGTCGGAAAGGCTTGTAGGTGAAGACGCCGGCATTGTTCACCAGCACGTCCAGCCGCCCGCACCGCCGGCCCACTTGCCGGAACATGCGGTTCACGTCCGGGGCGCGCGTCACGTCCGCTTGCACCAGAAGAGGATCTCCGGCCACCTGTGATTTTGCTCGGCGTAACGACTCCCGATGACGGGCCACCATCACCAGCCGAGCGCCCTCGCCTGCCAATCGCTGGGCGATGGCCAAGCCGATACCCCGGCTGGCCCCGGTCACCATAACCACCTTGCCATCAAGTCCAGCCATGTGGGGGTGTCCACCACCAGAAAAAGAGTGCGCGGATTATTTTCACGTCATCGGCCTGGCGAACTACCGATGGACCGATTCCCTGCCTTCGGCTCAGCTACGAGAACGCACCAGCGAGAGGAACTCATTGCGCGTTTGCACGTCTTTGCGGAATGACCCTAGCAATGCCGAGGTTACGGCCACGGAATTCTGCTTTTCGACCCCGCGCATAATCATGCACAAGTGCTTGGCCTCGATGACCACTCCCACCCCCAGCGGGTTGATCTTCTCCATAATGGTTTCGGCAATTTGCGTCGTGAGCCGTTCCTGGACCTGCAAGCGACGGGCAAACACGTCCACCAGCCGCGGAATCTTGCTCAGGCCGATCACCTTGCCGCGGGGGATGTACGCTACGTGGCAGTTGCCAAAAAACGGCAGAAGGTGATGTTCACAGAGACTGAACAGCTCGATGTTTTTGACAATCACCATCTCGTCACAGGCGACGGAGTAAAGGGCCCCATTCAGCACTTTATCCACGTCTTTCTCATAGCCGCTGGTCAGGAAGCGCCACGAGCGGGCGACGCGACTCGGCGTCTTGAGCAGCCCTTCGCGCGCAGGGTCTTCTCCCAGCTCACGAAGCAACTGGGTTACCAGCCCTTCCAGCGCCGCCGGGGGGCGGGTCGTAATCGGTCGATCACGGTCTGGCAAAGTTTCGATCGTCATGACTGTCAACTCACTTTCCCTTCCGGCTGTTTTCGTGGGCCGGTTCTTCGTATTCGAAAAAGTTCGAGTTGGTCTCTTCCACGCGCACGCGGTGCAACTTTGCTTGCGGGAACCGGCCATTCGCCGGCCACTCCGCACTGAGCAAATTGAAGATGGCCAAGCAAAGGTTCTCAGAGGTCGGCACGAGGTGATGGAAGACGTCCTCCTGTTGGTTCAGGTAAGACTCATCCAACCGCTCCAAGACCTCGCGTTGGACCAGCTGATCCAGCGCGGCCAAGTCATAGACCATGCCCGTGGCGGGGTCGAGGGGGCCGGCGACCGCGATCTCCAGCACGTAGTTATGGCCATGGCCGTACGGGTTAGCGCATTTGCCATAAACGCGCGCGTTTTCCTCCGCCGTCAGAGCGTCATTGTACAGACGGTGCGCGGCCGAGAACCGGTAGCGACGAGTCAAGTAAAGCATCAAGCACCGTAATAGTCCACGAAAAGGTCCGGCGTTTCGTAAAGGCGAATGCGGTAGAGTTTCCCGCGGGCCAGCTTGGGCGCCAGCCAGTCCCAAATCTGGACCGCGACATTCTCACTGGTAGGGATCTTCGTCGCGAACGCCGGGACTTCCTTGTTCAAGAAGCGGTGGTCCACAATCTCCAGGACTTCCCGCTCCAACAGCTTCTTTAACTCCTTCACGTCGATGACCATGCCGGTCGTGGCGTCCACCTCGCCGGCCACGGTGACGTCCAGTACGTAGTTGTGTCCATGCCCGTGCGGGTTATTGCACTTGCCGAAGATTCGCTGGTTTTCTTCCGGACTCAGCCGGAGATTATGATAGAAATGCGAGGCGGAGAATTCCACCCGACGCGTGACGTACATCATCGGCTCATCCCCTTGCGGAATAACGTCGGCCTTTCCACTGCACTGTCCTGCCCAAATAATAGATGCGCGCGGAGTTCAGCAGCAACACACCCAGGAGCGCCACGCCGGGAATCCGAAACCCAGCCAGCCCGCGCAGGAAACCCAAGCGTTGGAGCTGGACCGCATAAAATGCGTGCCGGAACGCCAGCAACAAAACACAAACAGCCACGATCAGCGCAGGCACCGGGTCGGGTTGCCGCAACATCATCAGCATACCCCAGACCACCGCCCCCAGCAGGGGCAGGAGGTCGAGGCACCACATTTCCGCCACCGTGGCCAGAATGCGGCCAATCCGGCGCCCGTACAGCAGGTACAAGTTCTTCGTCCAGCCCCACCATAGCTCGCCGAAAGTGGAGTACATCCGCGTCCGTGCCCACTCCGCTCCCGGCAGAAACAGCAGCCGCCCGCCCGCCGCCTTCACCCGACGAGCCAGCTCGACGTCTTCCAGAATTTCCGCCCGCACCGCCTGGTGCCCGCCTGCCCGCTCGTACGCTTCCCTTCGGATCAAGATGTATTGCCCGTTGGCTGCGGCGACGGGGGAACCCGGGTCACTCACCTCTTCAAAGCGGAACAACTTAGCCAAGTGCACATAGACGAGCGGGATGACTGCTTTCTCCCACCAAGTCGGCGTCTCTTGCCCCGGAGACACCGAAAGCAGATCAACCCCCGTTGCTTCCGCGCGGTCGAGCAGAGCGGCCAAGCTGCCCGGTCGATGTTCAACATCAGCGTCAGTGAACAACAGCCACTCACCGCGAGCCTGCTGCGCGGCCATGGCCAAGGCGTGATTTTTTCCCAGCCAACCGGGAGGCAGCGATTCAAGACGCAGCACGCGCAACCCCGGAATTTCTCCCTTCAATCTTTCCAGGATCTCTCCGGTGCGATCTTGCGACTGATCATCGACAACGAGGATCTCTCCTCGTCCCTCCTGCGTGGCCAGCGAGCGCACCGCGCGCTCAATCCTGACCTCTTCGTTCCGAGCGGGGACGATCACCGAGACACCACCGCCGGTTGTTTCGTCGCCCGCTCCCGCCAACGCCTTCACTCTGCCAGCTCGCGAACCGTCACTTTTCCGTTAAAACTCCCGACCCCCGGCCTCGATTTAATTATAATTGCCCGTTCAGGCGATGAGCAAAGCAAATCTGGGCAAGACCGTCCTTCTCCTTCTGTTTCTGGCGGGCGCGGTGTTCTTTGCGTTTTATCAAAGACCACAGCGCGGAATCGGCCCCGGCGATGAAGCTCCCGACTTCACCTTGCCGGCCGTCGGGGGTGGTTCGCTCGCTCTGCACGATTTTCGCCACCGGGTGGTGGTGCTGAACTTCTGGGCGACGTGGTGCCTACCCTGCGTCGAGGAGATTCCCAGCTTGCAGAAATTCGCCGACCAGACGCGCAACTCAGGCGTGGTGGTGATTGGCGTGAGCGAGGACCAGAATCGCGGCTCCCTCGAGAAGTTCACCGCTGAGCATCATTTGTCCTATCCCGTCGCGCACGATTCCAACCAGAGCGTCGCGGGTCGCTACGGGACTTTCAAATACCCGGAGACCTTTATCCTCAGGCGCGATGGCAGAGTCGCCAGGAAGATTACAGGGCCGGTGGACTGGCAGAATCCGCACCTGCTCGGCGCCGTGCAAGTGTTGGCGCGCGGCAAATGATTATGGTTGGAGAAAGATTCTGCGCCGCGCCGAGGCGGACTCGGAATGACCGCAGAATGGCTTTCGTCGGTGCCCGCTCAGGAAGACTCGGCCTCCGGGGCAGAGGCAGGATTCGACCGCTCCCCACGATGACCGGGGAAAGCGCCTCTTTCCCTAACCAGGATTCTTGCTCAGCGCGCCTCGGACCGTGTACCAGAGGTTGACGACGTCCGAAATGACTTCCTGCTCCGGGATATTCAGCTTGGCTTGCCGGTTTTGCAGCCGCGCCTCATAGATCACCCCGGCCAGCGTCGCGGCCACCACCGGTGCCACCAAAGCTTCCAAATCACCCATATCGTCCGCCTTCTTTTTTTTTGCCATGGCTCCCTCGCATCTCATCTTTCATCTTGCCCTACCGCCGGCGGTTATATCCACCAAAATACCACCGGACCGACACCGCGCTGTAGAGGCCGTAAGGCCCATTCTTACCCAGATCCGCTGGGCCCAGGTAGCTGCCGTAGTGGCCCAGCCAGTCGTTTCGGTGCTGCCACCAACGTAATTCGAAGTCTTTCGGCAACTCGATGGCCAGACCAATGCTCCGCTCGAACAGGATGGGATCAGCCGACCCTGAATAGTGGTACTGCGGCACGTTCTTTCCGAAGTAGGAACGTGGTTCGAAAAAGAAGTAGAGTCTCTGGATGGGGATGGGGCCCACCTTTCGTGCGAAGGGCTGGAACTCGAGATAGCCACCCAGCGCGTAACGCCCGAACGCTGCACAGACGGCATTGGCGCCCCCGTACGCTCCGGTGCCTGACGAACAGCGGCCAAAATCGCGTTCGTTGTGCGGAGGGTCAATCTCGAATTCCGCAAAGCCGCGGATGAAGTTTTTGGGAAGGAAGGTGCGATTGTCCGCAGCGGTTGGCGACCCTGCTTGTCCCGCGGCAACCGTCGCGTTAGCGGCCTGTGCATAACCCAGGGCACTGCCGACGAAAAACAACAGCAACAGTTCGATCAGCCTTTTCCTCACAGAATTCCTCCTCAGGGATGGTGCCCGCTCTGTTTTCGACGTAAGGCCGCAACGCAAAGGGGTGTCCTGTATGGCGATAAATTCCCGGGCCGCCGCGTGCCATCGTGCAGACTAGTCCGGTGACCCATTGAATCTTTAAGTCCGCCAATCTTGGCCCCGCTTGAACCTTACCCAGATCAGGCGACAAATCAAGCGGATTCTAACATAGAGCCCGGACTCCCTTTTTGAAACCTTACTGATAACCTCCCGAGGGCGTAAGACGTTTCAATTCACAACGGTTCCAACGCAATGAAGCCTCTGCGGAGGTCCAGACCCAGTGGGTGAGAAACAAAATGGGCCCAGCCAAAGATAAAATAGTGCGCTGGAATCCCCCGAGGGGCGTATAGTGGAGGGGGTGAGAGCTAAAACGGGAATTCCGCCGCAGGCACCGGATTCCTCGACATTTTGGCTATGTTTAGTAGTCTAAAATCTTCAACTGAGGACCTCAATCGTCGCAGTGTCGCGTTTATCTGCGGCTTGCTCGCCGAAGTTCTCCTTATCGGCGTGCCAGCATTTCTTAACATATTGTTTCCTAGTGAGTTATCAGACATCAGTCAGCATTATGCATTGCTTACATTCCCATCGTTGGCGGCACCCGAGAAGCCGGCCTGGAAGCCACGGCGCCCGGTGGCTCGGCTGCCTATCCCGAAACCGGAGCAGCCAAAGACCCCTGCGCTCCTTGCACCCCCCGTACCTCGCCTCGAAGCTCCAAAGATTCAAGCCAAGATTCCCTCTGTAACTGTTCCGAAGCCCCCCTCGGCGGCAACGCCGACATCCTCAGTCACGCTGCCTAGCCCGCGCCCCAAAGAGCAAATCGTTGTTCGCACCGGGGTTTTTGGTGGGGCGCCAGTACCGGCAACCTTGAAACGTCCTGTAGAAGCCGTGCAGACGGGCGGGTTTGGCGACCCTCAAGGACTGCGCGGCAAAGCGCAAGGCGGAAGCCTCGGCAACGTCCCGAAGCTGGGATCCTTCGACCTTCCTGAAGGCCCCGGTTTCGGAAACGGGACTGGCGGACCCCGGGGCCTTCGGGGAACGGTCGCCAGCGCCGGTTTCGGCAGCGGGGTCGCGGGCAGCGGAGTTAGTCGCGGAGGGGGCGGAACCGGGGGTGCCAGAGTGACGACGGGTGGTTTCGAGAAGGTAGACCCAGTCGCGCCATCCTCAGCGGCGCAGCCTCGGGTACCGCCGCCCACGGAGTTCCAGGCCGTAGAGATACTCTTCAAGCCTTCCCCGGTCTACACGGATGAGGCACGCCGACTGGGAATTCAAGGTGAGGTCGCGCTTTCCGTGGTCTTCCAGGCCAACGGCACAATAAGAGTGGTCGGCGTGGTAAAATCCCTGGGACACGGGCTCGACCAGGCGGCGGAACAGGCCGCCACGCAGATCCGCTTCAAGCCGGCCCAGCTCTCCGGCCAGCCAACGGATTTTCCGGCTACCTTGCGCATCGAGTTCCGGCTGGCCGGCCAAGTCACAGTATCGGAGAGAAAGCCATGAGAATTCTTCGCATCGAACGAGCCACTTTGTTCCTTCCATTGCTTGTACTGGCCGCCCTGATGCTTTTCCCCTTAGCTGGGCGCGCCCAATCGAAGACCGGAAACGTGGCCGAGCAGCCTGAATCTCCTGAAGTCGCCAGCATCATCAACCGCATCATCGCGAGTGAGATGCAACTCAGCGAGAAAGTGAAGGAATATTCTCCGCGTGTCGAGACATATGTTCAGTACTTTAAGCCGGACGCCGAACTGGGCGACATTACCACAAACGACGCTTACTTTCTGGGCCGGTTGACGTTCGACCAGCAGGCGAAGGAAGTATCCATCATTCCGGATACCTCCAGCTGGTTGCGGCGTGGTCTCGCGCCGCTAGGCCGACCGTTCGCCGCCGCTCACCTCTTCCTGGACGAGTTCGCGGCGGGAACCCTGGCGGTGGATTCGCTTAACTTCGATCGGCAGCACTATACGTTCGAGCCGGTCCGCTGGGAGTACCTGGGCGACGTGCGCTGCCTGGCAATTAACGTCCATCCGCGAGAAAATGCGGGCAGCGGAGCCTTCCAAGGACGTATCTGGGCTGAGGATCATAACTACGCAATCGTTCGCTTCAACGGCACACGGATCAATCCTCCTCGTTCTGAGTTTTACGTTCACTTCGATTGCTGGCGTGAGAATCTTCAACCCGGAATGTGGGCACCAGTCTACATTTACAGCCAAGAATCAGACCTCACCAAGAAACTCCGCTACAAATCAGTGACCCGGCTTTGGGGCTACGACCTCACCGTCCGTCATCCCCAGCAGGAGTGGACAAAGATCCTGGTGGATGCCCCGGCACCCGTCCACGACAGCAGTGAAGTCACCTCGGTTCTGTCCCCCGTCGAAAGCAAGCGGCAGTTGGACATTGACGCAGAGCACAATGTGCTCGACCGGTTGGAAAAGGCGCGACTCATCGCGCCGCCGGGGCCCGTGGATAAGGTGTTCGAAACTGTTGTCAATAATCTGGTGGTGACCAACCATCTCGATAACTTGCCTCCGATCCACTGCCGCGTCATGTTGACCTCGCCTCTGGAATCATTCACCCTGAACTACACTATTGTTTTGAGCCGAGGTCTCATCGATGTCTTGCCCGATGAGGCAAGTCTGGCCATGGTCCTTGCTCATGAACTCGCGCACATCGCTCTAGGTCATAGGCTGGATGCCAAGTACGCCTTTAACGACCGCCTGCAAGTTTCCGATGAGGAAGTGCTAACCAGCTTGGATCTGGCCCGGAGTCCCCAAGACGAAGGGGCCGCCGACGCCAGAGGAATTGTGTTCCTCGATAATTCGCCGTACAAAGACAAACTTGACCAAGCCCGGCTGTTTCTGCGGGCGGCCGTCGAAGCAACCCCGCATGCGCCACACCTATTCGGCGCCCAGTTGGGCAATGCATTGTCCGGGGGCAATAAAATGATCCGCATGGCAGCGTTGATGAGCGCCGCTCCCGCCCTCCGCCCCAAGAGCGTGGAGCAGATGGCCGCGCTGCCCCTGGGCTCACGGTTACAGGTAAATGCCTGGGATGGGACCGTCACCTTAATGGACCAGAAGGCGGTGTCGCTTGTTGATGCCAGCGAGAAGATGCCCTTCCGGGTCACCCCCGTGATTCCTCACTTGAGACTCTACGAGCAGACGCAAAGGAGCAACGTGACCGTTCAGAAGTAGGGGGACCAAGAGGGTCCGTGCATATTGCGTTCCATGTACGCGCGGCCGGGGCAACGAGTGCAAGAACCGACGTGACCGCAACCGGAGCAATCTGGTAGATCACGTAGAGTCGGAATGGCTTCACGCAGAGAACAAGTAGGTGCGCCGCAAAGGAAGGTCCTTACAGGGAAGGCCTAAATCCCCGCAGTCGCAAAGAGTTGGAGACGACAAAGACAGAACTAAAGGCCATGGCCGCGGCGGCGATCATGGGATTGAGCCACCCGAGGGCGGCCACGGGGATGCCCACGATGTTGTAAATAAAGGCCCAGAAGAGGTTCTGCTTAATGGTGCGGACGGTGCGGCGGCTCAGCTCGAGGGCGCGCAGGACGCCGCGCAGGTCGTCCCCCAGCAAAGCCATGTCCGCATTGTCGAGGGCAGCGGCGGAGCCGCTGCCCAGCGCGATGCCCAGATCGGCCTGCACCAGAGCCGGGGCATCGTTGATTCCATCTCCCACCATGGCCACCAGTTGGCCCTGCTTCTGCAGTTGGGCGATTGCGTCGAGTTTTTGCTGGGGCAGCACTTCAGCAATCACGTCCTCGATGCCGACGAGGTGAGCCACCGCTTGCGCCGTCCGCCGGGCGTCCCCCGTCAGCATCGCCACCCCCAGGCCCAAATGGTGTAGAGCTTCTACCACCCGCGCAGCTTCCGGTTTGGGCGGGTCCCAGATTCCCAGCAAGCCCACAACGCGGCCACCCTCCGCCAGCAACGCCACCGTCTTCCCTTCCGACTCGAGCTTCTCCAGGGATGGTGCGGAGTCCGCCAAACCGACAGCATTCTCTTCCATCATCTTTCGATTGCCCAGCAGAATAGTTACGGTGTCTCGACGCGCGCTCACGCCCCGGCCGGGGATGTAACGAACCTCGCTGGGCGCAGGCGCAGCGGGGACCAGCCGACGCTCGCCGGCCGCCCGGATGATGGCCTGGCCGAGGGGGTGCTCGCTCGACGCTTCCACCGCAGCAGCAAGGGCAAGAACGGCATCCGTCTGCCAGCCGTTGAAAGGTAAAACGTCCGTCACGGTGGGCTCGCCACGAGTCAGCGTCCCGGTCTTATCAAACACCACGGTAGTCAGTTTGCGCACCTTTTCCAGGCTATCGCCGCCACGTATCAGGACGCCGGTCTCCGCGCCTTTGCCGGTCCCCGCCATGATGGCGGTGGGCGTGGCCAGACCCATCGCGCACGGGCAGGCAATCACGAGCACGGCCACGGCATTGATGGTGGCGACGGCCAAGTTCCCGCTGGCCGACAGGTGCCCCACGAAGGTCACCATGGCGATGAGGATTACCACCGGCACGAATACTGAGGCGACCTGGTCAGCCATCCGCTGTATCGGCGCCTTCGACCCCTGCGCCGCCTCGACGACGCGGATAATTTCCGCCAGCGTCGTATCGTCGCCCACGCGCGTGGCCCGATAACGAAAAGCGCCCGTGCCGTTGATGCTTCCGCCAACCACCTCGCTGCCGGGCTGCTTCTCCACCGGCAAGCTTTCCCCGGTTAGCATCGATTCGTTGACGCCGCTGCTCCCTTCGACAACGATGCCGTCCACGGGAATCCTCTCGCCCGG
>Ga0315280_10006129_pt1 | contig 16747 bp, 19 predicted proteins | sample YL17G06_40_MG_FD_203697 | JGI IMG/M metagenome (GOLD analysis project Ga0315280, IMG submission 203697) | Sediment microbial communities from Yellowstone Lake, YNP, Wyoming, USA - YL17G06_40 | ecosystem: Environmental > Aquatic > Freshwater > Lake > Sediment | place: USA: Wyoming | collected...
ACTTCGGGGACCACGCCGCCCACGACGGCCGGCTGCTTCTCGCGCAGGCGGTCGACGAGGGTCTGGACGTCGTCTCGCGAGAGCAACTCGTGGGCGTGCCGGCGGAGCGTTTCCGAGAGGTGCGTGACGAGCACCGACTCGGGGTCCACGACCGTGTAGCCGGCGAGTTCCGCCTCTTCCTTCTGCTCCGGCGCGATCCAGATGGCGGGCAGGTTGAAGACGGGCTCCTTGGTGGCCTGGCCGCGAATGGGTTTTGAGACGGTGCCGGGGTCCATGGCGAGGAACCTCTCGGGCTCGATGCGGCCGGAGGCGATCACGTGGTTGTTCAGGCGGATCTCGTACGCACTGGGCTCGAGGGCCGCGTTGTCGCGGAGCCGGACCAGCGGGAGGATGATGCCGTAGTCCTTGGCGAACCGCTTGCGCAGCGGGCCGATACGGTGGAAGAGGCTGTCCTTGCGGCGGGGATCGACCGTGCGGATCAGCCGCGCGCCCACGAAGATGCCCAGGCGGTCCACGTCGAGGAGTTCCTCGACGGGCGTCTCTTCAGGGGCCACACCGGCGGGCTTGCCCTCGTCGCTCTTCTTGGCGGCTTCCACTTCATAGCGTTTGAGCAACCGAGCCAGCAGGCCCGCCCCGATCGCCAGGACGGCAAAGGGAATCTTGGGGAACCCCGGAACGAAGACCATGGCCCCCATGAGGAACGCGGCGATGCCGATGGGCCGGCTCCGTGCGAGCATCTGGCGGAGGAGGTCGTGGCTCAGGTTCGCCTGCGTCGAGGTCTTCGAGATCAGGAATCCCGACGCCGTGGCGATGATGACGGCGGGGATCTGGGTGACCAGGCCGTCGCCGACGGCCAGGATGGAGTAGATCTTGACGGACTCCGCCGGCGTCAGGCCGCGCATCAGGCCCACGAGGATGCCGCCGATGAGGTTCACGAGGACGATGATGAGCCCCGCGATGGCGTCGCCGCGGATGAACTTCGAGGCGCCGTCCATGGCGCCGTAGAATTCGCTCTCGCGGACGATCTTGGTGCGGCGGGTCCGGGCCTCTTCCTCGCCGATGAGTCCGGCGTTCAGGTCGGCGTCGATGGCCATCTGCTTGCCGGGCATGGCGTCGAGGTTGAACCTTGCGGCCACTTCGCTGATGCGCTCGGCGCCCTTGGTGATGACGATGAACTGGATGATGACGAGGATGATGAACACCACGAGGCCGATGACCATGTTGCCGCCGACGACGAACTGGCCGAACGTCTGGATGATCTGGCCCGCGTCTCCGTGGAGGAGAATCAGCCGCGTGGACGCCACGTTCAGCGACAGGCGGAAGAGCGTCACGAAGAGGAGCAGTGAGGGGAACGTCGAGAGTTCGATGGCTTCCTTCGCCGACAGGACGATCACGATCGTGGCAATGGCCACGGCGATGCTGATGGAGAGGAGCAGGTCCAAGAGGAACGTCGGCAGCGGAATGAGGAGGGTGGCCAGGACGGACGCCAGCGCGACGGCGAAGCCGATGTCGTTCTGCGCGAGGATCCTCTGGAGCCCCGGCGTTCCGCCGCCGCTCATCAGATCGTTCGTGTTTTTGTCAGGCTCGGCCATAGCAGATCAGTCGTTTCTCCGTGCGTCCCGTGCGGCACCTAACAAACCGCGGGTGGCATGGTCACGCTTTTGCGTGACCATGTTGCAGTGACGCGACAGACGCCGTTCGAGGCACTCGCCGCGCCGAGCCACCCGGCGCGACACGCTAAACACGTGCGCTGGAGACTCTGTGGTGGTGCCGAGCACATGGCCACGCAACAGCGTGGCCATGCCACCCGGCGATTCTTGGTTTCTCGTTTTTCGGGTGCTGAATCATTACGCCTGCCTCCGCATGCGGAAGATCATGGCCAGGACCTCGGCCACGGCCACGTACAGCGCCTCGGGCACGGGCCGGCCGACTTCCACGCCGGCGTAGAGGGCGCGGGCCAGTTCGGGTTTCTCGACGATCGGCACGCGGTGCTTGCGTGCGATCTCCTTGATCTTCTCGCACAGCACGTCGGCCCCCTTGGCCACCGCTATCGGCGCTTCCATCGTGGAGGCGTCGTACTTCAGGGCCACGGCCACGTGCGTGGGGTTGACCACGACCACGTCGGCCTGGGGCACCTGGCGAAGCATCCGCTTGCGGACCATCGCAAAGTGGACGGCCTGCATCCGCTGCTTGACCAGCGGAGAGCCGTCGTGGGACCGGCGCTCTTCCCGGACCTCCTGCTTCGACATGCGCAACTGCCGCTTGTATTGCCATTTCTGGAAAATCACGTCGACCACGGCGAGAACGGCCAGGGCGATGGTGATGCGGGCCAGAAGGCCGAAGACCAGTTGGAGCATCATCGCGAGGGCGCCCACCGGCATCGCCGACGCCATGGCCAGGCACAGAGGCTGCTTGTCGTGCAGGTAGGCCCAGGCGATGCTGCCCAGGACCACCAGTTTGACCACCGTCATGGCGAGGGCCATGCCCGACTTCGGCGAGAAGACCTGCTGCAGGCCCGTGGAAGGCGCGAGGCGCGAAAAGTCGAAACGCACGGCCTTCGGGCACAGCGTCATGCCGCTGACCATGACGCTGCCCAGGAAACTCGCCGCCGACGTCGCCAGAAAGAACGGCACCATCGCCATCATGGCCGCGGCCCCGCGCGTCTTCAGGATGTGGAAAAACGTGTCGCTGTCCAGCGAGCCGTGAAGCCGGATCGTCAGGCCCTGCTCGACCTCGGTCGTCAGCCACTGCCAGAAGTTCCCGGCCGTCAGGGCCACCGCCACCAGCAAGGCCACCAGAATCAGGACGGAGGGCAATTCCTGGCTCTGCGGCACCTGTCCGTCCTGGCGGGCCTTGCGCAGCCGATCGGCTGTCGGTGGTTCGGTCTTTTCGGATGCGGAGGTGTCGGCCATTCCTGGTCATCCCGGTACCCGAGGTTCCTTCGTCCTGCGTCACCCTAGTGCTCTGTTATGCATCAATCGAGGGGTGGCATGGTCACCCGACGTTGGGTGACCATGCGCCAGTCTGGGCACTCGCCGCGGCGAGCCGCCCTGCCGGAGCATCGTCAGACGGTCACAAAGCGGCTCAGCCAGTCGCCGAGGTCCTGCGTAAACGCGCTCAGCAGCGGCACGAGCGCCGCCGCCATGAAAAGGCCGAGGCCCACCCTCAGCGGCAGGCTCTCCATGAGAACGTTCATCTCGGGCATGGCCCGGGCGATGACGGCCAGCAGCACGGCCAGCAAGAGAAACGCCCCCATCATGGGGGCCGCCAGTTTGAGGCCGAAGGTCAGCATCAGCGTCCCGGAATCGAGGACCGCCTGGGCCATGACGGCGGCCGAGGGCGGCTGCCCGATCGGGAAGACGTCGTAACTGCGCTGGATCATCTTCAGCATGAGCAGGTCGCCGCCCGAGATGAGGAACAACACGAGGACGGCCATCTCCAGGAGCATGCCGAGCGGCTGGGGCTCTTCGCCCGTCAGCGGGTCGATGATTTCGGCCTCGGCCAGGCCCATCTGGATGCGGATGATCTCGCCCGTCTGGCGGATCGCCGCAAAGACCAGCGCCACGCACAGCCCCAGGGCCAGCCCCGTGAGCATCTCGCGCGCCAGGAGCAGCCCGTTGCCCAGCCAACTGTCGGAAATCACGTTGGCCGGCGTCGGCAGGACGGCGGCGAAAACCGCCGTCAGCACGAGCGCCAGCCCCGCCCGCACCCGCATCGGAAGGCCCTTGGCCCCGTAGACGGGCAGCACGAGAAAGAAGGCCGACATGCGGCCGAGGATGAGCACGAACGGAACGATCCGTAGCGTCAGGGCGTCCATCGTCAGTGTCCCAGCGTCTGCATGTGGTTGAAGATTTCGCGAGTGAAGTCCACGGCCACCTGGAGCGACCAGCCCCCCGTCACCAGCATCGTGACGCCGACCCCCACCAACTTGAGCACGAGGCCGATGGTCATGTCCTTGATGCTCGTCACGGCCTGGAACAGGGCCACGCCGGCCCCCAACAGCAGCACGACCGCCAGCGTGGGGGCCGCAAGCAGGAGGGCGGTCTCAAGCGTCCGCCGCGTCAGGTACAAGACCAGGTCCGCGTCCATGGCTCTCCGCTCAGTTGAAACTGGTGACCAAACTCTGGGCCAGCAGGTGCCAGCCGTCGACCAGCACGAAAAGGATGATCTTGAAAGGCAGGCTGATGATGGCCGGCGGCAGCATCATCATGCCCGCACTGAGGAGGATGCCGGCCACGACCAGGTCGATCAGCAGGAACGGGATGAACAGCAGGCACCCCATCTCGAACGACACGCGAAACTCGCTGATGGCGAACGCCGGAATGACCACGTGGGCCGGAATGTCGAGCGCGGTCTGGGGCGCCGGAACCTTCGCCAGGTCCACGAAGTAGGCGAGGTCGCTCTGCCGCGTCTGGCGGACCATGAACTCCTTCATCTCGTCGATGCCCTTGTTGCACGCCGCCGGGAAGGTCATCTGGCCCGCCAGGTACGGCTGGACGGCGTCGACGTTGATCTTGGTGAACGTGGGGGCCATGGTGAAGAACGTCAGGAAGATGGCCAGGCCGACGATGGCGACCGTGGGCGGGATGTTCTGCGTCGTCAGCGCCCGCCGAATGAACGACAGCACGATGATGATCCGCGTGAAAGACGTCATCATCATGAGCGCCGCCGGCAGCAGCGCCAGGCCCGTGAAGACCACCGCAAGTTTCACGGGGGCGGAGTAGTCCGACGGCCGCCCGCCCGTTTCGGATTCGCCGGCGGTGGCCTTGTCGACCACGGCAAGCACGTCGCCGATTTCGGGCAGGGAGCCTTTCGCGGCCACCGGGCCGCTCGTGTTTGCCGCCGGCATCGGCCGCGGGTCCAGCGAAGGCGCGACGATCGGGCCGCGCGCCCCGTTGGCGGAGGGGGTGCGCGGCTCTTCGGCTCGCCCCGTGCCGCCGGTCGCAAGCAGCATTGCCGCGGCAAGGCACAAGATCGCCAGGAGGCGTGTGGGGTGGCTCATGTGGAGGTTCCTCCGCTGCCGCGCGGGCCGCCGGCGTCGGCATCCTCGGTCGGAAGCGTAAACCGCGTGCGCGGGGCGCCTGCGGCGGAGTCTCCCGCGGCGGGGGGAACGGCCCCCGTCACGTCGGCCAGCAGGGTCAGGCGGTCGCGCGAGGCGCCGATGAGCAGGTTCACGTTGCCCACCTGCATCAGGTGCACGGCCTGCTGCGGGGCCAGGTGGAAGGTCTCCAGCAGTTGCATCCGCGTGCCGCGCGCCGAGGCAATGCGCGGCAGCAGGCGCTTGACGACCCAGGTGCCGATGCCCCCGAGCGCCAGGATGACCAGCACCGCCGCCAGCGATTGCCACAGCAGGCGCGTGGAGGCCTGGTCGTCGGTGCCAAGTTTGGGCATCAGGCGGTCGGGTTTGCCGATAGGGAGGGGGTTTTCGGCGGCGGGCGGCTGCTCGGCCTTCTCGCCGGCCGCAGCCTTCGCCTCGGGGGCCGCCGCGTGGACGCAGGCGGGCGCCGCTGCCAGCACCAGCCCCGCCAGGATCGCCAGCGTCAGAGTCCGCCTGTTCATCATGTGCCCTCAATCGGAGCCCGCTACGTCGGCGCAACGTCACCAGAGAGGGCTCCGACACACCAAGTGCATACGGCGTGCCAAACCGTTTTTCGCATCTGGAGGGGCACAGGACGCCTCCGGCGGGCACGGGCAACCGAAAATCAGACGGCGGGCGCCCTAAAACTTGACGCAGTGCCGCCTGGCGTCTACGCTGAACAACCAAGCGCGGCGGGCAGTCTTGCCCGCCGCGCGGGCGCCGGCATGCTGACCGTAAAGGGCTCCGTCGCCGGCGGCCAGTACCTGCAATACGAGGGCGGCGAGACGGCCGCCGTTTACGACGAGAACTGGAACAAGGTTCGTGACCTGCCCGTGGAGAAGAAGGTTTTCTCATGCCCGCCGGTTGGGCGCCGGTCTCGGTCATGGCCGCGGAATCTGATGCGAAGCCGTGGCTGGAGGTCCAGTTCATGACCGAAGGCGAGCCGATGGTGGTGCCGGCGAGGTGAGCCCGGCGCCGTGCGGCCAAGCGCAGCGCAAATCGCAATCACTCGCGAGCGATTGTTTCCCCAGGGCATCAAGGGGGTTGCGTCGGCAGGGCATGTGGTATAATACGGCCAGGACGGACGCAGGAGTCGCAGTGGTGATCAGCATGAAGGAAATCCGGGCCGTTGTTCGCCGGATCGGGGACGAGTTCCGCCCTCGACAGGTGATCTTGTTCGGCTCCTACGCGCAAGGGACAGCCACGGAAGATTCCGATGTGGACCTGCTCGTCGTCCTGCCTTTTCGAGGGCGAAGTTTCCGCAAGTCCCTCGAGATCATGAACCGTATCGATGTCCGGTTTCCGCTGGACCTTCTGGCCCGAACCCCCTCCGAGGTGAAACGCCGGTATTCGCAAGGCGACCCCTTGGTTCGCGATGCGCTCGACCGAGGCAAGGTGCTCTATGAACGCAACGGTTAAGGAATGGATCGCGAAGGCGGAGGCCGATTTTGCGACCGCGGGCCGCGAACGCCGGGCCAGGAAGAATCCCAACTACGATGCGATCTGTTTCCATGCCCAGCAAGGCGTCGAGAAGTTGAAGTTCAGAAAGGCGGGAACGCCACACATGTCTTCCCCCTTCCGGGTCAATGCCAGCCTTTCTTATCTCGCCCTGCCGCGCGGGGCACGAGGGCAAGGTAGCGTGGCGAAACACGCGCGTCAATATTTTACCGGCGGCGATGAGGCATGGACGGACGGAGATGCGTCCAGCCCGAAGGGCTGAAACGTAACAGCCCACGGGCAACGCCCTGGGTGTCGGGGAGGCCCGTCCCCTTTCCTCTCTATCCGTTCGCCCTGAAGGGGCGCGACGGTCGTTTCCCTGCGGATGGCCCGTCAAGCGCCGCGCCGCGGCGGCGGTGAAAAGAAATCCCGGCCGGCGATGGGGGCATGCCCCCGTGGCGCCCTTTCAGGGCTTTAACAAAAAACGTATATAATAATGAATCGACACTTCTAACGTCAACCCAGGGCGTTGCCCTGGGCTGTTACGTCCCAGCCCTTCGGGCTGAACAGCGCCACAGTTACCCTGGGCTGTTATTTGTGGCCGCGCCGCCCCCGGTGTATTCACCGGGGGCTAAATGAACACGTGCCAATCGCGAAGTGGCGCTGTCGTATCAGCGTTGGGTGGCACGGCCACGCGCCATTACGTGACCGTGCACGTGCCAGCGGGCGAGCACATGGCCACGCAACAGCGTGGCCATGCCACCCGGCGCGACACGGGGCTACGCCCACTCGTGAATTGCCCTAGGCCGGCGGCGGCGCCGAGGCGGGGGCCGACAGAATGTCGCGGATGCGTATGCCCAGTTGGTCGCCCACCACCACCAGGTTGCCCGTTGCGAAGGTGACCCCGTTCAGGATCAGGTCCACGGGCTCGCCCGCCATCTTCTCAAGGCGGACCACGGCGCCGGGGCCGAGTTCGAGCAACTCGCGGGCGGGCATCCGGGCCTCGCCCAGTTTGGCGGTGATCTCCACCGCGGTTTCCAGGAGGATGTCGAGTTGGCCGCCGGCCACACGGGCGCCCGTGTCGGTGGCGATGGGCAGAGCGACCGGGCGCACCTCGACGGCGGGTTCGGCGACGGCGGCCTGAAGTTCGGTTTCAGAGGGGGCGGTTTGCGTCATTGCTTCTTTTCCTTTCCGGCAAGTTTGGTGCGCGGCCAGTCGCGCCGCTCCACGATCTGGACGGCGTAGCATCCGTCGCAGGCGACCGGGTAGCCCATGTGGACGATGTTTCCCATGACGCGCAGTTCAATCGGGTCTTTGAGGGTGCGGGAAAGCAGAAGCACGTCTCCCGGCTCAAGGATCGTGATGTCGCGCATCGTAACGGTGGACTTGCCCAGCCACGCGGTGATCTGCACGGGCGTCGTGGCCAGGTGGCCGATGAGTTCCTTGCGCAGTTCTTCGGGAGGCCGGGGCTTCTTCTTCGCGAGGCTCGGATCGGCGATCGAGGCCAGCGGCTCGCCCAGAACGGACAGGCGTATCTCCGCCTTCTTCTGGTCCACTTCAGTGATGAGAACGAAGCGGCAGAACTCATCCTTCTCGTGGCCCTCGATGGGCGACTTCTCGTGGAAGACGCTCTCCACGTGCTGAAGGGCCGGCCCGCCCAACTCCTGCGCGGTCGCCGAGAAGGCTTTCACGAACGCCGCCGCAATGTCCAGGAGCAACGCCGACTCCAGCGACGACAGCGGCTTGAGGGCGGCCTCGGCCGGCGCCCCGCCCCCCAGCAACTGCTCGACCCACCCGATCGCGATCTGGGGCGGTATCGTCAGCATGCCGCACACGCGGCCGGCCTTGTCGGTCAGTGGCACGCCGTACTCCGGCCTCTCGGCGGGGTTCCAGAGGTCGGCGCCGTACTGCTCGGTGACGGACCCGACCTCCAGCGGCAGTTGCCGCCTGAGGAGGTTGCCCACGTCGGAGGCGATGCGCTGGACCGCCTTGGCGGCCAGATCGGCGAGTTTGCGCCGCTCGGCGGCGACGAACCGCCTGGGCGTACTCCAGTCGTAGTCCGCGACGGGGCACGCGTCCGGCGGAACCTCCTGTTGCTTCGGCTCTTCCACGGCGGTGGTATCGCTCATTGGACGGCGAATTCCTTGAACAGCACCTGTTCAACCAGCGGTTTCTGGTCGGGCCAGAGTTGCTGCGTAAAGGCGTCCAGGATCTCCCGCCGCAGCCGGTTCAGGCTGGCGGCGCCCCGGACGTTGTCCAGCGTGCAACTGGCGAAGTAGGTGGTCAGCCAGTTCTTGAGTTCGGGCTTGTGCCTGTCGAGCGCGACCTTGGCGGCGGCGTGGTTCTCGGCCTTGATGACCAGCGTGATGGTCACACGGATATAGCGTGCCAGGCGGGGCTCGTCGAGGTTGACGATGATGGGCTCGAAGTCGTAGTAGCCGAACTCGGCGCCTTCGTCGAGGTGGGCCAGCGTGCCTTCCTTTCCCTTCTCGCCTTTCTCGCTCTTCTCCCCGCTCTTTTCGCTCTTCTCGCTCTTGGGCTTCTCCTTCTCTTTGGCCGGCGCCTCGGCCGCATGGGCCGCCGCGGGCGCCGATTCTCCCGACGCGGGCGCGCCGCCGCCCGTGAGCAGCGCGGCACCATAGCCGCCGCCGGCGGCCAGAAGGGTCACCCCTGCCGCCAGGATCAGCAGCCCCTTGAGCCCGCTTCCGCCTGCGGCGGGAGGGCTTGCGGGCGCGAGCGGCATCTCCTGGGACTCTTTCGTATCAGCCATGGCTCTGCCTCACTCCCCCGTGCCTGCTTCCTGCACGGCAATGACAATGGACGACGTTTGCATTTCCATCCCGCCCAGTCCCTGGCGGCCGGAGCCGATGCCCCAGGCCATGAGTCGGGACCCGTTTTCCAGAACATCGGGCCGGAGTTTCTGTGCCAGCGCATCCCGGACCGCCTGGGCCCGCCGGGCCGAGATCAGCAACTGGTCCTTGGGCGCCGCCGCATCCTGCGCCGTACCGACCACATAGATGCATCGGCGGGAATCGCGTGTAATCTGCTCCAATTCCGCGACCATGCCGGCCAGAAAATCCAGGGCCGCCGCGTCGAGCGAAGACTCGCCCGGGGCAAACCGGATGGGCGTCACGAAGAGCCGCATGCGCCCGGCGGGCGCGTCGGAGGTCTGCGTGTCGGACTCGCGCCGGATGTCGTCGAAGGCCTTGCGGAGCATGTCGTCGTCCGGGTCGATGATCCGTTCCGGGGCGATGCTGTCGGGGTCGCCCTCCACGGCGTACTTGCTCACTGCGAACTCGCGGCCCAGGCCGGCCCGGCGGCCGTAAAGCCAGGAGGGGCCTCCGGAGCCGGCGACGAAGAGCGAGCCCTGAAATTCGCCCGTCTGGAGGAACTCGGATTTCTGCGTGCTGGCGAAGGTCTGCATAAGGATGAAGAACGCCATGAAGTTGGTGACCATGTCGCCGAACGAGAGGATCCACAGCGGCGCCTTCTCGCCCTTCTCTTCCTTTGGAGGGGCACGCCGCCTCATGGGTAGACCCTCCGCGTGAGCAGCACGAGTTCCAGCACGGGTTCCTCGTTGTACGCTTCCCTGGAGACGGACGTGGAAGCCTCGACGCGGAAGCGGTCTTCCGGCAGGCCCGCCTGGTCGACGAAGTAGCGGAGGGCCGACCAGGCCCGCTCGAGGTTCCCGGTGCGCCGGTTGAAGATGCTGTTGTTCTGGTGGATGTCGCTGGACTCGCCGATGATGACCTGGCAGGGGTGCAGTTTGAGCAATTCCGCGATTCGCGCCAGCCGCGCCTGGCCGCTCTCGGTCACGAAACTGCCAAAGCCGTAGAAGACGAACTTGGAGGGGATATGGATCACCTTGCGGTCGCGGTGGACCTCCGTATCGAGAATGCCGACGGGGGATCGCGGCTTTCCGATGACCTGCAACTCCTCCGCGGCATTAGGCTTCTCGCTGCCGGCCAGCGGCCTTCGGCCCGGCCCTCGCATAAGCGGCATCATGCCGTCCTTGGATGGATTGGCCGCTTCTGCGAGGGACGGCCCCCCCGTGCGCGGCCCGAATCCGCCGCCCACCTGGTTGACGTCGCTGTTGTCGCCGAAGGACGAGAAGGTGATGAGGAGGATGAAGAACGTGAGGAGGTTGGTGACGGTGTCGGTGAAGGAGACCATCCACAGGGGCGCCCCTTCGCCGCTGCCTTCCGCCGGTTTCGGTTTGAGTTTGAGCGCCGACATATCAGGCGGCCTTCGCTTTCACTTCTTCACGGTGCGCGGACGAGACAAAGGACTGCATCCGTTCGCGGATGGCCGTGGGGCCTTCGCCGCGGCTGATGGCCAGGATCCCCTGGACGATCATCTCGCGAATGAGGGTTTCCTTCTTCGAACGGATGCCCAGTTTGCCGGCGATCGGGAGGAGGAACATGTTGGCCAGAAACGCCCCGTAAAAGGTCACGACGAGCGACAAGGCCATGCCGGCGCCGATTTTCGACGGGTCGTCCAGGGTCCGCAGCATCTGGATGAGGCCGATGAGGGTGCCCACCATGCCGAACGCCGGGGCCGCCGCGCCCATGAACTCGAACATCTTCTTGCCGTCGGCATGGCGTTCCTGGAGGTACTGGATCTCCACGGCCAGTTGCTCTTCGATGGCCTCGGCCTTCTGGCCGTCGATGATCATCCGGATGCCTTTGACGAGGAAGGGGTCCCGGACATTCTGGATATGCTGCTCCAGCGCCAGGGCGCCGTCGCGGCGGTTGATGACGCCGTAGTTGACCATCTGCTGGATAAGCGACGACTCGCTCGGAAGGCGATAGAAGAGGGTCTTCTTCAGGACCGACAGGATATGAAGCACCTGGCCCAGGGAAAAGTGGATGAGCGTGGCCGACAACATGCCGCCGACCACGATCATGAGGGCCGGCGGGTCGATGAAGACCTCGAACGTGCCTCCATAAATAATGGAGCCGACGATCATCCCCAGGCCGGCAAGAATGCCAATGATAGTGGCAAGGTCCATAACTCAACTCCTGTGCGGTCTTTGGCTTTCAGCCCGAAGGGCTTGAACGTAACAGCCCAGGGCAACGCCCTGGGTAAACGGGCCTAACGTAACGCGTCTCAGCCCTGAAGGGGCGCCACGGGTCGTGCCGCCCCTTCAGGGCTGAAAGACAACGGAGAACCTGAAAGGCGACTCCCATCCCTTTCCCAGGGCGTTGCCCTGGGCTGTTACGTTCCAGCCTTTCAGGCTGACGGATGTCATGCAAGCATCGGTTCATGGCGTTGCCGTGCTAACTCTGTTCCTTGACTCGCCGCAACTGGTCGCACAGGCGGGCGGCCAGATTCTTGTCGGTGATCTCGGCCAGCATCTTGGCCACCGACCGTTCCGTCATGTAGTGGAGGATCTTGACGGCGTCGGCCTCCTGCTTGTTGGTGCACATGCCTTCGAGGATGCGGCCGCCGGCCGCCGCATCCATCTTGTCGTACACGGCGGCCACGCGCTTCAGGTTGGCCATTTCCTCGCGGTCGATGGCCACGCGGGTCTTCTCGATCTCGGCCTGGGTCTCCTTGAGTTTCGTCAGGGCGGCGGCCAGTTGGAGGCGCTGGCTCTCCAGGTTCTGGGCCTCGCGGTCGATGGCCTGGCGGGTCATCTGCATCCGCTTCTCCTGCTCCTCGAGTTCCTGCTCGCGTTTCTGGCAGTCCTGGACCTTCTGCCGCACCTCCTTGATGAGATCGTAGAGGTGCTTCTCCTCGACGGTGGGCGCCGCCTCAAGAGCCAACTCGGGCGATGCCGCCGCCCCCTTCGGCGCAGCGGGGGCTTCCGTCGCCGACGTAGCCGCCTGCGTCCTTGCCGGACTGACCAGGTAACGCGACACCACAAACGAGGCGGCAAACACACCGATCCCTGCCACCGCCAGGATGATCAACATCAACTTCTTGCCCATGTTCGTCTCCTTCCGGCCTCAAGTCGGCCAGCGGTGCGTTGCTTATGCGAGGGTGGCATGGTCACGCGCTTTTGCGTGACCATGTGCCGGGCCAGGCTCATGGTCACGCAAAAGCGCGTGACCATGCCACCCCCACCCCCCAATTTATGCGTACCACAGCGTTACTCCGGGACGCCCGTCACGCAGGGCCGGGGCCTCCTGGCGAAACTGATATGGAATGCCTCGTCCAGTTGCGTCTGCTCCTGGCGGTCCATCTCGCGGTTGTGTTTCAGCCGGGCCTCTTCCCGTAACCGTTCGAGCGTGCGGCGCGTGCCGCGCACACGCAGGAACTTGTCGGTCTTGGCGGCCCGCGCGGCCTCGAGCGCCGCCTGGCGCGCGCGCAGGCGGTTGAGAAGACGCTCTTCGGCCGCCGCGCAGGCCAGCACGACCAGTTGCCGCGGCAAGCGTTCCAGAAGTTCCCGCCGGCCGAGGTCGTCCAGAAGGCTGCGGACGGTCGCGCGGCGGGAAAGAATCTCGTGCTGCACGGCAATGATCTGGTGGGCCAGGGTGAGCAGTTCCAGGCGCAGCGCGCGTTCCCGCTGCTCGGTGATGTCGAGCACTCTCTGGAGTCGCCACTTGAAGCGTTTCACGCGCGGCCTCCGTCCACGGCATCCGCCGCCAGTTCGTCGTCGGGCATCAGGAAGTCCCACGCCTTCGTGATCTCGGCCAGCCGCGCCACGGTGTCCTTAAACGCGGTCTTGGCGCCTATCGGCTGGATGAGGAACTCGTTGATCCGGTCGATGAGCGAAACCGCCGTGTCGATCCGCCGGTTGCTGCCCGCCGAGAACGCCCCGATGTTGATGAGGTCCTCGGCGCCCAGGTACGTCGCGTAGATGGCCCGGAACCGCTGGGCGGCCAGTTGGTGCTCGCGCGTCGTCACGGCGGTCATGAGGCGGCTGACGCTTTGCAGGATGTCCACGGCCGGGTAATGGCCCATCTCGGCCAGTTTCCGCGACAGGACGACGTGGCCGTCCAGGAGCGAGCGCATCGTGTCGGCCACGGGGTCGTTCATGTCGTCACCCTCGACGAGGATGGTGATCATGCCCGTGATGCTTCCGGCCGCCCCGGAACCGAGGCGTTCGGTGATCTTCGGCAAGAGGGCGTAGACGCTGGGGCAATAGCCCTTCGTGGTGGGCGGCTCGCCGGCCGCCAGGCCGATCTCGCGCTGGGCCTGGGCCAGGCGCGTGACGGAGTCCATCATGAAGAGAACGTTCTTGCCGCGGTCGCGGAAGTACTCGGCGATGGCGATGGCGACGAACGCCGCCTTGACGCGCTGGATGGCGGCCGAGTCCGACGTGGCCACGACAACGACGCTGCGCGCCAACCCCTCGGGGCCGAGCGATTCCTCCATGAAGTGCCGGACTTCGCGTCCGCGTTCGCCCACCAGGGCGAGGACGTTGACGTCGGCCTCGCTGGACCGCGCGATTTCGCCCAGCAGCGTGCTCTTGCCGACGCCGCTGCCCGCGAAGATGCCCATGCGCTGCCCTTTGCCGCACGTCAGCACGCCGTCGAAAGCGCGCAGGCCGAAAGACAGCGGCTCGACGATCGGCCGGCGGGAGAGCGGCGGCAGGCTCACGTTGTCCAGGGGCCACCGGTCCGGCCCGGCGAGCGGCCCCTTGTCGTCAATCGGCCGGCCCAGGCCGTCGAGGACGCGGCCGAGGACCCCGTCGCCCAGCGCCAGGTACCGCGGCTGCGTCCGTGCGCAGACCGGGCTGCCCGGCGCGACGCCGGCGATGTTCTCCAGCGGCAAGAGGACCCTCAACTCGTGGTTGAAGCCGACGACCTCGGCCATGACGCGGCGGCCGTCGCTCATGAGGATGTCGCACTGCTGGCCCAGGCCGACCGGCGGCCCTTTCGATTCGACCGTCAGCCCCGTCACGCGAACGACGGCGCCGTGGCAGGCCATGAGGTCGGCCTCTTGCAGGCGTCGGCGATATTTATCCAGGTTGACCGCAGCCATGACTACTGGTCCTTGAACTTTGATTACGTGGGTGCCACGGTTGCGCCGTTCAGCAACCGTGCCGCCGCTCGCCGCAACGCACGGCTGCAAACTGCGCAGCCGTGGCACCCGCGGTTCTAATTGTGACAGGCTACTATTCCCGTTTCAGCAGCACTTCGGCCGCCCGTGCGAGACCCTCGGAGACCGTGGCCGAGACGACCGCCTCGGCGCACTCGACCAGGCACTCGGCCTTGCGGACGGTCGGATCGGCCATCAACTTCAGCCCCGACGCAAAGGGGGCGAGGCCGGCCTCCTGCCACCGGGCGAGGTCCTGCGGGTTCAGCCGCACCACGATGTCGCGCCGCGACGGTATGCGGCGAAGCGCCTCCTGGACGATCGGCTCGATGCGGTGCTTGCCGTCCTCGATTTCCTGCGCGAGGATCTTGCCGGCGATCTCCAGCGCCAGCGCCACGAGTTGCGACTCGGCGCTCAGGATGACTTCCGCTTCGAGCGCCCGAATCGCGTCTGCCGCGCCCTCCAGCGCGACCCGCGCCTGCTCGAGATTGTTGCGTTGCTCGTGCAGCCACTGCCGTTCCTCTTCCATCGTTGGCCGGACCGCCGGGGCAGGCGCCGCCGCGGCGGCCTGCGGGCCGCCGGCCGCACGCTGTGCGGCAACGGACGCGGGCGCCGGAACCACCCGGACGGACTGAAGAGGCCCCGGCACTTCGAAGTCAAGCGTCTCGGCCACGGCGTCATTTCCCCTCGAACTTGAGTTCGCCCGTTGCGTTCAACTGCCGCAGGTATCCGAGGACCTCCTCTCGGGCCTCCTCGATCTCCAGGGGCTTGGGCTTCTTCATGAGTTGCGTTTCCTCGTCGATCATGGCGCGGGCCCGCTCGGAGATGTTGCCGCGGATCTTGGCCGTAACGGCCGGCTCGGCCTCGACGAGGGCGGTCGCCAGTTTCCGCGCGTCCACGCTCCGCACCACTTCCTGGATGTTCCGGTCGCCGATGCCGGGGATATCCGCCCACATCACCATGAGGTCCTGGACGGATTCGGCCTGCGCGGGGTTGTACTCCGCGAGGCTCTTGACCAGGGTGTCGCGCATGTCCACGGCCAGGTTCCGGAGCAGCACCGCCACCTGGCGGAGTTTGGCCTGCACCTTCGCCTTGGCCTTGGCTGAAACGGGTGGCTGCGGGCCGGCCGCAGTTGCGGCGACAGCGACGGGCGCCACAGGGTTGGACTCGGCCTTGCGTGCGGCCTCCAGCCGAGCGCGGATCATGGCCGCCACGCGGACGCGGGCCTCCGGCGAAATGCTTTCGCCGCACGTCATGCGGCGGACGGCCTCGCGGCGGGTGGCCTCGGCCAGCAGCGGCATCAGGGCCGCGCTCTTGTCCGGAGGCAACTCCATCAGCACGACGGCGGCCACTTGCGGATGCTCGGTCGCGAGGGCCTCGGACAGGTTCTCAACGGGGGCGTCGCGGATCGCCACAAAGGGGTCCTGCGTATCCGTCCGTTTCAGGACCTGGCTGAGGACCTCCTCGCTGCGCTGCTTGCCGACCGCCTTTTCGAGCAGCCGGCGGACTCCGGGGGCCTGCGTCTCGCCGGCGCCGCCGCCCTTGCTCTTCTGGAGGAGCATGTAGAAGTCGACGGCGGGCTCGGGCGCGGCCTTGTCGGGCAACGCCGTGCCGGTCTCAAGGCGCACGAGTTCGGCGGTGATCTCGGTCAGCAGTTCCGGCTTCGCGGCTTTCAGCAGTTCGGCCGAGGCCCGCGGATCGAGGCTCGACAGCAAGAGCGCCGCTTTGCGTGTGTTGGTGGAAAGCATTTTTTCCTGTTCCCTGTTGCCGGTTCCCTGTTCCCGACGTTCAGGCTCCTCCCTGGTTGCCTTCGGCCCACGCGAGGAACAGCCGCTTGACCTCCTCGGGGTTCTCCTGGAGCGCCGCGGTAATGCGGCTCCTGAGGAGCGCGGGGTCGATCGTGCTGGAATCCAGGCTGCCGGCCAGCGAACTGGGCGGCAGCGCCCCGGCCGCGCCCCCGCCGGCCGCCAGGGCGGCCTTCGGGCCGCCGGCCCGCTTCTTCGAGCCCGACACAAGTTTCAGGGCCACCAGCGCCCCGATGACCAGGACGCCCAGCGACAGGTTCTGGGCCATGTCGAGATAGAACGCGCGGCCCTCGCCGGCGGCTTCTTCGGTTGCGGCGGCCTCGGGCGCCGCGGCGGCGCGGAACGGCGTGTCGACGACCTTGATGGTGTCGGTCTCCTTCAGGCCCAGGGCGCTGCGGATCACGGTCTCGACGTCCGCCACCTTGAGGGTCGTTGCGGCCGG
>Ga0315280_10006131_pt1 | contig 16744 bp, 15 predicted proteins | sample YL17G06_40_MG_FD_203697 | JGI IMG/M metagenome (GOLD analysis project Ga0315280, IMG submission 203697) | Sediment microbial communities from Yellowstone Lake, YNP, Wyoming, USA - YL17G06_40 | ecosystem: Environmental > Aquatic > Freshwater > Lake > Sediment | place: USA: Wyoming | collected...
AGGAGCCTCGCAGAGAACACATGCAGTGTCTGCCCGACTTCGAAGTCCACAGTGGTCCCGGCGACAAGCCCCGACACCCTGAGCAGCAGCGAGAGTTTTTCCTTCCAGGTCTGTTCCACGCTTATGAAACCCGAGGAGGATCCGGAAGCCTGACTGAGAGAGGCTAGAAGATCATGCGCCGTGAGAAGCAATGCACTGACCCTTCCGGTCACGCCGACGGTAGAGTCTAGGTAACGGTAGATACCTACCAAGAAGGCATCCAACCCAGAGTAGAGATCTTGGTTTGGTTCCGCGAGCACGATGCGACTCGGGAAGAAGTCGAGCTCCACCCCGGCAGTGGCCGAGGTCAGCAACAACGCGTATGAGCCAGCTATGGCCTTGACTGCTCTATCATCTGAAGCGTTCCATGGAGCCGTCAGCAGTTGATTGAACCAGACTTCCGGCAAGTCCGTGGGCTCTATCAGAACGTCGAAACGAGTGGTAGGGGGAGAGTATCTCAGGGTTGAGATCCTTTGCGTCAGGTTGGCAGACGGGGGTAGAATCCGAGTCAATAGGATCACGCTCATCGGGGTGTCGTGCATGGAGATTCTGAATGGGAATTCCCACTCCGCGCCGCCTATCAAGTCCGAGAACTTCGTGAGCAGTGCGGCATCCGTCAGCTTCTCCTCCGTCAACGTCTGACCGAAAACTGAGACTGCGGCAGATGCTAAACGGGACGAGTCCATGAGATCGAGGCCGAACAGGCCGCCGTAGAATGACGCGAGTCTGGACCATGTGGAGATGTTGTTTGCCATCACGTAACCCAGCACGACTAGGCTGGGCACATCGCCAGATCTCTCGAAGCCAGTGGCATAGTTTGCCCAAGCAACAGAGGCCTGGAATCTGGACAGGTTGATCGAGTACCTGAACCTCTCCGACCCGAGGCTCTCAAAGAGCGACTCCGGATTGGTCAGACCAACGCTGCGGAGGTAGGTCTTCAGCTCCTCTGGCAGCGCGGAGAAAGAACCCCCATCCAGCAGCTGCGCTGCTATCGTGAGAACATAACACGCCTTCTTGACGCTCCCCCTGACGGAGGCGGCATCCGGAGCGACGGTCGTCAGTACCTGAACGGCAGAGTTCAGGGCTGACCTGTACAGGGGGATCACTATGTCCTCTTCCGTCCATGACAGGGAGGTTATCGCAGCAGAAGCCGCTGTGTAAGTGATGAGCTCCTGCGTGAGCAGAGATGTGGTGAGCTTCTGACCCGGCGCACCTGCAAGCAGCGAGAGATCCACATCTGATGACGCCTGTTTGAGCCGCGATGTATCGTTCATCAGTAACTGAGCGAGAGACAACTCCTCTTTGCTCGCCGGTCTGAAGCCTGAGATAGCGGGCCCGGTCGCTAGCGCCGCGCCAGAGTAGGTTTTCGCATCGCCATGAGTTACGAGCATCAGACCGGGCGGGAAAGCCAAGAATGCGACTGCGGAGATGACAGTGGCCAAAAGGGCTCCAGCGACCGCCATTTTCTCGGCCTTCATCCTGACGTTTCGCTTGGGGCTGGCTAGATGATAAACCTAGAATCTGGACAATCAGAAAGGCAGGGTTTTGAAGGCCCTGTAGACCTCATACCAGCTGAACGCGAGCGCGAAGGCTCCGAACACGAGGAACAGGGCGGCTTCCCTGGTGAACGATCTCATGAAGAACGCCACGTAGGCTACATACATGACCGTGAGGAAACAGGAGTAGAACAGGAATCTGGGAATCGGCCTTCCGACGACGAAGACGAAATCTCGGAGGGGCCCAACAGTGGCCCTCCTCTTGATGGAATACGTCGTGCTACCCTCCTCCCGGTCCAAGAGGCCCAGATCTTTCAGGACCTCCAAGTGATGTTGAGCTATGCTAGGGCTTGAGAATCCCAAGGAACGTTGCACCTCTCTGACTGTGACCGGGCCGCCCTTGCCGAGAGCGAACCAGTAGACAGCCCAGGACTTACCCTTGAGCCTCAGCTCTATCTCCTCGTCGGGGAGGGCCATCATCAATCGCCACCGCGGCGCCGAGATAAGACTATCCCGATTTGTCTACTCCTGCCCCTTGCTCATCCAACCTCTGATCGACTTGTACAACCCCCGCAGCTGTGCCCTGGCTCCACTGTCAATCGCGAGCAGCACGACAAAGTAGACGGCCGTGCCCAGCGCGACGACAGGAAGCAGGTTCGCCACCACTTCGGATATGTTGACGCTAATCGCGTGAATCGGATAGAACAGCAGGACCGCGCCCATCATTGCAGCTGTGGCTATGACCTGCTTGGCAATACCTGCCCAAGGGATGACGTACGGGTGAACCTTCCTAGATAACCTCACAAGCGCTAGGAACAGAGGAATGGAAGTGATCAGGCTGATCGCGGAAAGCGTCGTGACCAGCAGATCATACGGAGCTCCTTGCGCGGTCAAGTACCACACGATCACCAGTGAGATGGCGATGTTGATCCCCTGCGCCAAGATCTCGATGTATCTGGGCGTGGTCAGGTTTGATCTCATGAGTTCAGGCGCAGACACATTCTCGTCCACATCTGCTCTCTCCATCCCCTGAAGGATAGCTGTCGAGAGATCTCGAAAGACTCCGATCAGTGCCACAAGGGAAAGCAGTTGCAGCGAGAACGCGGCGGGCGCATAGCCGGGGCCGAACACATGCAGCACAGGCGATGCTAAAACAATCAACCCCCCGGCCATTGGGAGAGCGAGCATTGAGACAGTGGCTATCGACTTCTCTATCAGTTCCTCTCTCTCTCCTCCCAGGAGCCTAGGGTAGAGGGAGATGGCAAGCAAGCTGGAGAAACTAATGATGGCGGACACTGTTCTTGCGACACCGAGGTAGGCCGTCGGGACAGCCGAGCTGGTGAACCAAGCTAGAATCAGCAGATCAGCCGACCCCAGCAAGTTCGGGATGATGCCGAGGGCGGGTATCCGCCACCTCTCCAGCCATGTCAAGCCGAGCGAGAGATCGGGAGCTTCTTTTGTGGCTCCTCTCATGCCCCAGTACATCGCCAAGCACTTCGAGAACAACGCGAGATCTATCGCAACGAGGGCTCCCAGTAGACCTATCCTGAGCCAAACCACGAAGACCGCCCCGAGCAACACCTTGACCAACTCAAGAACCAACCTCCCGGCCCCTACAAGCGAGGGCCTGATGGCGACGCTTGCAGAATCCAAAGCGTTGGAGAAGTAGAGAAGCAGGAGGTAGAGTACGAATGCCAGCAGGATTTCAACGCTGATGCCGACTGCTGGGCCAGAAAGAATCGAGATAGCGATCAATAGTAGATTGGAGACGGCAGATAGCAGACCGGTCATCAAAAGCCCGGTGTTCAGAACCCCCTTGCCGCGTGCTAGGCTCCTAGTCATCCAGAAATCGACCATGGCTCCAGGAAGGGCGATGAAGGCCATCACGGCGGTGTAGTACTGCCAGATCCCGTACTCACAGATGGGTAACCTTCTCGCTATCATCACCGAGAAGACAAGCCCGGTGCCGAGCGAGAATAGGGAGGCCGCGAACGAGAGAAGGCCGGCGTACCTCGCGTTCCGTTCGTCCAACGTGAACGACAGGGCAACTGTCTCCATGGTTATGAACATTTCAACCCGGCCACCATACGCTTCTCTCGGGGGGCAAACATGTGATCTTGAATGCAAACGTGGATAAGGTTAAATCGACCTTCCTCTTGTTTCCTGTCCATAGTGGACAAATCGCTGGTTACTGGAGGAGCAGGCTTCATAGGGTCACACTTGGTTGACGAACTACTGAGAAGAGGTTCCCAAGTCACGGTTGTTGATGACATGAGCAATGGGTCGCTTGAGAATCTACGAGCAACACTGCACGATATCACGGTGATAGAGGAAGACATCTCTAAGGACGGATTTGATGTCGAAGGCGATTTTGATGTCGTGTTCCACTTGGCAACGCACCCACGCTCCTTCAGCCTGACTGACCCATACAGGAATCTCGAAGTCAACGCGAACGGAATGCTCAACATATTGGAACTGGCCAAGCGCAAGAATTCTAGAGTTGTCTACACGAGTAACAGTGGCATTTATGGGGAGCCCAAGTTTCTTCCCATAAATGAGAGTCATCCAGATGATCCGACAACTCCTTATGATGCCACCAAGTTGATAGGCGAGCATCTTGCCAAAATATATCATAGGATCCACGGTGTGCCCTCTGTGACATTCAGGTTGGCTACTGTCTATGGTGAAAGACAAAAGGTCAATGAGAAGCTCAAATGGAAACCGGTCGTGGCTGAGTTCGTTGATAAAGTGCTGCATGGTGAGGCACCGACGGTATTTGGAGATGGCAACCAGACAAGGGATTTTGTTTATGTGAAAGACGTGGTCAAGGGATTGATATTAGGTGCAAAGTCCGAGTCCGCAAACGGAGAAGTGATGCTCCTTTCAACAGGCAGGGAAACCTCGATCAATCAGATGCTGAGTTTGATCATCAAGGTAACTGGACGTGATGTCCCAGCAAGATTCGGGCCTCCGAGTCCCGGGGACATACGCAGGATGGTGTATTCTTTTGGAAAGGCCAAGAGGTTGGTGGGATATGAGCCTGACTATCCTCTGGAAAGAGGGTTGGAGAGATACGTGGCATGGTGCAGAGAAACTTCAGCGGAAAAGAAGCCTTGATGAGTCTCTAAGATGGAAACCCCTCGCATGCTGATCTTAGGGAATATGGCGAATGATGGATATTCCGTTGCGAAGGAAATGAGAAAGATGGGCATGGATGTTGACTTGGCTGTGAACATGTCGGACTTCGGAATGGCCCTTCCCGAGTGGGAAGATGCAGACCTAGAAGGACTGGATCCCTATAATCTCCCGCCTCATGAAGCAATGTCAAGGTGGAAGCCACCGAGTTGGATCAAGTACATCGACATGTTCAACAGAATTCCCCTTAGCAAGGCTCCTCTATCAAAGATCCTAGCTCGCGTCAAGCTCCTAAAACTGGTTGGAGAATATGATGCCGTGGAAACCCATACTCCGTTCTGCATCTATGTCCAATTTCTTGGAGTTCCATACTGCCCATACGATGCAGGGATAATACGGTATTTCCCATATCAAGGAGGTCTCAGACCAGCATTGTTCAGACGAGCATATTCCAAGGCAAAGTTGACGATCTACACAAACCCAGATACCTTGCGCATCTTCAGAAGCTTGGACTACATCAAGGAAGATAGACTCAGATTCGTTCCGTTTGCGATAGATCCAGAGAAATACAGACCCTTGGATGCCACGTCTTTGAGAGAGAAATACGTCCAAGATAGTGACGGGATGCTCCTCTTTTCCCCGTCTAGGCAGATGTGGGCGGAGAAGGGCAATGATAGGATGATAGTAGCTTTCTCGAGGTTCCTGAAGGATAGGCCTGGATCCAAGCTAGTCCTGGTGAGTTGGGGCATCGACGAAGACAGAAGTAGAGGGCTCGCGGCCACACTGGGTATAGAGAAGAGCGTTGTTTGGATCCGACCCGTTCCAAAGAATAGACTTGTTTGGTACTACAACGCAACGGACATCGTACTGGATCAATTCATACTGGGTAGTTGGGGTACTTCTACACCTGAGGCGATGGCATGCGGCAAGCCTGTGCTAATGTACTTTGATCCCGTCTATATAGCCCATTGTTTTGGGGACATACCACCAATACTCAACTCCTCAACATCTGAGGATATCTACAGGAATCTTTTGAGACTAAGTGAGGATGAAGACCTAAGAAGGCATCTGGGTCAGCTAAGCAGAGACTGGGTCATTAGAACGCATCATCCCAGATTGGTGGCCCAAAAACACTACGACATCTTGAAACAGTTAGCACTGTCCTAGCAAGTACTTGCTGGAGTAGAGAACATGTAAGGGATGCCCATTTGCATAGATGACCCATTGTCAAGCATACCCTAAACAAAGGGCAAGAGCCTTCAAGAAGAGATCTGTTACGCGCATATAGGAGGATTGCAGGCACTAAGTAGCGAAAACCCACAGATTCCCTTCGAGCATGCCCCAGGGATTGCGCGACGCAGAAGGCGTTCTACTGGGCCTGGCCCTATTCGTCTGCCTTGTCATGGACTACACTGAAGGTAGCGCATCAGTTGGAGATCTGAGGCGACAAGTCTCAGCAACGAAGGATCGAGCTACACAGCTATGATCTCAGATCGCAGAGCTGCAGTCCCAAGTCTCTGACGCCCAAAATCCGATCCCGACCCTGCGAAAAACACGCGCGCGTGAACGGTTGTGTATCTATATCTATGGCGCCCTTTCCCTGAGAGAGAAGACATCTCCGTGGTGAACCTTGGGTTTAGTAATCAAGTGCGAACTCGCTTAGGGTGAATTATCGTGATCTCGGTCGTTTGCGTTTACAATGACAGAGAGGTAGTGGAAGCCTACCTGCTCAAAGGCGTCAAAGCACAGACCACAAATTGTGATATCATTCTGGTTGACAACACTGATAAGCACTTCAAAGCAGCAGCTCAAGCGCTTAACTATGGTGGAAGAAGAGCTAGGGGAAACTACATCATGTTCGTACATCAAGACGTAATCCTGAAATCGAACTCGTTTCTGCACCTGATTGAGACAACTCTTGAGCAGTTGCCCAGTCTTGGAGTGGCAGGAGCTGCAGGATGTACCGAAGGTTTGGTGGGAACCCTGTCAAACATAAGTTATGGCACTCCTCCAACGCCAGCAGGGACTGGGGGACTGTGGCAATACCAACAAGGGTTCAGACGCTCGACGAATGCCTGATAATTGTTCCAAGGGGCATATTCGATAGGTTGCAGTTTGATGAGGAGACCTGCGACGGATGGCATCTCTACGCTGTGGATTATTCTCCCAGCGTCAAGATGCTTGGCCTGAATGCCTACGTCGTACCCGTGAACGCTTATCACAGAGGGGGGAGTCGCATGCAACGATACTACTACGAGATCTTGAAGAAGGTGTTGAAAAAGCACAGAGATCGCTATAGGGTTATCTTCACTACCTGCGGAGTCTGGGATACACGAATCCCAGTCAGCGATCAGCGATCTGACAAATGGGCACGAAGCAAGGTATGGGCAGTCGTTTTGCTATTACGTGCAGTAAAGCACCAAGCTCAGCTCACCCGCGGTCCTTGTCGCGAACATCAATCCGCCTAGGTCGGGTGGAGCCTCTTCGGGTTTTCGGAGCAGTTATCGCTGACTCCTTAAAGACACAGGCAAGCGAGCGCAACTCGAAGGCTACTCATGGCGCCTTTCCAGTCATGGTTATGTAGTAGTTTCCTACCCGCTTGGCGGATTAACCTTCGTGCGGCATTCTTTGGAGCGTTCAGTCTTCTCGTTTCTAGAGGAACTTGCGGTGATACCCCTTGAATGGTGCTTGTCGCGAGATGCCGCTCGAACAGGTGCATCAGTTCCGATCTACTATACGCACGTTCCAGATCTAAGTCTACAGTACTGTCGACTATGTCTTGGAGTGAGCTTATCAGTTTTGGCCGAGTGAAACCGATTTGCTTCTTCAGGTCTTGAGGCATGGCCTCGAATGCATCAATTGAACAGTTGCACCACGCAGTCGATTCGGAGAACTGAGAGGAAAGGTTGCTGCCGTGCTTGACCCAATATCCGAGCACTGAGTCTATGAATTTGAAGTTGCCCAAAGACCCGAGGGCAAGCCACGTAGGATAGTCTACGGAGTGAATATTGTGCGGTTGTTTGAATCCGCCTATCAGTTCGAGTGCGCTCCTGCGGCAAATCACGGTCACAGATGATATGTAGCAGTTGAGGAGCAGTTTTCTGATCGCTGCAGCTCTACCCATGCGCCGGTATTGTTGCGAGTTGGCGGGGGCGACTGCCAGCTGCGACCCCTCGTCGTTCACGACGGCCACCTTTCCCCATGCAAGCACGATATTCTCATCCGTGAATGCGGGAATCTGCTTCTCAAGCTTCCACGGAGGCCAGTAGTCATCTCCATCTAGCACGGCGACTAGCTTGCCCTTGGAAGTCGCCAATGCCTCGTTGTACAGTTCTGACATCCGATAAAAGCCGATGTGTTCGTGCCGGACAAGCCGAACACGTGCATCCTTGTGACAATACTGTTCCACGGTTTCAGCTGTGGCGTCCGTTGAACCGTCGTCTACAATTATCTGTTCAAAATCCGGCATGGTCTGCGCGAGGACGCTTTCGATACACTTTCCGATGAATCTGCCATGATTGTAGGCGACAGTTATGATTGAGACAATCGGCATTATCCGTCTTCCTCCATCTTGACGAGTCTCATCACCATCATTTGAAAGTGGCCTTCGTGGGATACGCGCGCGACGACCCATATTTCAGAGAAGCATTCCCTCCATGAGCACAGTAAGAACCCAGAATCTGAGGAGCATAAATGAATCTACCAATAGTAGCAAGCACCAAAATTCCCTTGCCGAACCCCATAGTATCAGTAATCGTTACAACGGCAACATAAATATGCTTATTCTCTCTCCGAAAAACATTCAAGTCGCTCGGACTAGTAATCTCTCCATTTCTAACATTCTCGCGCGAGTAGGATTGTTAGAATGATAGTTGGAAGCGATTCTCAGGTAGTTTTCCGTCCTCTTCCAATTGGCGACCCAACCAAGATGAAGGGAATTGAGTTCGTAACAGTAGGATCACACGATGCTGGATTTGCCAAGCGCCAGGCGCGCTCCGAAGGCTTAAAATGCCATGACCGCCTGGTCATAAGGGTGCGATGAAGGTCCTAGTCACGGGCGGAATGGGCTTCATAGGCAGCAACTTCATAAGATATCTGCTGGCTAAGCACAAAGATATCCGGGTGACAAACCTAGATAGACTTTCTATAGGATCCAACTTGGCGAACGCCAAGGATTTCGACAGTGACAAGAGGTACAGATTCGTTAGAGGAGACATAACCAATGGTGAGCTTTTGTCTGAACTCGTGAAGGATGTCGATGCCGTGGTCAACATTGCTGCCGAAACACATGTGGATAGGAGTATTTCCGATCCTCAGACTTTCCTGACGAGCAATACCCTAGGCCCCTTCACCTTACTGGAATCTCTCAGGAGGTATAATGGAGAGGTCGTGTACGAGCAGGTTTCGACGGATGAGGTCTATGGCGACATTACGAACGGCTCATTCAAAGAGGATGACAGGTTGAAACCGTCCTCCCCCTATGCCGCCAGCAAGGCTTCCGCGGACATGTTCGTATCAGCTTATCACAGGACGTATGGCATGAAGACAATGATAACGCGTTGCACTAACAACTTCGGCCCGTTTCAGTTCCCCGAGAAACTCATACCGAAGATCATAATCAGGGCTTCGATGAATCTCAAGATCCCAATATATGGGGCGGGAAGGCAAGTCAGAGACTGGATATACGTGACCGATCACTGCGAAGCCTTGGATCTTGTGCTCAGAAAAGGAAAAGCAGGCGAGATATACAACATAGGTGCGGGGAATGAGGTGGAAAACATCAAATTGGTTAAGACCATCCTTGAGATAATGCACAAACCCAAGCAACTGGTCGAGCATGTTGAGGACAGGCCTGGGCATGACATCAGATACAGCTTGGATTGCAGGAAAATTCTCAACGAGCTCGGATGGAGCCCTAGATACCCCTTCTCGGGTGCTATTCAGGAAACCGTGAATTGGTATTTGAAGAACGAATCTTGGTGGCGACCGCTAGCTGACGACAGAGTACTTCATCCAACCCCCTGGAAGCTGAAATGGCAATCAAAATGAGGATATTGGTAACTGGAGCCAGCGGACTGCTTGGATCGAGTTTCGTAATGAAGTTTGCTCCAAGACACGAGATTCATTCCATCTATCATAGACATGCACCTCCCGCTGGAATCCCAGTGGCGCTCGACCTAACTGACTTCGACCGGTTGGACAGGACGGTGAAGGATATAAGGCCAGATGTGATTCTGCACGCCGCGGCTTTGACCGATGTGGATCTCTGTGAGCGAGAGAAAGAACTGGCGATGAAGGTCAATTCTGAAACAACCGCGAGACTTGCTTCCCTGGCGAAGGAATACGGTATTTTCATGGTCTATGTCAGCACAGACTACGTATTCGATGGCAATAGGGGACTCTACAAGGAAGATGATGATCCGAATCCCACAAACCACTACGGTTACTCCAAACTGAAGGGCGAAGAGGCAATCAAGCAGATCGCAGAACAGGCCTGCATCGTGAGAGCGAGCGTGATATATGGCTCTAGGCCGTCCGGCGGAAAAGTGAATTTCGCACTATGGCTTATCGATAAATTGAGGAAAAATGAGCGAGTCAGTACATTGGTCGATCAACATGTATCTCCCACATTGAGTAGCGACCTTGCTGAAATGCTAAATGAAGTGATACAGCATAGGTTGACCGGCATTTATCATCTCTCTGGTGCGACGAGGATTAGCCGATATGAGTTCGCTCAAAGGCTTTGCGATGTGTTCGGCCTAGATAGCTCATTGCTTACTTCCGCAAGAATGAAGGATATGAACTGGATCGCGAGGAGGCCAATGGACAGCTCCTTGGATGTCTCAAAGGCGACGCAAGTACTCAGGACGAAACCCTTGAATATCGGGAATGCGCTTCTTAAACTAAAGGCTGAGATGGGTCCATGACCTTACCGGGCATAAGGGTAAAACAGCTGAGGAGAACTGCCGACGAGAGGGGTTTCTTCACAGAGATCATGAGAACTGATTGGGCGGACATTTTCAGCCAAGATCAGATTGTTCAGGCTAACCTATCGGTAACGTATCCGAATATCATAAGGGCTTGGCACAAGCATGAACGTGGTCAGGTTGACTATTTCCTAGTGATCCATGGCGCCCTCAAGATATGCGCTTATGATGAGAACTCAAGAGAGCTAGAGGAGATCGTTTCTACTGGAGAAAACCAACAGATCGTGAGGATACCTGGCGATTACTGGCACGGGTTCCAGGTTCTGGGGCAGGATAGTGCTACATTGGTGTACTTCGTGAATAAGCCCTACGACTGCAAGAAACCCGATGAACTTAGGAGGTCTTGGAACGACGCGACCGTGAATCCCAAGATCATAAACGGAAGGACGGATGATCCTCGCTGCAACAAGCCCTGGAATTGGCTGCAGCCACCTCATCGGTGACTCAGATGAAGGGCATCATTCTCCATGGGGGTGCTGGAACAAGACTCAGGCCATTGACCTTCACAGGGCCGAAGCAACTTATACCTGTTGCCAACAAGCCGATATCACAGTATGTTCTGGGCGATCTGATCGGAGCAGGGATCACGGATGTCGCTATCGTCACCGGAAACGTCTACCCTGATAAGGTGAAAGAATACTTTGGAGATGGAGCCAAGTTCGGAGCAGAAATATCGTACGTTCATCAAGGAGAACCAAGGGGTATTGCCCATGCAATAGGTCTGTGTAAGGATTTCGTCAGAGGCGAAAGATTCGTGACTTACCTCGGCGACAATTTGCTGAAGGGAGGTATAGCGGGCTTTGTTAACAAGTTCAGTAAGGAAGAGAAAATGGACGCCCTCATTCTCCTAACGAAGGTCAAGGATCCGCAGCGATTTGGTGTCGCGGAGTTTGATGAAGAAGGTAAGTTGGTTCACTTGGTCGAAAAACCGGAGAAGCCACCAAGCAATTACTCCTTAGCTGGGATATACCTCTTTTCGCCAGTAGTTTTCGAAGCCATATCTCGATTAAAACCATCTCTGAGAGGGGAACTTGAAATCACCGAGGCCATCCAAGTGCTCCTGGACGAGGGCTACAATGTCGGTCATGATTTCATAGAGGGATGGTGGAAGGATACTGGAAGGCCTGAGGACATCCTTGAAGCCAATAGATTAGTATTGGACGAAATGAAGCCTCTGGTTGAGGGATCATTTGAGGATGATTCGTCCGTACAGGGTAGAATCTGTCTACAGAGAGGAAGCTCAATCAAGAAAGGAGCCTTGGTGAGGGGTCCGGCGATAATAGGTGAGAACACGGTCGTACATCCTGGCGCCTACATAGGCCCTTATTCCAGCATAGGGAGCAATTGCGTTATCAGAAGGGGCGAGATCGAGAATTCAATAGTGATGGACAACTGCATCATAGACACAAACAACAGAATAGCCGATAGCATCATCGGTTCAAATTCAGAAATTACGTCGAATGCTGCCAATGCCCCAAGAGGCAGGCGATTTATCTTAGGAGAATCTTCGACTGTCATGCTGTAGTTAGCAGTTGTATACCAATCCCAGTCCGCCTGCTCTTGCATATTGTCGAGCGCCCAGCAATTCATACTACAATCACGTGCGCCAAGAAAGATGAAACGCAATAATTATAAACCCCAGCGAAGACGATTACGTCGCTAATGGGGGTTTTCCATAGAGGTTACAGATTACTTCGCGACGAGGGTTTAGCTGCATTCATGAGAAAGATTCCTACCTACTTTTTGTTACGCACGCGAGGCGTCCCCCTGTTCCTATTGATATACGTTGTCAGGAATAGATTCAAGAAACTCGTCGCCAGTTTGGACCGAAAGGTCAACGAGGTGGTAGACTTCGCTTTCTCCTTCCGGGATAATACCGTTTCTATTGAACCTATTCAGAGAAAAGAAGAGATTAGCGAGTTGCTAAGGCTAATTGAGAAGAATCGGCCACGCGTTGTACTCGAGATCGGAACTGCAAAAGGCGGTACCCTTTTCCTCTTCTGCGAATTCTCCGATCCCAAGGCCACGGTCGTAAGCGTCGACCTTCCAGCCGGTTACCCAAAATGGAAAATCCCGCTCTACCAGTCTTTTGCCGGCGACGAACAGAGCATCCATCTAATAAGGTCAGATTCTCACGACCGCAGAACTCTGGAGAAGATAAGGGTTATTCTCGGAGGCAGGCCTATCGATTTTCTCTTCGTGGATGGCGATCACACATATGAAGGGGTGAAACAAGACTTCATGATGTACGGACCGCTCGTCAGAAACGGTGGACTCATAGCCTTTCATGACATAATTGCAGGCCCTCCGGAGCTAGCCGGTGAAGTTCACAGATTCTGGGAAGAAGTCAAGGAGAATTTCAAGTATATCGAGTTTGTTAAGAATCGGGATGGGCATGCCTTTGGTATAGGTGTCATATACATTTAGGGTTCTATGAATCTTCACTTCTAGGTCTATTGCCAGAATCTTCGCGCGCGGCTGGCCAGTTTCGCCACAGGATTTTTCTCAGAGTATCTTTTTTCTCATTGGCTGGATATTTCTCGAAGCTTCTTCAGGCGAAAGCAAAAAAGAGATTCGCTGGAGACCGTAGCCCCGACTGGAGAGGGGATCCCTGTCTTGGTCCTGCTCCTGACTTTGTCAGCAGCGCGGCTGTTGCTCTAGGCCGCGGTATGTGAAGAATATGAACAGATGAACCAGTTTTCGCTCGTTATCCTCCTTCTTATCCCTCTGATTATCCCAGAATGTCCCTTCAGGCATGGCTCCCCATCAGGATTATCCCTTAGATGCGGCAAATAAGACCTCGGCGTCCAAGGTCTGAAGGTCACACGCTAGATCTAGGTATCAAGCTTCGGACTTGACCGCCCCAATGTAGCCTTGACCTTAGGTTGCGCGCATCGCATGAGACTACTGGGAGAAAAGCGTTCTTCTTGGAACCCGCCTCGCGCGGTTTCTCTTTCTTGTACTTGTAGTAGACTCCCTCCTGCCTATAGAGACCAAGACCTAGTCCTCCGCCTTTCTTGATATCGACTCCCAGTCGGGTTCGCTCTTTCGTCTGAGGATCCTCAATATCCTCCTCAAATGCCGTACCAGGAGAATGGCCCTGCGAAACTCATACTCGTAGTTGGACAAGGCCGCTTCCCTTAGTTCGGCCCGTTCACGTATCGCTCTAAGCCAGGCAGCTGTCGTTGCGCTTCTCCTGTCCCGGAACATCTCAAGGAAGAATTTGCGTAGAAAGATGTCTTTGTCCATATCCTCTTCTAGGCTCCAATATTCCCCGACAAAGCGGTAGCCTTCCATCATACTCCTCGTAGCCCTCTGGAGCATGCACCCTGCCCTTCGATCTAGCCCCCTTTCCTTGAAGTATGGCCAGTTACTGAGGATGAGCGGAAGCACATATTCGAACTTTGATGCGATCATCTCGGTGCTCCGAAGGCTCTCAGGGCGCTCAAGAACCGCAGCCAGTCCCATCACTGTCAGCTGGTGTTCACGATACCTTTTCCCGGCCTTATCCTTGCGGACGTGCGCGACGACCTTTGTTTGTCTGGAGTCCCATGAGAACTCTGGATCTATCCTACCTTTAGTATCCGGTCTCGCTCCAGCAATTGATGGGTCGGCCGAGCGTCGGCCTCCGTTGGCATGGTCAGCCACTATTCAGCCAGCACTCAAGTGCCAAAATCCCCAGCATCTTGTTGATGTAGCGTGGGTCCATCGTCGCCTCGATGTGGTGAGTGGCCCGCGCAAACCACTCCCTGTTTATGATTTCGGACGCGAATATCATTGAGTCGTCCGATAGGTTGTGGACGACTTCGTCCTTGCCATACCTGCGCCACAGAGTCGGCAGATCCATGCCGAATCCTCTTTTCCCGCTCCTGACTTCGACCCCGTGGTTCTTCAAGATGGTCCTCAGGATCAACTTGCCCTCCCCTGAGTTTGCATCGTACTTCATTCCCGAGGGGATGTGAGTTGCGAAGTCAATGACCGGCTCCTGAAGGAGAGGAGCGAAGCCATCGATCCCCAAGTTGGAGTATATGCGAGTGTTTGTGTGAATCCAGTCAAACAGCAGCTTCCCGTTGAAGTCCGCGAGAAGCACTTGGCTGATTGGATCCAGTGGATTGTCAAAAAAATCTCTGAACATCGCGAATATCCTCTTCCAGTCGAACTTGACCTTGTTGCCGAACATCCTATCTTGATCGGGGACCCAATCCCTCTCGTGACAACTCACATACACCCTAGCTCGCTCCATCCATCCGCCGGTTTTTCCGATGGTTTCCAGGAACTTCTTGTACCTGAACGTATAACCTCCGAACAGTTCATCTCCTCCGTCCCCCGTGAACATGACCGAACTGTGTCTTCCGGCCTCCTGTGCGACGTAGTAGAAGTAGAGGTTCCATCTCGGCTCCCCGACCATTGCGACGAGCCTCCTCAAGTCCTTTAGTGGATTCTCCACACTGACGACCCTGAAATCACAGTCAAATAGTCCTGCTATCCGCCTTGCTTCATCTGACTCGTCGAGTTCGTCGTCGAAAGTCACAGCGACCGCAGTGACCGGCAAGCTGGGGTACAGGTCTCTGATGATCGTTAGCACTAGGGTCGAGTCAACGCCGCCGCTGAGGCCGATGGACACACCCCTTGGTTTGGCCTCCTCAACCTTGCGCCTCACCTCCCTCGATATCAGATCCTCCGTTGTCTTCTCCGGAGATTCCGCCTTGGAGGGCGTGAGGTCCCCCCATGACCTCTTTTTCATGGGAGGTCTTCCGGTCGGGTCATACCGCAGCGTGAGCATGTTGGCCACGTAGTTAGTGTCGATCCCGTCTGGCATAGTCCGCTGCGTCTAGATGAGTATTAAATCTCTTCTACTTCCTGGACAGCCCTACTGCCTTCAATAGCTTTCGCTTCTGCAGTGAACTCACGAAACCCCTGAAATCCTTGTCATAATACTGTTTATATCCCACATAGTAGGGATCGCCCCTGTAGACGAAGTCCGAAAGGAGATAGTCGAAAAGCATCCTTGCCGAGGCTCCAATTGGGAACTCCCCTGAACCTCGGAGCATGTTTCTGGCGGATCTGGCCAACGCGTAGAGAGGGTAGTAGCCGAGGCACCTCATCATGGCTCCGTACTCAACGAAGCGATGTTGGGACCCAAACTTCCTGCTGTGAGCATACTTCAGGTCTGTGAACTTGTTCACTCGGTAGCCATGTTGTAGTGCCTTGTACAGAACCCAAGATTCGTAGCCGTACTTGGGGGGATATCTGCCTCCCACAGACTTGAAGAAGGGCTGTCTCACCAGTCTTCCAGCGCCTTCCGGCAGGTTCTCCTCCGTGGTCCGGATCTTCAAGCCCCGGGTTCCCGAAGCAACCGCGAGCTTCTTGTCCTCTTGGAAGCGCTCCAAGAGAAATCCCACATAGTCGACGGGGAAGACACAGTCATCCGCGGTTATGAAGTGGTAATCGGCTCCCCCTAGGTCATCGGCCAGCTGCAGAGCCTTGTTCCAGTTGTGGACTATCCGCCTGATATCGTATCCCATGTCCTCGTTCGTTATTACGTGAAGGTGGGGGAACTTCCGTTGCATGTCCGACAAGATCCGTGCGGTCGAGTCCGAGGATCCGTCATCCACCACAATGACGTGTCGTGGCGGTCGAGACTGGCGCAGGACACTCAGCATCATCTCCGAGATCGTATCCTCGGAATTCCTTGCGGTGGCCACAGCAACCCAGTCTGATGCCATCGGCTAGCCGCCGATAAGGGGCAATATTAGAGTTGCAGAGGGCAACGCTCGCGGGTCCGGAACTCCATGCAGCCAAAGAACGCACAACATGACAAATCCCATAAATATCCTCCCTCGACTGCTGACAGTCCGATGGTGAGCGACAGCAAGAAGGCTACATTCTTGATAGACAGGGACCGCGAGTTCTCCGAGTGGTACAACACGATCATACGTCAAGCCGAACTGATCGATGACAGGTTCAACATCAAGGGAATGGTGGTATACAGGCCGTACGCAATGCGCATCATCAGAGAACTGTACCGGTTCTTCGAGGAAAGACTTGAGGCAGGCGGCCACCGTCAAGTCCTTTTCCCCGTGCTCA
>Ga0315280_10006132_pt1 | contig 16742 bp, 21 predicted proteins | sample YL17G06_40_MG_FD_203697 | JGI IMG/M metagenome (GOLD analysis project Ga0315280, IMG submission 203697) | Sediment microbial communities from Yellowstone Lake, YNP, Wyoming, USA - YL17G06_40 | ecosystem: Environmental > Aquatic > Freshwater > Lake > Sediment | place: USA: Wyoming | collected...
GAGCATCCCGTCGAGTAGAGGCTGGGCGCTGGAGATGTGCTTGCTGCTCTTATGCGCCAGCTTGACGATGAAGTCGTTCAGGGTCTGCTCGCTCGTGAACATGATGTTCGTTGGGATGCTCTCGTGCTTCCTGTGCCAGACGTAGAGGGGCACGTCCACGCCGTTGCAGCTTATGTCCTCTATGTTGGGGTCGTTCATGATGGGGTCGAGCGGGCCGTACCCTGCCAGGTCCCTCACGACGTAGTAGAAGATCCGCTCCCAACCCATCTGGTCGAATTTCCCGAGAGAACGATAGTACTTATCGGCGATCCTCTCGGCCTGCTCGAAGACGTACTTCTTAGGCTCGATCCCTTCCTCTGTGGGGGGCTCGAGCTCCTTGCTGAGGATCTTAACCATCTTCTGGTAGGTCTCATACTCGTCCTCTCCCAAGGAATACTCGATGGAGAAGTAGTGTAGGCCCGCCCCGAGTTTAGCTGACTTGAATATGCTTACCTTCGAGAAGGGCTCCTTTACATGATACTCATCTATGACCTGGTAACCTTCCTCGGGTTCTTCGATAGAAACACCTACGTCTCGGGGATCGGCGTCCGCGCCATTTCTCCGTAGTAGGTCCATCAAACCCATTGCCTAGTCACCAGGAAGCTTTTAAAAAGAAAGGAAAGAAGGCCGAGTTTAGACTAGCTCGACGAGCTTTACGTAATCCATTCCGCCGGCGCTATGTAGCTTGATGTCAACCGTCGTTCCTGAGCTCAGTGTCAGGTAAGTGTTGCTGATTCCAATGTAGATCGTCTTCGAATCGCCACTCGCGATAGTGGCGTCGGTGAGACTCAATGTCGTTGTCACTTCTCCACTTTGGAATTCATGCAGGTTGTAGTTGTCACTTGGCAAGGGCACACTATTTATAAAGATCTGACTTACCGTGGACGCTGCAGAACCAGAATTTTTCAACAGCAAGGTGACGTTCCATCCGCTTGCAACCTTAGTAGAATAGCCGCTCTGGATCTCGACCTTCTCGAACTTGGTGTACGAGCTTGAGATGCCGCCCATCCAGTAGGCGACGGCCACTGCGATCGTTATTGCGACAGCCACGAGTATCACTGTTGCGATCACCGGGCTGATGGCCTTCCGATCCTTGAACTTACTCAATTTCATTCATTCCCTCCAATATTCACGTGAATGAGACACCCCTTTCCCGTTAATAAATAGATTATGAATCAACAGCATCATATTATTGACATATATCCCAATATTTTCTACCCATAAAATATTATAATCAATATTAAAGATATGTATCACCGATTCATAATAATAAACTATATTTGAAGACACGGTATGGTTTTAAACCGGCATGTAAGGTGTTCCTCCAGCGAGCTGAATATCCTATTGGAGACCTTAGACGATACTCAAGCGGCCTATGAGCCTTCCATCAAGACACTCGAGCAGTGCATAGACATATTCAGCACATTCTCTAACCTCGACACGATGCGGATATTCCTGCTCGCCGAGAAGGGCATCAAGAGCTCCAACAAGGCGATAAAGGAGCTCGGGCTGACGCCTAAGAGGTACTACTCCAGGCTCAAGGACCTCGTAGATGAGGGAGTGATCGATAAGGTCAACGGCGTATACATATACACCCCTACTGGCGAGATATTACATAAACTTGGCTTGTCGCTGATGAGCCTCGTGGACAACAAACAGAGAATCGGCCTGCTGATGAACCTCATGAAGTCAGATGCACTATCATCAGAGGAACGTCAGAGAATAAATTCCATGTTATCGGGGGAGAACAATATCGGCCAGCTCCTCGGACTCTTCCAGCAGATATCCCAGGAGAAGGTAGTCAAGATCTCAGAATACAAGACACTGGTAGAAACCTTGGCTCGCGACATAGCATCTTCGAAGAAGAGTATGCTCCTAGCGTCAAGGTACTTCGACGTTTGGGTCATCGACGAGTGCCTCAAGGCTCGAGGCAGGGGCGTCGAGATAAGGGGTCTAATGTCAAAGGAGACCATATCAAAGAAGATGAACATGCTCAGGATGATACTCTCACCGAAGCTCATCATGAAGATTCTCGAGATGTCAGAGGGAACTGACATAAACGAGGTATTCAGAGAAACTGACATAGCCTTTAGTTTCTGCATCATCGACGGCTACAAGTGCTTCTTCGAGTTCCCAAGCGTCAGCGGCGAGTTCTCCATCGCCTTCAAGCTTGAGGATGAGGAGACCTCGTTGAAGTTCACCAAGCTTTTCAACTCGATCTGGGAGTCATGCAATCCAAAGAAGACTTCTGTTTTCATAAAGAAGCTATCAGAGTAGGGTGCCTGCCAGCGGTACGAGCTGGATCATCATGTAGAGCGGCACCACTCTCTTGAAAATCACAATGTTCGTGAAGGTGATATCGTTGTACCTCCTCATAAGAGGTATTATGGTGTAGATCCAGGTACCGGCGATTAAAGTTATAAGAAATGGCAGGGTAATGTTAAGGCCGAGACCAAGGTACCCCATTATGCTGCCGCCTGCGATGCCTACAAGCATGGCTATCGCGAACCGGACGGTTATCGAGGGACCAATGACGACGGGCATTGTCTTAACACCCATAACCTTGTCCCCCAGCAGATCTGGGATATCCATAATGGGGCTCACACCGATGACGATGGCGAAATCCATCAAGGTCATGAAGATTACGAGCGGCGAGATCTCTCCGCCCGCGAAGGCCCCGGCTAAGATTGAGAGGACAGATCCGAATGTTAGGACCAATTGCTTGAAGATAAAGCGCTTCTTAAGTCTGAATGGCTCTGTCGAGTAGAGGACGCCGAGGATAAGGTAGAGGGATAGGCTAACGAGTACACCGACATTCAGAAGGCTGGCGAGTATAAGGCCCAGTGCCACGGAAAGAACCGTAAACTTTGCCAAGAGATCCTTCGTAACCCTCCCCTTCCCGAGAGGCCTTTGGCTCTTCATCTGGTTACCTAGCTCGGCTATCTTCATATCGTCCTCAATGTCTTTTATATCATTGTAAAAATAGACCGCAAGTCCTACTAAACTTACAGCCGAAACGAGAAGTAAGACTTCAGAGACTGAAACTATCCATCTAGATGCGATAAACAAGCAAATAAGGGCTGGCCATGTATAACCAAAAAAGACAATCTTGCGTGAAGCGACGCACTCCATATATATTTTTAACAATTCCTTTATGGACAGCCTGCTTCACTCCCAGACGATTGTCTCATCTAATGAGACTATATCCCAAATATATATGTTATATCTATAAATTTTGTGGTGAACGCATATTTTTGGTTTTTTAGATCACCAAGCCGCTGAAAACGCCCATGATGACGAGGGTGTTGTTAACGGCCCCTAGGAAGGACCATGAGGCTATAGATCAGGCGGGGAAGGAGGAGGCTGATGGCTGAGATGGACCCAAGGAAAGAGAGATGATCTACACCATAAAAGAATCACCACGATGTTTCAAAGATCTCGAGAGCAGTGAGCTGATTGCCGCCCTGACCCGCGATGAAGACCCAGACCAAGAGATCGCCGTCGAGGAGTGGCCGCCTGATATCGAGTTCTACGATTCTGCTGGCTACTCTTGGGCGAAACAACAGAAAGAGGCGGGGGAAAGAAAAATGTATCGTGTAAGCGATATATATCATAGTTGGTGCATGGGTTTGGTGATTGAGGTGCCGTGCCATGGGTAGTAACCTGAAGATCGTCGGGATAATGGTGCTTCTAGTCGTGGGTTTCTCCGCAATCGTAATCGTCGGTCTGAAGCCTAACAAGCAACTGTTTGATGAAGAGGTTGCCTATTACGAGGGATTAGCGAAAACGAACCAGCGTTTCTACGTATTGTCCTATGAAGAAATGGGTTTTGCTATTCGATCAGTAGCGGTGTCAAGGGATGAGTTACGAGGGAAAATATTGCTGGAATATAGAGACTACGGAGATGTTCAAGTAATCATAGTCAAAAAAAGATTTACGCATCTATTGGGGAGTCAGTATGGCATCATTGTTTACTACTGGTCGCCCGGAGGATGATGGGGAGGCTGAGGGACTTATCCCTAGGCAGAAGAGGTGAAAGGGTAAATGAAACTGACTCCTATCATCCATCACCTTGTAGTCTTGCAAGCCTGAGCATCGCACGAAGGAAGTTCTGGCCGTCTTTGCTGATCCAGCCCATGCCCTCGATGTACTGATCTGGGATTTTCAGTTTTTCAAACTTTATGAATATCACATTTTCCATTTAAACCACCAAGCCGCTGAAAACGCCCATGATGACGAGGGTGTTGTTGACGGCCCCTAGGAAGGACCACGAGGCTAGGAAACAGATCGCAATATCCCACCGCCCACCCCTGGGAAGAACCTTTAACAGGATTATTATGGCGGTCCAGAAGATGGCTAAAGCCAGGACTGGGTGGTACATCAGGTGGGTCTCATAGTAGCCCATGCCGAGACCTACCTGGGCTGTGATCCAGTCGGAGACCACGCCCAGGAAGGCTATCGGGAGGGCCATGAATCGAGCGTCGAGCTGGGAGGGGAGGAGGATCCTAAAGTGGCTCAGTAACATGCTCCTATGAGCCCAACCCGAACTTCGTCAATTCCTCGTAGCCGTTGATAAAAGCCAGGCCCTTCTCCGTCGTCCTATACCTCCTCTGGCTGTCCCCGTTCTCAAGGAGGCCGAGGCCCGTCAGCCTTGACAGGTAACCCTCGACTATCTTGAAGTTTAGGTTCGCGCCGTAGACGATGCGTGTCTTAATAGCACCGTGCTTAGCCAGGCGGAGGATATCTGCCGAGATATCCATACTATCTCTTTTCTTCATCCGAAACACACCTCATTACGCTTATTTCTGAAGCCTGACAGAATAAAAACATAATCTACCCAAAGGAGGTCAATTCTTCCCCTATTTAGTAATAAGGGGATTTTTTTCCCTTCTTCAGGAACTTTTTCCCAATACCGGGGAAAAATTACTTAGGAAAATGGCCGAAGAGAAGGTTTTACGCTCATCCGACGAAAATTCGGCTGACGAGGAACAGGGCGATGTCCCCGAACGTGATAGAGACGACGTATCCTAGGGCGAGGAATAAGATGAAGGGCAGCGTAGAAGAAACCCATACAGAGGAGTAACCTGCGTTCCTTAGGTCCTGAAATATTTTGGCAGCCTCCTCGTCGTCGAACAGATCCGGCCTCAGCTTAAGTCCGAGCTCCCCTGTGCCTGGGTGGACATATTCAAGAGGATAATGATAAGGGGGGCCGACGACGGTATCCATCCCGAGCTTCCTCGCAGATATCAGTAGAACAAATTTCCTCCACACCGGCTCCGACTCGTGTCCAGAGAAGAGAGGACCCCTCCTGCCAGCTGTCAGAAGATTGGAAACTAGCACGATTATCGATGCGGAGGCGCTTACCAAGATCGCATTTGAAATCAGCGTCAAAGGGAAGAACAGCGGCGTGAACCCAAGGTACGGCAACCCAAGCTTTGGTACTACGGGTTGAAGGAGCACAAGAACGATGAAAGCAAATAGGTCTGCCCCCCCGAAGAACCCCAGATAGCCAGAAAAAAGTGAGAAAAGAACCACGAATAAGAGGGATAGGCCAAGATCAACGACGCCAAAGGAGCCCGTATATATTTCATAAGCGTCGAGGATCAATCCTGATGCGCCGAAGATGAGCCATACAAGGTCATTGACCTCGCGGGTTCTGACGTCCTTGAATGAGGCGTATCCCAGCATGGACAGCGCCAAGAGCTGCCTCGCATAGTCGAGAAGCGGCATCGGAACCCCCAGACAACTTCAATTAAATGGTGATTGATATAACAATTTTTCCGGATAGAACGACCATAAATAGGCTAAACCCGTTTTGGACAATAATCTACTAATATATAATAAGATTCAGACACTTTACTCATTATTAATACTCATAAGCCTTACTACGGCTTTCAACTCTATTTTATTTAAAAGCTAAGCTTTGTCTCTATAATCCTGTAGAAGGTCCGATAAAATGAGCCATGATGAGAGGGTCGACGTCATCGACTTTATCATTAATGTACTTAAGGAGCACGAGAAGAGTCTGGACGCACAGGTGGCCAAGTTGGAGGACATCATAACCTCCGACAGGATGGCTCGACCTTCTCAGGGTGAGGCAAAGGGGAGAAGCCCGAGAGTCAAGGTGGCGATCAACAAGTGGTCTGAGTTCCAGGAGAAAAGCACGAAGCCCCAGATGCTCGCCTTCAACGTCTCGGATGATAAGCTCGAGGTATCCGCCCTGAAAAATGACGCCCTCTTCGTATACCGCGAGGAGATCCCGGAGTTATCCATGACGGTGGAGAGGGAGGAGGGCAGGTTGGTAGCCAGGGGGGGCAATTTCAGCGACCTCTTCGACAGCCTCTCCCTAATAGCGGGCAGTCTCCAGTGTGGCATGCCCGTCAAGCACAGGAAGGTAGATTTCAAGCTGCCTAACGGGAACGTCGTCCAGAAGATCATCTTCGAAGTCGACAGCGAGATCGCGAAGTCATGGCTTTCTAAGCAGTTGGGTGTTGAGAGAACGTCGATAATTTTCGGCTCGATAGAGATTTAATAAGAATATCCTCAACCGATGCCTCAGCTACTCTATGTAAATAGTCGTATAATGTCGTGCAGGTCAACTATTTAGCATTAGGATTAAGTTCTATCGAAAAATGGAAAGATTGTTTAATCGCGTATCTCGATTGCCCTCTCTAGCTCCAGTAATCCCTTCGCCCTGTTGAAGTACTTCAACACGTTATCTCCCCTCTCAGTCAGGGCATAGGCCCTCTTTGTCCTCTTATCGCCATTGCCCATCGACTGCTCTGCGATCAGCCCTTGGACCGTAAGCGTCTTGAGTATCTGCTTAAGCGGCTTCCAGGACAGGTTGGCCCCGTACATGATGCGTGTAGGGATGACTGTGCCGCTCTTAATCTCAGTTAAGATATCTATGTATATCTCGAACTTTGACCTTCTACTCGACACTGTGGTTCTCAACCCCTTTACTATATTATTTCAGTTATTTAGTTGTGTATGTATATTGAGTCACAAACACATACTCCCGATATATACTATGCCTCACTTCCGAAGATAGGTAAATGTAATAGGGCGTCTCAGGGTTTTTAAACTTATTCTTATTGTATGAGAATAATCTATTAAAAAAGGTGTTTCTAAGAGGTATCTGGTCTCCCACGCTCTGAGATGCAGGCATTTTAGGTCTTACGCGATCCGGGGGTAACCATCACGCCGAGGGAATCGTCACCGATAACTGTGAGCCAACCCCTCTCGGTTATGCCTGCGAATATCCAAGTAGCACCCAGAAATTAGGTAGTTTTAGGCTTCGCCTGGTTCTTCCACAGCTGCTCGAAGAGATTCCTGAAGGAGGCGACTAGCGCGCCATAGTTCGTCCACATCGCAAGGGGCTTGTTATCCTCGTCGTTCATGATGAGGAGAACCTGCTTGTCGTCGGAGACGAAGAAGCTGGGCTGGCTGGTCCTGCGTAGGAAGGCGAAGTCCATGTCGTAGACATCCGTCCTCTCGATGATGTACGTGCTAATAGGCGAGTACTGGGTCATCACCCTGATGTCGAGGGGCCTCTCCTTCATCTTGTCGTCAAGATCCTCGAAGAAGAGGTTGTTGAAGAGCCAGACCATCTCGTTGTCCGAGACGACGGCTTGGAACTCGGCTTCGCTGTTGTCGAGGAGCTCGCTAACCTTCGCCATGACATGGTGTCTCCCCTCGAGGACCTGGAGCGTCTCCTTCTCGGAGCTGAGCTCCTCCACCGCGGGCAGGAGCCTCCACATCTCCAGGAGCTCCCTCTTCCGCTGCTCAAGCTGCGTGATCCGCCCACGCCGCTCCTCGATGAGGTTCTCTAGGACCCTCTCCAAGGGCAAAGCAGCAAACTTCATCGGCTTCTCGAGGATGCGGGTTATCAGCCCCTGCGCCTCCAGGGAGCGGAGGGTCCTGTACGTCTCCGTCCTGTGGAGGTTTATGTTCTCAGCGATCTGCTGCACCTTCCGGGACCCGTATCGGGCCAGAAAGAGGTAGACCTTCACCTCGTTCTTAGATAGTTTAAACCGGGTCAGTGCCCTGTTTATCTCCTTCAGGGCGTTTATGCAGCCATCTGCCTCGCCCATCGCCCTGCTCCGGCCGAGGGATCTGTTATACAAAGCGATTATATCCGGGTCGGGTTCATCGGCTGCGTCTTCTTCCCTCTTAGATTCCTTCCCCTTCTGGAGACGTTGGGGCTGAACAACCTGCATAAGCTACCAATGATACAGATGAAGGATACATAAAAGGGAATTACGGAGCGATGATATAGATCACCGATCCATATTCGTGGCTAGCAGGGATATGCCCATATTCATTGTATATTTCAGAAGAAAAATTATATTTTTCAGACGATTTTTAGAAAAAAAGGACCAAATATCATATAAATTTATAATATCCTAGAAAAAAGGCGTTATATCACTAAAAATTTATTTCAATATTTGCATGCATAGCTGCTTTATTCGATATTATGTCTTCTATAGCGGTTAATCAGAGAGACTCTCTTTACAAGACATATAAATGGCGGTGGCTAAAGCCTTCTTGATCGGCATGGCGAGGGCTTCAGGTGGTAGCATCGACCCGGTCAAGCTCGTCGAAGGGTATCTGGGCAGGTCTACCTGGAAGAGCAGGGAGAACAGCAACCTTGGCTACAGCTTCAGCAGCGTCTTCCTCCAGACCGCCGGCGAGGTGATGGAGAGGTACACGCTTGGGAGGGTCTACAGCCCGGAGGTCGCCAGGGCACACATCGATGGGGATTTCCACATCCACAACCTGAGCATGGGCATAATCGGCTACTGCGCCGGCTGGAGCATAGAGGACGTACTGACGCTGGGGTTCAACGGCGTCCCCGCAAGGACCGAGTCCTCTCCCCCGAGGCACCTCTCGACGGCGCTGCTCCAGCTCGCCAACTTCATGGGGACGATGCAGAACGAGTGGGCCGGGGCCCAGAGCTTCAACAGCCTCGACACCTATCTCGCCCCCTACGTCAGGGAGGAAGGACTCGGCTTCAAGCAGGTGAAGCAGGAGATCCAGCAGTTCATCTACAACCTCAACATCGCCAGCCGCTGGGGAGGCCAGACGCCGTTCACGAACATCACGTTCGACCTCAAGCCCCCGAAGGACCTCGCCGCCAGGAACGCCCTCTTCGCCGGCAGGGAGCTCGGAGACACCTACGCAGACTACCAGCGCGAGGTCGACGTGATTAACTCGGCCTTCTGCGAGATCATGACGGCGGGAGACATGCGTGGACGCGTCTTCACCTTCCCCATTCCGACCTACAACATCACGGAGGACTTCGACTGGGATAGCCCGGTCTCGGACTCGATCTTCAGGATGACGAGCAAGTACGGGACACCCTACTTCCAGAACTTCATACACAGCGACCTTGACCCGACAGAGGTGAGGGCGATGTGCTGCAGGCTACAGCTCGACCTCAAGCAGCTCCAGAGGAGGGTCGGGGGCACCTTCGGCTACGCGGACAAGACCGGTAGCGTAGGCGTCGTGACCATCAACATGCCTCGCCTGGGGTACACATCTAAGGGGGACGAGGACACATTCATAGAGCGCCTCGGACGCCTGATGGAGCTTGCAAGGGACAGTCTCGAGGCGAAGAGGGCCGTCGTCGAGGAGAACATAGAGAACGGGCTGCTCCCCTTCACGAGGCGCTACCTGGGCAACCTCAGGTGGCACTTCCAGACGATTGGACTCATCGGGATGCATGAGGCCCTGCTCAACCTCATCGGGAAGGGGATCGAGACCAAGGAGGGGAAGGCGATAGCCTACAAGACGCTCGAGTACATGAGGGGCAGGATCGAGGAGTTCCAGGAGGGGACCGGCCACCTCTACAACCTGGAGGCGACGCCCGCTGAGGGAGCCAGCTACAGGCTGGCGAGGCTCGACAGGGAGAAGTACCCCGACATCGTCACCGCGGGCGAGGAGGCCCCCTACTACACGAACTCCACACACCTCCCGGTCAACTACACAGACGACCTCTGGGACGCCCTCGAGCACCAGAAGAAGCTCCAGACCATGTACAACGGGGGCACCGTCTTCCACGTCTTCCTCGGCGAGAGCCTCCCGAACCCGGAAGGTTGCAGGCTCCTCGTCAAGAGGATAGCCGAGAAGTTCCCGATACCCTACTTCACGATAACGCCCACCTTCAGCGTCTGCATCGATCATGGTTACATCAGCGGTGAGCACTTCAAGTGCCCCATCTGCGGTAAGGACGCAGAGGTCTACAGCAGGGTGGTCGGCTATTATAGGCCGGTGCAGAACTGGCACAAGGGTAAGCAGGAGGAGTACAGGCAACGCAGAGCATACGCCGTAGTAAGCGCCGCGTAGCAGGCGACCTCCCCATAGTGGGGCTGCAGAGGCTCAGCCTCATCGACTACCCGAGGAAGCTCTGCGCCACCATATTCACGGCTGGCTGCAACTTCAGGTGCCCGTACTGCTACAACGAGGAGATAGTCCTCAGCTACCAGGCGATGCCGAAGATACCTGAGGACGATGTCATCGAGTTCCTCCACCCCAGGCTGGGGTTCCTCGACGGCGTCTGCGTCACCGGCGGCGAGCCCACGATCCACCGTGAGCTGCCGAAGTTCCTCGGCAGGCTGAAGTCCATAGGGTCCCTCGTGAAGCTCGACACCAACGGTTCCCGGCCCAAGGCACTCGCGTATGTAATGGAGAAGGGGCTGGTCAACTACATCGCCCTCGACGTGAAGGTGCCACTGAGCAGGTACGAGGAGACTGTCAGGTACAGGATGAAGCCCGAGGCGCTCATGGAGACGATAAAGCTCATCAGGAGGAGCGGCGTCGACCACGAGTTCAGGACGACGGTGGTGCCCGGCTTGCTGGACGGCGACGACCTGGAGGAGATCGCCATGACCCTCGCAGGATCGAAGCGGTATGTTCTCCAGCAGTTCAGGCCAGGTAAGACCCTCTGCCCTGACTTTAAGGACGTGAAGCCGTACAGCGAGGCGGAGATGAGGCGGTTCAGGGACAGGGTCGCCCCCTACTTCGCGGAGACTGGGCTGAGGCTGTAGGGTGAAACATCAACGATCCCGAGCCCGTGGCGCAGCATCCGAGCCTGCAAGCCCAGATGTGCCTTCATGTGACGACAAACAGAGAAACCGGGACGGCAAGGTTCTGCGACAACCCTCTCAAGGTGGTAACTTGGAACCACCTGCTGGAGATTTTACCGTCCCGGTCCTTATTCGGATTTAGTTGTTGAATAAATACCTTTCTGAGCCGAACCATGTTCGGAGGCCAGTAATATATGATGGTTCAAGGCGACGCGCCCAGTATTATTGTAACAGCGTCGTCGAGGGTCTCCGCCCAGCGGTCATGTGGGAAGCCCGGCGGTATGCCGTTCCTCGCCACGATGATGGATCTTATACCCGCGTTCGTGGCAGCCTCAGCGTCGAACACCGAATCGCCCACCAGCCAGCCTACCTCGGAGATCATTCCGGAGGCGGCGTGGCGGATCATAGCGGGATCGGGTTTGAGCCTCGGGACATCGTTTCTCGACGAGACCACGCTAAAGAACCCTTCAATACCCAGCGATGAGAGTACCCTGTGGGCGGCCTCCGATGAGGTGTTCGTGACGACCCCCATCTCGACGCCTGCTGCCCTGAGGGTTTTCAGGGCGTTGACTGTGTCGGGGTAGAGCACAGTCCTCGAAGCCGAGCCGAGGTCGTATGGCCTCATGAACGTCTCCACGTCCTCCCTGAACCTGAGGACAGAGCCCGGCTCGAGGTTCGCCTCGGCCCACTCATAGGCGGCGTTCCTGAGGGCGTATGACCTCACAATGCCCGAGAGGGTCTCCTGGGGCACGCCCAAGGCGAGGAACTCCCGCTTCGTCCTCGTCCTGAGCTCGTCGATGGTCTCGGGGCTCTGCTGGTAAGCTGATTCAACCAGGGTCCCTTCGAGGTCAAAAAGGACGCCATTCAAACGATGCGCCTCCAAAGAGAGGGTGATACAGGCTTATTGCTTGAGGTTCATCAGTTCTAGGGACTTCCTCTCGGCCCATCGGACGTATTCGTCGCAGTGGAGGAGGCCCTTCGCCTTCAACTCGTCGTACTTCGCCTTCCCCTCAGGGGTCCTTGTGTTACATCCGAGGAGGCCATAGCAGTTGAAGTGGCCCCAATCCTCCTCGAAGGCTTCCATCAGCTCCTGTGTCAGCGTCCTCATCTGCTTCCTCTTTTCGGAGAACTCCTTCTCCTCCTCGTCGCCGGAGGTGCCGTACACGAGGCCCAGCGCCATTGCGGCGCCGCTGACGGCGCCGCAGACGCCGCCCCATCCGGCTACGCCTCCCCCGAAGTTGGATGCGATCCTCATCACGCTGGCATTGAAGCCCGGCAACCTATGCGCCTCATCGATCCTCTTGATGACGCTTTCGCAGCAGTTGAACCGTACCTCTCCCCTGGAGATCATGGTTCGTATAACGTGTGCTGTGGGGGAAAAGGTTGTGGCTCAACTGTATCCGGCCAGAAGCATCATGATGGGCGTGATCGTGATCTCTACCAGAGCCGCGACGATGAACAGGATGAGGATCCTCCGCGTGAAGAGGCCGAGGGCGAGCCTCACCTCCCTGACGGGGTCGCCGTGCCCCCTGATCCTGTTGACCATCTGGTAGCCTATCCCCATCCCCATCGCCATGCTCAGTATAAACATGGGCACCTCGATGACACCGTGGGGCGCGAGGCCGGCTACTGCTATCGCCAGGCTCGTCTGGGCGGCGAGGTCGTATGCGACCCAGCCGATGACGAAGCCATTGAAGACGATGAAGAAGAGGGAGGGTATGCCGACGAAGACGCCGAGGAGCATGAAGAGTAGGCCCTTCCCGACGTTGTTGGCCACTATGAAGGCGAAGATGCCGGCGATGCCCCACTGGCTGAGGTCGGGGAAGGCGCCGGTGATCTCATCCAGCCCGCTTCTGGGCAGGCTGCCTCCGAGGGCGTAGCCCATGGAGAGGGAGAAGACGAAGAGGAAGGCACATAGGGTGAAGAGGGGCGTGAGACCCCTCACGTAGTCGGCGTAACCACCGAAGATCCAGCCCGTGAAACCCCTCGGCTTGGCCTCTAAATCCTCCGCCATCACGTTTCCCCGGCTTTCCTATCCTTAAGCAGCGCCGCCCTGATATCTCTTTCGAGTACGGTTCTTCTGTTATCCCTCTTGGCGTTCTCCGTGGCGGCCTTTGCGAGGGCCAAGCTGTAATCGCCGACGGCTCGCCTCATCTCCTCGGCGGCCTCGCCGCTTATCCTGTAGTCGCCGAGCTTCTTTATCAGCCTCCGCATGGGCGCCAGGGTGAACTCCTCTGCCAGAATTAACCACCAACAAGGATGTTGGCGATGCTTCTATTGTATTTTTCCCACAGCTGTCGAAATACGGTTATATCTTGAGCCATCCTATTGAAATCGTCGAATGCTGACCATTCTATTCGTCGAGACGGCCCTTGAGCTCGTGCCGGGGAGCATCGTCGGCCATCCCTCTGTGGTAAAGAACGCAAGGAGACAAGGGAAGAGGCCTGAGGAAACCCTCCTAGACAGGAGCCTCCACCACAGAGCAATGCTCCGGCTGCCCATGGCCGAGAAGAAGGGTAGGCCGGACATAATCCACTTCTGCCTCCTCGAGGCCCTCGGCTCGCCCCTCAACAGGAAGGGCGGCCTGACGGTCTGGGCTCACACCCAAGCCGGTGTCGCCATCGAGTTGGCGCGGGACGTGAGGGTGCCGAGGGACTGCCTCAGGTTCAACAGCCTGATGGAGAGGCTCCTCGTCGACGGGCAGGTCCCGCCTGCGCCCGAGAAACCCCTGATGAGCGTGCATGCGGCGAGCCTCGGGGAGATCAAGGCGCGGATAAAGCCGTCGAGGACGGTGGCGCTGACGAGCCACGGGGCGCAGGCTAGACTCGACGACTTGTGCGTTAGGCTGGCGGCGGAGGAGAGCCCACTCGTCTTCATAGGGGCCTACCCCCACGGCCCCATGCAACCCGAGACGCTGTCCCAGGCAGACGAGGCTGTAAGCATCTACAGCGAACCCCTTGAGGCATGGACGGTTACGTCGCGCCTCGTATACGAGTACGAGAAAGCCTCAGGCGTCACCTAGCCTGACCTCGAACTCGACGAGGTCACGCACAACGTCAGCCCCAATCGCTTTCCCTGACCGATCCAGGTGGTAAGCCCTTATCCCGAGAGCCCTCGCAGCCTCGTAGTCGTAGACCGGGTGATCGCCCACGTGGGCGACCTCGGCGGGTTCAACGCCGAGCTCCCTGCAAACCCTAGAGTAGAACTCCGGTGACTTCTTGACGTCGTTGAAGTCGGATGGCGCGGAGAAGACGCGGGCGAACGGGGTGTCGAGGCAGCGTAGCTGTACCTCCAGAAACTCCCTTATGGTGTTGGAGGTTACAACGAGTATGTACCGCCTCCCCAGGCGTCTCAAGACCCCGTTGGCTTCGGCGTAGGGAGTGCATGTGTTTCCCCGCATCCTCAGGAGATCCCTCCAGTCGCCCGGCAGCCCCAGCCTGCTGAACCAGTACCCGACATCATACCACTCGGCCCTCTGGTCCCCCACCTTCGTGTACTCTGAGAGGACCCTCTTCTTAGCCTCGTCGAGGCCGACGCCGTGCTCCTCGGCGTAGAGGCGTGGCATATCCACCTCCCAGATCAGGTTGCTGAATGTGTGGTCGACGAGGGTCCCCTCCATGTCGAAGCTTACGACCTTGATGCCGGGCATGCTCATTTCATATCGGGTGCAGGGGATAAAAATGTGCGCCACCACTCGCAACCGTTAAAATCGCTTCAAACCAATCCTATAGGGATGTTTATGGAGAAGCTCATCATCACGGCGGCGGTCACCGGCGGAGAGCCTGTGAGCAGGGAGATGACGCCGTACGTGCCATGCACGGCCGAGGAGATAGCGGAGGAGACGTACAGGTGCTGGGAGGCGGGGGCCTCGCTGGTACACCTCCACGCGAAGGACCCCGTGACCGGGAAGCCGGCGGCTGACCCGAATCCTGTGCTGAAGGAGTATCTGAGGCTCATCAAGGACAGATGCGACATAATCACGAACGTCACGACCGGCGGCGGCAGGAGGGCGACGGCCGAGAAGCTCGACGAGATGGTCAGGGAGCGCTGCTACCTCGGGCAGGAGATGATGTCGCTGAACATGGGGAGCGTCAACCACTGGACACGCCCGTATCAGGGGGTCTTCATGAACGAGGTCCCCACCATAGAGCGATGGGTAGGCTACATGAACGAGGCGGGAATGAAGCCTGAGCTAGAGTTCTACGACACGGGCATGATCAACACGGCGAAGCTTCTGGTCCAGAAGGGGGTGCTCAAGGAGCCGCTGCACGTCCAGTTCGTCATGATCGGCTCCACCGGCTTCTCCGCGACCCCCAAGACCCTCATCTACTGCCTCGACCAGCTCCAGCCAGGCTGGACATGGAGCGTCTGCGCCCTGGGCAGGAACCAGCTCCCGATTGGGGCAGTCGCCATGACCCTCGGAGGCCACGTCAGAGTAGGCTTCGAGGACAACATCTTCCTCAAATACGGCGAGCTGGCGAAGAGCAACGCCCAGCTCGTCGAACGGGTTGTGAAGATGGCTGAGGCGTTGAACATCGAGGTCGCTAAACCTGACGAGGCGAGGCGTATGCTGGGGCTGAGGAAGGGTTAGCCTTGGACAAGCTGATAATAACGGCGGCCGTCACAGGCGGAGAGTACGTCTCGAGGAAGGACACCCCCTACGTACCGAGCACCGTCGACGAGGTCGTCGACGAGGTCGTCAGGAGCGTCGAGGCAGGCGCCTCGATAGTCCACCTCCACGCAAAGAGCCCAGAGACAGGGGAGGCATACTCGGGAGACCCGAACCCCGTGCTGAAGGAGTACATCGACGGGATCAGGGAGCGGGTCGACGTCGTCATCAACGTCACCACCGGCGGAGGCAGGGTCGGTAACCCACCCGAGGTCTGGGACAGGCTCGTCAAGGAGAAGTGCCTCCTCGGGGAGGAGATGATGTCGCTGAACATGGGGACCATGAACAGGTGGGCGGAGCACCCCACGGGGGACGTCTTCCTGAACACCGTCCCGATGATAGAGCGATGGTGTCGCTACATGGTGGAGGCCGGCGTCAAGCCCGAGCACGAGGTCTACGACACCGGGATGATCAACACCTGCAAGCAGCTCGCCGAGAAGAAGATCATCCCGGAGCCACTACACATCCAGTTCGTCATGGTCGGCAGGACCGGCTTCCTCCCCACGCCGAAGGCCCTCATCTACAGCCTCGACCAGATACCGAGCAGCTGGACGTGGAGCGTATGCGCCCTGGGCAGGAACGAGATACCGATGTGCACGGTGGCCATGATCCTTGGCGGCCACGTCCGCGTCGGCTTCGAGGACAACATCTTCCTCAGGAGGGGTGAGCTTGCACGGAGCAACGCGGACCTGGTTAGGAAGGTGGCGAACATAGCGAGGGAGCTCGACAGGCCGATAGCGACGCCGGACGAGGCGAGGAGTATGCTCGGGCTTCATAAGCTGTAGCGCGGGGTATTACGCCAGGCGATACTTGCGGAATATTTTTTTTCGCGGGGCTGTGCCCGAATCCTTAATATCTGTTGTTTCAGAGATCATTATCTAGAAGGATGTGAAGGTTTTGGCTGTCAAGATTACGCCCGACTACGTTGACCTACTGAACGAGGCGAT